>Ga0137392_10000546_pt1 | contig 20046 bp, 17 predicted proteins | sample 15con2h34AmetaG_FD_101394 | JGI IMG/M metagenome (GOLD analysis project Ga0137392, IMG submission 101394) | Vadose zone soil microbial communities from Angelo Coast Range Reserve, California, USA - 15con2h3.4A metaG | ecosystem: Environmental > Terrestrial > Soil > Vadose zone > Saprolite... | reverse complement strand
TTCTGACCCACCTGCAAATTGCGGGAGTCGCCAAGCACCGCCGGGGTCAGCTCAGGCGCGCTGATTTGAATGACGGCGAGGTCGTGCGCCTTGTCGATGCCTACGACGGTAGCACGATATTTCTTGCGATTGTGCAGCGTAACCTCTACCTGACGTGCGTCAGCGACAACATGATAGTTGGTCAGAATGTGACCACCCTTATCAATAATGAACCCTGAGCCCTGTCCTTCCTGCGGTACGAGTCTGTAGAAGAAATGGAAGGCGACCGCCCGAGAAGTAACGTTCACCACTGCGGGGATATTGTTCTGATACACCCTGATATTGTTCTGTTCCTCCACATCAAGTGACTCGCCTCCCGCCGCCTCCGTAATCTCGACCTTATCGACGTGGCCGAGCCAATGGATAGGCCGCAGGCCCCCAGGGTGGTGCGTCGTGAAGTAGAAGAAGACGCCGGCAATTGCCAGGGCAAACAACATCGGTCGCAGCAGTCGCATCTCTTTAAACCTCTCGCCAGGAACGTGCAGATATCTACTGGGATTCTAGTCTTTTTCTTGTTGACGGAAAGCAGTGCTAACTGTTGCGCTCCGCTTGCCGTTTCAGCCGCTCGTATATTTCGCTGACTTGCTTCTTGGTGGCATCCAGCGAACCAGAGTTGTCGATGACGTAGTCTGCGGCTTTGATTTTTTCTTCGTCTGGCAACTGTGCGGACATGCGTCGTCTGACTTGGTTCCGGGCCGTTTCTTGGTCGATTTTCAATCGATCAGCAAAACGCTGCGTCCGCTGCTCCGGGCGGCAAGTTACCACTACAAGGCGATCGAACCGCTTGCCCGCCCCGGCTTCGAGAATGAGTGCCGCCTCAACGATCGCCACTGCATGGCCGTCCTGTTGTCCAACCTCATCCATCCACGATTCCTGCCTGCGGATCACAGCCGGGTGCACAATCCGATTTAGCTCGTCGACTCGTGAAGGCGTTCTTTGGTCAGGCTCCCCAAACGCCGCTTCTGCGAGCTTTGGGCGGCTCACCGTGCCGTCCGGGTTCAGAATGCCGGCTCCAAAGTGCCGTACGACTTCTTCGTAAACCGCCTGACCCGGTTGCATCAGTTCGTGCGCTATCTGGTCGGCCTTAATCAGGTGAGCACCGCAGGCCACAAACATTTCGCCCACTATCGATTTTCCGCTGGCAATTCCGCCTGTCAGACCGACTTTTAACAAGGCTTCCTCTTGAGTCTGGGAGTTCCAAGGATAGGCATGAAGCTATTTCACCACAAGGGACGGCGAGACCTAGAAAACCGTCCTCGAACATCAGCTAATGGGAGCTTATGGGTTGGTCTTGGCGATCTCGGGCACTCTTTCGCCTACTCGTTTAGGCTCCCGAACCAGGTGATGGGTTGTCAGACCCGCGCGAAGATACTCGAAGCCTTCTTCCGGAGAGTCTACGATTTTGAAAAGATCGAGATCCTCCTGCGAGATCGTACCCGCATCCGCCATGGCCTGGAAATTGATGACGCGGTTCCAGTACTCGCTACCATAGATCACCACAAGAATCTTTTTCGCTAGTTTCTGGGTTTGTGCCAAGGTAAGGATTTCGAAGAGTTCGTCCATCGTACCAAAGCCGCCCGGGAAGATTACCAGGGCTTTCGCTAGGTACGCGAACCAGAACTTACGCATAAAGAAGTAATGAAACTCGAAATTGAGCGACGGAGTGATATACGGATTCGGTGCTTGCTCGAAAGGAAGATTGATATTGAGTCCGATAGTCTTGCCACCAGCCTCATGCGCCCCCAGGTTCGCAGCCTCCATGATTCCTGGGCCGCCACCTGTGGTTACCACAAAACGGTGCCTTCGAGCGGGAATTCGAACCGACCACTTGGTGAGCAGAAAGGCCATGCGGCGCGCATCCTCGTAATAGCGCGCCATATCCAGGCTGGCGAGTGCTCGTTTCATCAGGATTTCCTGTTCTGAATTCGAGCCAGCGGCTTTCTGTGTCTCAATGTCCGTCAAAATTCGTTGCGCGTCCAAGCGATTTTGAAATCGCGCCGAACCGAAAAAGACAACCGTGTCTTGAATCTGCTCACGCCGAAAACGCGCAAGTGGCTCAGCGTACTCCGACAAAATGCGCAGAATTCGACCATCCGGACTGTTAAGAAAAGGTTCGTTGTTGTAAGCCAGGGGTGCAGAGGTAAGTTTGCTGTTCATAATGCCCGCTTCGCGTCTCTCTTTCAAAATTATGTTTCAGCAAACCGGAGGCACCCGCATCGATGCACCCGATGCAGCCCTCTGGCCATTACTCAGGTCGCGGTTCTTCGTGATAGTGGATGGCTTCCCAGAATCCGATCCAGATGTCCAACAAACCCAGACCGCTGCATACCCCGCGAACAAAACTGTTGGTGACAAACGATCGTAAACCGGGGCGAGTTAGCAGCAAACGGTTATCGGTCCACTCTGGATGCCACGGAAAGATGACCAGAAGGACACCGACGGTCGCACACACGAAGACAAATAGCAGAACAGAAAGCCGATGGATCCACAACTGAACTCTACGATATCGGGCGTCAGCGGACGCTGCCTCATCCATCGCTAGATTATCGCCCATTGCTGCGGTCGCGAGCGAGGCCCCTGTTCCCTCAGGTGAGTTCTTGTTCAGGTGTGCTTTTGGATCGAAAATCACTCCGCGCTCCAAATCACCATTGGCAGCGCAGAACCTGTTGTTGTTGCCGCGGACGCCCTCAAGACACGCTTATGCCCCATCCCGGCATTTTACGACTTCAAGACCTTGATGCGCTCGGAGACATCCCGATAATCAATGTTGGTGCCGTAGACTTCCATAAAGTGACTGAGGGCCGCCGGCTTGTTGTTTGCAGTCTCGTAGGCCGAGGCAAGCTCATAGTGCAGGGCCATTCGAGTTTCTTGATCGATGTCAGTAAGCTTCAGCGCTTGTTCATACCACCGGATCGCCGCTTCAGGCACTCCTTTATCGAGGAAACATTGCGATAACCAGGTGTAGGTCTGCATGATGTGCGGGAAGGGGTGGCCATGCTCTACCGCCTGGCAAACCTTCTGCAATTCACCAATGGCTTCGTCCAGCAGCCCCATTTCGCGGAAGGCCACGCCGAGATTGTAGTGCGTCTCGGGATCTTCTTCGGCGGTGGCTACATCCTCTTCGAGTTCGTGCTTCAACTCCCCGAACATTTCGGCCAGATCCACTCCCGGATTCGCGCTGAACTTCGCGGGGACAGCCGCATCCGCCAGAGGCCGTATTTTGGTGGGACGATAAGTGAATGAGGGTGATCCAGAGACTGAAGGCGCGGCTGCCGCAGCGGCCATCTGGGCCACCGCCGGGGTCGGTGGCGCTGACGCTGCAGCGCTAGCCCCCAAGAAGACTGGGGCCTCAGCAGATACCGCTTCGGGTTCAAGTTCGGGCTCAGGCTCCTTATCGAACTGAGTCGCAGGCTCCGGTTCCACGACTGGAGCTTCTTTCATGAAACCGTCACCCAGGGACGATTCTAGATCTGAGACCAGTTCGCCCAACACACCGCTCTTTTGCTGCGCTGCGGCGGCATGTTCCGTTTGAGCGTATTCGAGTCGCGCGGTCTCCGATCTAGCTGTAAGCTCCGATACTGTTGATTGCGAGACATTCTCGGAGTCGAATCCTTCTCCCAGAGAGGCTTCCAATTCAGCGGTCAGTTCCTTGAGGCCAGCGTTTCCCTGCACAGGCTGCGCGAGTTCGGGAGCGACTTCCTCAACGATTTCAGGCTCAGAAGTCTCAGGTACGGCTGCCGCAGCCTCGATTTCCGCTCTCATCGTGGCCAAGGTGGCGGAATCATTGGTCAGCGCTTCGAGCTTGGCCATTGCTCCACGGGCTTGCTCGCCCATGAAGTGGCCCAGGTAGAACCGAATCTCTTCGATCGTCTCAGCCACCGCCTGTCTGTTGTCGGCCTCTTGAGTTCCCGCCGCAGGGACAGCTTCAGCTTCACGGTCACGTGCGGACACTGACGCTGGTTCTCCGCTGAGCGCGCCTTCCCATTCCTCTGATAGATCGATCTCGCTTGCGGGTTCCGCTGCCGCGTCTTGCAGTTGAAATTCGGGAGTGGTCGCCACTCCGGTGTGGGCGAGTTCGACGGGCATTGAGGTTTGAGCCCCGTTCGTGGCCGCAACTTCTTCGGAAGGGATATTCACATGGGCTGTGGCCGCTCGCTCTTCATACTGGTTGGCCAGTTCCCCGTAGCGAACCGCTTCATCGGGATGATCGGTTTCCGAAAACACCGCTTCCAGATTACGGCAGCATACGGCAGCCTCAGCGAACCTCTCCGCGCGAGTATGCAATGCTGCGAGGCGCTGATTTAGACGCACGTCCCGCGGCGCTTGCGAAAGCACTGCCATGAGCGGCACCAGGGCTTTAGCCGGCATGTTATAAGAAACGAACAAATCCGCATCGGTCAGGGCAGAGCGGACCGCAATTGCAACATTGTCTGGATAGTGTTGCTCGATCACCGGAGCTGTGGCCTCGAGTTCGTCGACCATCACAGCGCCCTCTTCAGCGGTAATCATTCGCGAACCGTTAGTCCCTCCCATCATGGCGACGACCTGCTGATAATTCCGCATATGCAGGGCATTCTGGGGTTCCATGGTGGCTAACTTCTGGTACAAGTCACGAGCGCCAGCGAGGTTGCCCGATTGCACATAGGCGTGGGCCAGCAGTTCGGTAACTTCGCTGATGTGAGTGCTTTCTCCTGCTTTGTGAAAGAGTTTAAGCAGTGTCTCCAAAGCTTCGGCATTATCCCGAACGTGCCCAATGATGGAATGCAGGTTCTCCAAAACCTTCGCCGGATTAGTGGAGAGGAGACGTTCTGAGTGTTCGCAATAAAGCTGCAACGCATCGGGATAGTGGCCGGACTGCATCAATGCTTCCGCTACGCTGGAAATTCCGTCCATGTCGTTATGGACGGTGAGCAGTTTGCCGGCGAGGACCACGGCATCCGTCATGCGGCCGGACTGCACGTAGGCCTTCAACAGATCTCGCAGGCCATCAGGATGCGAATCAAGGTCGGCGACTTTCTCCAGGTACTTAATTGCCGCCGGAATTTCGCCATTTTCGAGCGCATTACGGCCGCGCAGCAAAAGCGCATAGCCGTTACCCGGGTCCAGACTCATCATTCGCTGCAGAATCTCTTCGGCGGGTCCCAACTGGCCACGCTTACGTAAACTGTCGGCAGCGGCGGAAAATATTTGCCAGGCTTCTGTCTTCTTGCCCAGCCGTATGTAAACCTCAGCCAGGCGTACCCTCATAGCTACGTTCTCAGGATCCATCTCCAGGATTTTCTGGAAAATGCGGACCGCTTGCTCCAGTTCCCCCGCGCGCAGAAATTCTTCCGCGACTTGCAGGTACTGGGCCCTGGCATCATTGAACAGGCCTTGCTGCGTATACAGTTCGGCCAGTTTCAGGATGCCCTCAAGCGTAGTCTTGATCTTGCTGATCTTCTTGTACATTGCGATCGCTTTGACGGTGAAGCCCTGAGTGGCATAGGCGTCGCCGACACTTTTGAAGCACTCGATCGCTTTGTCATTTTCGCCAAGGCGCGCATAGAGATCGCCCACGGTATTCGCCACCGTAAGATCCTTGGCGTCGCTCTTAATGATCTTCTCGTACTCAGCGATAGCGTTCTGGAGTTTGCCCTGCTGGACAAATTTCTCCGCGGCGCTGAGAATCTTTTGTTTGTTGAAGCCAAAACCAAACGCCATAGAAGTGCGGACTCCAGCTCTGGTTCCCGCTTGCCGACTGAGAGCTTCGCAGACGGGTTTACCTGCTCCGGGCAGTAATCCCGGAAACCGCAGCCAATTTCAGGGGATGGTTACGGTAAGGGCAATTGTAATCCGGCCAACGAGATTTGCATGGTTACCAAGGGTTACCAAAAGGGAGTGTACGACCGATTACCTCCGGAACCAGTGGACGTGCCGGGCGGTCGGTAAATCACTGATGCTTCGAGAGACAGACGCTCCATTATGTATCAGGCCATTATGCGCGGGCAACCGCACTCAGAACGAAAATCAAAAGGCACAGCAGGAGTGGCCGGGGCAGTCTCCGCAGAATTTTCCATGCAACGACACTCATCGCCTGGAATCCTCCGCGCGGGGGGAACCGCGAATGAATCTGTCGAATCTGGCAACCCAAATCAACCAGCGACCGGACTTGGCATAGCGAACCTACAGCGTGTACCTTGAGTTGTCGAAGTCATTTTACGGCAACAAGCCATCGAAAGGGCAAGTCTTTCTTATGACTTGGATTCGCACCGTCCCTCTCTCGGAAGCAGACGAAAAACTGCGTAACGCTATAGAAAGTCAGAGGGGACTTTATCCCCAGGAATATGCCACTCCTGTGCACGCCACGGAAGAAGGAGGAGCGCAGATTGTTGCCTCGCACAGCTTGATCCCAGATGCTCTCTTCCACGCCTTCGCCACCTATGGCGTGCTGATGTCACCGGATCTGCCGCTCCAGCGACGCCAGCACGAGATGATCGCAACTCTGGTCTCGGTGACCAATCGGTGCGTTTATTGAATAGAATCCCACGCAGAGTTTCTGCGTAGAGTGACCCTGGACAAGGAACTGGTGGCAGCACTAGAGAAGGACTACACCACCGCTCCGATAACTGATAAAGAGCGGGTCATGCTGGACTATGTCGTGAAGTTGACGAAGGACGCCACGAAAGTCTGGAAGGACGACCACGACCGCCTTCGCACCGCCGGTTTCACTGATAAGGCTATCCTTCAAATTACCTTGATCGCTTCCTGGTTCAACTACATCAACCGTGTTGCCGACGCGCTGGGCGTAGGACGGGACTAGGTCGTAGCGGCCAGTAACTCCCGCGATGGAACGCAATTCTCTCATCGACTACCTGGATATCTTCCGGCACCGCGGTTCTGAGTGCGCCTATGTCCACCGCCGCGGATACCGCACCGAGCGTTGGAGCTATCGGCAAATTGCCGAAACGGCGTTTCAATTTGCGCGCGAACTTGAGGCCCTCCAGATTGGCACAGGCGACCACGTCGTCCTATGGGGCGAGAACTGCGCGGAATGGGTGATCGCTTTCTTTGGCTGCCTACTGCGAGGCGTCATCGTCGTCCCGATGGACGACGCCTCCGCGTCAGATTTCGTCCTCCGCGTCTCTCAGCAGATCCATACTAAGTTGCTCGTCGGCTCTCGCAAACATCTCGAGCAAAACGGAGGTTTCTCGGCAATCAGTCTGGAGGACCTGGCAGACCGTGTCGCGCAACATTCAAACGCGCCCTATTCTGCAGTCGAACTCAAAGTAAGCGACACGCTCGAAATCGTCTTCACCTCCGGCACCACCGCAGAACCCAAAGGCGTAGTAATCACCCACGGTAACGTGCTCGCCAACATTACTCCGCTCGAAATTGAAATTCGGAAATATCTTAAGTACGAACGTTTCGTGCATCCCATTCGATTTTTGCACTTGCTGCCGCTGAGCCACGTCTTTGGCCAGTTTCTCGGAATGTTTTTGCCGCCATTGCTGGGAGGGACGGTAATCTTCCACCCTTCTCTCAACCCTTCCGAGGTTATAGAAACAGTCCGACGCGAGCGAGTTTCCGTGCTGGTCGCGGTTCCGCGCATGCTCCAATCACTGAAAGAAAAAATTAAACGTGATTTGGAAGAGAGCGGTCGGCTCGAAGAGTTCCACCGCCGATTTCGTGACGCCGAGGGCAAGCATTTCCTGCGGCGCTGGTGGATTTTCCACCAGATTCATCGCCAGTTCGGCTGGAAATTCTGGGCGTTCATCTGCGGCGGCGCAGCGCTCGACCGTGAGACGGAGGAGTTCTGGTCTCGCCTGGGATATGCCGTCGTTCAGGGTTACGGCCTGACTGAAACGACCTCGCTCATTAGCGTCAATCACCCCTTCCGCCTCGGTAAAGGCTCGATCGGCAAGGTGCTTCCCGGACGGGAGATCAAACTGGCCGACGACGGTGAAATTCTGGTCCGCGGCGAAGGCATTGCGAGCGCCTACTGGACCGGGCAGAAGTTGCAACCCGTCGCGGGCCAGGAAGGTTGGTATCGCACAGGCGACATCGGCGCGCTAGATGCCGAAGGCAATCTCTATTTCAAAGGACGGAAGAAAGATGTCATCGTCACATCCGCCGGTATGAACGTTTATCCAGAGGATCTTGAGGCTGCAATGCGGCGCCAGTCCGAAATCCGCGACTGCGTCGTCGTTGGGCTGGAACGCAACGGCAACGCAGAGCCGTGCGCCGTGCTGATTTTGCGAGATCCCAGTCTCGATCCGGAACCCATTGTAAAACGAGCCAATGAAACTCTAGCTGAATACCAGCGCATGCGATGTTGGTATATGTGGCCGCAAGCGGATTTCCCCCGCACTCCTACCCAGAAAGCTCGCATGAATATTATTCAGGATGACGTCCAAGCGCGTTTCGCAGCGAATCCTCCCCGTCAAATAGATTCGACCCCGTTGGCTGAACTGATATCGCGCATCTCGGGACGGGCCCCAGGCAACGCGTCCGCGAAGACCAACTTGGAATCTGACTTGAACCTCAGCTCGCTTGATCGCGTCGAACTGCTGAGCGCGCTCGAGGACCGCTATCAAGTGGACCTAAGCGAGACCCGCTTCGCGGCCGCCTGTACCGTCGGCGACTTGGAACGCATGCTGCGTGACGCGAGCTCAGAGAAAGTCGCGTATCACTACCCGCGATGGGTCCTGCGTTGGCCGGTTACATGGATTCGCGTGCTCGCTTATTACATGCTAGTTCGTCCGGCAATCACGCTATTAGGATTGCCCCGCATCGAAGGCCGCGAGAATCTGCGGCATGTGCGAGGCCCAGTACTGGTGATCTCCAACCACATTGACGATGTGGACGTCGGGTTCATCCTCACCGCGCTTCCCGCTCGCCTGCGGCATCGACTCGCCACCGCGACTGGAGGAGAGGCACTCGAATTACTTCGCACTCCGCCGCTTACGCGTGGGTTTTTCGGCAGAATCTATGACCGGGTGAAATGGACGCTAGGCGTAGGTTTGCTGAACCTTTTCCCGCTGCCCCGCCAGGCTGGATTCCGCAAGAGCTTTGCCTATGCGGGAGAAGCGGTGGACCGCGGCTACAGCATACTGGTCTTTCCTGAGGGCCATCACACCACAAGCGGCAAACTCCTGCCCTTCCAGGCTGGCATCGGCCTATTAGCCAACAATCTTCGGATCCCGGTTGTACCCATGCGCATTGACGGACTATTTGAAATCAAGAGCGCGGGCAAGAAATTCGCTGCACCCCAAAAAATTCGCGTACATATTGGTACGCCAGTCGAGTTCGCGCCCGACAGCGATCCACAGTGGATCGCGACTGAGTTGCAGAAAAAAGTAAAGGAATTGTAAGCCTAAGGTCGAGTCATATATAAAGTTGTGAGCAGGGCTGAGTTCAGGGTATCTACTAAATACTTGCCTATGCAGTGTGAGGAAAACCCGCCTCGTGTCGCAGGCATCAAAGTCGTTTCACAAATCTGTCCCCTTTTGTTGGAAATCTTATCGGAGGTCCCGAAATGCATTTCGACATGCCGAAATATGTTCGAGTGATGACGTCTTGTGTTCTAGCCACGATATTCGCCGTCCCGCCTAGCCTGCTGGCGCAGGTTCATGTGGTAAGTCCCTCCGAGCTACAAAAAGAAGTCGCGGCGGCAACTCAAGTACGGCAGAAAAACATTGAGAAAGTAAACCAGCTCTTCTCCTCGCAAGCTGCCGAAAAGGCCTTGAAGTCCGCTCACATTGATGCGCAGCAAGTGAAAACCGCGGTTTCGAACCTTAGCGACTCGGAACTCGCACAGGTTGCATCGCGTGCAGACAAGATGCAGCATGAGTTGGCCGCAGGCACGCTGAGCGACCGGGATCTGATATTGGTGATCCTCGCGATCGCTGCTCTCATCTTGATCATTGTGGCGGTTCGTTAGCAGGATTCCTATGCGATGTGCCGTACTTAGGGGACTTGTCGCCTGGCTTTGTCTCTGCGGACTCGTGTTGGCGGCTGACGTTTCGGGCATTTGGCTCGATATCCCTTTCGTGAAGCAAGAAAAGAATGGGTGCGGCGCAGCGAGTGTCGCGATGGTCATGCAGTACTGGCTGAGACAAGGTGCACTGTCACCCCATACAGATGCTGATGCCGCCGACATCCAACGTGCCTTGTATTCCAGGAAGGCCAAGGGCGTCTATGCTTCCGACATCGAACGCTATTTCCGCGAGCAGGGATTCCGCAGCTTTGCTTTTCGCGGTGGATGGGATGATCTCAGACAGCATCTGGAAAAGGGCCGCCCGCTCATTGTCGCCTTGAAGCCTTCGCAGAATGCCCCTCTGCATTACACTGTGGTGGCCGGGTTGGACTCGACCGAGGGAGTCGTGCTGCTCAATGACCCGGCAGTGCGAAAGTTGCTAAAGGAAGATCGGTCAGGCTTCGAAAAAGCATGGAACGCCGCCGGCAACTGGACACTGCTCGCCATTCCCCAGGCCACTCGCTGATCCACACGGCAGCCATATTTTTGTGGTTTGTCTCTTGTGCGCTGCACGCTAGCGCTCAAGACCCTCTCCAGAACGAGAATCTCTTAGTCCAAATCAAACAACTTTCCGCCCAGGGGCACTGGCAGGAAATTGTTCGCCTTGTTGAAGCCTCCCCGCAGCATTCAGCAGAGCTTGATTATTATCAAGGAATCGCACTAGCGCGGTTGGCCCGCTGGAAGGAGGCGCGCCTCGCGTTTCAAACAGGCAGCAGACTTCAGCCCAACGACAAACGTTTCCCTCTGGAACTCGCCGGGATTGCTTTTAAGCAAAAGAACTACTGCGCAGCCGTGAGTTACCTGCATCATGCCCTCAAACTCGATCCCGCTGACCCGTATGGCAACGAATTTCTTGCAAGTGTGTACTTCATCCAGGGCAATTTGGAAGCCGCGCTGAAATACTGGAATCGCGTGGCCAAACCCCAGATTCAAGAGCTGCGCATGGAACCGAAGCCGCGCCTCAATGCGGTTGTGCTGGACCGTGCCTTCGCTTTTTCTCCTGCTGCAACATTGCGTTTGCCAGACCTGCTCACGACAGAGGTTCGGATCACCGCGCTGGATATTTTCCCAGGCTATCGTTTTGATCTCGCCTCACGCGAAGACGACAGGTTCGACATTATCTTCCGATCTCAAGAACGAAATGGGTGGGGAAGCAACACGTTTCAAGGCTTGATCGGTTTATTTCGAGGAATTCCCTTCCAGACGGTTAACCCTGAGTTCTTCAATATTGGCGCTTCTGGAATTAATTTCGTTTCACTAGTGAGGTGGGATCCCGATAAACGCCGCCTGCTCGCCTCCGTTGCGGGGCCGCTCCGCCGTGATCCCAGGCGGCGGTACCGAATCGGAGTCGATCTTCGCAACGAAAACTGGGACCTGCGTGACTCCATCTCCGGACCCGCAACATTCCTCGGCGCACTCAATCTGCGCCGGGAGGCCGCAGAAGCCGAGTTCACATCCTTTAATAGTGGGCGCTGGCAATGGTCCACCGGAGCAGAGTTATCACATCGTGACTTCCGTAGCGTCGTTCCCGGTGCTGCTTTGAGTCCAGAACTGCTGTCGGAGGGATACGAATTAAAGCATCTTGCGAGTTTAAATTACCAATTGTGGTGGGTTCCGGAGCGACGACTAACTGTGGACGCACAAGTCTCTTCGCAAATTGCCAGGATCTGGTCGCAGCCCGCACATGCCTTCGCCAAGTTGCAGGGGTCGGTTGGCGCTCGTTGGCTGCCGCTCGCTAGCATCGACGATTATGAAACGCGTTCGCAAGTTCGCACCGGCAAAACTTATGGTGACGCGCCGTTTGATGAATTGTTCATGCTCGGAGTGGAACGCGATAACGATTTATGGTTGCGGGGACACGCGGGCACTCATGACGGACGCAAAGGCAACGCTCCTCTGGGGCGAAATTATTTTCTGTCCAATACGGAGTTAGACAAGAACATTTATCAGAACGGGCTGTTCAACTTTAAGCTGGGGCCGTTTCTCGACATCGGGAAGATTACTGACCCATTCCCGTCCTTGGGGGCGAGAGAGTGGCTATGGGACATTGGCGTGCAGGCAAAGGTCCGCGTTCTCGGCGTCGCCGTAAGCTTCTCCTACGGGAGAGATTTGCGTTCTGGTAAGGATGTTTTCTATACCGCCGTAGGCCGATAGCAGCCCTTAGGGTTCAGGTAGGAATATAATCTCAAGACATGACACACAAAACTTTACTGGGTGTTGCACTCTCCATAGCGATCAGCGCAGTACCTTTATTGGGAGCGCCCAAAGACAACAAAAAAGTCGTCCATCTGAAGAATGGAAATAGCGAGAGCGTCGGAACCGCAACGCTCAGTCCCCAAAAGCACGGCGTAAAGATCAGGCTCAACCTGACTAATCTTCCGCCGGGCGAGCATGCTATTCATATTCATCAAATCCCAAAGTGTGATGTACCGGACTTTAAGTCCGCCGGCCCCCACTTCAATCCGGACAACAAGAAACACGGATTGATGAATCCGGAGGGCCCCCACGCCGGTGATATGCCGAACATCACCATCACAGAGTCCGGAAACGCCAAAGCGACAATGGTTAACAAGAATGTGGACTTCGGTGAAGATAACCATTCACTCTTCAGCAACGGCGGAACGGCGATTGTGATTCACTCTAAGGCAGATGACATGAAAACCGACCCGTCCGGAAATTCCGGCGACCGCATTGCCTGTGGAACGATTACGAAGTAGCGTTGCTTCCAGGATCGGGATGGATCGGCGCCCCGACGCTCTGCGTTTTCATCATCGAGACAAACCTAAAGACACCGGGTGAGCGTCGTCAGCGGACTTCACGTAGACCTCTAAATAAATAAGCTCACACTTTCATTCCTCTCGCGTCTAAACGAAGAAAGTTCCCTGACCCATGTTTTTAGGGAGCGATTAGGGATCTGGACTGGGATAGTCGGTCTCTTATGTCCTAGGCAATGTATCTGGCGCATCGGTGAAACTGGTTTGGGCAGGGGGCGTCATGGAGAGTACGCGGAATGGAGTCAACGGCACTGGGAGCAAAGGACCGCCCATAGCCGGGGGTACTCATGTCGAGGAAGTTGTGAAGGCTGCACATGAGGAACTGCTTCAACTGATGCGGCAACGCGCCGAGATCATGAAGCGAATCGGCACAGTCAAGCAGACCATCGTCGGACTGGCAAATCTTTTCGGTGATGGCGTGCTAAGCGAGGAACTGCTGGAACTGGTGGACCGTAAAACCAGCGGGCGGCAGCCGGGTTTCACCAAGGCCTGCCGCATGGTGCTGATGGAAGCCAACCAACCTTTGGGGGCCAGAGAAGTCTGTGATCAGATTCAGCAAAGAATTCCTCCTGTGCTGCTCCGTCACAAAGATCCGCTGGCGTCGGTGACCACGGTCCTAAATCGTCTGGTCGAATATGGTGAGGCCCGGACAGTGCTCAAAGAGAATGGCCGACGGGCATGGCAGTGGGTAGCTGATCCGAGCAATATCATCGCGCGACCGGGCGGTGGACGTGATGCCGTTTCGGGGATTTGATTCGAGCTTCGCGACGGCGATGAACTTATAGTAGCTTGCGAATCTCCCGTCGTACCTGAACTCACGCCGGTGGCAGCAACATTCCCTTTTCCAGATGCCGGCTGACGTGCGCGTAGGAAGCAGCGTGAGGGTCGTGTGTCACCATCACGATGGTTTTGTGAAAGTCCTCGTTCAGGCGCTTCAAAATCTCCAGAATTTCAGTTGCGGAATGGCTGTCCAAGTCGCCGGTAGGCTCGTCCGCTAGTAGAAGAGTAGGATCGCTCACGATTGCCCGTGCAATCGCCACCCGCTGCTCCTGTCCTCCAGAAAGCTGCTTCGGCAAATGCTTGACGCGGTCTCCGAGTCCCACTAGTTTGAGGGCCGTCATCACATGATCGCGGCGCTGCTGCTGGTTGAGCTTGGTCAGCAGTAGCGGAAGCTCCACATTTTCAAACGCCGTGAGCACCGGAATCAGGTTGAAGGTTTGGAATACATAGCCGACATGCTCGTTACGCCAACGAGCAGCCTGACCGTCACTGAAGCGGAAAATATTCTCCCCCATGACCAGCAGCTCGCCCGAGGTCGGGCGGTCAATCGCTGCGATCAGGTTCAGCAGCGTGGTCTTGCCCGAGCCGGAAGGCCCCATGAGCGCCAGAAATTCTCCGGTAGCGATGTCGATCGAGACATCGTCCAAGGCCTTCACTTCGAATGCATCTCTCTTGAACACCTTACTGACATTGCGAGCTTGAACAACTTTTGTGCCTGTCGCTGTATTGGTAGCCAATGCCGTGCTCATGACTGTCCTTTGATTTTGATCTTTGTTCCGCCTTTCAAATCTTGCGGCGCCATGGTAATGACGTTTTCCCCGCCGTTGAGTCCTTGCACCAACAGGCCGCCACTGCGTTGCGAAATCACTTTTACTTCCCGCATCAGGGCCTTGCCATTGAAAGCCAGAAACACAACTTTCTTGCCATCGCGGTCACGAATCGCCGTTGTAGGCACAAAGACGCCTGAAGGTTGCGAGCTCGCCTTCTTAGTTTGGTCCGCCAGAAACTTGACCGTGGCGTTCATGTCTGGCTTCAGGTATTCGTCCGGATTAAGAATCTGTACCTTCACCTGGACGGTGGCTTTCGCCCGGTTCGCTTCCGGCGAGATCTCGGCAATCACGCCATCGTATTTGCGATCAGGAAAGGCATCCACGGCCACAACGCCTTTCTGCTTGGGACTGAGCTTGGCGAAGTCGTCCTGGGCGATGTCGAGTTCGACTTGAAGATCGTTCAAATCGGCCAGCGCCACCACAGACCCTCGCGGACCGCCTTCCGCAGCACTCGCAAATTGCGCTGTGATCAATTCACCTTTTTCGGCAGTGCGCTCAAGAATAGTGCCTGCAACGGGAGCACGAATGAGAGTGGCATCCAGCTGCGATTTGGCATAGGCCGCTTGTCCTTCGGCCTGCTGCAAGGCGCCTCGCCCACGTGCGATCTCTTCCTCACGGGGGCCGATCTTCACCAAACGCGCCGCCTTCTCCAACGAGTTGACCCGCTGTTGATCGGCCTCGAACTTGGCGGTGGCATCGTCCAGGGCCTGTTTGGAAAGCACGCCCTGTCTGGACAAGTCGCGGGTGCGGTCGAGCGTGAGCTTGTCATTGGCCAGCGTGGCGCGAGCCTCAGCCAGGTTGTGTTCGGATTGCTGGACCTCCTCCGGACGCGATCCATTTTGGAGTTGCTGAAGGTAGGCCCTCGCACTGGCCGCAGCCCCGCTCGCCTGTTCATACTGAGCGCGAAACTCGTCGTTCTCCAACCGAACCAGGACCTGTCCTTCTTTAACTTTGTCGCCTTTCTCTACCCCGATCCAAGCCACCCGGCCCGTAACTTTGGAGTTCACACTAATTTTGTGATGGGCGACGATATAGCCGCTTGCAGAAAGAACGATTCCACCGACATCGCCGTTCGCTGCCGCCGCACGCACCACCTCTACCTCCTGAGCGTCGCTGGAGAATAAGCGGTAGGCCAATGCAACCAAGCCCAGCAGGACCAGCACCGCGATTCCGACCACGATGTAGCGGCGCGCCCACGCCGCAGGTTCTCCGTCTGACCCTGCCGAGCGATCAATCCGCAAGCTCTGCAGATCTTCGTGTTTGGCGTCTATAGGCATTTTTCTTTAAAAAATGCGGGAATCTCGACCGATGCAGGTCGCTCGCCCGGTGCCTTAATCACGCAGCGCGCTAAGAATGTCCCGGCGTGATGCATGCCAGGCCGGCGCCAGCCCGCCGAACAGGCCCATGATGACCGCAAATAGGATGGCAAATCCCACTACGGCAGGAGTCATGCGCAGGCTGAACACTACCTCGCTGAAAGTGACCTGGTTCGACGTCCCAGTTGTCATGCCATGGAATGGCAGCATCAGAACGATGCCGGCAAATGCCCCCAACAATGCCAGCAGCAGGGACTCGATCACAAACGAGGTCAGAATACTGGGACGCGAAAAACCGATCACTCGCAAAGTAGCAATCTCACGCCCGCGATAGGCCACTGCCGCATACATCGTGTTCATGGCAGCGAACATGGAACCGACAGCCATGATGATGGCCACAATCCAGCCGACAATCTTGATGGGTGCACCTGACTTTGTTTGAGAGGCGTAGTAGTCCGGCTCCAGCATACCGTTGAGCTCCAGTCGCTGGTCGTCGTTGGCGCGATTCTTGAGAGCTTCGGCGGAGACTGGATCGGTAGCCCGAACCAGGGCCGAGGAATACACTGTTCGTTCGAAATCCGTGGCCAACTGGTTGATGTCGCCCCAGATTTCTGACTCGTGGGCTGTACCGCTGGCGTCGAAGATCCCCACGACGTTCCACTCGCCATTCCCGATGTGCACCGTGTCCCCGATATTGGAGTGGGTAAAGCGCTGGTGAATGGATTGGCTCACCACCACTTCCCGCTGCCCAGGCGTAAACCAGCGGCCCTCGACGAGATGCACCCGCGGCCGCATCTCAATTCCAAGAGGGGTCAGGAAGCGAGTGGTGACGTTCACTTCCCCAGTCCCATTTTTTCTGGGCAGCACGATCACAAGGACGTCTTCCCCCGAGACCATCGCTTCGCCCTTGCTATTCCTGGCCACACCCGGCAGCTCCTTGATAACTTGAGCGGCGTCCCGCTGTATTCCTCCCGCAGCCAACTCGGAGTTTGATCCCTTACGCAACATCAGCACATCCAGGGGATCACCGGTTGTGCCAAAGGCCCGATTCAATCCTGCCAAAAGCGCCATGATGAAAACCGCGGTTGCAACCGTCAGCGCGATGCCTAGAGCGGTCATGATCGTGAGGCTCTTGCGCAGCCGCAGGTTTCGCACGTTGTAGCTGAGGGGAATTGCCATAGTGTTCCTTGACCTAGCCGATGTGCCGCAAGCCGTCCACAATGTTGACCTGCGACGCATGATACGACGGTACAAAAGCGCTGAAGAATCCCACCAGCGCAGCTACCAGCAGAGCTGCGAGAACGGTGGGTGTTGTGACCTTCATCCCGGTGAAAAATCCGCCCATCTGCGCCATACCGCTAACTAGAACGAAGCAGATGAGAGTGCCCAACATACCGCCGACGAGCGATAGCGCCACCGCCTCGCCTACAAACAATCCGAGTATGCTACGCCGTGTGAATCCCAACGTCTTCAGTACGGCAACTTCGCGCGTACGCTCGCGTATGGACATTGCCATAGTATTGGCTGACACCAGCAAAATGGTAAAAACCACTGCCATGCAGATACTCAAGATAAAAGCTTTTACGTTCCCCAACATTTGTATGAAGCCGAGCTGGAACGCGTGCTCGCTCTCCGTCTTCGTGGGACGTGGAGCATTGCGAAACTCCTCATCGATAGCCTTCGCCACGCGTGGCACGGATTCCGGCGAATCCGCCAGCACGGCAAAAAATCCGTCGGAACCTTTAAGACGGGGGAACCCCTCATCGATGTACGCCTTGTTGAAATAGATCGCCTGGGTAGGAAGCGGCGAAGTGAACATTCCGCGGATGGTCAACTCCAGGTTGACGGGGAAAATTACGCCTTTAATATTCAGGCGGTCTCCCACCTTCCAGTTGTGCTTTCTCGCCAGGTCTGCGTCTACAATCGCTCCGGCACGGTCGTGCTGCCAGGATTGCAACTGGTCCGCCGGCATTTGATATTCTTTATAGACCTTCAGTAGTTCCTCAGGATCGGTGCCGAACTGGGCGAAGTAGTTGGCTGGTTTGTCGTCCTTGTATTGCCCTCCAAACCACTGTTCGTTGACGACCTGGGTCACACCCGGAAGCGAACGGATCTTCTCCCGGTAGGGGCTAGGCAGATTAAAGACCAGCGAAACCTTGTGCCGGACAATCAGCCGCTGAGCCGACTGCTCGCTGCCTTCGCTATTATAAAAACCGTGCCAGATGGTCATCAGGAAAGTGAGCAGCACAAGAGAGCCGCCGATGCTCAGCACCGTCAGAATGCTGCGGCGCTTGTTGCGAAACGCATTCTTGGTCACAAACCTGGTCAGAGTCATAAGTTTTCCCAACGAGAGGATGAACAACCGGACGATCTCGGCAGGGCTGCCGGCGCTTCCAAGTGGTTACAGCATAAGTCATCTTGAAAGAGACGACAAGTCAAGAGCCTCGCGATTCTGGCAGTCCTCTGCTGTTCCGCTCCTTCCAGCACTACACTACAGGAGACACTTGTTTTCTCGATAATAGATCGATTCTGAACTATTCCAATGCCACGAATTCGCACCTTGAAACCGAATGTCACTCGAGAGGAGGCAACCGAGCAATTCTCACCCGGAGGCCTTCTGGACTCCGCCCGTAGCTTTATCTTTGGTCCACTCCGCTCGGTTGCTGACGTGTACATACCCTTTCGTCTCTTCCAGGTCGAGATCGTCAACGGGGGCAAGCGCGAGCAACAATTTCTGGGACTGGAAGCAATAGCCGGCATTTTAGATCTCTACCACTTCGAGCAGGTCCCATCCGCTTCGGATGTGATCGTCATGGATAGCCGCAATTGTCCTCCGGCACGCCTGGACGACATGCGGGCTAGCAAATTGATCATTGAGAAATTTCGCCGCGTATTATTCAGTCGCGGCTTCTTCCGTCTGCGTGGACTCGAACTCACGGCTACGCCGCTTCCCGGCGAAATTCACATTCCGTACTGGGTTGGATTTCGCGGACACGGCATTCGCGCACGTCTCGACGTCATTGATGCCGTCCGCCGCCGCTTCGAAGGTGCCAAAGTCCGTCGCTTGCTTAGTGATTGGCTAGCCTCAGTTAATACTTAAGTTCGAGAACGTAAGCTTGGCTGCGTTCCGCGCGGCCGCTAGTCAACTTGGGTTCCTGCCCCTTCGGCGCCGTATTTTTGAGTGACCTTCGTAACTCTCTCAATTGATTACGTCGCGGTATCCTACTTTCGACCTTCCCCTCGATGATCCAGCGTCTCTGCTTCACGGACGCATCGCGTAAGTGCACGAGGTTAGCGAGAAATGTCGACAAAAATTGGCCGTTTCGAAGTATTGAGCGAAATCGCCAAATCAGAGCGCTGCTGTGTTTATAAGGCCAGCGACCCCTCTAACGGACAAACTGTAGCGCTGAAAACCCTTCGGCTAGCCGATATGCCCGAGGAGCAGGCGAAAGCCCTGGTGGAGCGCATCCTGGCAGAGGCGGAAAGTACCAAATCCCTTAACAGCCAGAATGTCGCACTCCTCTCCGGCGCAGGTGAAATCGATGGTCTCTTCTGCGCTGCGATGGAGTATGTGCAGGGCAACAGTATTGCAACCATGTTAGCGCGCCAGGAAGGGTTTTCCATCTGGGATCTGCTGGATATTAGCCGTCAGGTCTGCCAGGGACTCGACCATGCACACGCCACCGGAGTCGTCCACTACAGCCTGGAACCGGCGAAGGTGATGGTGCAATGGGATGGCACCGTCAAGATTCTAGGATTTGGCATTTCTACCATGGGACTGCTCGAATCGGGGTCGCCCGGCAAGATCCCAGCTACCTTGTATTACGAATCACCCGAGCAGGTGCAGCGAGGAGCGCTCGATGCGCGCTCTAATTTGTTCAGTTGGGGCAGCATCCTTTATGAGATGGTGACGGATCGTAAAGCCTTTGAAGGCGCAGACTCTGAAACTGTGCGCCGCAAGATTGTCGAAGAGATTCCGGTCGCGCCAGTCGACATCAATAGCAAGATTCATCCCGCAGTCAGCGAATTGATCATGAAGGCATTGTCCAAAGCGCCCTCGGATCGATTCCAGAACGGGCAAGAACTGGTCAATGAATTAGAGAAGTGCAAGCAGGCCAGCACGCAGCCCGCAAAGAAGACTACTGCGCCTGCTCAGGGCCTGGGTGTTACGAACAAGAATCTTCGCACTAAGGATGTGGCGGCGGCGCAAGCCAAGGTCACTGGCCAGCCAACCGTCAAGCAACCGCCAGCGGCAGTTCAAAAACCTGAAGCGAAACCACCGCAGCAACCAG
>Ga0137392_10000545_pt1 | contig 20057 bp, 22 predicted proteins | sample 15con2h34AmetaG_FD_101394 | JGI IMG/M metagenome (GOLD analysis project Ga0137392, IMG submission 101394) | Vadose zone soil microbial communities from Angelo Coast Range Reserve, California, USA - 15con2h3.4A metaG | ecosystem: Environmental > Terrestrial > Soil > Vadose zone > Saprolite... | reverse complement strand
TGCCCGGGCCTCCATCAGCACCCGGCAGGTCTGCGGCTCAGTTGTCACGTGCGCCGCGATGGCGGCGGCGACGGCGTGCAGGACCCGACGCGGCGACTGGCGGTCAGCATCGGGCAGCGCGGCGATCGCCGCGTCCACCCGCTGCCCGGCGCCGCAGTCCCATTCTTCGTGCAGCGCGAGGAACAGCGTTTCCTTGGTGTCGAAATACAGGTAGGGGGTCCCCTTGGACACCCCGGCTTGCGCGGCGACATCGGCCATTGTGGCGGCGTGGTAGCCGGAGCGGGCGAAGCAGGCCAGCCCGGCGGCGATGATCTGCTCCCGCCGCGCCGCCCGCGCCTGCTCAGCGATCTTCGGCACGCCGCCCATCCCCAGCCCGGGCCGCAGCGCCACCAGGGCCAGAAGAGCAGGGCCCGCTGGCAGCGGTGAGAGCGTGCCGCTGGGTGGTACGTGCGCGGTAGCGGGATGCCAGCCAGGCGATCCCGGCCGGCGGGCATGCGATCAGCAGCGCGCACAGCAGGCATCGGTCCAGGCCATCAGGCGCGCCCGCCACCGGCCGCCCGGCGGCATCGGCCGGATCGGGCAGGTCGGCTGTGAGCCTGGCCAGCTCTGGCCAGGCTCGCGCGGCATACGCGGCCCGCACCCGCTCGCCATGCTCGTCCGCGGTCAGCCTGCCCTCCGCGAACGCCTCGTTCAGGACGTGGGCGGCAGCGTCACGGTCGCCGTCAGAGGCCAGCGTCCCCGTTTCCCCGGCCGGCGGCCAGGCCAGGTCCCGGCCGGCGTGCTGCCAGCTCATTAACCATCACCTCAGAACAAAAATGACTGACTACCCAGTCATTTAACTACAGAGCGCGCGGCCGTGTCAATGGCCGCGGCCTTGACCATCTGGTCTGGTCACCGGCTGTTCCCGCCGAGATCGGCGACGGCGCGGGCGAGCATGTCCTCGACCAGGAGCCGCTCGGATCCCCAGCCGTCGCGCAGGTCGTCGAGGAAGCCGATGATGGTGACGACGTCGGCCCACGGGTGGTAGCTGTCGCCGGCCGCGTGCTGCCACAGGGCGGTGAAGTGCTCGGCCGCGTCGGTGCCGAAGGTCAGCAGGTTCACCCGGCAGTGCGCCACGTCGGCCACCGCCGGGCCGGTGCAGGCGGCCTGCCAGTCGACCACCCCGGACACCCTGCCCCGTCGCCACAAGACGTTGCCGGGATGAAAGTCGCGGTGCACCAGCACGGCCGGCAGGCGGGGCGCGGGCCCGTGGCTGATCTCCGCGGCCCGTTCCCACACTGCTGGGTAGCGTGCCCAGGCGGGCGGCTGGTAGCTGGCCTGCGGGTAGGGGGCGAACGGCCCGATCGTCCCGGGAGGCGGGACCGGGGCGGCGTGGATGGCCGGCAGGAGCCCGGCCAGGTGCTGTAGCCAGCGGCCGGTGTCTGCCGGCCACCAGTCGACCCGTCCGGGCAGCCGCGACATGAGCACGGCGGGTACCCCGGCTGCGGTTCCGGCCGGGTCGACCGCGAGCAGCGCAGGGGTGGGCACGCCGGCGGATCCGGCGACGCGAAGCGCCCGTGCCTCACGCGCGGCTATGTCAGGTTCCTCGGCGTTGACCTCGGGCCGGACGTAGCGGCGCAGTACCGCCTGGCGGCGCTGCTCGCCGGCGAGCTGCGTGGTGAGCAGGTGCACGGCCGAGGACATGCCGCCGCGCAGGGGCCCGGACCGAGATCACCGGCCCGCCGAGCTGGATGGCAGCCCAGGCCAGCGCCTGCCGCGGCGGCCGCGAGCGCAGCAGCCGCCGGGTCACCTCGTCGTCACAGAACCCGTGGGCGGGTGAGCGCCGGCCTGCCGGGCTGATCCCGGCAGGCCGGTGCCCGCTGGTCACCAGCCGTCCTGCGAGCCGGGCAGGTCCAGGACCCCGGCTCGCCGCATCCGCTCGATCACGCCGGCGCGGCGGGGATGCGCGGCGGCGTCGGCGAGCCAGTCCCGCCAGATGGGGTAGCGGCCGGTGTCAAAGCCGCGGAACGCCTGCTCGAAGCTGTCGTGCACCGACCGCAGCGTCCGGTCGCGTTCGGCGGGGGTCTGCGGGCAGCGCTGGTAGACCGCCGTCCAGGCCAGCCGGTCCCGGCCGCCGAAGCTTGCGTGCCAGGTATGCAGGTCGAAGGCGATCACGTCGCCCGGTGAGGTGGCGGCCACGCATCCGGGGATGCTCGCCTGGTAGGCGGCAGCCTCGGCGTCGGTGCGGATGGGCAGCTGGCGGCAGCGGTAGGCGGCCAGCCTTGTGTTCTGCTCCGGGTGGTGGGAGCCGGGCACCAGCCGCAGTGCCCCGCAGGCGGCGGTGAGCTTGTCGAAGTAGGCGGCGAACTTGACGCCGCGCACGCCGATGCCGTCGTCATGCCAGCTGGCCTCGGCGAAGTACAGGACGCCTTCGGGGCATTCGGGGATGACCGGGCCGCTGAGCAGCTGCTCCGCGGCGTCGATGAAGCGCGGGTCATCGCAGACCAGTAATGCGCTGACCGGGGTCAGCCGGGCGGCCATGGGCAGGTAGTGGCCGCTGATCCCGTCGATGACCCGCTCGTCGTAGGTGGCGGCGTAGGCGTCGCGTATCGTGGCGCCGGCCTCGGCCCGCAGCGCGGCCCCGCAGTCGGTGACGAAGCCGGGGAGCACGGTGAAGCCGAAGGTGCGGAAGTGGTCAGCCTGAGCGGTGGTGAGCATCGGGGTTCCTCCTGACAACGGTTACCGGGACGGTTCGGGTGACCATCCCGGCCGGAGGAGCCCGGCCGCGCGCCACCGGACGTCGGGCACGACGAGCGGCGCAGGATCAGCATGTTCAAGTCAGGCGCATGCAGGCAGGATACGCCCGGATCCCCGGACCGAACAGGCCCGCGACAGCTGCGAGACCGGCCCGGTAAGCCGTCCGCCGTACTGCTGGCCTCCTCAGGGATTCCGCGGGCGCGCACCAGGGCGGCGACCTCGGGGCTGGGCGGTTCCTGGTCGCCGGGCGACACGACGATCCCGTCAGTGGAGGCGCCGGCGTCAAGCAGTGCGCAGACGGTCGCGGGCCAGCGGGGTGCGGGTCGTGACCGAGCCCCATGCAGTACTCCGCTGTGTGGGTCATCGTCGATCCATGACACCAGCCAGCGCGTAGTCCACAGGTGCCTGGCGAATTCCTTACCGGACTGGCAGGGGCGGGGAAGATCAGGGCGTACGGTCCAGCTCGGCGCGCAGCTGGGTCAGATCAATGCCTCGTGCCTGCAGCAGCGCACCAGCGGGATTGACGGTGCCGGTAGTCCAGCCGAGCTGGGTGAGGTGCTTGCGCGCTCGCCGGCCAAGCTGGGCGCCGTATGGGTAATCGAGGTCTCGCAGGACCCCGTAGAGCAGGTGCTCGGGCGTCACGGCCGCTTCGCCCCGGCCCTCGGCGTAGCAGGCAGCCAGATGCATGGCGCGCTTAGCGAAAAACGGTGGCCCGCACAGCGGTGTGCGGCGCCGGCCGCCGCCGCGCCACCACGGCCGTCGGCTGGCCCGCCAGACGGCAGTCCCGACGGCTTCCGCGCCGAATGCTGTGACTAGCCGCTGGCGCACCGTCTCCACATCGATCCCCACGGCCCGCAGCGCACTGGCGTCATCGGTGCGCGAGGAGGGCGTCAGCCCGCGCGCAGAAAGCCGTTCTAGCTCGGCGCGGGCACTCGGAAGATCCAGGCCATGTCTGTGCAGGAGGGACGACGCGTGGCTTGGCTGCCCCCGCAGAAGGCCGAGGATCACGTGCTCATCGCCGAGGTACCCGTAGCCGGACTGTTCGGACTCCTCCGAGGCCAGGCTCATCACCCGGCGCGCTGCCGGGGATAGCCGATCCCACATCCCGCTCACCGTCCCCGTGAGCGCAGTGCGTGCTTGTAGTGGACGGCCTGCTTGGTGACACCCAGCCGCCGGGCAATGTCTCGCCATGACCAGCCGCGCGCACGGGCATTGTCGACCTGCAGTGCCTCCATCACCTCGACCAGCCCACGCAGCGCCACCACGGCGGCGAGTCCGACTTCGGGGTCTGGGTCTGCTGCGGCCTCGGCCAACCGTCTCGCCTCCCCCAACTCGGCTCTCATGCCGTCAAACTAGTTTGACGACCGGGCAGGCGTCAAGGAGATTTGACGACTGACTGCCTCCGGCAACCCACTCATGTCCGTGCCGTAAGCCAGGCCTTACGTCAACAAGGCGATTACCTGCGCCAGCCGGAGCCAGGCCAGACGGGCCTCAGCGTCGTTCGTCCTCGCGCTGCGCGCTGCGGGCGCGGCACGCTGAGCCCGCCACGGCCCGGCGTTGACTCGCACTCATCCGGAGACCAGCCAGCACAGCGAACCGGGCTCCGGTATCGCAGCAACCCCTGGAAATCGTCAAGCATCACCTGAAGCCAAACGCGCGGTCAGGTGAACCAAGGCAGACTCGACAGGATGGAAATCGTGATCAGCAAAAACGCGACCACGATGGCACCGGCCCGTCACCCGGCGGGAAACTCATGGCAGGTTCCTCAGCGGCGGCAACGACAGCTGGCAGGCCGCGGCGAGATGCTTCCAACCGATGTCGTCGAACAGCAGATCGTATCCGGTGATCCTGGGGCCAAGCTCACCGATCACGGCGAGCGCCGCGGTCCGCTCGGACTCGCTGATCAGCCCTGCCCGGACAGCGTCCTCGAACTCGTCTTCGTCGAAGACGCCCGATTCCCCCTGGCCTGACTTGTACAGGTCGAGTTCGAGGTCGGCGAAACACCATTCCTCGCCGTCGAACGACGGAGGCACGCACACGTCGATGGCGACCGAGCGCGAGGCACCGTCATCGGCCCATACGGCGAACCACCAAGCACCGGGCGGGACAAGGTGGATACAGTGCGCGCCCCGGTCCCGGTTCCCGCGCCCGACCTCGTTGAACGCGACCACTCCGTCCTTCTCGCCCAGTACCACCGTTCCTTCCGGTGAGTAGAGCCATGTCCCGGACTCATCGACCGTGAACACGTAGGCCCGCCACATCATCTGCCCGGTGGGGCGTTTCTGCTTCCGGATGCGGACGGTCTGCACGACCCGAGGTTAGGTGATCGCAGGTTCCGGCAGCCCCGCCCGGCGACCCGGACCGATCAGAAAATCCGGTAGCGGCACTATCGGCACGATGGCGCAGACCGGGTCGGGCTCGCGCCGGCGCGGTGCCGCATGGCCCGCGCCGGGCAGGCGGTGTCGACGCTCACCTGCCTGAACGGTGGCGGAGCGGTGCCCGGGGGTGCCTGCCCGGTGACGGCGCGCGGTTCCCGGCGGAAAACCAGGTGAATGGCGGCGATCGGTCTGCTTATGCTCGGGCCGTGGCCGGGCTGACCGAGCTCACCAGCCAGCAGCGGCGCTCCCTCGCCCAGCACGGCTACCTGCTGGTGCCCTCGGTACTGCCCGCCGGTGCCAGCGGCGCCCTGGCAGGCCCCCGCCCGCGGCACCATTCGCGAGTGGGACGCCACCCCCGGCGAGCAGCCGGAGGAGGCCGGTGTCGTCAGCATCCGGCTTGACCTCGCCGATCCCGGGTGCGCTCCCTGCGTCGGGCACCCCCTGCTGTTCAGCGCCGCCAGCGCGGTGATCGGCCCCGGCTGCCAGGTGACCGGGCTGAGCCTGCGGGCGCCGCTACCGGGCTGCGGCCACCAGGGCCTGCATCCGGACTTCTTCCCCGGGCACAGCACCAGCGGGCCCTGGCAGATCCTGGCCGCGATGTGGTGCATAACGGAATTCACTCCCGATAACGGGCCGCTGCGAGTGATCCCCAGCTCCTATCGCTCGAACGCGACCCGGCCGAGGACATGGAGTTCCCGGGCATGGCCCGCACCCGGACGAGGTGAGGCTGATCGCGCCCGCCGGGTCGCTGATCTTGTTCAACAGCGCCAGCCTGTGGCACTCCGGAACCCTGAACTACAGCCCGGGACTGCGGCTGGCCGTAACTGCCTACCTCAGCGCCCCCGCGACGGCGCAGCCAGGCGCCGTGAGCCAGAGCCTGCGGACGTCGGCGGCGAACTCAGGGGCAGGGGCGGAGTGACCGACGCTTCCCGGTATCTGCGGCGCGGACGCCTGCTCGAGGCTATCGTGGACCGGCCGCAGCATCCGGTCGCGCGGCCGGTGAGGACGCGTTCCTGCGCGCGGTGCAGGACAAGCCGGTAGTGAACGGGCCGTCGGACAGCGGCGCATCCACGCTGGCAACCGTCATCCAGGCTGGCGCGTCACGCGACGTGTGGATCCGGTTGTCGGTTCTTCCCCGAGTATCTGCCCATGCGGTACCAGTGACCGGCGTGCAGTTCGCGCGGCGGCGATGAAGGCCTCGATCGCGGCCGCGGTCGTGCGGGGAATCGGTGTGGACCTGTCCGGCCACACCGAGCGCCTCGGCCGCCGCGACGTGGCCGGGTGTGTCGTCGATGAACAGGGTCCGGCCGGGTTCTGCGCCGAGCCGGCCCAGGGCCAGCTCGAAGATCCGGCGGTCTGGCTTGGCCACGCCGGCTTCACAGGACAGCACGACCTCGTCGAACAGGTCGGCCACGCCATCTGCGGCCAGCCGGGCCCGGGTGTGCGGCCAGGCGTTCGACACGATGGCCGTCCGCATCCGGCTCCCGAGCCGGGCTACGTAGCCGAGAAGCTGCTCGTCCCACGACCACCGCGCCGCGATGTCCGCTCGCAAGCGGCCCAGCGTCGTTCTGCTGATACTCAGACGACGCCGGACATGCTGCTGCCACCAGTCGTCTTCGCTCATCCGGCCGACTAGGACGGTCTCGTCGCTCCCGCCGAACACCGCCGCCAGCATCTGCTCGGTCGTGATCCCCAGCCGCGGAGCCCACACCTCGGCGACACCAGGCCAGCAGCCGGTCTCCAGAACGCCGCCCAGGTCAAGAAGAACCGACCGCACCCTCTTGAGGATACGAGAGCGACTGGCTGGCCGCTGACCTGCCGTCGAGGGCACGGCGCAGCTAGCCGGCCCGCCATTGCAGCAGCCCGCAGATTAATCGTGTTGCGGAGCGGGCCGCCGCTGCCAGATCGTGAGGCATGCTGAGCGAGCAGCGGTGCGCCGAATTCGCCGATCGCGGCATCATCTGCCTGCGTGGCGCCTTCACCGGGGAAGACGCGGCCCGGATGCGGCGCCGTGTCTGGGCCAGGCTGTCCAGGTTCGGTGTGCGTGAAGATGACCCTTCCACCTGGTCCGCTATGGTCCTGACCGGCCTGAGCAAGTCGATCAAGCGGGATGCGGTCTTCACCGCCGCCGTTTCCCCGGCCGTGACCGGTGCCGTTGATCACCTGCTCGGCCTCCGCGAGTGGACCCGGCCGCCGGACTGGGGCACGATCCTGGTCACCTTTCCCCAACCGGGACAGCCATGGGCATTGCCGGCCAAGAGCTGGCACACGGACTACGGGTTCGATCTCGATCCCCTGCCGTTGTTCGGCGTCAAGGTCTTCGCCTTCATCTCCGACGTCGGCCCGCGCAGCGGCGGCACCCTGGCCATCGCCGGATCGCACCGTGTGGTAGCCCGCTACGCCAGGTCCAACCCACCGGATTACCACCGTGCCCGCCATGTCATGGAGCGGTTCTTGCGGCATGACGACTGGTTCCGTGCGCTGTCCAGGCCCGGCGGCGAAACGGGCCGTACCGAGCGGTTCCTGGACCGTGATCATCAGGCGGATGGCATCACGGTCCGGGTGACCGAACTGACCGGCAAGCCCGGAGACGTGGTCCTCACCCACCCGTGGGTGCTGCACAGCGGGGCGCCCAACACCGGCTCCTATCCGCGGATGATGCTGACCAAGAACCTGTACCGGCGGGGCATGTTCCGCCGGCCGCGGCAGCGCGGGCAAGACGCCTAGCGTCAGCAACGTACCGCTGATCGCCCGCTCAAGCCGGTACCCATGCCGCCCAGTGGGCGGTTCGCCTTCGGCGACACCAGCCATGGCCAGCCTGCCCCACACCCGGCGGCACATCCTGGCGGCTTCTGCCCCGGCCGAACGCGCCGCGCAGGAAGGCGAACGCCGCGTCCGGCGAACCCGGCCGCTGACCATGCCTCCTCTCGGGCGAAGACCACGCCGGGCACAACGGGTTTCCGCTCTGGCACTCGGTCCAGCGGGCAGGACCGCACAATGAGGGATGCGCCTGCTAAAGCCGGCATCCGAAGACGACATGATCGCGGTCTTCCTCGCCGCCGAGGTCACCTCGGAGCGTTACGGCCCGCAGATCCGCGCGATCCTCACCGGACTCGGGCAGCCCCCCGGCATCGCCGGACACCCGGACACCCGCGATGACGCCGCCAACGCGATACGACGGCAGGTGCTGGCCGCGTACCGCAGCTACCCGGCAGGCGACGTGTTCACCGGCATGCCCGCCGACGTGGCCTGGCATCACGCCGCGCTGACCCCGGCCGAGCTGGGCGCTGTCCGCTACCTCGACTACCCGTACTGGACTGACTTCTCCGGCGGCACCCGGCTGGCCGCCGACGGAGCCCGCCGGCTCGGCCCCTGGCAGCACCAGCCGCCGGGAACGATCTACCGGCAGATCGCCGAGAACCTGCGGGACGGGCGGCTGCCCCCGCCCATCATCCTGATCGGCGAGCCCGGCCCCGCGAACCTGGTCGTGCTCGAAGGGCACAAGCGGCTCACCGGGCTGCTGGTCTGCCAGCACTGGCTGCCCGCCGAACTGAACGTCCTGCTCGGCATCACCGCCAACCACCACAAGTAGCAGCGCGCCTGCCAGCCCTTCACCGCGCCGCGGTCACAGTGGCAGCCAGTACCCGGTCGCCTGGCGCCGACGGTGCGCCCGCACCCAGTCCGCGTCGCTGTACAGCCATGCTCCGCGGCCCGGTCCAGACCGGACTCAAGCTCCTCGATGAGACAAGCGTCCTGCTCGACATGCAGCGCCGCGGCCCGCACCCGCGGGCTCGGGTCCTTCTGCAGCCGTCTCACCTCGCCGCGCAAGCGTTCGTACACCAGGAACCCTGCGGCACACGGGCAGACCCGGTGCAGCGCCTTGACCCGGGCGTCCTCATCAGCAGAACGGAGCTGCGCGAGCACAGCCTCCAGGTCAGGCGCGCAGCCCCGGCGTCTCCGCTTCGCCACGACGGCAGCGTAACCCCGGCGCGATGCACGCCGCCAAGCGATTTTCCGCGCGGACGCCACCAGGTCATCCGCCGGTTCGTGCCGCCGGCCAGGCGGCCAGGCGGTCAGCGGGCGGTTCCCAGGACGTCGGGGAACATCCGCTGGTTGACACGCGCCGCCAGATCGGCCGCTTCGCCGAGCGTCAGCAGGAACGTGCCGGGATGCCTGGCGACCCACTGGTCACCGGCTTGCCTGCTGGCGAAGAAGCGCACGAAGTGGCAGAAGCTCTGCACCACCCCGGAGTCGAATGGCCCGTCGGGCAGCAGAAACGACACGACCGCGCCGGGGTGGGACGTCGCGGTGATCCCGTCCGGCCCGGCCGTGAGCTCGATCAGCTCGCCAGTGGCGGGGCAGGCGGAGGTGACGCGCGCCTCCTTCCCGAGCCTGGCGGGCAGGAAGAGGGTGTCCCACGCGCACCACGCGTACAGCACCCGGCCGCCGGTCTCGAACCGGTGCGCCGGTGACAGCTCGCCGATCGCCAGCCCCCAGAACCCGGTCACCCGCCCGTGCCGGTCGGTGAACACGCCAGGCCAGCGGCTGAGCGCGTCGGCGGCGGCCGGTTCGGGAAGCCCGGTGGCCGCGGCCAGCTCCGCCGCCGTGACGGGGTGCCCGGCGGCGAGCAGCCGGTAGGTGGCGAGGAACAGCCGCTGCCCGTCCGGGTCGAGGTCCGGCGCGGCACCGGTGAGCGCGTCTGCCAGCTCGCCCATGTCCGGCCGCTGGGCAGTCATCGCCGGCCCGCTGTGTCCGTGTCGCCGGGTGGTCATGCCGCGCCGCCGAGCAGCGCGCCGAAGTTGAGGCGGCCGGCCTCGATGGCGGTGTCCTGGGCGAGGATGTCGGCGTCGAGGTCGCCGCGCCCCGCCAGGTAGGCCTGGGCGCTTCCGCGGCTGGCGTGGAAGACGGTGTTGGCGCACATCGCCTCGTAGGATCCGCATTCGGTGCCGCAGCCGGTGGCGCGCCCGGCGACGACAACCGCGCTGGCCGGGTTCCATGTCCAGGTGCCGTTCCGGGCGGTCACCACGACGGGCGTGCCGTCGCGCGGGTCGGCGGAGGTTATCTGCCCGTCCCGGCCGGTCATGGCGGGCAGGCCGAGCGCGTCGATCGCGCACATCGCGTACACCGGGGGCAGGCCGTCCAGCCGGACCCGGTGCGGGCTGGGGATACCGGAGAACGGGTAGGCGACGGTCACGATGCCGTTGCTGACGTGGATCGCGTCGGCGGCCTGCAGCTCGTCCACGGCCGAGGCGTCCAGGCCGGTATCCAGGGCCGTTTGCCGCACCCACCGCGCCGTCGGCGCCGCGCCGGTTTCGAGGAACCGGCGCAGCACGGCGCGGTGCAGATCCCGCAGCGGCGCGGGCAGGCGGGCCTGCCGCCCGGCGATGCTCCCGTCGGTGAAGCGGGTGAGGCTGGTGATGTCAGTCATGGAATTCCTCCGTATCGGTTTCCTGGCGCGGGGACAAGAGTCAGGCCGCGCAGCATGAGAGCCGGGAGATGTCGCGGGTGAAGGCCTGGGCGGCCAGGCGCAGGGCCTCGGACATGGTCAGGTAGGGTGCCCACGTCCCGGCCAGGTCGGTGACGGTCATCCGGGCGCGGATCGCGTAGACGGCGGCGGTGATGACATCCCCGGCGCCGTCGGCGACGACGTGGACGCCGCGGACGCGGCCGGTGCCGGCCTCGGCGACGAGCTTGATCACGCCGCGGGTGTCGCGGCTGACGAGCGCCCGTGGCACTGCCGACAGGGGCACGACGCGGCAGTCGCACGCCGTCCCCTCCTCGGTGAGCCCGGCCGAGGCGATCGCCGGGCTGGTGAACGTGACCTTGGGCAGGGCGGCGTAATCCACTGCCCGTCTGGCGTCGGAAAGTGCGTTAGCCGCGGCGGCGGAGCCCTGGGCGGCGGCGACGTAGACGAACTGCGGCCCGCCAGTGACGTCTCCGGCCGCCCAGATCTGCGGGTTCGCGGTCCGCATCTGCTCGTCGGTGACGATCTCGCCGCGCGCGCCGGTCTTCACCCCCACCGATTCCAGGCCCAGCCCGGCGGTGACCGGGCGGCGGCCGGCCGCGACCAGGATCTGCCCATACGCCAGCTCCCGCTCCCGGCCCGCTGCAGTCTTTATTGCTGCCGAACGGCCTGTGGCATCACCCCGCACCGAGATGACGGTCGCGGCGGTGAGGATGCCGATGCCCTCGTCGTCGAAGACGTCCTCGATGGCGGCCGAGATCTCCGGCTCATCGAAGGGGGCGAGCCGGTCCAGGGCCTCGGCGATGGTGACCTGGGTGCCGAGCCGGGCGAACAGCTGCGCCAGCTCCAGGCCGACCGCGTTCCCGCCGATCACCAGCATGGAGTCCGGCAGCTCGGTGAGTTTCATCGCGGTGGCCGAGGTCAGGTACCCGGCGTCGGCGAGCCCGCTGATGGGCGGTATCCACGGCGCCGCCCCGGTGGCCACCAGGTAGCGGGCAGCCTCGATGACCTGGGTGCCGCCGCCGTCCGGCGTCACCCCGAGCTGCGGCTCTCCGGCGTGCCCGGTGAACCGGGCCGTTCCCGCGACGATCTCCCAGCCGTAGTCCGCGGCCAGGCCCGTGTACTTCGCCGCGCGCATCGCGGTGACCAGGCCGTCCTTGCCGCCGGACAGCGCGGCCATGTCGACAGGCCCGGCCTGCGTCGCGATCCCGGGGAAACGCTGATCCAGCGCGATGTGCCGTGCTCCGGCCGCAGCCAGCAGCGCCTTGGACGGCACGCACCCGGTGTTCACGCACGTGCCGCCGGTCGTGCCGCGCTCGATCATCACCACCGAGGCGCCCGCGTCCCGGGCGGTGATCGCGGCGGCGAACGCCGCGCCCCCCGAGCCGATGATCGCCAGGTCGTACCTCATCAGCGTCCCTCCCGCAGCCGGGCCCGCAGCCAAGCTGATACATTTGCTTGAGCGGATATGAGGATGACAATAGCATTCGCTCAAGCGGATATGTCAATATGAGGCGGAGGGGTGATGCTCGTGCCTGGTCCGGCGCCCGCAGTCGCTTCAGCGCCCGCGCCCGGGTCTGTCCCGGCGGCCACGGGTACGGTACTGCTGCCCGCGGGGGATGACGGGGTTGAGATGGTGGCCAGGTTCTTCCGCGCGCTGGCGGATCCGGCACGGCTGCGGCTGCTGGAGTTCCTGCTGCCCGGCGAGCACACGGTGACCGAGTGCGTGGCGCATGTCGGCCTGTCCCAGGGCCGGGTTTCTGCTCACCTGGCGTGCCTGGCGGGCTGCGGCTACGTGCAGGCCCGCCGGGCCGGCCGCAACGCCTTCTACCGGGTGGCCGACCCGCGGGTGGCTGACCTTATAGTGCTCGCCCGGTCGATGGCCGCCGACAACGCCGCCGCGCTGGCCGCGTGCGTGTACATCGCTCCGCCATCCCCCGGGCAAGGAACCGCGGCCGGGTCATGACCGGGGCGGGCTGATAACCGTCGGCGAGCGTCCCGGCGCGGCTGGACGGCCGGTAAGGGCGCTGCGTGCCTGTACGGACATGGGACTGATCTATCCTGCCGGCCGCGGCCCGGCGGGCTGTCGGCTGCGTCATCTTCCCGCCCGCCGGCCACCGTGAACGCCGCTCAGATACCGTTCGCCCCTGATCACCGTGCGGGACGGGACCGGGCCGGCGGTCCGGGCCCAGGCCGGGCCAGCCTGTGCTGACCGGCGTGCCCGTCGGTGTCCTTAACGCACTTGGCTTGCAGCCCCGCCAGATCACCGTGCTCAAGGACATCCCCTCCAGAACGGAAGTCGGCTGCTGGAGATGCCAGGCGAGGGCGCCTTGTCCTGCTGTCAGCCGTGCCTTCCGCGTCGACCTGGCTGCCTGGCACATGGATCATGGCCGCAGGACGGGCCGCTACGACCTGGCGATGATCGAACGCCAGCTCTCCAGGACCGGGACCGCGCGCCCTGACAGGCCACGGAGCTAAACAGGACCGTGGGCCCGGATCCAGGTCCCGGGCGCGCGGTAACACCAGGGCAGATCGGTCCGCAGCCCGCTGCCCCCGGTCACGGCGTGTGCGGCGTCATGCTGAGGGAGGCCGGCGGCCGCGCCGCCCGGCCCGGGCAGCCCGGCCTTCGGTACTGAGCAGCGGAACCTGCGCGAGGGGGACGCGGCCGGCGGGTCCAGCGGCCTTATCAGCCGGCAAGGGTGCCGCGGATCCTGGCAGTCCGCTCGCCGAGACCGAGGGCCACGATGCCGGCGGCCAGGCAGCATCGTCATGGTTTGTCCAGGAATATCCGGCACATATGATTCCGCGCCGTCTTGGCGGCAGGAGGTGAGTGCCTTGGCCGCAGCGCGCAGTCCGGGATGTAAAGCTGTGCGGGGGACGGATGGGGATCCGCTGGCGGTGTGGGCGGAGCGTACCGGCCGCCGCCGGGAGGCGGGGCATTCCCGCGGCGGGCTCCGGTTCGCGTTCTATGCCGGGTGTCGACTGAGGATCACCAGGATCCGGTGACTTCACTGGCGCGGCAGCGGGACCAGGCCGTCGCGCTGGTGGCCGGGCATGGGCGCATCGCAGCGGAGTTCTCTGACATCGGGCAGAGCCGGACGCTGGCGTGGGCGCGCCGGCCGCAGGCCGCGGCCCTGCTCGCCGCGCTCGCCGACCCGGACCGCGGGTGGGACGCGATCGTGATCGGGGAGTACGAGCGGGCCTTCTACGGCGGTCAGTACGCCTCGATGGCGCCGCTGTTCGAGCACTACGGCGTCCAATTGTGGACTCCCGAGGTGGGCGGGCGGATCGATTTTCACGCCGAGGATCATGAGCAGACGATGCTGGCGCTGGGGTTCCAGTCCAAGCGGGAGATCACCCGCACCAAGATCCGGGTCCGCACCGCGATGACTGCCCAGACTCGCGAGCAAGGCCGCTACCTCGGCGGGCGGCCGCCGTACGGGTACCGGCTCGCTGACGCCGGGCCGCACCCGAACAAGGCCCACGCCGCCTGGGGACGGCGGGCGCACCGGCTGGAACCCGACCCGGCGGCCGCGCCGGTGGTGGCGTGGATGTTCACCCAGCGGCTGGCCGGGCACAGCGTCGCCCGGATCACCCGCGCCCTCAACGATGCCGGGATCCCGTGCCCGTCGGCTGCTGACCCTCAGCGGAACCCACACCGGACGGGGACGGCGTGGACGCTGAGCACGGTGGCGGCGATCCTCGCCAACCCGCGGTACACCGGGCGGCAGGTGTGGAACCGGCAGCGCACCGACTCCGACCTGATCGACCCGGCCAACACCGGGCTCGGCCGGCCGGTGCAGCGGTGGAACCTGCCCGCCGGGTGGGTGATCTCCGCCCGCCCTGCGCATCGCGCGCTGGTCAGCGAGGCTGATTACGTCGCCGTCCAGGACGTGAGCGCTCCCCGCGGTCCCGCTGGCCCGGCCGTGCGCCGGTACCTGCTGGCGGGGTTGCTGCGCTGCGGCAGGTGCGGGCGGCGGCTGGAATCCGCCTGGTCCAACGGCAAGCCCGCTTACCGGTGCCGCCACGGGTACACCAGCGCGACCAGTCCCGATCCCAGGCGGCCGAAGAACCTGTACGTCCGCGAAGACCAGATCCTGCCCCGCCTGGCCGCCCTCGCCATACTGCTGGCCGACCACGACCAGGCCCGCAAGCACCCAAAACGGCGCGCCACGCAGGTCACGGCACCTGCCCAGGCTGCGGAACTGATCGACCACCTGCGGGCTGCCGGCGTCACACTCACCTACGACCCAGGCACGCGAACGCTCCGCACCGACACCGAGGACGCCGTGGCCGTCACCGTCGATCAGAGCCGCTGACAACTACGGCGGCGACAGCAAACGAGAAGGGAGGCGAATCAGCAAGCAGAACACCCGCCGCAGCCGGAGGCCGGGCCCGGGTGACGATCCCGTATGCCCGGAAACGGGCACTTATGGGGAATTACTGTGTCCGAGGACTTGAACACGCAAACGTGGGCGATTTCCCCGAATCGGGGAATTCATGCCCTTCACGTTACACGTCGGCTCCGTCAGGCTCACCCGAACTCGCTCGCGGGGTTAATCTGCACGGTGGCGATCGCCGCGCCTGGTTGTTCAGCGGTCTGTGTCCTTGGGATGGCGTGGCGATGCGTAGGTGAGCCACACCGTGCGGTGCTGGTCGTCGATCACGTAGCGGATGCGGCCGCCACTAGTGACCTCGTATTCCCACTGCTCCAGGTCGCGGCCGTTGTGCCGGTGCGTGGCCAGGTCGCCGCGGAGACGGTGCTGGCGGTCGTGGCCGGCTCCCGAGCGCGGGTCGGTTCGTAAGGTCTCCAGGCAGCGCCGGGTGTTCGGCAGGGCATGGCGGCATAGTTCCTCCCAGCCGGCGGCGGCAGCGCTGGTGCCGAACCGGACCTCCCACTGGCCGGTCGGCGGCGGGACGGTAACTCGCTCTCCGCGGCGGGGGCTCACCCGAGGGCCTCGACTGGCCCGAAGTCGCCCTCGGTAGGCGCGAGCGCCTGCTCGTACTGGACTGGATCAGCCTTGATCCGCGCGGTCGCCCGCCATCCGGCGATGACCTCGTGGGCGTTGCGGTCGATGGTGAGCTCGGCCGCATCCGACAGTGCGGTGATCAGTTCCTCCGCGAAGCTGGACTGCTCGGCGTGCGACAGGTGCCAGGCCCACGGGAAAACCTCGCCCAGGGCCGCCGCGACCGCGCGCGCGCCGGACTCGCTGCGCGCAAGCGCGCCGAACATCCGGGATGCGGTCACCAGGTTCTCGTCCCGTTCTTCCTCGCGGTCTGCTGCCGTCAGGTAGAAATCGGGGGCGTCGCGGTGGGTTACCCGCAGTCGGCCCAGCCGCCGGGCGCGCTCGGCGACCGCCCGCGGATTGCGGGACAGGTCGGAGAACGTCACCGCGTCAGAAGTCTGCGCGCTCATGGCTCTAGTCTATTCAGATCACGTTCTGATGTCCACCGTCCGGATGCGGTCCAGCTACCGGGAGGACAAGCTGGCCAGATCGCCCGGTGAGCGCGACCGCCCAGCGCAAGACCTGGCACATCCTGCGCAAGCTCCGCTGCTGCCCCTGGCGCGCCGGGCGCCGCCCCGCCCGGCCTTGGGCCGACCAAGGCTGCTCGCCGACGGTGTCAACCCATTTCACGGAAACGGGCAGGGGCTTCTTCACGCGGGATAACCCTGCCGGCGGATGGGTGGCTCGCAGCCTTGTCAGCGGCGTTGGTACGTCGGCCGCCGCGCTGGCCACGCACTCTGCCGCGTCGCGTGTCCCGGCCGGCGCGCGGCCGTTAGATGCTGGCAGGCCAGGAGCCAGGTCGCCGCCGGTGCAAAGGGTCCCGCGCGGCAGCTGCGGCATCCGCCGCTCTGCGCATTCTGAGTGCCCCAGGGTGCCCGTTTCCGGCGGCCGCGTATGGAGTGTTGTGTGCCCGTCATCGAGGGCGCCTTAATCGAGCGGCTTGTGTAACGAGGCAGCCGGGAGCAACCCCTGTGACTTCAGGATCCGGCTGGTGTCGGCCCCGTCGATGATCAAGTACTTGCGGGGATTGCGGAGGTCGTGCGCGTACGCCTCCATCATACTGACGACGGATGGCGTTATCTCATGACAGTGCTGGAGGACGAGCAGTTCCGCTGGCTCGCTGAACAGCCGGACAATCTGGTCGCCCGGTTTGCCGAGCGCCCGGACTGTCATTGGATGTGGATATCCGGGTCCCTTGAGGAGCCAGGCGGCGGATATCTGTCGCCCGCGGGCGAATAGCCGCGAGGTGTACAGGTCGGAGCGCTCGCCGCCCCAGTCCTTAGGTATGTAGGTCTCGCCGATCAGACTTGCTATGGCATTCTTTACGCTCTTCTCCGGCACCTCGAGGACCGCCTTCAGTTCAGCCGGGCTCACGCGGCCGCCGAAATCAACCTCGCGGAACTGTCCGATCTCACTCGGGTACACGCGCAATCCCGGCGTCGTTTTGCCAGGAGTCAGATCGTTGTCTTCGAGGAATGACCTGATGCCGATGAAGGCTGGACGGATCTCGATCCGTGCCGCGTTGAGGTCGGTGATCGTTCCGATCAGGTAGACGCGCCTGCGCCCGGTTAAGCTTCCGGTGGCAGACGCGCTTGCCGTCCTCGCGGAGTTGAAGCTTCCCACTACGTGCAGTGACTCATCGGTGGCAAGCATGGCCGTGAAGTCAACAGGCTTGACGCCGGGTGCGTCACGGTCCTTGGCGCGTCGGAAGGCGAACTCCTGCTCAACGCCAACAACCCGCCCCACATGGATGGTCTGCTCATGTGCGCTCTTCGCCAGCTCGCTTATTCCGAGGAGCGGAAGAGCCTCAGCCAGTGCTACTGCAAGGACATAGGGTGCCGCGGCTTCCGGGTCCCTCCTGTCGGCCGCCCGTGCCAGCGCGGAAGTCGCTCTCTGCGGCCCGATGAGAGCCTGTACCTGCTCTTGGTGCAGGAAATACGGTTCCAGTGCGATCCGCGCCATCAGTAGTTCTTTCCTTTCGGTTAAGGAGATGTCTCGTAGGTTCCTTTGCAGGGAGTCGATGCCTGCGGCGATGTGGTCATGGGAATTTGTGGACCTGGCTCACCGAAGGTACTTCAGCAAGCGGAGGAACTCGTCGACGTTCTGCGGACGGTCGGCGGGGGAGAACCGTGTGGCCTCCTCGACGACAGTTCGCCATGGTCCGAGAGGCGGTAGCAGGGAAATGTTCGATTGCGGACTGCTCCCGGTCAGCAGAGCGCCGACAAGCTGCCCGAGACTGTAGATGTCGGTGGCGGGCGTCACCTCGTGAGCGTCATCGGACAACTCTGGCGCGGCGAAGCCCTCAGTTCCGAAGCCGGTACCGGTGCGCGTGCGGCGGGGGTCGCTTGTCTCTCCCCGAGGCCGCCGTCCTAGGCCCCAGTCGCCGACGACCCATCGGCCGTCCAGCAAGAGAAGGTTCCCTGGCTTGATGTCCCGGTGGATCCAGCCCTCTACGTGTGGTCGGCGCAGCCCTTCGCAGACCGCTTCGACAAGGTTCCGAAGCGCTCTTGTTTCTCGTAGCTCCGATGCGTGGCCTGCGGCGCTGCCGTCCGCCTGCGGCATGGTGAACCAGCGCCATTCAGGGTCGGCGTCCAGTACTGGCATGACGTTCGGGTGACTCCCGAAGTGTCGTCCGGCGTCAATCTCGCGGCGCATGCGGGCCCGAGAGTCGTCATCGTGGAACCGGAGGCGCTTGAACGCGACCCGGATGCCGGTGGGCTTGTGGACGGCCCGGCGAACTGACCCCTGGCCGCCCTCGCCGATTGGCTGAGGGTCCTTGGCATACTTCTTCTCCATCCCTCGGCCAAGCCGGGCCAGGATGAGCCACGGGGCTGTACTTTCAGCGGGCTGCGCCCCACTCGGTACAGGCTGTCCGGCGAGGTAAGCCCGCGCGACCGGGATGGCGTGCTCCAGGTAGGAATGGTCGCGGGGGGCGGCGAGGATCGCCGCGAGCAGTCGGGCGTCCGGATACTGGGCCAGTTCAGCCGCTAGGTGACGGGCTTCCTCGGCTTGCTCTGCCCGCTGGGTCTCCGCCTCGTCGGCCGCCTGCAGCGCACGGTCCTGCACAGGGTCGGCCAGCCGCCAGTTGAGCGGACTGTACCAGGCAGTCCAGCATGTGGCCGGAGCGGCGGAAGCGGTCTGCCTGGCCGCGCTGCCAGGCGGCCTTGTAATGGTCCGGCGTCTGCCTTCCACCGAGTGTGCCCGCCGTGATGTCACCGGCGCCTTCGGGCAGGCGGGGTGGCCGGCTTTGGCGGCAGGCCGCGGGCGTATTCCGCGGCGGCGGCGACCCAGTGCCGCAGCGCCATGTCTAGCAGGCCGGCGGGCTCGACGAAGACCATGCCTTTCATGGGCCGCCCGGTGAAGTCCACCGGCCGCACGTGCGGCCGGTGCAGGGCGCGGCCGGCGCCGTCGGGCCCGAGCCGGAGCACGAGGGTGTCCTTGACGACGCCGCAGATCATGTGGCCGCCGAGCATGAATGCCAGGCCGCCGAACATCTGCCGCTCGGTCACCGCCTCGGCGGGCGGGAGCACCGCCCTGAGCCGGCCGGCCAGGTCCTCGTCGTAAGCCACCGATTCCCCCGGTGAGGTTAACCGGCCTGGCCAGGCGGCCAGTCCGCCTGGGTCGGGAGGCCGAACAGCGGGAACAGCTCCGGGTCGGCGAATCCGGTGATCTCGCCGATCAGGCCCGCGTGCACGGTAAGGACCATGATGCCGTAGGCCCGTGCGATGGCGCCGTCGCGCAGGTACGCAGCAGCAGCACCGCGCGCTGGCGCGGCGGCAGCAGCTGGATGACGGTCAGGAAGGCCAGCTGGACGCTCTCACGGACCTCATACCCGGCGGCGGGATCGCCGGCCCCGGCCAGCTCGCCCAGCCACGCATCGGGATATGGCTCCAGCTCCGTGACCTCAACATCGGGGGCGTTGGGCGGCGGAGGCGCCGGGCTGAGAGCAGGAGCGGGCGAGGCGGCGGCGCGGGAGCGGGCGGTCAGGCACCGGTTGGTCGCGATCCGGTACAGCCACCCCCGCACCGATCCGCGCCCGTCGAATGCACCCAGGTGGCGCCAGGCGCGCATAAGGACCTCCTGCAGCACGTCCTCGGCGTCGTGCACCGACCCGAGCATCCGGTAGCAGTGCGCGTGCAGCTCACGCAGGTAGGGCGCGACCAGGACGCCGAACGCGTCCTCATCGCCCGCCCTGGCCCGGGCCAGCAGCTGCTCTCCGTCGCGATGCGGGCCTTCGGTCACGACAGGTCATGGCGGCGGGTCAGCGGTTCCAGCCCGCAGGCAGTAAGCCAGGCGGCGCTCATCGCCGCTCAGGCACCAGCTGCCATGGCCGACCGCAGCTCCTGCGCCTCGTAGATCAGCTCCCCGCGCACGATCTGCCCATCCCGTACCTCCAGCATCTCCGCCGACGTCATCGCCGCTATCGGCAGCGCCATCTCCCAGTCGATGATCGAGCACACCGTGTCACCATCT
>Ga0137392_10000536_pt1 | contig 20226 bp, 19 predicted proteins | sample 15con2h34AmetaG_FD_101394 | JGI IMG/M metagenome (GOLD analysis project Ga0137392, IMG submission 101394) | Vadose zone soil microbial communities from Angelo Coast Range Reserve, California, USA - 15con2h3.4A metaG | ecosystem: Environmental > Terrestrial > Soil > Vadose zone > Saprolite... | reverse complement strand
TTTTGCGCGTAGGCGTCCTGAATGCCGCTGATGGCGGTGATGCCCATGCCGTAGAGGTCGGCGCCGGCTTTGGTGGTGTAGCCCTGAAAATTGCGGTGGAGGGTGCGGTTTTGCTGGGAGACGGCGAGCTCGTCGCCGGGCTTGGCGAAATGGTCCATGCCGATGTAGAGATAACCGGCTTCGAGAAACTTGAGCAGCCCCACCCGAAAGATTTCAAATTTTTCCATGCCTTCCGGGAGATGCGCGGCGAAGGAGCCTTGCTGCTTTTTCAACCAGGGCACGTGGGCGTAGCTGAAGAGGGCGATGCGATCCGGGGCAAGTTCGAGAATTTGATCTACAGTGTGGGCGAAAGTGACGGCCGTTTGGTAGGGAAGGCCGTAAATCAGGTCGACGTTGATGCTATCGAAGCCGAGAGCGCGGGCGGCGAGGAGGAGATCGCGGGTCATTTCGTACGGCTGGATGCGGTGCACGGCCTGCTGCACATCGGCATGGAAATCTTGGATGCCCATGCTTAGACGGTTGAAGCCGAGCTTGCGGAGGGTTTCGAGATGCTCGCGGGAGGTTACGCGTGGGTCGACTTCGATGCCGATCTCACCGTCGGGGTCGAAGTGGAAATTTTCTTTTGTGAAGGCGAATAGATCTTCAATCTGCTCGGGCGTCAGGTAAGTGGGCGTGCCGCCGCCCCAGTGGAATTGGACTACGGGGCGGTTCTTCGAGACGCTCTGGCTGATGCGCTTCATCTCCTGCTTGAGAACGTCGAGATAGGGCGGGGCGATGCTCTTGTTTTTTTGAATGACGACGTTGCAGGCGCAAAAGAGGCAGAGACTTTCGCAGAAGGGAATGTGCATGTACAGCGAAACGGGCGTTCTGACGCGCTCGGCTTCTTCGTGCACTCGTTGCAGATCGGTTGGGCCGAAGGCGTCGTTCCAAACGGGCGCGGTGGGGTAGCTGGTATAACGCGGCCCTGGGCGATTGTATTTTGCGAGGAATTCCTCGCCGACGTGGAGTTCGCCGCGCATTTGCTGGAGGCTGGGAGGTGCGAGGGTCATACGCGGCAGTTCCTAGCGCGCCTGGGCGACGGGCCTGACATGCTGAATCAGCGCCCGCTGGCCCGTTTCGATGAAGATCTGGGCATTCTCCACCGGCGTATTTTGCAGGATGCCGTGGCCGAGGTTGAGGATGTGGCCGCGGCCAGCCAGGGAACAGATGGTGGCTATTGTCACATCGCGGATTTTCTCGGCAGGGCCCAAAAGTACGGCCGGATCGACGTTTCCTTGCAACGCGATCTTTGGACCTAGCATTTTTCGAACTTCTGCCAAATCCACGCGCCAATCGATGCTAAGGACGTTCGCGCCGGAGCGTGCCACGGCGGGGAGCAAATGTTGCGACGCTTTTGTGTAGTAAATCACTGGGACCGAGCCGCCGAGGGCCGCGGTGATCTCTTGGACGGCGGGAAGCGCGAAGTCTTCGTAGTCCTGGAGATTCAGTTCGCCGCACCAAGTATCGAACAATTGAACGGCGGTGGCCCCGGCGGCGATCTGTGCTTGGAGATAGGGAATGCTGGCTTGCGCGATGCGGTGAAGCAGCTCGCGGAAGGTATTCGGCTCATGGTAGAGGAAGTTCTTGACGGTGGCGAATCCTTCTTTGGCTTTGCCCTCGACCATGTAACAGGCAAGAGTCCACGGGGCGCCGGCAAAACCCAAAACGGGGACCTCTGGACCGACGGACTTGACGATGCGGCGGATGGTTTCTGGCAGGAAGCCGGTTTCCAACTCGGGGTCGAATATTTTGAGGCGATCGACGTCGGCCTTGGAGCGGACCGGATTGGGCAAGTTTGGCCCGGCATCGCCGAGTTCCAACGGCAGGCCCATGGCTTCGGCGGGGATCAAAATGTCCGAGAAGACGATGACGGCATCGACGCCAAGCCTGCGGAAGGGCTGGAGGGAGACTTCGACGGCAAGTTGCGGCGTCTTGCAAACCTCCAGGAATGCGTGCTTTGCGCGGATTTCGCGATATTCCGGGAGATACCGGCCCGCCTGGCGCATCATCCAGACGGGTACCCGCGGCAGGGCCTCGCCGCGGCAGGCGCCAAGGAACAAATCCTTTCGGTGGATGGATGCAGTTTGCAGGGTCATATTCCGCCAGAGAGATAAGGATAGCAAATCCGCGCTGGTCTTGCTGATACGAGTACGGGCGCTGTCGTGCCGTGCGGGCCGCTGCAAGTGTGGGCTATACTCCAAATGAGGGAGACTCGCGCGAGCTGCCTGAGGAGGGCTGCAGGTGAGGCTCTGGGATCCGGGAAGAGCTGGGGCCCCAGGTTCTAAAGATGAATCATTTATTCCCCATTTTGACGGCGCTGGCCTACATCTTGAGTTTCGGATTGTACGTGCAGTTCCTGAGCACAGGAAAGAAACTGACTGGCCGGTTGGCTACGCTGTTCTTAGGGCTGGGGCTGGTAGCGCACTATTTTGCGCTTTTGGAAAGATCACGCGGTTTGCATACCGTCCCTTACCATGACTTGTACGGTTCGATGTCCCTCTTCGGCTGGCTGCTTGCGCTAACCTATCTTGGTTTGGAGTTGTACCACCGGCAGCGATCCGTCGGGGCTTTCGTCCTGCCCTTTGTGCTGGTTTTCTTTCTGGCAGCGCATCTTGCTCCGGCCGACCGGCTTTCGCCTCCGGCAGCGCACGGGGCCACGTTTGCATTTCACGTGACTTTGAGCATTCTGGCGTATGCGGCGTTTGCACTCTCATTTGTTCTCAGCCTGATTTTTTTGGGAGAAGAGCGCCTGCTGCGAAATCACAAAGTCGGCGACATGGTTTGGCGTTTGCCGCCGCTGGAGTTGCTGGAGCGCATGAGCCAATCGAGCGTGCTGGTAGGTTTGGTTTCCATCGCCATTGGTACCGCGTTGGGTTTTGTTTGGGTCGACCGGCTGAGCAGCCAGTATTCGTTCTACGACCCGAAGTACGTGATTACGGTGGTGGTACTCGCGCTTTATGCGCTTTATTTTCGGCTGGCGCGGACGACGGCCTGGCGCGGGGCGCGGGCCTCCAGATTGTGCATCTTCAATTTTGCGATTGTGGTGCTCAGTTTTACGGTCGTAAATCTATATCTCTCGCATAGCCACCGCTACTTTTAGGAGCGAACTGCCCAGGGCATGGAGATTGTTCTCGTCGGATTGAATCACCGCACAGCGCCCGTTGAGGTGCGCGAGCGGGTGTCTTTCACCGCGGAACAGAGCCGGCGAGCGGCGGAGGAGTTGCGAGCGCGGGGAATTCTCGAAGAGACGCTGGTGCTTTCCACCTGCAATCGCAGCGAAGTGTACGGCGTGCCGCCGGAATCTTCCCATGAATCCGCCGGCGGACTTTCTTCTTTTCTGAGCGAGTTTCACTCGGTTCGGCCGGATGTGCTCGGCGTGTCGCTTTATCACCACTACGATCAGGCGGCTGTGCGGCATCTATTTCGAGTCGCGGCGGGACTTGATTCCATGTTGCTGGGGGAAGCGGAGATACTTGGACAAGTGCGGGAAGCGTATCGCTTCGCGCATGAGCATGGAGCAACCGGGCCGGTATTGAATCGCCTATTCCAAGGCGCACTAGAAGCCGGGAAGCGCGTGCGGACAGAAACAGATCTGGGCACGCGGCCGATGTCGGTGGCTTCTGCGGGCGTGAAACTGGCGGAACGCATTTTCGGAAAATTAAGCGAGCGCAAGGCGCTGGTCTTGGGGGCGGGGACGATCAGCGAGCAAGTGGTCAGCAATCTTCGTGATCGGGGGATCGCGCAACTCCATGTGATGAACCGCTCGCGCGACCAGGCGGAGGAGTTGGCCAAGCAGTTCGGCGGAGAGGTGGTGGGCTGGGGCGAGTGGGATACGGCGCTGAAATCGCCGGACGTGGTGGTGACGTCGGTGAGCGCGGAAGAACCGGTGCTGCGGCGGGAGATGGTCGAGCGAGCGATGATGGCGCGAGGAAATCGCGCGTTGTTCCTGATGGACCTCGGCGTCCCGCGGAATATCGATCCGAGCGTCGCGGAGCTTTACAACGTGTACGTGTACAACACCGATGACTTGACCGAAGTCGTTCAACAGAATCGCCAGGCTCGCGAAAGCGAGATTCCCCGGGCGCAGGGCATCGTTGAGGAGCATGTGGCCAAGTTCCTTTCGTGGCAGGCGAGTGTCGAGCTGGTTGGACTTGTGGATGCGCTGCGTACGAAAATAAAGGAGGAACGCGCCGCCTTCATCCACTCACGCATGGAGACGATGAAGCACTTGACGGAGACGGACCGAGCGCAAGTGGAAAGATTGATGGACGAGATGCTCGAGAAGCTCCTGCTGGAGCCGGCGCAACGCTTGCGGGGCGAAAAAGAACTCCGGCGGAAGATTCAAAACGTCGAGGCGTTGCGCGACCTGTTCCTTTCGAACCGGGAGAAGCCGTGAGAATCCTGCGGATCGGCACGCGGGGGAGCATGCTGGCCAAATGGCAGGCGGAATCCATTCGCAAGAAACTGTTTGCCGCCACAGGAGTGGAAGCGGAAATTGTTATCATCAAGACCAGCGGCGACAAGATGCAGCATGCTTCGCTGGCGCAGATCGGCGGCAAGGGAATTTTTGTCAAGGGGCTGGAAGACGCGCTGCTGGAGGAAACGATCGACGTTGCGGTGCACAGCGTGAAGGACGTGCCGACTGACGTTCCTTCGCGGCTGATGTTTCCCGCGGTGTGCCGGCGGGATGACGTGCGCGATTGCCTGGTAGGCTCGACGCTGGCGAATTTGCGGCATGGGGCGCGCGTGGGAACAAGCAGTCTGCGCCGGCAAGCGCAGTTTAGGCATCTCCGGCCAGACCTCGACTTGCGCGACCTGCGCGGGAATGTCGACACGCGATTGCGAAAAGTGGAGAGCGGAGAATATGAAGCGGTGGTGGTTGCCAAAGCGGGACTGGACCGCCTCGGTTTGAGCAAGCGGATTTCGGAGGTGCTCTCGCCGGAAGTCTGCCTGCCGGCGGTCGGGCAAGGTGCGATTGCAGTAGAGTGCCGATTGAAGGACACGGAAGCAGGAGACCTTTTGGCGCCGCTCGACGATGCCGAGACGCGCACAGCGATTCTTGCGGAACGCGCACTCCTGGCGGCGTTGCAAGGCGGGTGTCAGGTTCCACTGGGGGCGTGGGCGCGCATCGAGCGCGGGGAACTTGTGTTGGACGCTTGCGTTTGTTCCGTGGACGGGTCGCAATATGTGAGGCAGCGCGCCACGTCTCCGCCGGAGCAGGCGGCACAACTCGGAGAGCACATGGCGCGCGTGCTCATTGAGGCGGGTGCGCAATCGATCCTCGAGGAAGTGAGCCGCCAACGTGGTTGAAGCGTATCCAAGCGCGTTGGCCGGCAGGCGCGTTGTCATTACGCGCTCAGCGCCGCAAAGCGAGTTGTTGGCGCGCGAATTTTCCGCACGTGGTGCGATTCCCGTGATGCTGCCGCTGGTGTCGTTCGCAGAGCCGGAAGATTTCGCGCCACTCGACGCAGCGATTAAGGGGATCGACCGATTCGATTGGACGATTCTCACCAGCGCGCAAGCAGTTCGCGCGTTGGTTAAGCGCGGTGAGGAACTGAAGCGCGGGTTAATTCAATCTGGAAGCAAGCTGCGAATCGCTTGTGTTGGTCCCGTAACCGCGGAAGCGGCTCGGCAGGCTGGGTGGCGCGTCGAGTTTGTTTCGGAGACTCACACCGGTGCTGGGTTGGCGGAGGAGTTGGGGAAGCGGCTTAGCGCAGCAAAAGTATTCTTGCCAAGGAGCGACCGCGCAAATCCGGACTTACCGCCAGCTTTGATGCGCCACGGCGCGCAGGTCACGGAAGTGATCGCCTACCGCACGTTGCGGCCAACGGAAGTGGGCCGGCGAGACTTGAGGCAAATCTCCGAAGGCGCGGCCGACGCAGTCCTGTTCTTCAGTCCCTCGGCGGTGCAGCACTTCGTTGAACTATTTGGCGGTGAGCATTTGCGCGCGCTGCAAGATAAACTCGCGATTACGGCGGTCGGGCCTGTCACGGCGAAAGCGTTGCAAGAGGCGGGTGCGCCGCGCATCGTTTTAGCAGGAGATACAACGGCGGGCGCGGTCGTCGCGGCGTTGGAAGAACATTTTGGGGGCGCGGCAAAGCAAGCGCCGGCAGGAGCAAAGCAAGCATGAGTTTTCCCACCCATCGTCCGCGGCGTTTGCGGCGGAGCGAAGCGCTGCGTGGCCTGGTTCGAGAGACGCGGCTTACCACCTCGGGCCTCATCTATCCGATGTTCGTGTGTCCGGGCGCGAAAGTCCGTCAGGAAGTCAGCTCCATGCCGGGCATTTATCAGCAGTCGGCCGATCAGATTGTGGAGGAGTGCCGCGAGGTGGAATCACTGGGGATCCCCGGGATAATTCTTTTCGGACTGCCCGAAACGAAGGATGCGCGCGGCACCAGTTCGCTCAGCGCCCAAGGCGTGGTGCAGCGCGCCATTGAAGCGATTCGCAAGGCCAAGCTGAAACTTCTGGTCATTACGGACGTGTGTCTCTGTGAATACACGGACCATGGCCACTGCGGCGTCATCGAGAATGGCGAAGTGGCCAATGATTCCACAGTAGCGATTCTTGCGCAGCAGGCGCTCTCGCACGCGCGCGCCGGCGCGGACATCGTCGCTCCGTCGGACATGATGGATGGGCGAGTGGGGGCCATTCGGGAAACGCTGGACGAACACAAGTTCGAGAACGTTGCCATTTTTTCTTACGCAGCGAAATATTGCTCTGGCTTCTACGGACCATTCCGGGAGGCCGCGCAGTCCGCTCCGCAATTTGGCGACCGGCGCGGTTATCAAATGGATCCCGCCAATGCGCGGGAAGCGTTGAAGGAAGTCGAGCTGGACCTGGAAGAAGGCGCGGACATGGTGATGGTCAAGCCCGCACTGGCGTACCTGGACGTGATTCGGCGGGTGCGCGAGGCGTTTGATGTTCCGGTGGGCGCGTACAACGTGAGCGGAGAGTACGCCATGGTTAAAGCCGCTGTGCAGAAGGATTGGATGGATGAGAAGCGCGTGGTCCTAGAAATCCTGACGGGCATCCAGCGCGCCGGAGCGGAAATTATTCTTACTTATCATGCCAAGGATGCTGCGCGCTGGCTGAAGGCGTGCTAACTTGAGCGAGAAAGCATGAGCACAGCGCAACCCCGATTGAAGCGTGAGCGCCGGCGTTCGCGCGAGATTTTTGAGCGCGCCGAGAAGGTGCTGGTTGGTGGCGTGAACAGTCCCGTGCGGGCGTTCCGTTCCGTCGGTGGAGAGCCGCTGATTATCGAGCGCGGCAGCGGGCAACATCTCTACGACGCGGATGGAAACGAACTGCTCGACTATGTTTGCTCCTGGGGCGCCATGATCCTGGGCCATGCGAATCCGGCCATCAGCGAAGCGATTGCCGAACAGGCTCGCCGCGGGACAAGTTTTGGCGTGACCACCGAGTTGGAGCTGGAACTGGCCACGCTGATTACACGAGCGATTCCCTTTATTGAAAAGATTCGGTTCGTATCGAGCGGCACGGAAGCGGCCATGAGCGCGGTGCGGCTGGCGCGCGGCGTGACGAAGCGGGACTTTATCGTCAAATTCGAGGGCTGTTACCACGGACATGCGGACAGCTTCCTGTCGCAGGCGGGTTCTGGCCTTGCGACGCTGGGAATTGCGGAATGCCCGGGAGTGCCTGCGGCGCTGGCGGCGTTGACGCTGAACGTGCCTTATAACGATCTGCAAGCGGTCGAGCGAGTATTTCTCCAGCACAAAGATAAAATCGCCGCGGTGATCGTCGAACCAATTGCCGCGAACATGGGAGTGGTGCCGCCGATGCCCGGTTACTTGAAAGGATTGCAGGAAATCAGCAAGCGGAACGGCACGTTGCTGATCGTCGATGAAGTAATCACCGGATTTCGCCTGCGCAACGGTTCCGTGCAAGCACTCCTCGACGTCGAAGCGGATCTGACCACCCTCGGGAAAATCATTGGCGGGGGGGTCCCCGTGGCCGCGTATGGCGGAAGAGCCGAGTTGATGGACCATGTCGCGCCGCTCGGCCCGGTTTATCAAGCGGGGACTTTGGCAGGAAATCCGCTGGCGATGCGCGCTGGGATCGCCGCCCTCGAACAGCTCGTAAGGCCGGGGTTATACGACGAGATGACCCAACTGGCGCAGCGGCTTGTTCTCGGGCTTCGCACGGAACTGGCGGACGCCGGAATTCCGGCGCAGATCAATGCCTTCGGCTCCTTGACGACGGTGTTTTTCACACCGCAGCCGGTGAGAAATTACAGCGATGCCAAACGCTCCGACACCAAGAGATACGCGAGATTTTTCCGCGAGATGCTCGATCGCGGCATATTTTTGGCGCCGTCACAGTTTGAGGCGGCCTTCGTGTCCGCGGCGCACACGGCGCAGGATATTGACCGCACGCTGGCGGCGGCGCACGAGTCGTTGCAGGCGATTTCATCCGATCCTAGCGCGTGACCTTGGAAAAGGAGGGCAAAGGAGTGGGCGAGGGAATTGAACTTCCTGAAAGTCATCACGGGAACGAGGATCATCCTCTAGTTCTCCCCGTCTCGATTACGATCTCCATCATGGCGGTATTGGTGGCCGGTGCGTCCTTGCTCGGTCACCGCGCGCACACGGAAGGCTTGCGCCTGGAGACGCAGGCCGCCAGCCGCTGGACGCAGTATCAAGCGAAGAGTGTGCGCCTGCACGAAGCCCAAGGATTTTCCGAAGTGGTTAAGCTGGCAGCGCCGCTGAACAAGGAGCTGGGCGAAGAACTGAAACAGAAGTACGCAAAGGAAGTGGAACACTACGAAAGCGACAAAGGCGATGTCAGCAAAGAGGCGAAGAATTTGGAAGACGAGCGCGATTTGACGGTGCGACAGGCGGACCGATTCGATGGCGGAGAAGCGCTTCTGGAAATTGGGCTGGTGATTTGCTCGATCACGCTGCTGACCAAGCGGAAAGCATTCTGGATCGGCGGCGCGCTCATCGGCGCTTTGGGCGTCGCGCTTGCAGTGACCGGATTATTCCTGCACTGAATCAAGCGCGAGCCGGCGGTTGCGAACTTCTCATCAGGGCGATTTCCTGCGCCAAGCCTTCCAGCTTGCCAAGCAATTCCTGGTGGCGCACGTCTTCGCCGGATGGCTTTCTCCCGAGGAATGTAAGCGTCCCGCCGGGCTCCAGCACGCATTGTTGCACTTCGGAAAGCGATGCAAAGCCTTGCTTCCGTGCGGCGGCTTCGAGCTGCGGCATGGTAATAAGCTCCTTCTTCAAATGCTGCGTGCGCACCTTTCCGTCCTCGACTAAAACGTCAGATCGGCCCTCGACGATTTGGTCAAGCTTCCTGTGATCGTAAAGGAACCGCACGACGAGATAGTTGGTGGCGAGCAGGGAAGTAGCGCCGATAATTCCGCCGAGGACGCTATTGTCTTCGCCGATGATGGCGTTCTGCACCGTATTCGACAGCGTCAGCAAGACCACCAGGTCAAATGGATTGAGCTGGACGAGTTCGCGCTTGCCGGAGAGCCTGAGGCTGACCACCAGAAAGGCATAAACGAAGATCGGCCGAAGGATTTTTTCCGCCAAGGGAAGCCCCATAACGAACATATCTTTCCAAATATCGTGCATAGCAGGATCGCCTCCTCGGTGTGCCCGGATGAATTTGGATGCAGGCGAGCGTCCTCGTTGCTAGAGGACGGGGCGAGCGTAACACGCGCGGAATCGCAGTAGAAGCGGGCTGACCCGTGGGGTAGCCCTGTCCACTGGTACAGTCATTCTTTCGCGACACCTTCCCATTCACTTGCGGACACGGGCAGCGAGTTTCGTATGATTAAATCGATTTGTTATCAGCCGGCTTGGGAAGTCGTCGGTACAGGAAACAATAAATCTTAACGAAGGACGGAGAACTCACCCTCGCCCGCGGTGCACGTTTGCGCAGGCCGGTGTCGCGAGCACCCACCTAATGCCCCAACGCGCCCCCTTAGCGCAAGGCACTGTGATTGGTCCCGAGCAACTCTCTACCTTACTGGACTCGGTCCACGAACTGATCGCGATTCTCAGCCCGGACGGAATCATTCAATTTGCGAGCCCCGGTTTTACCCGCCTTCTGGGACACGCCGCGGAAGATCTTGCCGGCAAATCGATTCTCGACATGCTTCACGTGAACGAGGCCCACACGGTTCGCGAAGGGCTTCGCCATGCTTCGGTCGGCGGATGCGGGACGTTTGGCGGCCGCTGCCGCATGCGCAGCAAAGACGGCGCTTGGCACTGGTTTGATGCCGCTGCCAGCGAGTCATCCAACCCTGCCGCCGTCGATGGCGTTGTCTTCACCTTCCGTGACGTTACGTATCTTCACCGCATGGAAGCGGAGCGTCAGGTCATCTCCGAAATCGTGCATGCCCTCAACCAGACGGCCAACCTCGATGAATTGTTGCGGGGCATCCACCAAGCGCTGAAGAAGGTCCTTTACGCCGAGAACTGTTTCGTGGCTCTCCATGACCGGGAGGCGGACGCTTTTACATTTCCATTCTTCGCCGACCAAGTCGACGTGGCCCCTGCCCCGCAAAAGGTAGGCCGCAGTTGCACCGCTTTCGTTTTCCGCACGGGCTCCCCTATGTTGATTCCGCAGAACGAATTTGACCGCCTCGCCGCGGAAGGCGAGGTCGAGCTCGTCGGTTCGCCGTCGCCTTCCTGGCTTGGCGTTCCGCTGCAAACACCGACGGCAACCATCGGCGTCCTGGTGGTCCAACACTACGAAAACGAAAACGCCTACGACATTCGCGACCTGGAGTTTTTAAGCTCCGTCGGCGGACACATCGCCCTGGCCATCGAGCGGCGCCGCTCGGAAGACGCGCTTCGCAAGAAGGAAGAGATGTTCCGGCTGCTTTTCAGCTACAACCCGCTGCCCACCTGGGTCCTCGAGAAGGAAACGCTGCGATTCCTGGAAGTGAACGATGCGGCCATTCGCCAGTACGGATATTCCTTGCAGGAATTCCAGAGCATGACCTCTCTCGACCTCCGCTCGGAGGAGGAACGGGCAGAATACTTGGATCAATTGAAGCAGATTCCGATCGAAGGGCTTTATCACGGCAATTGGAAGCATCGCAAGAAGGACGGCAAGATCATCCAGGTCGAAACCATTTCTCACGAATTGGAGCACGGCGGAAGGCGCGTCCGCCTGGTCGTGGCGCAAGATATCAGCGAGCGCCACCAGCTTGAACAGCAGCTTCGCCAGTCCCAGAAAATGGAGGCGGTGGGGCGCCTGGCGGGCGGCGTTGCCCATGATTTCAACAATCTCCTGACGGTCATCAAAGGACACGCGGAACTTCTTCTCAATGGACCCGCCCCCTCGGAACAGTACGCGCGGAAAATTGAACAGATTGACCGCGCCGCGGATCGCGCCACCGCTCTAACCCGCCAACTTCTCGCTTTCAGCCGTTTGCAAGTTCTGCAGCCCCACGTCATGAACCTGAATGACGTCGTGGAAGAAATGGGCAGGCTGCTGCCCCGCCTCATAGGCGAGGACGTCGAGCTGGTCATCCGCCGCTCTGAAGATCTAGGCGCCATCCGCGCGGACGCCAGCCAAATGGAACAGGTCATTATGAATTTGGCGGTCAATGCCCGGGACGCCATGCCGAACGGTGGTCGGTTCCTGATTGAGACCTCCAACGCCGAGCTGGACAGCACCTATAGCGCCATGCATCCCATTGTCCGGCAGGGCCGCTACGTTCTCCTGGCCGTTTCCGACAGCGGTATGGGCATGGATGCGGAAACCCAGGCGCGCATTTTTGAGCCTTTCTTCACCACCAAGGCTCAAGGCAAGGGCACGGGTCTGGGCTTGTCCACGGTTTACGGCGTGGTGAAACAAAGCGGCGGATTTATCTGGGTCTACAGCGAAGTTGGGAGGGGGAGTTGCTTCAAGATCTACCTCCCGCGGGTCGATCAGCCCGTCGAGCGCGTTGCAGCGGCCCCATTCGCCTCAGACGCGCCGCGGGGAACCGAAACGATCCTGCTTGCCGAGGACGAACAAGACGTTCGTGAAGTGGCGCGCGAGTTTTTGGAATCCGGCGGCTACACGGTGATCGAAGCGCGTGACGGCGCGGAAGCGCTGAAAAAGGTGGAGAAACACCAGGGTGCCATCGATTTGCTCATCACGGACATGGTAATGCCCGGCATGACCGGCCACGACTTGACTGCACGACTTCTGCAAGCTCGCCCGGAAATTCGCGTCCTTTATATGTCCGGCTATAGCGAACGGGCGGCCGCGGACTCCACTCGGGGCGACTCCTCGATGCGTTTGCTGGCAAAACCCTTCAGCCGCTGGGCGCTTCTTCGCGCCGTGCATGAAATTCTGAAACCAGCTTGAACTTTCAAGCATTCCTACCGGCAATGGGGCGCTTCAGCCGGGCCTAATGTATCTTCGGATGTTTCTTATGCCAGTCGGTATGCGCCTGGAAAGTTCGCCCCGCCTGGATAACCGCGAAATCGTCGCCCGCTCTGCCGACAAATTGCAGTCCGACCGGGAGATTCTTCTCCGTGAATCCGCAGGGAACGGACATTGCCGGAAGCCCGCAGATATTGCCGATGGCGCCGAGAGGATCGGGAAATGCCAGATCGGTCTCGAGATTCAAGGTCAGGGGCGTCGCCGGAACGGGCTGTGCCGCCGTCGCAAGTACGTCAAACGTATCGAACAAGGCATCCATCTTTTTCTGGGCGATTTCTCTCACCTTGAGGGCCTGTAAATAGTCCGCGGCGGAATACTGCTCGTTCACATATCCGGCGATTTGTCCCAAGGGATCGGTCAGTTCGCTTACTCGTCCGGAGCGAATCAGCGGCCGGAAAGAAGCCGCGCACTCCACGGCAACGATGATGTTGCCCGCATCCTCCCAGGGACCAACGGGCAAGGCCACATCCTTCACGCTCGAAAAATATTTTCTCAGGACCCTGGCGGCGGCTTCGACAGGCTTCGCAACGCCTGGTTCGAGCGACTTCCAGGCATTGGTGAGCCAGCCGATTTTCAGTGGGCGCGCACGCAATTCCATGGACGGCGAATAGGTGAACGCTCCCTTATCGATCGGCACGGTTCCGCGGTCCTTTGGGTCGTGACCGGCGATGGCGGCGAAAATGCGCGCGCAGTCCTCCGCGCTCCGCGCCAGCGGGCCGATCTTGTCCATCGAAGGTGCGAGCGCCATCGCTCCGTAGCGGCTGACGCGGCCGTACGTCGGCCGCAGTCCGCTCACTCCGCAGAAAGCCGAGGGGCAAATGATCGAACCCCACGTTTCCGTGCCGATCGCAAAAGCCGCCAGCCCCGCGGCCACGATGGCCCCCGAGCCGGACGACGAGCCGCAAGTCCAGCAGGTGGTATCCCAGGGATTCTTCGCTTCGCCCTGCAAGGATGCGGACGCGAAGCGGTAGCCCATCCCACCCGCGAGTTCGATCATGGACGCTTTGCCAAGCATGACCGCGCCCACGCGGTTCAAATGTTCGATCACCGTCGCGTTGTAATCGAATACCTGGTTTGCGTAAGGCTTCGCTCCCCACGTGGTCGGAAGCCCCTTCACCGCCAGCAAATCTTTCGCCGCATAGGGAATCCCGTGAAGCGGGCCACGGTAATGCCCGCGCTGGATCTCTTTTTCCGCCGCCTTGGCTTGTTCGAGCGCAACCTCCGGCGTCAAGCGCGCGTAAGCATTAAAGCGCGGTCCAAATTTCTGGCTGCGGTCGAGATACGCCTGCGTCAGTGCGACGGGCGAGAGCTTCTTCGATTCGATGCGTTTCGCCAGTTCGCTTACAGAAAGATAGAAAATCTCTTCGCCAGGCATCCGTCAGGCTCCTCAGGAATTCTTCGGCACGCTCGCCGGTTTTGGTTTCGCCGGCGAAGGCACGGGCTTCTTTTCCCGCTCCATCAACGGTTTCAGGTAAAGCCCCGGTCCGTCTCCGTTGTCGGTCGCAAACGCGCGCAAACGATCGAGCGGAGGCTGCGCTTCGGTCGCTAGTCTCCAGATGTCGGCTTTCTGAGCGTCAGAAAGCCGCTTGCCGTATTGCGTGAAGATCGACTGAATTCGCGATTCGACCTCGGCTTGGCTCTCCGGCGATAGCTTGGGCGCGTTCGCGGGTTGTTGCGCCGGCAGAGGCGCGGCGGAAGACTCCGAACGGAGGAGATCGGCCGGCGCCAGCGACGCCGCAGCGGATACCAAGGCGGCGCGCCGCGCAAATTCCCGGCGCGAAATAGCCGAATCGTTCTTGCTGCCCATTGAGAGTCCCCTTGAACAGACCAAAAAGTGCAAAACGATAAATATAAGTGGGTAAAATGAGGCTACTGAATCTGCCACCGAGCGTCAACTGCCAGCAAAAACATGTTCCAGAGGCGCAAACCGCCTGTCTACTTGTGCCGGATGTCCACGGGAGCCCGCGTCCGGTCCAACGGAAACACATGCAGTTCCCATTTAACCGGAACGGACGCCGGCAAGTAGCAGATGCTCTTGTCGCAAGCTTGATACTCCAGCTTTCCCGCGATCGTGAAGTTTTTCCCATCCTTCCCCAGCGAGCCCCAGAACTCTGAACTCGAGCTCACTTTCACGTCCTGGCTGATCCGGAACGTCCCATCGAAGACGGGTACCTTCTCCTTGATCACCGGCAAATACAGAATCTTGGCCACAGGATAGATGGCGGGCTTCAACTCCATCTCTCGCATAGCGTCGAGCGCCAGATGAATCGGCTTATACCCCTGCGTGCCGGGAGCATACACATGCACGTCGGGCGGCAGCCGCACTTCGGCAACCAGGGTGATCCGAGTCCCGGGAACGCCGGCACGATCGGACTGTTCGAGGGCCAGTTGCAGATGCGGCGCTTCGACTGTCTCCGTTACTTCCTGTCCTAATTCCGGAAACAGCTTTGAGATAATGCTGTTTCCCGTAAGCCGCTCCCGGTATTTCGCTTCAAAGAATTTTTCACGAATGATGCCGCTCGCATCAATAAAAAAATATCCCGGGCGCGCAAACCCCTTTTGCATCCCGGTAGCTTCCGCATTAAACACGCCATAAGCTTTGATGGTCTTCGAGTCCGGGTCCGCGAGAAGCGGATATTCGATCTTGTGCCGCTCCGCGAAAAACTTCAGGATTTCTTCGCTGTCATAGCTAACAGCCGCCAGCTTGACCCCTTGCTTCTCGAACCGCGGTATGGTGCTCTGCAGCTGGACCAGCTGCCCTTTGCAGAACGGTCACCAGTCCGCGGAACGGAAAAAAAGAAGAACGGTGCCGTTCGCTCCTTTCAAGCTCTCCAGTGTTTGTATCCGGCCAAGCTGATCGTGAACTGAAAAAGCGGGCGCCTTCTGACCGACCGCCAGCCCAATCGACATCAGCTCGGCGGAAGCCACCTGAATCGTATCGCCATCGAGCGTTCCTCTGACGGTTACCGTATCTCCCAGATGAGCGGCTACTCTATCCTGCGGCTCCAGCCCGTACATCACCCTGTTGGTATCGTCATACAGCGCCAGCTTGGCCCCCGGAACGTCCTTGGTGCACTCCGGTGACTCCGCAAAGGCTTCGTCGGCGTTGCAACTGCTGGAAACCAGGACGCCGGACCACGATCCGGCCTTTGTTCCGGAATTTCCTGCATTGTTCTGCCCAGCCACCGCGAAGGGGAGCACGTAGAAAAGCGTTACAAGAGACAGGACAAATCGTTTCGCTGAGGAATGAACTCTGACCCGTAGTATCAATTCGAGGCCCTTGTCTTGTTTATTGAATCCGCTGGTACTGTATCCCTGCCAGCCGCCGAGCACAAGGCCGTCGATTTACAGCCTGACCGGTTCCCCGCAACCCACCCAACCTTATTTTTACCAAATTTTCGTAAAAATGCCCTTGATATTCTTCTAATTTGTGCTATACTTAGTCCCGTAGATAACTGCATATGGAGTGCGGGAGCTTGCTCCAGCTTTTCTTACGGCGCGGTGGTCGTTTCAATCCTACCGCTCCCCTACGACCGATAGACGCACCCTTTAATATCAATCACTTACGAATTGCAATTTCTGTAAGTCTTTTCTTTTGATATTCATCCAAAATGATGGGGGGTGGGGGGGTACACCTTTCCCTCTTGCACCGCTGACGAAACACGAGCCCGGCTTTGCGCCGCTAACTCACTTCGGTCAGCGTCCGAATCTGAGTCTCCAAAGCTTGATTGTACTGCCGCTCGATCTGAAGTTCCGTTTGCAGCTTCTTCACTAGTAGGTCCAAGTGGGCAATCTCGACGCGCAGCTTCTGCACATCCGCCGCCGTCGGAGCCGGCCGACCCTGTGCGGCATTCGCTGCCTGCGCATCGTGCTGCGGTTGCAAAGGTTGTCGCGGGATGAAAGCCTCAGCAAGCGCCCGGGGCCATACAGATTCCGATGTCGCTGCGGCTGGCGGGGGAGCGGCAACCGGACGTGGCGCTGCCGGAGCGGGAGGCGGCGAAAATAGATTGCTCAATGCGGTCGAAGACGCCGGGCGCTCGTTCACCGGTGCCGGAGCCGCATGCTTCGGCTCCAGCAGGCTCTTCACCCGCCCAATCAATTCCTGCGGTTGAAACGGTTTGCGAATCAGCTCATCCGCCTTCACCGAAACCGCTTTGTCGGCCACGCTCTTGTTGACCACGCCGGACATCAGCACCACCGGAACCTGGTTGAACTCCGCATGCTGCTTGATTTGGCTGCACACAGAATACCCGTCTTGGTCTGGCATAATCACATCCGTGATCACTACGTCGGGCCGATTCTGCTCGAATTGCGCGAGCGCCGAAGCCGCGTCGGCGCAAGTAATCACGTTGATGTTCTCGCGCCGAAACGCAATCTTGATGACTTCGCGCATAGTCGCGCTATCGTCGATGAAATAAACCGTCGGCGTCCGCTTGGCCGGCGCTTCGCCCAGCGGCGGAATGGTCATGGCTTCGCTCATAGCGCTTCCTTGTCCGCCATGTCGCGCGTTCCTTCATCGAATTCGCGCATGGCATCCAGCATCAGATCGGTGGCCGAGCGCAGCACGGTGCGCTGTGTCGACATCGTTCCATAGGTGAATTTGTAGACGCCTTCGTTGGTGCTTCCGAGGCTTTTCAAAATGTGAATCACCGCTTCATCGCCAAACAAATGGCCGCACTCCGCGTGCGTAATCTCTCCCGCGTCGTAAAACAGAACGCCATCCGTCTCGCCGGCGTTGATGTGCAGCGCGCCCGTCTGGTGCGCGTGCCCTAGCATCTGCATTACCCCCGTGAGGTCGTGGTGCGTCAGGTTGCCGCTGAGGCTGGTGTCGGACTGCGCCAGCATCTGTGTGGGCTGGAAACCTTCCGCCTTGCTGACGATAATCTGCTTCACATGCGCGGCAATGGCTGCGGGCTGCTGGCTTCGGTCGATGTAATCGTCGCAGCCGGCCTGAAACGCTTCCATCAAGGCGCGCTGGCTGCCATCTCCTAGCGCGATCACCGGCAGATTGGCGTTTTTTGCGTCCGCGTGAATGATTCTGGCAATCTCCAGGGCCCCCATCTCGCGCATATTGGTCGCGCAGAGAATGGCGGAGGGCGCGTCGTACTCCAGCGTGGTCAGCGCAAAACCCGCTTGCGTGCTGGAGAGCACCTCAAACCCTTCGCGCCTCAACGCATCGCCAAGACGCTTGGTAAAATACACGTTGCTGTCGATGAGCAGAACTTTGACGGGACGCGGGGACGGATTCACGGCCGCGCCTCCGCTCTCGGTAGCGCCGCGGCTCCCGCCAGAACTTGCTGAGGGCCAGGCGTGAGCGCGTCGAGGTTCAAGACTTCGATCACGTCGCCGTCATGCGAAAGCCACCCCGCGACGTGCGGTGCATCGGATTCGGCGGCTGCCATCACCTCGGCCTTGATCAGCTCGCATTCGCCCGTGACCGGCACCGCGATCCATTCCCGCTGTGTTCCATAGTTGCGCACCGCGATCAGGTAAAAGCGCCGTGACGTCAGCCGTTTTCCAAGCAGTATTTCCGAGACATCGCAAACCGGAACGATCCGGCCGCGCCGCAGGATCACGCCTTCCAATTTCATCGTCCGATGCGGGAAGCGAAACACGCGGCTCGGGGCCACCAGTTCCGCAATCTGGTTCGCCGAAACGGCAAACCGCCGTTCGCCCAGGCGCAGCAGCACGAACGATTGCAGTTCGAGTTCGGTCGCCACCGTCATAGCCCGGGTTCTGTCACCTCTTGATTCTGAGCCGCGGTCGCATCCGTTTGCAGAAGCGCTGCATCGAGCAAAGCAAGTTCTTCGGATGACAAAAACCCCTCCGGATGCACCACTGGCACGACCGTTTGGTCCAGCGCCGTGAGCCCTCGGTACCACTGCCGCTCTTCATGGCAGAAGCACAGGGGGAGCGACTGCAGCCGGGTCATGCTGCTCATCTTCTCGATGCCGTCGATCAAGAGCGCCGTGCGTGTTTTGCGCAGCACGAATAACAGCGCGCCCTCCGCGGCATGCAGTCCAAAATGCATGGCGCCGTTGACGATGAAAAGCGAGCGATCTCCGCGGCGCACCACGTGGCGAACTTTTCGAATTCCCGGCGCGCTGATTTCCGTCGCCGCGCCGGACATGCTATCCGCGCTGCGCACTTCCTGCACTGCGGCGGACGAGATGGCGAACAGTTGGCCGCTGACGCGGAAGAGAATGATCTGTTCCGACTTTGCCGGACTCGCCTTCCCGGGGGCCGCCAGCCGCATCAGCGAACTCCCACGGGCGCGTTGCGGCTGATTCCCAGGACGCGTTTTTCGATGGCCGCATAAATATCGTCGATGCCCAGCACCTGGTCGACGGCGCCGGCTTTGATGGCTTCGGCGGGCATGCCGAAAATCACGCATGTTGCTTCATCTTGTGCCAGCACGAGGCCACCCGCGGCCTTGATGGCCCGCGCCCCGTTCGCTCCATCGTTGCCCATTCCGGTAAGCACGCCCGCGATGCCCAGCGGCCCGGCGAAGGCCGCAACGGATTCCATCGTCACGTCAATATTAGGAAGATAGCCGCCGATGCGGCCGCTGGTTCCGTCGAGCTGGATTCGGCCGCTCGGTGTCACGCGAAGATGCTGGCCGCCGGGACAAATGTAGAGCGTGCCGGGTTGAAGCGACTCATTGGCTTCCGCTTCTTTCACGCGGATTCCGGTGAAGTCGGCGAGTTGCGCGGCGTATTGCGTGGTGAATGCCGCGGGCATGTGTTGCACCAAAATTACCGCGGCAGGGAAGTCTGCCGTGAAGCCTGGAGCGATGCGCATGACGGTGGCCGGCCCGCCTGTCGATGCTGCCAGTACGACGACTGGGAAGCGCTGATCGAGTCCGGAAGTAGGCGCGGGGCGGACCCTTGCAGGCGCGGGCGGCGGAACCTTCGATCCGCTGGCACTCTGAATCGTCGAAGCCAGGCGCGATGCCGTGCGCACCACGCGCACTTTGGCCGCCATTCGCACCTTGCGAAGGAGTTCTTCTTTCACACTCTGCATATCGAGATCGATGGCCCCCGATGGCTTGCCTACAAATTCGATCGCGCCGAGTTCCAGAGCCCGAAGCGTGCTGGCGGCGCCTTCACGCGATTCCGAGCTGACGATGACGATCGGCCGCGGATTTGTCGTCATGATTTCCGCCGTGGCCTGAAGCCCGTCCACGTGAGGCATATTGATGTCCATGGTGATGACATCAGGTTTCAGGGATTCCGCCATCGTAACGGCTTCGCGGCCGTCCTTCGCGTGGCCTACGACTTGCAATTGCTCGTCGGCGTTGAAAATTCTCTCAAGGACCTTCCGCATGAATGCGGAATCCTCCACCACGAGCACCCGAAACTTCTTTTTGACGGTCGCCATTGTTCCTTTACGTTACCGGCGCCACGGGGCGCGGCGACTCCGTTCCTATAAGCTGTTCGACCGCTGCGATCAGTTGGTCTTCCTGCACCGGCTTTGTCAGGAACGCGGTGGCGCCTTCCTTCATCGCGCGATTGCGATGCTTGGCCCCCGCTCGCGACGTTACCACCATCACCGGAATTCGCCGGGTCGAGGGGGTCTGGCGCAGTTGCACCATCAATTCGTACCCGGTCATGCGCGGCATCTCGAGGTCGGTAATGACCAGATGGCACCCGTGCTGTGTCACCAGTTCGGCGGCCTCCAGCCCGTCCGCCGCCAGTTTCACGCGGTATCCGTTCTTCTCCAGCATCCGGCCGACGAATTTGCGCACGCTGATGGAGTCGTCCGCCACCACG
>Ga0137392_10000514_pt1 | contig 20635 bp, 24 predicted proteins | sample 15con2h34AmetaG_FD_101394 | JGI IMG/M metagenome (GOLD analysis project Ga0137392, IMG submission 101394) | Vadose zone soil microbial communities from Angelo Coast Range Reserve, California, USA - 15con2h3.4A metaG | ecosystem: Environmental > Terrestrial > Soil > Vadose zone > Saprolite... | reverse complement strand
TGATGTTGAGCTGATGAAGGAGGAGTTTCTGCTCTGAGGTGGGCTCGGTGATGCGGCGGAGACGAATCTCACAGCCGTCGGTGGTGGGAAGGACGATATCGGCACTGTGCAAAGTGGAAAGCAAAGTCAGTGCCCTCATGGGCGAAAGTGGGTGAGCATTGGTGACGCCGCTGGCAGAAGGGGCGGGGACCATTTCAGGCCGGCGCTGCAGCAAATGTTTGAGCGTGACCCAGAGAGCATAGCCCAGGAACGCCACCATCACATGGGCCTTGACGCGTGGCTCCAGTTGATGGAACAAGGGCCGAATCGATAACTCGCTCTTCAGGGCTCGGAACGAGGTCTCGGCCTCGGTCAACTGCATGTACTTCGACCACAACTCTTCCGCCGTCTCTGCCCGGAGATTGGTGCGCAGCAGATAGGCACCTTCGCGCGACTCGCGCCAGGTCTTGCGGTCTTCTTTCATCTGCCAGAATAAACGGACGCCCTCGGCCGTGTCCCGCACCGAGACCTGGTAGAGATCGTTCACCGACGGATGCCGGGCCTGAATCTTTCCCAGCCGCCGCTCCATCTTGTTGCGGTCTTTCAGCCGTCCTGTGGCGATGCTCTTCTCCAGACGCTTCAAGGCATCTTCCATGCTGGTGGAAAAGCGACTCCGGATCGCCTTCTCCTTTTCCTTGCGACCCGCGGTGCGGCACAGGATGTAAGTTTCCTCGCCCTGCGGGATGGCCACCTGTTTCACTTCCACTTCCGGCCGCACTCGTGTCCAGTCCTCCTTCAGCAGTTCCGTTTCAAACCGCTTCAGCTGGCTGCGCGGCGTCCCCACTAGATACTGACCGCCCCGTCTACGGATCGCCTCCAGATTCTCCTCGCTGACGATACCGCGATCTAACACCCAGATCCGGCGCGCTTTGCCGTACTTGCGCTCTACCATGCCCAGGATCGTCTCCATGGTCGAGACGTCGGCGCGGTTGCCGTCAAACGTTTCATAGCTGAAGGGGAAACCTTCGCTGTTGACGATCAGCGCGATCACCATTTGCTCGCAGTCGGGGCGGTGATCGCGCGAGTAGCCCCGGCGCATCATCGGATTCTTCTCGGCCACGCCTTCTACATACGTGCTCGTCAGGTCATAAAGCAACACGTCAAATTCGGAGCCGAACAACTCCCCGTAACGTTGTTTCAGATGCTGCTCCAGCTTCGTCTTGTGCGGCAGAATGCGGTCCAGACAGCGGTACAGGCGCGTGTCGTTGATCTTGCCGGCTTCGATGGCCAGCAGATCATCCAGCGCGGTCGACGGATACCAACGCTGTTCGATGGCCAGTTCGCTGCCTGGCGCGCACAGCCGGTTGATCGTCAGCAAGGCGGCTACCCGCGACCACGGCACATCGGCGGGTTCCTCATCCACCACCTGCTCGAAGAAACGATCTAGTTCCAGGCGCTTCCATAGTTGTAGTCCCAGATAGCAGGCGCCGAACTGCCGGGTCCTCTCCAGACGCACCCTGTTCAGCACAACCCGCGCCACCTGCGGATCGTCGGGCGGAACTTCCACGTGCGACGGGAACAGTTTCAGTTGCTGGGCTTCGCCCTGTTCATTAAAGACCTCAAGTGTTCTCAGCCACCGTGTCTGCGCCGAACTGTTCAGCTCGCCTAGATAACAGAGCGTCTTCTGGCGCGGCCCATCGGCCGTGCGAATCGTCTCTACCAGCGACCAGTAGGTGTGGCCCTTGCCGTCTTTGCTGCGGTGATTGGGCCGCAAAAACATTCCGGCCGATCGTGTCATGGCGCGAATCTGCTTACAAGAGGCTAGGTCTACACTACATCGTGGTTTTCACAGGTCGCGTTGCAAGCGTGGCACTTGCCGTTCTTACTAGGCATAAGAAAGCTGAAACCGACAGTTCCGTGACGAACTTCGGGTAGTCGTCCGGCATACTTTTGTGGGTGGCAGGGCAGTAGATGCCGGATGGCGCACCGGGATCAGGATTGGTGGCAGTTATTGTTCCGTCACCTTTTTCACGTCTTTCCCGACAGAATATCGGAGAAGAACGAGCAAGATCGGAAGCACACTCTCAACCACAATTGGTATCATCCCGGCAGTTCCGGGATCGCCGTACGTAATGCGCGCGTAAATCCTGGCGGCTGCGCCAACTGCCACAGCGCAAGCCAGAATATTAATGACGAGCCCGAGTTCTTCTGGTTTCACAATCGCCCAGAAAAAGATGGCGCCGACCCCGAGGATCATTGCGCCGAAGAAACGGAGGTCAGCATCTAGCAGCAAGGTAGCTGTTGCCGCCGGGGCTAGCCAGCGATTGCCAAAGGGGCCCGGCCCGGTAGCGCCGAAAATCAAAGCCGGTCCGCCGAATCGGAACAACATCAATAGACCACTTATCCCCAACAAGATCTGCAAAAATATCCGCTTCATCTCGTCCTCCGCACATGAACGCTATATCCCATTAACCGCCGCATGGCCGAGCGCGGCATAAGGCGTCCAATCAAAGGCAGAAAGTGATTTAAGCCTCCAACAACCTTGACTACGCTCCCCTCGTCCAGCGCTCGCAGTCCAGTTTGCACAACTTGGTCGGCGGTAAGACTTGGCAGTTTCCCAAGAAGCCCCTCGTTGCGGGCAAACACGTCGATCTCTGTTCTAACCGCGCCGGGACAGAGCGCCAGTAGGCGCACGCCTGTTCCTCTGAGCTCCTCGGCGACAGCTTCCGTGAATGAAATGACAAACGCCTTTGTGGCCGCGTACACCGCGAAATGGGGGAAAGGCTGGAATCCGACAACTGATGCCAGGTTGATCACGGTACCGCGCCGGCGGTGAACCATCCCTGGAAGAACCGCGTGCGTCAGCGTCGCGACGGCCTCAACATTCAGCCGTATCTGAGCAAGTTCTTCTTCAATCGTCGCCCCGAGAAAGTCGCCGGCGGTCGCAACGCCAGCATTGTTGATCAGCAAGTCGATTTGGTCCAACTCCTGGACGCGCCCGACTAGGGACCCTAGCCCGCCATCGGTCGTGAGGTCTGCGGTCAGTGGCTCGATTGGCGATCCGCGCTCGATCGCCTCCTTGGCTAGCGCCTCGAGCCGTTCGCCGCGCCGAGCCACCGCCAGCACCGGATACCCGCGACGAGAAAGCTCTCGGGCGAACGCCAAGCCTACGCCGGAAGATGCGCCTGTTACGATCGCCCATCCACTCCTCATCTGGCCGGTCCTTTCTGCGGAGCTGACGAGGCTCCAGTGAGCGTTCGGGCGGCACCGCGTGGTAGCAGGTAGGCAAAGATCCACACATGAACAACCACCATGGCCGGCACGTTGAGGACAGCGAGGTAGTAAGAAACGCCGAGAGAGGTTGGATCGACGTGATCCTTGAATGTCGAGATAGTCGCGTAAATCAAATCGAGAAGCCCGATGACGTTGAACACCCAGACCATCGGCATAGCCAGCGCCTTGCCCGTGCGAATCGGCCAAAGCGCGAATAGGGCAAGGGCGGTCGCCGTTAGATCACCATACGCGGTCGGCACGGCGAAGGCTCTTGGAAGCTCTGTCGAGACAAGGCCTGGCATTAGGAACATCAAGCCTTTGACGCGCAAACAGGCGTAGAGGAGAAGGGGCGTAAGCGCGGGCTTTGGCTCTCGATCCCTGATGGCGGGCCATAGGTACCATTTCCCGATGAGCCCAAAGGCGATGAAAGCCACGGCATAGCTGATAAAGAAGTGCAGCTGGTTGCCCGACACGGCCACAGGGACCTCCAAAGGACGCCTTTGTAATCTCGTCGCGCCGCAACTGCTCGTTGATCAGGCGCTCACACGCGCCCTGAGGCTCGCCATCTCTTCTCGGTTAGGCCCGTATACCCCGGGAGCGGTACCACCTGCAAGGCGGCATAGGATGGAGAGCTGCCCACGATGATGGATCAGATGAAACAGCACGGCTCCCCACAAGAGCTCGCGGATCGTCCGCTCGTCACCGGTGAAGTGTCGCAGGGAGCGGTCGAAGTCGGCCGGGGTTAGGTTACGGACCCGCTCGACTGCCTCAGCATGGATCCGTTCGTAGCCGGGGGCCAGTTCTTCGACTGACTTCGGCCGTTCAACACCCGGCGGCTTGGTGCCGAGTTTGAATGTTCCCTGCTCGATGCCATAGGTCGTGTAGGCGTCGACCTCGGCCAGATGCCAGGCCAGCTCTCCCAAAGACCGGCCGGCCGGATCTGGTCGGAAGTTGTACTGGTCAAACGGCAACGCGCGCATCATCGCGATGGTTTGCTTCGCCTCTGCGTTCCAGATGTTCAGAAATCTTTGCAGTTCGTCCTTCATAGAACGTCTCCTTATTCTGTAACCGCGCTCGTCACGTCGTTGGTCAGTTTCATGAGTTGATCCCACTGGCGCCCGCCGAGTTGCTGCCGCAATCGAGCCTGTACTTTCTCCCAGTGAGGAAGCGCAGCCTCTAGTTGGGCCTTTCCCGTGTGTGAGAACCGGACCCGCCATTCACGGCGATCCTCGCCACTGCGTCGTGCGATCCACTTGTGTCGGCTCATGATCTCGAGGGTTCGGGTCAGGGTCGTGCTGTCCATGGCGAGCATCCGCCCCAGTTCTCCCTGGGTCATTTCGCCCGCGAGCGAAAGCACCTGCAGGATCGTGAATTGCGACGACCGCAATCCCAATGGCCGCAACGCTTCCTCATAAAGGTGGGTGAGTGATCGTGTTGTCCTTCGAAGGCTGGCGCACAGGCACGGCAGAACTGGTCGTGACGCTGCCTTCATGTTTACACTAGATGCATATACATATAGCATCGGATGCACAAATTCTTAGCACGGGAAGTCCGCTCAGACGGCCTGAGCCTCGTCATTTGGTGAACGCTCGCGGCTATTCGAAAAGGGCGGGCTGCGCAGACGTGTCCTCAGCCTCCCGAAAGTTACTGAAGCCAATCCCAACGAGCCGATAACGTTGCTGTGCGTCCAGTCCCGCTCGTTGTGTAGGTATCACCGCCTTGCAACCGCTAGATTACAAAGGTAATGGCGGAGAGAGTGGGATTCGAAGCCGATTGCAAGCGTCAATTATAGGACTTAATGTGACACGGACAGCATTCTAAGCGCACGTAAGTCCATGGAAAACGAGGCCACTGATTTTAAGTGATTTGTGTAGGAGAACTGGATCGGTGAATGGTGACTGCGGCCGGAGAGGGTTTCGTGGCGAAAGCGATCCACAGGGCGCAAATTATGATTACAGCAACCGTGAACGGCAGTCGGAAAGAATGGTAGTCAGCAGGGATGAAGCCATCGATTGTCTATATACCGTCAACACCTCTACGGGAATCCATTTTACTATTGCGGACAGCAATGAATCCTCGCTTGTCGCGGCCACCGCAATCCCGGGTCCCGGCTTGTCCTGACGGGTGACTCGAGGTCTGAGCAGAAGCATCAATCCCCCTTTTTGACGGTTATGCTATAAAAAATGTCGGCTGACGTGATCGGGTTTGCGGAGCTGTAATTCACCGGCTTTGTTGTCCCGTCTTTCTCGCCTCTTGGATCCAAACCAACTCGCTGGCCGAGTTCGCCAGACACGAAGTCTGGTATTCCTAGCTCAGCACCCTTGACAAGGCAGCAATCGCGGACCGCCAACAGGAATCCCTTGATCGCCTCAGGAGCACCGGGCGCCAAGTCTGCCTCAGTTAGGAACTTCCGCCAGCCTTGCTCGTTTTCAGCCAGATCCTCCATAACTTTCAAAGCCGCCAGGTACTCAGCTAACGGGTCCAGAGTGAAGCGAATGCGATCTCGCCCGGCACCAACTGTCTGTACAAGCCGCAAGCTGCCCTCCAGAAACTTAAGTTGGTCTTCGACGGTTACAGTTTGGCCATCCAACCGCAGTACGACCTTGTCAATTCTCGCGGGCATGGGACGGCAGGTGTCTCTTAGACACTCCCAGGCAACAGTTTTTGCAGCTCGATGAACGGCCCTGTCGTCGAGTTTCTTCTGCTTCACATTCCGATTTAGCTCATTCAGGTACTCCAGCATCAAGTCTGGAATGTTCTCTGGAAGCTCCCTAGTGGTAGCTTCCTTCGCGGCGATCATCTGTTCCGCATACAATTTTGCGAGCAGGACCGTGATGTCTCTTTCCCGGACCATCTTGGAGAGATTGCCGAGGTCATCGAAATACTCGGCATCGCTAAACAGGACTTTCTTTTTTCGCTGAACCAGATACGCGTCCATGAAGGTGGACAAGTGATCGCCCTGTACGCGCATCGGTTTGATGACGGTCAAATCTACGCCGGCTGGCTTCTCCTCTAGGCGCGAGGTCATGACCAGAGCATGGGCGGGGAATCTTGCGTTGCCAGGTTGGAGTTTTCTGCGGTTGACTTCGCTCATCTCAGAGAAGCCATCGACAACAACCAGAACGCGCCGGCTTTCCAAGAGTTTCTCAACCAGCTCCTCCGAAGGAGGATCCGCTGGATCTATCAGATACCATAACTGGTTTCGGACAGCTTCGATGAAAATATCTTTGCCAGTCCTGGCCTCAAAATCCTCCAGTTCGAGCAAAACAGCGATCATGGGATGCCTAGTGAGGCGCCTCTCAGCGTCTTCAAGCATGGCCCACTTGCAGATCTGGCAGGCGAGGCTTGTTTTCCCCGCTCCGCCTTCGCCCCATATGAGCACACAGTTGCGCTTTCTCGCAAAGCAAGACCGCAGATCGCATCCACCTACGGAGGGGATAGCCCTGCCATCGAGAAACGCCGGTAGCTCGACGTGAACCTCCCGCTGTTCTACGGTCAGCTTTTTCTGGAATTTCTCGCGGGCACCCTCGACGTATTCGGCTACCCAGGCATCGAGTACACGGGGTCGGTAGTGAAAAAACCCTCCCAGAATCAGATAGGACAAAGGTATCTCACCCAGGAACTTGGGAAATTTATATCTGACGTATGGTTTCAATGCCTCGTTGATTCGGAACACTAAGCGTGGATACTTCCAATAAAGAAAAAACCAGAAAAGGACGTAGGCGCAAATCACAAAAACGGGTGCACGGTATCGCTGAATCCAGGACAGAAGACCTTTCATGCGATTGAACCAAAGCAAACTGCGAAGCGTGCGGGTGTCGATTCTGACTTGAGCGGCGTATACGCGATATCCGTCTTCCTGCAGCCCCTTTGCGACCTCCTCCAATTGTTCAATAACGGCTGTGTTTCCGTTTATCTGGAGCGAATCGGCAATCTTGGCCAACGCTTCGGCAGAGGCGAGCCGCGCATCCCTGTCTTGTTTCCTTTCCTTTTCCGGATTCTCTTTTGGTTTGTGTGAAACACTAACAAGGTTGGGGATCGCTGTTTGTGCCTCCACACCAATCTGCCCAAGCGCAACGGCTGTAAGCCTTCGAACCGAGGGATCGTTATCCTTCAGCGCAGCGCAAAGGGCCTGCACCCTTGTTTGCTCCTCCCGCCCGAGCGGACCGATCAGGCCGAGAGCCAAGGCCGCCTCGGTTCGGACCCTCGGGTCTTCATCATCCTGGAGCGCAGTGGCAAGGGGAGAGAGCGCTTTCTTGGGGTCTGGACTGACCTGGCCGATAGCCCAGGCAGCATTTCGCCGGATATCGGGATCCATATCGCTGAGGGCATCGGTGAGGGCCGAAATATCCGGGAACCTGGCATTGTCGGATTTCACTTCCGGACCCATGCGCCCAAGGGCCCAGGCAGCGTTTGATCGGACATTTGGGTCGTTGTCCTTGTTCCTAAGAGCATCAGCGAGCGCCGACACAGTATCTCGGAAGTTTGAGGTCCCAGCCTTCGCGTCCCGGCCAATCTTCCCAATAGCCCACGCGGCGGCACCCCGAACATTTGGATCCTCCTCGTTTTGTTTCAGCAAGCGAGTGAGGGAGGGGACGGCATCCTTCGCATCTTTACCCATCTCGCCCAGTATCCACGCGACATTCCATCGAAAGCTTGGGTCGTCGTCGCCAGTGAGCTGGCGAGTAAGTTCAGGGACCGCTGTCTTATACATCTTTACGAGAGATTGGGCAGCGGTTTGACCGACGTTTAGTTGCGTGAGTTTAACTGCGCGGATCAGCGCCTTGACACTCTCGTCAGCTTCCGGCATGGTTCCACTGATCTGCCCGAGGGCCCAGGCGGCGTTCGCTCGAACCATGGGATCTGGGTCGGGTTTTGTAAGCGCCTCAACCAGGACCGCGATCGCTGGTCCAGTTGCCCCCGCTTGGCCAGTTTGAAAAATCTTTCCGACAGCCCGGGCAGCTGCGGCTCGAACTGAAACCGGAGCGAAGCGCCGGTCAGCGAGTGTCTTGATGAGGACGGCAATGGCTTGGTCCGATTCGCCGGGCTGCCGGCCGATGGCACCTAGTGCATCTGCCGCGGCTCGCCGAATCTGTCCCTCTTCACTTCTATCCTGGAGAGCTTCGCTTAGAGCCTTGACCGCTGCGTCGGTGGGTGGGCTAACACGTCCGAGGGCACGGGCAGCGCTTACGCGGATCTCGGGAGCTTCGCTCTTATCGCTCAGTTTCTTGATTTCGGGACTGAGAGGAGAGTCGGTGGCCTGTTGCGCCCATACGCTAAGCGTCGGTATTAAAAGGCATGTCAACATCCACAAGGAGAACGCCAGCGTAAGGCTAGGTTCTCTCTTAGTAGGATCGAGAAAACTCCGTCCGCGCATCGTTCATACCCCCGTCGGCACCTGTCTGTAGTGATTCGTAAGTGGCCGACCGCTGTGGGGATGGATAAGCTACTTCCCGCGCTGGCGAAGAGGTCTCCTATCGAAAAGAGCAAGAATCGGACCCTTCGTCAGTGATGGTTGCCGCAACAGATCTAAAACCAATGGGTTTCCCGATAAATCGGGACGGGTCGCCTCAGGGGTTTGCATTTCCTCCCCCCTCGGCGGGAACTGCTCTTCGGAGAGGCGACTCGCGCACATTGTGCTCTTCGAAATGGCAGGAGTCAAGAGGGAGTCTTTTCCAGAGGGAGTCTTTTCCAGAGGGAGAGAGAGGGCGGGGGGAAAGTGTCGTTAGCAGATGTGGCGATGAACGTACAGGAAGTGATCTTACGGGCGATTTGAGGGTTTGAGCTGGGATGGTCAAGAACACTCCGGCATTGGCGATGACCACATCCAACGGTTCCCCTTTCGCCAGCAACCGGTCGGCGCAGGCAAGCAAGCTTTTCAGGTTGGCAAGATCGAGTTCAACCAGTTCGAAGCTTCCGCCATTGGCCGCGGCGTCCTTTCGCACCTGCTCGGTTGCAGCTTCGGCCTTGTTCAAATCCCGCGCCGCGCCTACAACCTGAGCCCCGTGCGCAGCCAGGGACCGCGCCGTTTCCATACCGATTCCGGCTGAAATACCCGTTACGAGGATCCGTTTGCCCTTCAGATTCACGCCGGACAAAACGTCATCTGTGGTCGAAGTTGCCCCAAATGAAGTTGCCTCAAGTATGTTCGTCATTCCCCACCTCCTTGTACTGACACGTTCGATGTGAGGGTTTATGGATCCGGTCGCGCGCTAGCCGTGCAAAGGGACGGCGTCCGCAGTGTGTTCGAAATAGTGCTCCGCGTTCAGATCGGCAATGAGCCCAGGCTGAACCGGTCGCCATCCCCCAGCCGTTCCTGCGTTTGCGCGCTGGAAGCCGGGCCATCCATACCAAAGAAGAGAGCGATCCAGCCAAAATGATCGGCTGCTTCCTCGCGAGACTTGCTGACGACCGGTACGTTCAAATGCCGGCCGATGACCTCAGCGATCTCTCGAGTCGGTACACCCTCGTCGGCCACGCCGTGATACCGTGCTCCACGGAACTTTTCTCGAGCACGAGCCTGTAGAGATGAGCAGCATCCAGCTGGTGCACCGCGGGCCAGCGATTGAGCCCCTCGCCTATAAATGCGGAAGCGCCCTTTTCACGTGCGATGCTAATCAGGCGTGGCACAAAGCCGTGATCACCGTTGCCGTGGACCGATGGGGGAAGCCGCAGCACAGATGCGCGGACTCCGCGTGCCGCCAGCGCAAGCGCCGCCGCCTCCGACTTGCGGGGGAAGCTGGGATTGGGCGCATCCTCTTCTGTTGCGAGCGAGCCTCGGCGTTGGGCGAGCAAGGTCCCGGAAGTGACGATCAACGGGCGATCAGAGCCCGCGAGCGCGCCTCCGAGAGTCTCGATCGCACGCCCGTCCGCCTCGGCGGCAGGCCCATAGTTTGAGAAATCATGGATAAAAGCGGTGTGGATCACTCCGTCGGCAGCCGCTGCGCCGCTGCGAAAGCTTTCGAGATCTTCGAGCGAACCGCTATGCACGTCGGCTCCCGCCGCGACAAGGGACTTGGCTGCCGCATCCGAGCGAGCGAGGCCGAGCACCTGATGACCAGCGTCGATCAGTTCTGGCAGATTATCGTTGCTTTAAGTGCGGATTCTAGACGAAGCATATGCCAACCCTTATGTGCCACACCACACTACTATGACAAGGGCGATCGTACCGAAGAAAGCTTGCGAAATAGTCTCTTTTGTCAACGTCGCAAAGCCAAAGACGCCAGCCACAATACCCCCCGTCAATAGCGCGATTTCAGTACGGAGCCCGCCTGCACCCCCAGAAGCTGCCGCAAACAGCCCGGCCGCCACAATTCCGTTGTAGATTCCCGCGTTGTGAACCACCATGGAAACGAAATGTCTATCGTCGAGTGAAAGATCAAGTTGCCGGGGCCATTTCCGTAGTACCAGAGACATAATCAACGGGCAGTTCCACGGAAGTAATTCGCCAACCATGAACAACACATGAAGAAAACCGATTGAGCAAACCGCGATCTGCGGGGCCTTCCAAGGCATTTCACGACCTCCGGAAATCACTAATCGTGTAGAAGCCAAGTAACTCTGGGTCAGCTGGCACGTTTTCCACTCTGCAGGGTTTCGGGAGTCGGCTCGATATTCGGGACGCGATTCTCTCGATGCCGGAAGTCAGAAAGTGCCACGTAAGTTGCCTTCCGCATGCGATTCAGGCTGCCCAATGGCCGGTGATCGTCGAGTGCCTGCCATGGACTGAAAGATATGTTTTCGCAGAACTCCATTTGCTCCGGGCTGTCGAACGACTGGCAGGGGATGTGGATTGTCGCCACTTTTTGCGGTGAGCTTCGCCACAACCGGGTGGCATCTTCAATCGGTTGCTCGGTTGCATCGACTCGAGGCTGAACGCAAAAATCAAAGTACGCGTCCCGGGTTTGCAGATGAGTTTTCATGGCCGTCCGCAGCTGATCCCCCGACTGAATCGTGGCGACCGGAGGACCATCAGCACGGGGCATCGTCATATATTTGACCGCGCCTTTACCGAGCTTGTACGGAGTGACGCTCCAATATTTCGTGCCCAGCGGATCGGAACACTGGTTTTTTTCGATCTGACGCAAGATCCAAAATTCGCGTGGATGTCTCAGAAAATACCAGAGGACCGACAATTTGCCCCACTGCGACACCTTGGACTTCAGCAGGGCTTGATCGAACTCTGCAAACTCAACTGCGTTTTTGATGAAGAACACGGGATTATCCAGCAGCAGAAAATCCTGACTTTGATCGTGCTGTTCTCCCGCCCGTCCTCTGTCCCCTGCTACTTGCATCAGCTTGATGGCCATGCCGTGGCCGCCTGTTTCTCGATCGTCCAGCTTGCGGGCGTTGCTGAAACGAATCCAGGAGGGGAACACCTTTCCGGGCTCGCGAAAAACGCCGTAACGGAAATCAATCGGGATATCGTCGGCGATGACGAAGTCCGCCCGCACACAACCGTGATGTTTCGGATGTTGTGCACGGGGCACGGGCCGGTCTGGACTGCCCAAATGGTCCTGAGCGACCCTCCTTTGAAGAAGCCGCAGTTCAATGTCGATAATTTTTTGGATGGCTTCTGCTTCTCCCTCAGGAATCTGTTCCACTTCGCTAGGGTGAATAATTTGCACGTTGCCTCCAATGTCCGCTGCCTTTTTTTTCTCCTAAGGCGGACTTTCGATATCCACGCTAAAGGGGCGTCTACCTTGTGGCCCCGTGTCCCCAACAAAATTCGCGGGCAGTGCTCAGGCTGCCGCGACTCCTACGCACATTCCGCCACCATCTCCTCGCGCCAGTTCCTTGTAAGTCACGCGTTGGGTTCCGCCCGTCAAATTGTGGAAAGTCACCTGGATGTTGAACGGGAGTTGCGCCACGCCGTCATCATCGTAGTAGCCTCCCAGGGTTTCGACGCTGATATCGACGCTCGAGAGCACATCCACCGTGCCGTCGGCTGAAACGTTGAAGTTGCCGATATACTGGCCGTTGTATTGCCAGCTGATGTAAATCGTAAAATCGGCCAGCTCACTCTTGAAGATGGCCGAGAGCTGCTCATATTTCTCGAAGATGGTGATGGGGTCTACCCAGTTGGAGAAATCCGCCATGGTTGTGCCCTTGGGCAGCAAGTTCACAACCTTGCCGGAGGTTGTTAACTTCCCTCCATCCTTGATCAGTTCCAGAACAGTATTCACGACTTCCAGTTCAGGATTGTCTCCCATAGATTTTCCTTTCCTTGGTTCGCAGATAATTAATCGGTTAGTGCTCAGTCCGCAGCGTTGACGGCGCTAGCCGCCTCGGAAAGTTCCGCGGCCACAAATGCCGATGACAGGCCCCAATTCTCCAAGACATAGCTGTGGCCATGCACAACACCACTTCCCTTCGCGATGGTGAGTTTGCGCTGCCGCACATCCTCCCGCCATTTGGCATTGGCGGAGTCGGCCACGGCATTGGCGATTGACACTCGGATGTCCGCTTCGGAAGCTCCGGCAAGGGCCTGCTGCGAGATGCTTTTCATACTGGCGGTTTTGATACCGCCGTTCTGAACATGGACGTCGAAGCAAAGCGCGAGCGCAAGTTCGCTCGACATCCCCAGCCGCTTCGCCGTGTTCAACGCGGGATTCATATAATCCGCCCGCACGCGCTTCATCTGTTCAGCCTGGACTTCGGGACACTCGCCGAAATTCGCAAACATCGTGCGCCACGGATCGACCAGTGAACCGTTTGAGCCGGTACGGTCATTTGCCCACGCCGTCTGTTCAGGCTTCGGGGCCTGCATGATTCTCAGAAGCTCGGCCGTGCTATCCCCGAAAGACTGCTGCAGACGGTCCGGGGCGCTGGCATTTACGGCCAGAATGATGCCTGGCACTTCACCGGACGCCATGGTGAACCCAATGATGCCCCAGGTGAGCAAGGCGTCATCAAAATTGCCGACCGCAAGCCCGAAACCGTGGCCTTCAAATGTCGCCGTCAACTGTAAACACCGGTCGGGTACCGAAGGGATGGGCGCGTTCATCAATAACTGCCATGTCCCCGCGTCGATTACTCCCGAGGAGTCCAGGGACTTCGATTGTTGAAAGGCGCGGACTGCGTCGAAGGTAGCCTTCCCGAACCATCCATCGGTCCCTTGGGTGTCGCACCCAGCTGCGGTAAGTGCGGTTTGGAGGTTCTTTACCAGTTGTCCGATCGCGCCTTGAGCCAATACCGTGCGCATTCTGACCTCCCTACAAGTTCCTTTCTGTTCGCCCCATCATGCGGGCGCCGACTGTGGCGGAAGCAAAGGCATAGGCTGAACGATCCAGGCGATGATCTGCATGCCTGGACTCGACAACGTGTTGCTCTGAAATGTGCTGCCGACTAACGAAAAAGGGGGAAGCGCAAGAGAACCTTGGGCGGCGGCCGTGTCTTCCTGGGTCCAATTCGCCGCTATGGAAAGATCTTTGATCAGAAGAAAGGCCAGGGGCACGTTTGCGAAAAGGCCGCTGTTCCCTTCTTCTGGGCCACTGGAAAACGCTCCCTGCGGGTAGCCGGGAACATACCATGATTTGCAATCGAGAAAGGGCTGGAATAGCCACGGACGCTGCAACCGCACGATGCAGTAGCTGAACGAGAGTGAGAACTGATCGGAGTTGACCGGCTTCTCAGGCGCGACAGCAACCAGATCTCGCAGCAACACCGCTCGCATCGGCAGCGCCACGGTAGGCGCGAAAGCCTTGATCGCTGGAGCCGTTTCCACCGCGGGCTCGACTGCGGCAGCGCTCACTGCCGGTGTAGCAATTCTCGTGGCGGCAAGTCCACCCATCGGGGTCAACGTCATATGCGTCAGCATCGTGCGCTTCACCGCATCTACACGCATTGCTTGGGGAGCAACTGCTATTGCCGGGGTAGAGATCAGCGAGCGTCTTGCCAGCACGCTGGTTATCTGGGCAGGCGGAGGCTCAAGCTTCCATGCCAGATTGAATCGAACCGGGTGCGCCGGCGGGGTGGGAGTGGCTGCCGGCGGTTCCGCCTTCTTGGTGAAATTGGGCCAACTGGCCGCCTTCGCTGGATCGTACCAGTCGACCGGCGTGGGATCGCAGGGGTGATAGCTACTCATTCCCAGCAGCGACTCAAGACTTTGGTTCGCCATGCGCTTGTTGGCCTCGGCCTTTAAGTTGGAACAGAAGGTGATCTCATCCGGGGTGCCGTTTGGCATGGCTCCGATCAGCAGCATCGAATAGGTGTCGTCTACGAGTCGGTCGGTCGGCGTGGCAAAGTTGTCAAAAACCTGAGGGACCGAGTTTCCCAATTGAGATGTGCGCTCCCGAGCTATTCCAGGAGAAAAGTCTCCGTCAACTGGGTTTAGCTTGAAATCGGATGGCAACACCGGATGACCGATTTTTTCAAAAGCAAGAAAAGCTCCTGACTGGTCATCGGTGCCGCCAGCCTGGTACATCTGTAAAAAAAAATCATAGACCGACTGCATCAGAGCGCGGAGATCGGCAGCCATAGGACATCATCCTTTTAGAATAGCGGCGGAGCAAATAGATCGTCCCGCCGCACGCCAAACGAGAGAGCAATTTCTTGGCGATGGTTACGCCACGGCAGGCTTCGCCAAAAAGTCGGCTGAATCCACGCCAGGTGCAGCCGGATTGATAGTCGAGACATACCCAACTAACTGAATGCCGGGTACAGACAGGCTCTCGCCGTCAATATCAGCTGTAAAGTCCCGTTTCTCGCTGTGGTGGCTATAGGAGCCGTTGACCGCAAATGGCCCAAAACCCACCGAGACAGACGCAGAATTGGTCTCCTGCTGAGCTGCCCAATCTTCCTTGATCGTTCCCCAGTGAATGCGCAAGTCCTTAATCAGGATCATGCTGGTCACCAGCGAGGGAAGGAATGTGGGCTCCATCTTGGGGTCCGGCAACTGCTGGGCGAAAGCCCCGGTCGAAATGCAGTTCTTCTTGTAGTCCCCCATCAGGAACCAGTTTTTTAGGTTCAGGAGAGACGTGTCGAGCCATGGCCGTTTGACGTCCACGGCGCAGTACTTGAAAGTGATCTCGAGATCTTTGGTCTGGATATCAAGAGAGCTCTGGCTTTCGGCATGGTTAAAACTAGCGCTGGCTGACCAGAATCCGATGTTGAAACCTCCGCCGCCTCCATAGGACGTCGAGGAAGCCTGATAGTGGGTCTCAGCATGGAAGTCATTTTTGCTGTATTCATACCAGCCGTCGTCGTTGTCCTTGTCATACCAGGAATTGGGCAGCATCAACGTGTAGGGGAGTTCACCAATCCCCATGAACTCGTTCAGGCTGTTAATGAACCTCTTCTTGGCGCGAGAAATGAGGGCGATGGCTGGGTCAGTGCCCTGGGCCGCGAGGGTGGCTATGGCATTCTCAATCTCCTGCTTGAAGCCGAAGCCAACCCAGTGGTCCATGGCCTCGTCGGCATCGTCGTGATACAAGACCCCGTCTCTCGGCCAGTTCTGGAATTTCATCGGATCAGCAAAAGCATTGGCATAAGCGCGATTCCACGCCTTGACCTTGTCCTTGTACTTCTCTTCGTATTCCATATACGCCTGGTAATGCGGAGTTGGATTTCCGTCCTTGTCCATTAACTTGGCCTGAGCATCCGCGAAGGCCTTCTTCATGGCATCGCTCAGCACTGACTGCGTCGGAATCCCATTGGCCCCGGTAATAATCGCGTACCAGGAGTCGCTCACCTTGCTTGACCCCGGCATAACCGAGTACTGGTTGTTCATCTGCAACTTGTCATCCACGAGCAAGAAGCCATTCAGGTAGCTCTGCTGTGACTTGCCTATGTTGGCGGCGAATATCTTGTCTTCGTTCATCTGGGCGCTACCTGTTTTGGGGGCGTCCTTCGGGTCTGTCGGGTTGCTCGGCGGAATGTCTTTTACGAGGTTTACGCCCAGAGGGCTATACGGATTGTCAAAGTCTTCTTTGTGAATGGGGAGTCCGACTGTGCGGAATGCGGTGAAGTAGCCTTCCTGCATTTTTTGGGTCTTTTCATCGAGACCGACAATTCTGAGTTCCAAATCTTTGAGAATTTTATAAACGTCTTCAGCCATGGTCGTGATCTCCTTGTGATCGTTAATTGTGAGGGTCTAAGGGGCCTCTCCCCGATTCTTGATTCCCGCCGCGGTCGGCGAATGAGTTCGCATCTCTCCAGCACTGGCGGTCCGGCCACAATTGCACGTTCGCAGTCATCATCCTGGGGTTGTAGCCGCGTACTCGTGAGAATCGCCCAGCACAGCCGGGAGCGGTAAGCCGCTAGCCGTGCAAATATCTTTGTAAAGGGGCCGCCTTAATTTGTCCGGAGGATCCGGAGTTAGTCGCCTCCAGAGGTGCGCTTCCTGTCGCTCGGATGGGAACTGCTCGCTTCGCAGAGGCGATGTCGCGGGATTGTGATCTTAGACAGATCAGAAGTCAAGAACAAAGTTGTGCCGCTATTCCGACTAACTTGAGCAGATGTTTGTCGGATTTCCGACATAAAAGAGTAGCTCAGCGGCATCGTCACGGTGAAGGCTACCGGCGTGCCTTCGAGGATTTCGTCGTGCTCACTTACCGCTGTAATCCTTTGCGGTCAATTCCTTGTGGCCCACGGACGGGCGTGTTTGACCATTCGGTCGAATCCTACTCCTGCATACCTTTCGCGTTCAAGCTCGCGGTGTTTTGAGCGGCAGGCTATCTGCAATGCTCTTTCTGGTCTGAATGTGTTACGCAGTGAGCAGCAGCACGCGGTTCGAGAACTGCTTAAATCACCGTCCACCTGCAAACGGATCCAAATCGATACAGTACTTACAGTAGGCAAGTGGGCGTGGAACAGCCTCTTTGCCCAGACTTCTTGGGTTTGCACGAGTCGTCCTATTACAATCGAAATCCATTCGACAGCAATTCATGCCGCGGGACATCCATAGGCGGGAATTTCAGCTGCTCGTTTGCACCCATCTGGGCCAGCAATTTCAAATAGAAATCTATTGCTTCTTGGCTGATCCCAAAACCTAGTAGGACTGCGCGGGCCTCTTTTTCGGACGGGTAGTCCCGTACGGGATTCGCGTGGTGTTGAGGCCTCGCGACTCGAATCTCAATTCGGTCGTCTTCTCGACGACTCATGCCTACTATTACGAGCACATACCCCGCGTTTACGTCCCCGTCTTCCTCTGTTCGCCCTGTTCTCTAGCTTGGCGCTCCGCAATCGTGCGGAGGACAGCCAGCGTTTGCCAAGAAATCAAACAGTGCTAATTGTTCGCCGTGGGATGGTTTTGAAGGGGTGTCTTCTATGCGGTCGACAACGGCGCTGCTTGCCTCAGCAATCCGTTGGAGTAATTTTGCCGGGTCAAGCTCTAGCACAGCAGCTTCGCACAGTTGCCGCCACTGTTGAGCATCGTGAGCGGCGTGATGAGAAATAATTTCGCTCATGTAGCGCTATTGAGCGGCGCGGCTGTGCAACCCAACTGCTTTGTCTTCTGAGCGCCAGCCGACAAGTGAGCGTACGTGACCGCACTGAGTCGATTCTAAGTTTATGCATCTCCGTGTGAACGCAGACAGCCGCAGACAAGGAAACTAGAGTATGTTTTGGGCAGTACCCAAAGGCGACCCCATGAGCGAAGCCAAAATGGCACGCAGGCAGCCCTTCCGTTCCCAAGTTTTTTGCATGGAACGGGGCGGGACAGCTCGGACACAGTCTTCCGGATCCCTCCGAGACCCTGAGACGGCTTGCAATGCTCTTGTTGGCCTGCACTCAACGACGACGGAATCCGATCCAAGTTAAAAAGGTCCCTGCCAAGATGCCGGCCGCAAAAACTGTGCCCATTGCCTGTAATGGCCTCTGCTTGACCGTGTGTTTCGCTTCCTCGATTGCGTCTTCGGCAGCATAGCGACCATGCCTGATCGCTTGGCTTGCCGACCGGACACCATCTTCCACCGCATCAGTGACCCTAGACCTAATCTTGGAGACCTCGCGAAGAGGATTCTCAATCGTTGCCGGTTTTTCCAATACATCTGCAAGCATAAGGCTGCTCCTTAGATTTGATATTTAGGAAGTGAGAGCATGTCGGCTATCGGCACGGGCCAGGAGAGCGATCATTTCGTCGAGAGTGGGCCATCTCGAATGGCGGCATCAGAGAGCTGGATGATTTGTGTTCTCGGCAACTTTCCACATACTCGCTTCTTGGCCCACACATGCCTGCAATAAACGTCTCCAGCCGAGCCGACGCTCTAGCCACTGAGCGACCACAGTATTGCGCTCAAGGTGAATACTCAGTTGCTCGGGCGTAAGCCGCCACCAGACACTCCCAGTGTGTCGAGGAGATCCGCCCTCTGGATCAAGCGTTCGACCTTCAACATTTCCGTCTTCGATGCGGTATTCTTTCGCCGCGGAACCGTCGCCAGATTCGAGGCGAAGCCGCATGCTTCCTAATGACATGGTCTTGACCCTCGCTCCATCCCCCGCCAGTATTAACAAATGGCATCAAACCGGCTTGCTGCCAATACAGCAAAATCCTGATACTCGGCTGGGGGATTATGTATCGGAACATGGAAACACGTATTCGAAACGAAGCCAGTCTTGGCAGGAGCCGAGCGTTTGAAAGATATTGACTTTCGGCGCGGAACAAAAAACTCGTCACCAATTCGTCAACAAAAATATGGCGTTTCCGAGGTGTTTTGACGTATGCGGAAAAGCAAGACAAGCAAAGGGGTTTTTAGATTGTTGACCTCAAAATTGACGCGGTAGAGGTCTAACCCCGAATTGTTTCTGGATCCAAGGCGGCGGCGCAGGCTGTCGAAAGGATCATGGCGTTTCTACGTTTATTGCGGAGCCAGGGTCAAATGAACCGTGGCTCTGTTTGTATGACGGGAGTATGTAGCTTGCTCCAATAACATTTTCTACATGAGCTTGAGGTCTTAATTTGCTCTGTTTCTGAATTGTTTAAGACGGGACACGACAACGAGTCTCGAACCGGGTAGAAGTCTTTTTAGTTCGCCGCCCCGATTTCCGACCCTTTTCTTCCTGAACCAAATCCTCGACACTCGCCAACATCTTCGAGGACTCTTTCGGGTCCCAGTAGAAGACCGACACAAAGCCGTTCAGCCATAGCTTGGGGTACATCTCTGTAGTCCGCTTGCGCCTCCAATACTTGGAAGGATCTCTGGCACGTGTCACTGCCAGCGGCTTTTGTAGTCTCTGTTCAAATATCAATTGCAGCCGACGAGTGATTTTCGCTAGGCGCGGATCGGGCGTACGCCGAAGGGCGTCAAGGCACCGGTATTCATCGAAATCGACCCATGTATACTGCGCGGGCACTACGCTTAGGTACGCCTGCGTGGGGAAGTTGTGCCTAGATTTCCAGGCACCCGGTATGCCGCCTTGGCAGCTTCTGAGAGAGGCAATGCCGGGGATTTGGTTCACGCGTCGGACCAAGCGGGCAAGTTTGCAGTCGACGGAGATCCAGCGACCCGGAATGTATACGGGCACCTGGCGATGGTCGGTCCTTATTTTCGTTTCCTTCCAGGGAGCTCCGCAGCTGCCGCCTAGAGCTGAGCGCGATTGACAAACGGTTGAGCCTTCGTACTCCAACGCCATGTCAATTCCGCTCGGAATATCCTGGGAGAAATACACCGGGTAAAACGCCAGGTCCGTCCGGCGGGATTGGCAGTAAGCTGGCGTTGGGTCATGGGCAGCTTGCTCAGTGGAGCGTGGTGCGTCGCTAGGCGCAAAGTTTACGCTCCGGCTAGGACCAGGACCGCTGCCCCGACCGCGATCCAAGTGCGCCTCCAGCCAGCTACTCTCTTTGGAGCAGCGACTTCGGTCCGCACGGTACCGGATCCGGTGTCCGCCGCGCTCATCGCAGCCGAACGCCCCGAGTCCGTATCGCGGCTCAAACGCTTCAGGTCAGAACGCATTTCCGCCGCACCTTGATAACGTAGCTCGCGATCTTTCTCCAGAGCCTTGTTAATGATGTCTTCCAGCTTGGGCGGAAGGTCAGGATTCAGCCGCACCGCGGGAACTGGGTCACGATCCAGAATCTCGCGGAAGATGACTGCAGAACTCTCGCCACGAAAGGGCAACTGCCCGGTGGCCATCTCGTAGAGCACAGCACCGAAAGAGAACAAATCGCGTGCGTCCAGTTCTTTGCCTCGAGCCTGCTCCGGCGACATGTAGGCGATGGTGCCGAGCGTAGAGCCGGGACTGGTCAGATGCTGTTCATCGATCGCGGCCGTCATCGTGTTCACCGATGCAATCTGGCTCGAAGAACTGGCGGGTGCGACCTTGGCCAGCCCGAAATCCAGCACCTTGGGGTGCCCGCGCTTGGTGACAAAGATATTGGCCGGCTTGATGTCGCGGTGGATGATACCTTGGGAATGCGCGGCGTCTAACTAAACCGTCGGCAATC
>Ga0137392_10000505_pt1 | contig 20787 bp, 20 predicted proteins | sample 15con2h34AmetaG_FD_101394 | JGI IMG/M metagenome (GOLD analysis project Ga0137392, IMG submission 101394) | Vadose zone soil microbial communities from Angelo Coast Range Reserve, California, USA - 15con2h3.4A metaG | ecosystem: Environmental > Terrestrial > Soil > Vadose zone > Saprolite... | reverse complement strand
CCGCCGTCCGGGTACGTCTGGGCGACGATCTCCTCGCCGAGAATCTGTTGACTTTCCCGCCGCCAGCGCCCGGTGTCGTCCAGCTCGCGGAAGTAACTAGCAGCGATGAACACACCCGCGGCCTCACCGATCCGGTGGTTGTTGGCGGATGAGCCGCGTGAGTATTTCCGCGTGATCTCCCACAAATGCAGATAGGCGGCATGTTGCAGGCGGCTCCGGAATTCACCCGTGAACAGCCCCGACTCGCGGACGAGGTCGATGGCCCAAACCCAGTTAATGAGTCGGATCGCCAGTTCCAGCGGACTGCGCCAGTTCATCCCACGCCCGAACGGGCACTGCTCGAGCCACGACTCGAGCTGCTCTACCACCGCCGCGGCATAGCGGACATCGCCGGTCGCGCGATAGGCGCGCCCGAGCACCACCAGATGATGATGACGGTTCGGCTCCCAGACAAGCTTGGCGTCTCCGGTGACACGGTAGTCTCGGTAATCGACCAGCGGAGCGAATCGCAGTGGCGCTTTCTTTCCGCTCTCGTGATCGCGATTCCAGTCGATGGGATCGCCAAGATCTGCGTCCGTGAGACCGAGGAAGCTCAGACGATGACGGACTCCCTGATCGGCATGGGCAACGAGGCGGTCCCGCCACACCTTCTCGTCATCATGCTCCGGGTCCGTCCACTCGCCCACTCGCAAATCGCAGACCCGGAACCCGGGCTCAAAGCCTGCATCAGGACCGGCAGCGTCGGAGGCCGGGGGCTTTGGCTCCAGCCCGAAGGCGAGGCGACTCCACAACTGAGCGTCGCGCCATCGGCCGGCCGCTCGCCACACGAGCTCGCCGGGCGACATCGCCTGGAGCCGGCGTAGATACCATGCGAGTGACGGCATACGACGTCCTACCACCATCCCCCGACGAATCCCTGGACATACTTGATCGCAAACATGCCTAGATTCCTCGTGGCGTGCGCAACAAAGCAGGGCAGCAACGACCGCTGCGGATTCAGTCGGAAGAAGCGCACCGTATAGAACCACACGGACACCGCGAAGATAGCAGCGGTACTGAACCAGGCCTTGACACCGAGATTGACTGCGAACCCCTTATCCTTCCATTCCCATAGGAAAGGGTGCAGGAGGGCGAACAGCAACGAGCCGCCCAGTACGCCTACCCAGAGAGCCGCACGGCCGCGATTCTCGATGACGACGTAACCGCGGAAGAGAACCTCTTCGAGCACCGGCGCGCCAAGAATAGAATAAACACCGAACAGTGCGGACATCCGCGACTGCTCCGCGCTGAGGCCGAGCACGTGCTCACCTCCGGTTTCGGCAGCAAGGATCGCGAGGGCACCGAGTGAGGCAATCGCCACTGTGCCCCACGTCGCGGAGGTCGCCCCAGGCAGGGCCTTGTCGCTCGGTGTGCCGGCACGCGCAGCGCGATAGTCCATGACCCACCAGCGGGCAAGCCATGCCGACGCTCCGAAGAGGAGGAGAACGACCAGCGGATCTGCGGTCATTACCGATAAGCGGCCGACGGGAGTAGCATGGGGCATCATACTGCGCCGATCGCACGAAGTCCCGCAGGTCCTGGCAGATACAGCCGTGAGGAGGGGGTGATGCCAGTGTTGGGGCATGCCTTCGTCGGCCTCGCGATCGGGGTGTCCACGCGACCCCCCGCGCGGGCGCACTCGGAGCCAGGAGACATCGACGCCGCCTCGGTGCTTTGGCTACCAGTGGTGGTCACCCTCGCCTATCTACCTGACATCGTAGCTCAGCTTGGACATCTCGCCGGATGGAGCGACAGCCGCCTGCTCGGTCACTCCCTGGTGTTTGCGCTGGCGATGTCGCCGGCGGTCGCGGCGGCGCTGATGTGGCTGGCGAGGGTATCTTTCGCTCGCGCGTTCGTCACCACTCTAATCTCCCTGGTGGTCCATGACGTCCTCGACCTGGCGCAGGCCACCGACCGCGCTCCCTGGTGGCCGCTGTCCGATCGCCCCGTCGGCTTCGACCTGGGGCTCATCCCGACCGACCTCCTGGGTGAGGCCGCATTCTTCGGCGGGCTCCTTTTGGCGTTCTTGGCCATCCATCACGGGATGCACCGGTGGGCAAGCCGGAGAGCGGTGGACCCCCCGACCTCCAGCGAGAGCCCGACTCGGATTATCTGGCTGAGCCGTGCGTTCATGGTCGCCGTCGTCCTGGCGGCCGTGGTGACGCACTCCCTGCGGGACACGCGCGAGGCCCAGTTAGAGACCGGCCGCGCCCTCGTCGAGCGGCACGCGTATCAGGCTGGGCTCGATGCGCTCGGGCGAGCGGAGCGCTGGCCATCGACTACCAGGCCCGGCCGGATCGACTATGTGCGAGCCGAGGCGTACGCTGGGCTGGGCGATCGGCGGCACGCGGAAATCTACTACCTACGCGCCTATCGTGCGGATCGTACATATTTCTGGGCTGTCGCTGACCTCGCGCTCTTCTATGCCTCATCCGATGAGCCCGTCGCGGCGCGGCGTCGCTTAGCAGCGCCGTATTTAGACCGGCTGCGGTCGGAGTTCGCCGGACATCCGTCCCTTCCGGAAGTCCTCGCCCGAGTGCTCGGGAAACTCGCGGTATCTCGGCCTGGCTGGGCCCCGGTTCTACCGCCGACGCCCGACGAACCGGACTCGAGTCGCCCGCTAACGCGGCACGGGCTTGACATCCCTGCGCTGCCGGATCGCGATCGGCCGGCCCGGACAGGCTCTCCGGCAGCGAGGCGACACTCGGATCCCGGCCCTCACTCGTTCGGCAGGGTGATTCTAATCCGATGCGTGCGGACCGGAACGGCTCCTACGGGGTTGAAGGTCATGGGACTTACGCGCTCGTAGAGGCTCAGTGTCCGTGTCGAGAATCGGCTCACCCCAACCCCGAATTGCATGTCCGACTCGATGATCTGCAATACCGGGTACCGGCCGACTTCCCTGAAGTCGCCGAGGCGGAGGATGCCGTCCACCGCTTCCGCGATCTCGGCGTCATTTGTCTCTTCGATGGGGCGTGGCGTCTCCGTCAGGATATACTTAACGTTCCACTCCTTGAGTGCTCGATCCATGGCCGGGAGGTCGGGCCACCGGCGACGCCAGTCCGGTAAGGCCTGCGTCGCCCGCGCGATACGGCCGAACGAGAAGATGTCCCGGTCGCGATCGCCCCGCTCCTCGATGGCCAGCCGATAGGAGAGCGCCGGGCGCCCAGGGCGGTCCGGAAGAAACGTCAAACAGGTGAACGGAGCCAGCCGGTCCCGAAGATCGGCCGACGCCCGCTGGTAGGCATCCGAAACGGAGGGCTGGCCGACGACTGCCGTGTGGCCCACTGTGTACGCGACGAGACCGACGAGAAGCAGTGCCCCCACTGGCACCCTGATGATCGAGCCTCGGCGGGGGATCGGCAGGGCGAAGGGGAGGGCACGGAGTCCGAGCACCGCAAGAGCGAAGAAGGGCGTCAGCCATAGCGAGGCATACCGGGGCTCCCGGGCTGAGAAATAGGAATGAAAGAGGTAGAAGGCGGCGATCCACCCAAGGACGGTCGAGGCCCAGCCTGGCGGCTGGGCGCGGCGGGCCACTAGAACCACGGCGCCAAGGCCCGCAGCGATGAGTACCGGCCAGCCCACAGCGGTGCGGAGCCACACCGGATAAACGAGCCACCGCTGAAGGTCGAACCGGTTTGTCTGGTGGAGATTGCCGCCGACGCTCTGTGCCACGCCGACGCTCTGTGCCACGTTCACGCCGCCCAGCGCCAGGGTCATGGCAATGAGGGCGAGGGCGGCCGCGGTCACGATGACGACCGCGACGATGACCGCCGGCTGTCGCAGGTGGCCCCAGCGCCGTGCGCAAGCCGTAGCCACGACGTATATGACAAGAATTATGATGGTGGTCTGCTTGGTCCAGAGAGCTGCGCTCGTGAGAGCCGCCCACATCAGCGCGTCGCGCCAGCCGGGCCGGTCGGCGCGCAGGAGCCGCTCGAAGGCCCATACCGCGCCGGTCATGAAAGCGAGCGAGGGGATCTCGAGCATGATGTCACGCCCCCAGTAGACAAGGAGCGGCGTCGACATGAGCAGCACGGTCGCGCCGGCGGCCCACCACGTCTCGAGGCGAAGCCGGAACCACTCGAACGAGAAGAGGGTGAGCGCTACCGCAAGGAGCAGGACCGTGAGCTGCCCCGTCGTCCCGGACACTCCGAATACGAGCATGAGGATGCCGCTGAGCAGGGGGAAGACGGTGGGGTAATAGCCGATGTTCACCGCCGGGAAGTACCGGTAGTACCGGAAGCCGTACTCGATCGGATGCGCCATCGACCGCGCCGGGTCGGCGAGGGCGTCGTGGACGAAGATGCCGTTCATCAGGTGATGGACGGCGTCCCCGTAGCCGCCGGCGCTCTGCGTCAAGCCCCGACCGTAGAGAACGAGAGTCGCTCCGATTAGCACTGCGATCAGGGCCACGCGCGTGGTTCGGCTGACGCAGTCCTGCGGCGGTTGCTGGTCGCCTTGCCGGTCATTCATCATCTCGAGTCGTGTCATCCTTCTCGGGAAACCGCTGTCTCGACCATACGCGAGCGGCTTACCGCTACGAAGCGGCGCCGAGCGCACGTCCTGACCACCCCCCTGTCATCGGCGAGGCGATCAGCATTACTCGCCCTCGTCTGAAGGCGAGCGCGCGGAGAGTTGTTCGATCTCCAAGACACAGAGGGAGCCTTCGAGGCAACAATAACAAATACACATCATATCGGCATGCCTCGGGATTGTTCAAGGATCCCAACGACCCGGGGCGTACGTCATAGATGCGAGTGGTCCGTGAGTTGCGGCAGGTCCCAGCTGATTGCGCCGGACAAGCAAGCGGCTGCTACAAAGACCGGGGCAGGTCAACCCGGAACCCGGCCGTCAAATGAGGCGGACTCCCCGACAGAGCCATCTCTCGGCCAAGACTCACTCCGGAAGGTAGTCTTTAAGAATTGGGTACATCGCCTGGACATAGGCGACGAGGCGCTCGGAGGTCTCGCGAGCGCTTCCGTACGTGGGGCTCATGACCCTGACGATTGCGCCGTCCGTCCGGTTGCGGACCAGAGCGCTCTTGACCATTGCGATCCGCGCGGGCACCTCTCCCGCGATCGTCTCCCCCTGGGATTGGTACCAGTAGAGGACGACCTGTTGGTTCCGATCCTTCTGGATCAGATACCGGTTCACGGTAATGGGGGAATGGGATGGGGGAAGAGCGATCGTGAGGGACGAGGCCTCGACAGGCTCCCACCCGTGTCCCGGCAGGCAGTTCTTCGGCGAGTGAATCACTGCGCCCTTCCGCTGTGTGTCCCAGTAGCCGATGTAGAGATTCAGGCCTCGACCGGCTCCATCGACATAGTCGCGCACGACGTAGTCCGTAAGCTTGAGCTTGTCCAAGATATCAGTACCCAAGATCGTCCCCCGTCGTCCCTCCCATTCCCCCAACGTCACCGGCAAGGAGTCGAGCGCCTTCCGGATCGGTATGGCCTCTCCAGTGGACCGCAATTGCACGACCAGTAGCGCGCCGATGAGGATCGCTAGCGACACGGACACGTGAGCGCCTTGACTCATCCGGTATCCCAGTCCTGGCGAGGGCTCACCAATCGGAGAATGGCGTGGATCGCGAGCAGACAGATGAGGGCGACGATGAAGACCAACCAACCGCCGAAGAAGTGGAAGAAGCCCTCCGCATACTCGACACCGAACCAGCGGCCGATGAGGCCAGTCATTACGATTCGGCCGGCGTTGGCCGCGATCGTGATGGGCACGACCGAGACCACCAGCGCGATCTGCATCCAGAATCTCGGCAGCATTAGGTACGCCCACGCAATCCCGAGAGCGACCAGGGTGATGAGCGATCGGATGCCACTGCAGGCCTCGGTGACGCCAAGCGTGACGCGACTCAATTGAATGACGTTACCGTCCAATAAAACCGGCACACCGAGGAGATCCAGTCCCGAGGCTCCGGTCTCGGCGGCAATGTGCTGGAGCCGCGCCGTCATCGCGTAAAAGAAGACCGCCGGCATGGGTACCAAGAACAGGAAGAAACCTAACGGAAAGGCAAGCGCCCGGAGCATCGCCGGGCCCAAGTGAAACAGAACCAGCCCCGCAATAACGACAATGAGAGAGCTCCGCATTAGGAAAGTCTCGGCACCGACGTCGCCCACAATGAGCGCAGCGATGCCGGCCAAGAGCAGCGGCAGCCCGCCCCAGCTTCCGCGGACCGGGAGCGTGGTGAGGGCCGCCCGACGCTGCCAGATGACAAAGCTGCTGATGATCGGAACGATGTACACGTGACTGTAGTTGGGATCGGTCCAGAGATCTTCCAGCCAGACGGGAAGAACACGCGCGTAGAGCCCGATCAGGATCGCGACGAGCACCCCAGCAAATCCGCCGACCCAGAGCCGACGATGAGCTCGTTCGTGGAACTCGTCACGTCGGTCATCCGAAAGTTCGACCGAACCTTCGGTCATCGTGCACCCCCCGGCAGGTCGGACGGAGGGATCTCCGGCTAACACGTGTCCCTGCTCGAGCGCGAGCGATTCTTCGTCACGGTAGGCATCTACTTGAGCTCCGCCAAGGCCTTTCTCGCCTCGTCCTTCTCGGGAAAGCTCGCCGACGATTTCACGGCCGCAGTCAAGGCCGCGCGGGCGCCCTCCTTATCTCCGACCTTCAGGGACGCCAAGGCGAGATGATATTGGACAATTGGCTGGTCCGGAAGCTTGGTCGCGCTTTCTCTCAACAAGCCAACTGCTCGCTGGTACACGCCGCGCCTGTAGAAGATCCAGCCCAGGGTGTCTGAGACGTGCGGGTCGTCAGGAGCCATTTCCTTGGCCGCTTGCGCCAGTTGGAGCGCCCGTTCCTTGTCGCCGCCGTGCTCGGAGTAGAGCCAAGCCAAATTGTTCGCCGCGAGCGCGAAGCGGGGATTGACAGTCAGGACCCTTTCATACACCTGCTGGGCTTTCGCAACATCCCCCTTGCGTTCGTAGACCACGCCCATAAGCATCTGCGCGGGCAGGCTCTGGGGATTCGCCTTGAGCGCTTCGTTCACTTTGGCCAGCGCCTCGTCGTAACGGCCAGACGCCTGATACAGGTCGCCAAGCCGCACGTAGGCGTCGGTCCGCGTCGGCTCGAGCTCAATAGCTCGCAGCAACGCGCCCTCGGCGCGCGAGGGCTCGCGGCGAGCGAGGTACACGATGCCGAGCAGGTGCTGGAGCCCGCCGGAATTGGCCACCAGGGCGATCTGCTTCATGACGCGGTTGAGGGCGGCGTCGGGCTGCTTTTCTGCGAGGGCCATGCCGGCGAGTTGGCCCAGCGGGTCAACATAGTCGGGTGCCAGGACCAGAGCGGCTTCAAATTCCTTCCTCGCCTCTGCAGCCTTTCCCTGCGCCCTGAGTCCGATGCCTACCAGATAGAACCCGCGGGGATCTTTAGGGCCGAGAGCCTGCAACTTGCGGAACGCCTCGGTCGCCCGGACCGGTTCACGCTTGGCTAGATACGCCAGACCGAGAAGGACATGAGCCTGGAACACACTCGGCTGGCGGGCCAGAAACCTCTGCAAGTCGTCGATGGCCGGTTGAACCGCGCCCGATTGGATGTTCAGCTCAGCCAGCTGAAGTACGGCCTCGGCGAAGGTGGGAGCGGCTGATATCGCTTCCCTCAGCTCCGCCTTGGCCTGCTGGAGGTTCCCCACTTGAAGATGGGCCAGCCCGAGCTCGTAACGCGCCAGGGCATTTCCGGGGTCGAGCTTCAGTACCTGTTGGAATTCCTGCATCGCCTCGGTGTTCTCGCGCTTGGCCAGGCGCACGCGCCCGAGCAAGAAATGCCCCTCGACATCTGATGGATTCTTCTTGAGCAGAGCTTGCAAGGTCTTGAGGCTCTCGTCGTAGTTGCGCTCCTGGAACGAGATCGCGGCCAGACCTCGCCATGCCGGGAGAAAAGCCGGCGCCCCCCTGGTGATTTCCGACAGGATGCGCTTGGCCTCATCAGGTTTTTTCGTGAGGAGGTAGAAGTCCGCGAGCCGCATCCGTGCCGCGGAACCGACCGGCGCGATGTCAGCTGCCGCTTTGAACTCTCGCTCAGCCTGGACGGCGTCCCGATTGCCGAGGTAGAGCTCGCCCAGCGCCAGATGGGCCTCGGCGAACTTGGGCTCTCGGGCCACCGCCTCCTGAAAGGCAAGCTCCGCTCTCGGCGCGTCCTGCTTTCGCAGATATAGGATGCCGAGCGCCACGTGCAGTTTCGCCCGATCTCCCAGGTCGGCCTGGGCGATCTCGAGCCGTCGGATCGCAGAGTCCGTCTCCTCGGGCGTGACAGTCATGCTAGCCAGCAGCGCCAGACCGTCGAGGTTCTTGGGCTCCTTCTCGAGGACGAAAGCGACCTCACGCCTGGCCTCGTCCGCCTTGCCCACGAGCAGATAAATCGTTCCGAGCTTGAGCCGGATATCGGGGACATCGGGGAACAGCTCCTCTGCTTTCAGAAGATAGCGGAACGCCTCCCCCAGCTCCCCGATCTGGTAGTACAAGACGCCAAGTTGCCTGATGGCGCGCTCATTGGCGGGGTCGAGTCGGAGCACGTTCCGGTACTCGAGGATCGCCTCACGGTACTGCTCTTGCGCCGCATACTTGTCGCCGCGCTCCACATGGCGAGTCTTCTTAGCCTCCGGGGACCACGAGCAGCCGGCCAGAACCAGCAGGCCGACGATCAGAACAATTCCCCTCCCCTGGGGCCTACAAGACATCGGCTGACTCTAGCCTCTCAGTCGGCAAGGAATTGACTCAGTACCAAAAACCCGGCTCAAATATATCAGAGCAGATAGTCCGAAGTCTCCTGCGCGGGTTCGCGACTTCAAAACAAAGCGGGAGGGCCGGACGTGACACCCGGCCCTCCCCCCTTCACGCCTAATCGGAGCCTATGGCTCTCTTATCGGCTTCGCTCTATCGGCCGAACAAACGCCTCCGTGCTGCATACCCGAGAACGAGCAGGCCCGTCCCACCCAAGAACATTGTGATGGGCTCGGGCACCACGGTGCTCTGCAGGTCGCCGGTCGTTGAGGCGCCTGGCCCCAGGGTCAAGATAACTCGGTCAGTGATCGAATAGGAGGCATTCGAAGTAAAACCTGTGGTTGCAAGATTACTAAACGCGGTGGTGATGAACGGGCCCTGCGCACCAGGCGTGATAGGACCCAGTCCAAAAAGAAGGTTGGACAGATTGGCCCATTGCTGTGCAGTAACGGACCCTCCCCCACCACCAGTCAAGGTGCCGCCGACGGCGCTGTTCAAGGTCGATAGCACTCCGCTTTCCGGCATTGCGAAGTCCGTTGCGCTCGCGGTGACCTGGATCGTGCCGCCTCCACTACCGAAAGAACTCAGGGTCCAGCCTAGATCCACCAAGGAAAACGAGGGTCCGCCTGGACTGTTGCTTTGTCCAATATCGATATTGAGACTAAGACCAGGGATAGTCGGTAGACCGCCTGCACCGGCCATGATTAGAATCACGCCAGGGCTAGGATCCAGGTCTCCTGGTCCGTTGTCAAAGACCGTCAACCCGGCCCCGCCGTAGACGCCCGGACCCACGATATTAATGGCAAAGTCAGCCAGTGCCGGTAATGGAGCAGCCAGCAGGGCTAGTGCAGTCACGGCCGCTACGAGAGGAGCCCTTCTGCCTGATCGCGCCATATTTGATTACCCCTTCACTCGTAGATCGGCCGCTCAGGGTCTGCCCCACACACCAACCAGACGTCAGTGCAACTGTAGCGACCCTGCTATAGCAAGCCTTAAGCCAGCTATTGGTGCTAAGAAAAACAGGAACTTATACAATGGCCACAAGAATCCTGATGATTTCTGTTCATCATTTATGCAAGTGCTTTCATAACTCGTGAAAGTCTACGACACTTGCGTCGGCAAGAGTCGCCGGTACGCCGAAGGCTCGCACGAAGTTGTCCGGGGCAAATCGATGTGAACTCGGTGCCAGTGGCGACCGACTGTCTACATTTCCATCGATCCTCTCAGCGCCCTGTCTGCGCCCACTCGCGGCCCCTTGACGATGCGCCGGTCGCAGGAGCAGGATCATCGCGCGAGCAGTCCTACAGTCTGGGGTGTCCGCGGCGCTCGACGCGGCGACCCATGGGGTTGCCTCGCGACCCTACAATCCCGCCCGCGAATTGCGTGAGTTGGCGTTTGAGCTGCCTATGCTCTCATCCGTTGCGGAGGGACGGTTAGAGTCGTCGGTTGTCGGTCGGCAGTCCCGAATGCGCGTGAGATCATGCGCCAGCGCTAGATGATCCCGATTCCTTAAGGAGGAACCGACATGAGCATCGCCCCCGACTCTGAAATGAGAGCCATCGCAGAGATCAGGCGTGCGCTGTACGAAGAGTGGAGAGCCCAAGGCCATGAAACGGAAGAGGAACACGGATCGCAGCGGCACAAGAAGCCAGCCACAGGCTGGCGAGAGTTCGCGGCTCAAGTCGATCCCGCGCGGGGAGCTTTAGCAGGATCAATGAATGAGGAGGCAATCGGGGGCCAACAGGAGCCTGAGTCCGAAGTCGAACGGCCGTCTTGGCTCGAAAGACTGTGAGAAATCGGGTACAGGGATCGCGCAGACGAGACGGGCTGACTGACTCATTCGAGCCCTCCCGTCCATTGATCCTTGGTCCCGACAGGGCATGGCTGGATCGACTTCGAGCACTAAGGGTGGGTCATTACTTAGACGTCTACACATCGTGGCTGCGATAATCCAACCATGGAGCCCGCCGAACCCGCCCACCGCCTAGCCCTTGCGAGGACTCGCACAGTTCGCCTGCGTTCAGGACTCATAGCGCTAGTCCTTCTTCTTGTCGGAGCGGCAGCACTCTGGACATGGCGCGAACAGGTCCTCACCAAGCTCGGCGACTTGCTCGTCGAAGAGACTCCCCCGGCCCCGGCAGATCTCGTGGCGGTCTTCGACAACGGAGTCCCCGCTGCGGCCACCGCCGCCGGCCTCTTGGTAGAGGGCTATGCGCCGCGCATCCTCCTCTTCAAAACACCACCGGCCGCCGATGAGAAACTGCTCGCCCGGCTCCGCATTTCGGTTCCGAATAGCCACGAACTCGCGATACTTGTGATGCATCGGTTGGGCGTCACCTCCGAGGCCATCGTCGTGGAACCGATCACCGAACCTGACACGAATGTCGCCGTTCAGGCCACAGCCCGCTATGCGCGTACCCATAACGCCAACCGAGTGATTGTCATCACGTATCGATCACACACGCGGCGCACGGCCTTCCTTCTTCGACAGGCCCTTGGTCGATCTGCCGTAGTCATCGTGCGTGCATCGCCAGATGATCCCTTCCGCCCGGAGGGATGGTGGCAGGACCGCCGCAATAGCCGGGAGTTCACGATGGAAAGCATTCGGTGGATAAACTCTGCCTTGTTTGGTGACCTCTGGCGTGAGTAAGCGTCACCAATGTGCGTAGTGTATTAGTCAACTTTACGACCGGCCGGGCGATGATGGCCGTGAATTTCTCCATGAACTCAAGGCTCGAGCATCAGCTGCGAGATGCCAGTACGGTGACGAAGCCACGCCGGCCGTTGTCGATCCCCGCCCGCGCGCCGGCCACGAGATTCAGATAGCGAGTACCGCCAGGCAAGCGGAGCGACAGCGACAGGGCGGCCGTATGCCGGCGATTCGAGGTCGATACGCGCCCTAGCGCGACCGTCGTTGAGCACGACGGGCAGCCCCCAGGCGAGGAGCAGGTCGAGGTCGCGGCTCGCCAGAGTGAGCGTGCGTGTCTCGCCGGGCACGAGCGTCTTGGGGTTCTTGCGTCGCAGGAGCACGTAGAGCCGACGCTTCTCCGCGGAAGTGACGGCAAGACTCTCGCGGACGAGAGGCTCACGCTCGGAGACGGCGAAGAGGGCGATCCCGGCCACGACCGGCGCGGCGAGCAGCCCCACGACGAGCGTGATCAAGCGCGCGCCGCCAGGCGCGTCGCCCGCCCCGCCAGCCAAGGCATGCGCCCACGCCGCCCGCAGAGCCAATCACGGGAAGGAAGAGATCCGAGGGCCCCGGCCATTGCCCGCCGATCTCGCGCATGAGCACGAGAGTCGCGATGACCAGGCTTCCCGCTCCCCGCCGCCACGGCCAGGAGCAGCATCCGGGCCCGATCGTCCAGCGCCCGGGGCACGGAGAGCACAGCGAGGATCCCCACCGGCACGAAGCGCAGGACTTCCACCGCCGCGTACACGGCAAGGCCGAGTGCCACGGCCCGGATGCGCGCACCGGTTCGGAGGTCGAACAGCCCGGCGCCGGCGACAGCAGCCTGGCCCGCCGGCGTCAGCAGCGATGCCGACAGGAGGGCAGCATACGCGATCAACCCGAGTCGGGCGGCCCATCGAGCGTCGGGTGAGGGAAACGATACCAGGGGCACAGAGAGAGTCTAGCGATATCTATGCTACGGAAGACCGCTGAGGCATGATCGCAGGCATGACGGCGACGATTCACCGAACACGACGACTCGGTCCGGCGCGTCTCATGACGGGCAAGGAGCGGCGCTGGATCAACCCAAACAAAGGCTTGGTCAAGATAGTGGAGCGCAACCTGGACATGATCGTGTCGCGCTTTCTGTATCCGCATCTGAGCCGAGTGTGGACTCCTTACAGCTGGTTGCTCGAGAGGCGCTTCGTGTTGACCGAGACGTCGGTCTCACCGGTCGGCTGGCCACGAAAGCTCGATCCGCTTCGGGTGCTGCTGATCTCAGATATCCACACCGGCATCTTTCTCAAACCACAGACGCTGGCCGACCTCATGCTGTCGTTGATGGAGCACAAGCCTGACCTGGTGACGATCGCGGGAGACATCGTGACAGGCCATTCGAGTGAGGTGCGCCCGTTTCTCGATGCCTTGGCGCCGCTGTCGCGGGCCCCGCTCGGCGCATGGTACGCCTACGGGAACCATGACTATTTTGGTGGAGACCCGGAAGAACTTCGCAAGGACCTGCACTCCATCGGCATCACGACGTTGAAGAACGAATCCGTGGCACTCGCACATGGCCAGGGCCGGTGTGTGCTCGGCGCCATCGACGATCTCATCTTCGGCAGGCCGGACTGGCCGCGCCTGGTCTCCCAGGACGGCGTCCCCCATCTGCTCCTGGCGCACAATCCCGATCACTTTTACGAGGCCGAAGGCCACGGAGTGCCCCTAACCCTTTCCGGCCACACTCATGGCGGGCAGATCCGCTTTCCCAACGGACCACCAATTATTCGCCACAGTCGGTTCTGTCTCGATGAGGGACTCTTTTCATTCCGTTCTTCACTGCTCGTGGTGACGCGAGGATTGGGGAGTGTCGGGCTACCCTGGCGCTGGGGCGCCGACCCAGAAGCGATTCTGATCGAGGTCACGCCACGGGAATAGTACGGGCTGTGACACGGCTCAGGAGGGCGGAGGAGAACCAAGCGCGCCCTGGCTGAGAACGGTGCCCGCGAGCCTGCCGACTTGTGGGTGGTAATTCTCGAGCATGTGAATCGCCAAGGAAGGGTCACAGCGGCAAGCCTGTCATCGATCGCGCTCGTCTGGGTCGCCGCTTGTAGTTTTCGGTCGCCGCCGCCGTTCGGCGCGCCACTCGGCCAGCAGGCGGGCGCGGAAGTCGCCGAGCTCACGTTCGATGCGCTGGGCGAGATCCTGGCGCGTGGCCTGCCACAGATCGGTGACGTCGACGCGGACAATCTCGACGCGCTGCAGGTAGCGGTGGAGAAACGGCCGCGGCAGGCGACCGACCTCCGGGGCAAGGCGTTCACGCTCAATCAGGTGCTCAATCGCCGTCGGTAACCGGTCCGGGACGCCGTCATCGGGCCGCTCCCGTTCGGCCCGCGAGCTCCCCTGCCCGGACGCGAGCCACTCGGGGTCAACCCCGAGCGCGCGGGCGAGCGACTGTCGGACGACGGGTGAGGCGATTCGCTGTCCCCGCTCGAGCCGGCTGATATACGCCTCAGAGACCTGGGCCGCCCGCCCCAGCGCCCGGCGCGAGAATGCCGCGGCCCCCCGCGCCCGCGCTAGGCGTTCAGGGAAGCCTTCTTCTTCTTGCTTTTTACTACTTGACAAATGATGTCTCAGTCACGTAATGTCATGCCTGACGTTGCCTGGGACCGTACCACGAAGCGGACTCGGGGCAAAGGTGTGCGACCAGCCCTTACTCAGGGAGGCCATCCATGAGCAGTCTCAAACGTTGGCGACAGGTTGGGCAGGGGCAGTTTCATAAGTGGGCGCAGCCGGGCGACGAAGTCGAGGGAACGTGGCGGGGCGCCCATGACGGGCGCTACGGGCCTCTCGGCACGCTCGAGACGGCGGAAGGGCTCGTGACGTTTCCGTTACACGCGGCGCTCCTCGATCGGCTGAAGCTCGTGCGGGAAGGGGCCGAGGTGCTGATCCGCTACACAGGGATGCAGACGTCGCGCGCGCGACGTCTCTTCAAGGCTTTTGATGTATTCGTGGCCGGCGAGGGGTGGGCCGCCGAAGGGACCCAGGATGTGGCCCCTCGCTCGCTGGCTGAGGGGGCCTGATCATGTCCGCAACGACGATCAACAGTCCGCGTCGCTGGGATCGGGCCCGGTTCTACACGATCGCGGGCCGGCAGTGGCCCTCGGTGACGACGGTGCTCGACATCATCGCGAAACCGGCGCTGGGGCCCTGGTACGCGAAAGAAGAGCGGCGGTATTTCGAGGCCGCGATGCTCGAAGTGCTGACGAAACCCGGCGCCCGCGACCCCGAGTACGTGCTGGCGGCGGTGGTTGAGGCGGTCAGCGGCGTCAAAGCCGCCGATCGGGCTAAGCAGCAGGCGGCCACCATTGGCACCGCCGTGCATGCGGGGATCGAATGGGAACTCCGAACGCGCCTTGGAGAAGACGCGGGGCCTGCACCCCACCTCCCCGATGCCGCCGCCTGGGCCGTCGAGAGCTGGAAGGATTGGGCGCGCACGGTGGCGCTCGAACCCCTGGCCATCGAGCGGGCGATCTACTGCGACCTCTGCGGGTATGCGGGCACCCTCGATCTCTACGCGCGGGTCGGCGGCGTCTTGACAGTGCTCGACTGGAAGAGCGGCAAGGCCATTTACCCGGAGGCCTTTCTCCAGAACGTGGCTTACCGGCATGCGGCCGCACGACAAGGGTTGCCCTCGGCTCAGGGTCTCATCGTGCGGCTGCCCAAGCTCCTCGAGGACCCGGCCTGGGAAGTAATGCCGGTGCCGGAGAGGCTGACCCTGGAGGACTTCCTAGCCGCGCTCAGCCTCTGGCGCTGGCAGCGGGCCATGGCCGGCCAGTCCGCGGGAGATCTCCCGCGGTCGGTTTCGATGCGTCTCGAGCATAGGGAGCATGACCACCAGTTGATTGGCTCCCGCGGAGCTGGGGGTCCTTCAGAGGCATCATGAGCACGGGGCTCAAGGATCACTTCACCACGCGACCCCCGGGTCACGACCCTGCTGAGGCCGTGGCGCGCTTCCTCGCGCAATACGCGCCCGCTGACCGCGCTGAGGCATTGCATCTCGCGCTCCGCGCTTTAAGGGCACGCGTCGAGCCGGACCGCGTCCTGGCCTGCGAGCTCGCCTGGGAAGTGCACACGCACGGGTACTGGCGGCAACTCCGTCAGCCCGATGGGCGACCGTACGAGACGGAGGAGCAATACTTCCGCGACGTCCTGGGCGTGGCCTCGTGGCGGACGGCGTACAAACGACTGGCGATCGGACGGATGCTGACGGGCTTCGAGGCACGCGAGCGTGCCCACCTGCGAGCCGCCATCGCTGCCATCGGCTTGGCCAAGGCGACGGTCGTGGCGCCTGCGATCGAGCGCTGCCGCGAGTGGCAGCCCTGGCTCGAGCTAGCCGGGTCCCAGCCGACGGTGGCACTGCAAGAAAAAGTCTCTGCCGCGCTCGAGGCGTTGCCGCGCGGCCGGGAACCCACGCCCCCGGGGGAGCGCTTCCGGCGCCTGGTGCTCGCCGCCCTGCCCGACATTGAGGCCATGGAACTCGTCGAACGGTTCTTCGCCCTCGGCGCCGAAGTGGTCGGGACGCCGCATCCGGTCGGGATCTTCCTTGCTGGGTGTCGCGAATGCCTCGCAGAGTGGGAGGTGCAGGCCGCGAGCTGGCCGGCCGGTCGACGACCCAGGGACCCCGAATTTTGCCCACGTAGGCAAAATCCTCCCGCCGGCGCGAACGAGTATCAGGACCCAGTTTGCCCACGTGGGCAAACGCCGAGCGCTGCCGATGCCAAACCGCTCACAACGGACTAGGGTGGGCGTCGGCGCCGCGGCCCGCCGTCGCATCCAAGCGGGCGGCCCCCGGGCCCTCGGGCGCCCGGCGGCCACGCGTGATGAGTGGACCGTGATTCGCCTCACCGTGTTGCGGCGCGCCCGCTGGCGCTGCCAAGCCTGCGGCCGCTCGGCCGCCCTCGAAGTCCACCACGTCATCAAGCGCGCCCAGGGCGGCTCGGACTTCGATCTCGACCGCCTAGTGGCCCTCTGTCCTCCGTGCCATGCGCAGACCGATGCCCCCTACGCCCGCGGCCGGCTGGTGATCATCGCGCGTGGCCAGGGGCGCTTCACCTGCGAGGTCATGCAAGGAGCCGACAAGTGGGTGATCCGCTCCGCGGGGTCCACGGCCTCAACGGCGCCAGCGGGCTGAAGCAGCTGTCGGTGGGGTCAGAAGATCGTCGAGTAAGCCATCCCTCGCGGGCGCCCAGGGCAGCGCCGGATCCGGCTAAGCCGTCAGATCTGTGGACCTCGAGCGTCTTGGCTGCTCTCTTCGAGGGCGATCATCTTCCTGCTCAGGTCGGCTAATGCGCGGCGATCTTCCTTGCTGAGCTGGCCGACCAGGGCGGCGAGTTCGGCGCTGTCCGTCTTCGGGGGGACGACCTCGACGCGCTCCGGGGGCTTGCCGCCATGATAACGGAAAAACTCGAGCATGAGGCGTGGCTGGAGCTTCCCGGCACGGGCTTGCTCGAACAGCTTTGCCTGGACCTCGGGGTCCGTCACGATCATCTCGGCGAGCTCCCGCATGAGGGGCACGCGCGTGGTCGTCGCACCGCGCTTCCGGCCGGCCGGCTTGCTGCGCACGCCTTTCTTGAACATGCTGTTATTGTACCCCGGAAACATCACCAATCCGGTGCTCGCGGCCTTCCTCGAAGGAAACGCGGCTCAGCCCGCAGAAGAGGTTCCCCCGTGCGAGATTCCTGGCTCCAACAGGCGCCTCCTCGGAGTCCGTGGACATGGGCTAAGATGAAGCGCCACTTCCGAGTGCTCCGCGTGCCGGCCCATATATGTGAAACCCTCCGGCAGTGGGGCGCGGCCCCCGACGACCTTGCGCCCCTGCTCCGGCTGGTCCGAGTCATCGTCGTCTCCAACGCCGTCCATCGCGCGGAGATAAAGCGCGCGACGTGGGCGGCGGGAACGGCGCGCGACCCACATTACAAGCGCACGCCGGAGAAGCCGGGCGCCCTACGCCCCCTCCTGGACATCGTGGAACGGGTGATCGCGGATTTGGAGCGCCTCATTCAGTGGAAATTCGCTCCGCCGATCGTGCTGCACGAACTGGACGCGAAGCTCAAGCCAACGCACCGGAAGGTGCGCCTCTCCCGGCTCGACGAGGCCAGTCGCGAGGCTTTCGGCAAGGCCCGGCAGGAGCTCCTGGGGGTGCGCGAGAATCTGCGCAAGGACACGCAACGTCGCCGAGGCCAAAAGGCGACGCTCGTACAGCCCCACCGAGTGTCGACCCGCTCCAGGCCCCCTGGGCTGCCGACACCCGCTCGCCGACGTGAGTTGGCGCGGATGGTCCGCGCCCAGATCCTCGCCCTCCACCCGAATCGGAAAAAGCCCCCGCGGGCGGCCAGGGCCATGGCCGATCGCTTGGCGGGCGACATCATCGAGTCCATCCCCGTCCTCAACTAAATTGGCGCCCGCGTCGAGGAGCCCGCGGCCGGGCGTTGTTCCCAGCGCCCTCTACCTTGTCCGTGTCCGGAAATCACGCCTCAGAGCCTGTGTATTCCGGCACGGTCGAGCTTGGTACGCTCGCGCGCGTACAGGGTGTGGTGACACTGCGGGATCCAAGCGGACCTCGCGGCCGCGTCACCGACTCCGGGCCCGCCGTCGCCTCCGCCGGTTCCCGAATCCCCCAGGAGAGGCGATGCGCACGACACGAGGTACACCATGGCCACAGTCCGACAGATCAGCGAGAAGAAACTCGAAGCGAACCGCCGCAACGCGCGCCAGTCCACGGGCCCGAGGACGGACGCAGGCAAGCTCGCCAGCCGGCAGAACGCCGTGACCCATGGGCTGCTGGCCAAAGCCGTCGTGATCACCGCGGGGGATTACCAGGAGGACCCAGAGGAGTTCGCCCAGCTGCTGGATGACCTGCGCGAGCAGTTCCTGCCGGTGGGCGTGGCCGAAGACCTGGAAGTCCAGGAGATCACGCGGTATTACTGGCGCAAGATGCGCGCCGTTCGGTATGAACACGGGGCCATCCGGAAGCGAACCGGCGACCTGCGGGAACGCGAGGCGCGCCGCTGCGAGTCGAGGTTCGATGTTAGCCTGAGCCTCGGATCCGACCTCGAGCGGAGCTCGCGCGGGATCCAATACCTCATCGACTACCTAGAAAACGTGAAGCAGGAGGTCCACGACGGAACGGTGTCAGGGGAGTCTTACAAGTGGCTCGAGCAGCACTTCCCGGACGAGTTCGCCCCGCCTGACGAGACCCAGCTACTAGATGAGGAGACGGCGGCCAGCCCGGCCGCGTCAAAGGACTGCGGGCGCCAGATGGTGGCCAAGATCAACGAGCAGTTGCGCCGGCTTTCTCCCTTGCGGGAGAAGCTCGCGACGATCGAGGAGCTGAATCTCGAATCCAAGCTCAGCGCCGCGGCGCTTCCCGGACCCGAGGCGGTGGACAGGCTGATTCGGTATGAGACCAGCAACGATCGGGCGTTGGACCGCGCCCTCAAGCGGCTCGAGGTCATGCAGGCGCGTCGTCGAAAACAGGGAGACGCCCCTCCGGAGAAATAAAGCTCGGCCGGGCACGCCCACGGGCTGTCCCGACGCGGTAAGCGGGCCGGGCTCCGGGTGATGACTGCCGCCGAGGGGGCACTATGCCTTACCGCCACGGTCAGCCGCGGTCAGGTAGCTCAAGACAGTCATGAGGGAAGGCCGGCGGGCGAACCTGGTTTTGCGAAACGAAGCCAAACCCACTCGCGAATCCCCTGTGCGTCCGCGAACCCAGAATGTGACGCCGGCCGATGGACATCGTTTGGAGTGTCAACTCTGTCAGCCGTGTCAACGGACAGCGTCACGGACCGAACGGGGGCTTAGGCGGACAGAAGATCAGCGTGGATGAAGGCGCCAGGTCCAAAGGAGGAAGGAAACGCCCGATACGAAACGGTCGGTTTCAAGCATTTCCATTGACTGCCCCGCCCCGCCCACTTCATAATTCGCGCATATGGCCAGCACCGGCGAGAAAGTGTCCGTACTCCGTCGCCTGGGCCAGATTCTCATCGGTTCCCGCCTGATCACGCCCGAGGTCCTCCAGGAGGGGCTGGCACGCGCCAAGAGCGAGCGGCGGCGGCTCGGCGAGGCCCTCACCACCATGAACGCCGTCTCGCAGGACGATGTGCTGAGGGCCCTGGCCTCCCAGCAGAGCCTTCCCTTCCTGGCCGCGGATGATCTGCCCAGCACGCCCCCGGTCATCAAGAACCTCTCCCCGAAATATCTCCGCCAGTACACCGCTTGCCCGATCAAGGTCGACACCTCCACCATCACGGTGGCGACGGCCGATCCGACCAATCCGCTGCTCCTAGACGAGCTGCGTCAGATGCTTGGCCTGCGCGTGGCGCTCTGCGTGGCGCCGCCGGGCGCCATCCTGGAGGCGATCGAGCGCGCCTATGGCGCCTCGACCCCGCTCCAGAAGATCGTCGAGGGCATGGGGTCCCCGGAGGGGGGCGCCGAGGGTGACGTCGAGGCGGACGTCAACCAGCTTCGCGACATGGCCTTCGAGGCGCCCGTCGTCCGGCTGGTCAGCCTGCTGATCGACGAGGCGGTGGCCGCGGAGGCCTCGGACATCCACATCGAGCCCTACGAGGATCGTCTCCGGATCCGCTACCGGCTGGACGGCATCTTGCACGATCGCGAGTCGCCACCCCGGCGACTCCAGGCGGCCTTGACGTCCCGCATCAAGCTCATGGCGGAGATGAACATCGCCGAGCGCCGCCTGCCCCAGGACGGGCGCATCCGGGTCACGGCGGGCGATCGGCGGGTGGACATCCGCGTGTCCACGGTGCCTACCGTCCATGGCGAATCGCTGGTGATGCGGCTCCTCGATCGGTCCTCGGTCTTCCTGCCCTTCAATCGCCTGGGCTTCTCCCCGCGGGTGGCCGAGATCTTCGACGGCCTCATCCGGCGGCCCCACGGCATCCTGCTCGTGACGGGACCGACGGGATCCGGCAAGACCACGACGCTCTACGCCGGGCTCGACAAGATCAACTCGCCGGAGAAGAAGATCATCACCATCGAAGATCCGGTCGAGTACCAGCTGGCCGGCGTGAACCAGATCCCGGTGCGGCCCAAGATCGGGCTGTCCTTCGCCACGGGGTTGCGCCACATCGTGCGCCAGGACCCGGACGTCATCATGGTCGGCGAGATCCGTGACCTCGAGACAGCCGAGATCTCCATCCAGGCAGCCTTGACCGGGCACCTGGTCTTCTCGACCCTGCATACCAATGACGCGCCCAGCGCGGTCACCCGGCTCCAGGACATGGGGGCCGAGGCCTACCTCGTGGCCTCCGT
>Ga0137392_10000490_pt1 | contig 20946 bp, 11 predicted proteins | sample 15con2h34AmetaG_FD_101394 | JGI IMG/M metagenome (GOLD analysis project Ga0137392, IMG submission 101394) | Vadose zone soil microbial communities from Angelo Coast Range Reserve, California, USA - 15con2h3.4A metaG | ecosystem: Environmental > Terrestrial > Soil > Vadose zone > Saprolite... | reverse complement strand
AGACGCTCCGTGCCAGGAAGCCAATGCCGGAATAAAGCGGTGCAGTTCGCCGTAGAGCGGAACCTGCTCGAGAATCTCGCGGCGATAGGCCTTGAACGTGGTGCCGAAGTCGTGAATGTCCACACCGCTGAGCTTGGCCATCAGCCAGTTGGCGCAGCGCGAGGGAAATCGGCGCAGCCAGAAGTTATCAATACGCACCTTGCGCCAGCCACTCACGATGTCGTAACCCTCGGAAATTTTCTCCAGGAACAGCGGGATGTCCGCAGGGTCATGCTGCAAATCGCCGTCCATGGCGATGATGTACTCGCCGCGAGCATGATCGAACCCAGCGGCCAACGCCGAAGTCTGCCCAAAATTTCGCCGCAAGCGTACGACCGTGACCCGGCTATCCACCCCTGCAATCTGGCGCAGCAAATTAAACGATTCGTCGGAGGAGCCGTCATCCACCAACACGATTTCAAAACTTTCGCCGTTGGTCTCCATTACCGCTTTCAGGCGGTCATAAAGGTCAGTGACGTTTTCCTGCTCGTTGTGCAGGGGAATGACAATCGAGTATTTGGGCATAAGATTTTTTTATTATACGGTTTCGACCGTTCTATATGTGAGATGAACGATTACTTTAGAAAGATGCAGGGAACCATAAGGTAAAACGGGCAATCCGCTTGAAACCACCATTTCCGTTCTATGATGCAGTCTGAAGGTACCTATACCGACTGAGGTCAGCGCATGACTCTGCTTATCATGTTCGGCGGTTTTATGGCGGCGGTGACTGCCCTGACGTACATTGAGATCCGCCGCATCCGCAAGAAGATGACGCCGAAGTAGCACAGGCCTGAACAGGCGGAGACGGCGTGCCCCCCACCGTCACAATCCGGGGCCTTCCGGATACGCCGGCAAATCCGGCGGCCGCGGCGCGAGTTTCCTCGGGTTCTCCTGGATCGCCTTCATCACAACTTCAATAGCCTTCTCGAGCTGCGGATCTTTCCCGCTGACCACTTGCTCGGGACGGTTCTCGACCACGATGTCCGGCTGAACTCCGTGGTTCTCGATGATCCATTTGCTGTTCAGATCGTAGCGGGCAAATTCCGGCCGCGTGATGTAGCCGCCATCCAGCAGCGGAAACTGGCCGCGAATGCCGCGCACTCCTCCCCAGGTCCGTTCCCCGATGAGCGGCCCCAGTTTGTAGTACTTAAAGGTATAGCTGAAGATATCTCCGTCAGACGCGGCATAGTGGTTAGTTAGGCATACCATTGAACCATTGAATACATTGGGTGGTATAGTGCCGCTCTCCCAGTTGCGCGCTGAATCCATGCCTGCGAGGATGCGGCGCAGGCGCTCAAAGATCAATTCATCCACAAAGCCGCCGCCGTTGTAGCGGACGTCAATAATCAAACCCTGCTTCCGAATCTGCGGGAAATACTGTTTGACGAATTCGTTGAGCCCGGTTGCGCCCATGTCCGGCAAATAAACGTAGCCGACCTTGCCGCCCGTGGCTGCATCCACTTTCTTGCGGTTGGTCTCGATCACGTTCAGTTCGCGCAGGTTGTACTCATCGTTGATGGGCTTGACCTGGACATTGCGAGCGCCATCGTCGGATGGTTTCGAGTTCACCGTTAGCATCACTGTTTCGTTGGCACCGTTCACCAGCAGCTCGGAGGGATCCTGCGGCGCGCGCAGCGGTCGCCCGTTTACCGCCAACAGGTAGTCGCCTTCGTTCACGTTGATTCCCGGCTCAGTCAGGGGCGAGCGCAGCTCGGGATCCCAGTTCTGGCCGGCGTAAATTTTCTTGATGCGGTACATTCCGCTGGCTTGATCCAGCCCGTAATCCACGCCCAGCAGCCCCACATTCACCGGATGCAGGTCCGGATACTCCCCGCCGCCCACATAAGTGTGCGAGTTGGAGAGCTCTCCGATCATGTCGCCGAGAATGTAAGTCAGCGAGTAGCGATCGGAGACATAGGGCAGCAGTTGCGCGTATTTGTCGCGCATCTTCTCCCAGTCCACACCATTCATGGATGCTTCGTAGAAGTAATCGCGCTCCTGCCGCCAGACCTCGTTGAACATTTCTTTCCATTCCTGCGGCGGATCAATCTCAGCTCGCATTCCGCTCAGGCTAAGCACACCGTCGCCAACTTTCTTCGGACCGCCGGCGGGCTTGGCATCGATGATCCCGTAAGTGTGAGCGCCGCGAGGCCCGTCTCCTTCATAGAGCAACTTCGACCCGTCGAACGAAAGCGCGAAGCGCTCGACGTTGTCAATCAGCGTGGTTTCCTTGCGCTCCTTCAGGTCGTAAGCGCGCACGGCGGAGCCTTCCCCCGCGATGGGGCCGGAAAGACCCTGAATGGGAGTGGTGGAATAGTACAAGAAGCCCTTCGCTGCGGCGAAGGTGCGAATGATGGCGGGATCGACCGCGACCGCAACAACGCGGTCCTGAATGCCGTCGAGATCAATTTTAACTTCGACAGGCTTTTCTTTCTCCTTCTTCTCTTTGTCCTTATCTTTGTCTTTGTCTTTGTCCTTGTCGGCAGCGCTGGAGTCCTTGCCCTCGTCCTTCTTGGCTGCTTTCTGGATCTTTTGATCATCGGCGGCATCCTGCTCCACCGCCGCCGGCGCTGGCCCGGCCTTCTTCACCTCGGTTTCGTCACTCTGCACGCCGAACGGCGAAGGCGTATCTTTCTTCAGCGTCACTACATAGACTCGAGTGGTCTTGGGATTTGCGAACTCGAAATCAATGTTGCCCAGCACTTCATTGAAATCGCGATCGGAAAGGTAGTACAGATACTTCCCTTCCGGATCGAAAGTCGCGGCGTAGCTGTTGGTCATGCTCGAACTTGCCGCAGTCGCTTTGTGGTCAGTCAGCGAATAGAGAAAGACGACGGAATACAAGTTGTCTCCGTTCTTGTCATAAGCCAGCCACTTACTGTCAGGCGACCAGGAATAGTTAGTAATCTCGCCGTAGGTGGCATGGTCGATCTTCACCGGCTTCTTCTCGCTGATCTCCACGTACCAGAGGTTGAGATCTTTGTCGGCCCAGCCAATTTTCTTACTGTCCGGCGACCAGGCAGGAGGAAACTTGAATCCCTTGTAGCCACTGGTGATCTCTTGCTCTTTGCCCATGCCATCCTGAGGCGCGATGTAGATTTCGTCTTCGCCGGTACGGTCAGAGATGTAGGCGACCCAGCGGCCATCCGGTGACCATGCGACCTTGCGCTCGCGGATCCCGGGAGTGCGCGTGAGGTTGCGGACGCTTCCCTCTTTTGCCGGCACGGTAAAGACATCACCCCGCGCCGCGAACACCGCGCGCTTGCCGTCGGGTGCAAGATCAAAATCGGTGACCAGCTTGCTCACGTTGTCCCAATGCTGCATCGCCTGAGTGCGGTCTGAAGGCAAAGAGATACTGAGCTTCTTGGGCTGCTTGGACTGGAAGTCGTAGCTGTACAAATAGCCGGCGTTCTCGAAGACGATTCCATCCGGGCCCAGACTCGGCCACATCACATCCCAATCGGTGAAATGGGTAAGTTGTTCCACCTGCTTCGAGCCCAAGTCATAGCTGTAAAGGTTCAGGTGATGTTCCGGCCCACGGTCAGAGCTGAAATAAATCACGTTGCCATGCCACATGGGAAACGTGTCGGTGTACTCGGTGTGCGGAATGTCCTCGCTGGTGTTGTGCTTCAGATCGTAGATGGTAATCGCCTGCGCCAGGCCGCCGGTATAACGTTTCCACTGACGGAAGTTGCGAAAGATCATGTTGTAGGCGATCTTCGAACCGTCCGGGGAATAGGAAAGCAATCCGCCCTGGTCCATCGGCAAGGGTTCCGGCAGGCCTCCGTCAACGCTTACAGTAAACGGGCGCTTGATCCAACCATTTGAGGCATCACGGCGCGACAGGAATACGATGCGCTTGCCGTCGGGGGTCCAGTTGGTCACTTCGTTGTGAATGCCCATGCGATCGCTCAACTGCTGTGCGCTGCCCTGATAGAAGGTTAGCTGCTTCGGCTGTCCGCCATCCGAGGGGATCACATAGACATTGAAGTTGCCGTCGTACTGGCCGGTGAAGGCGATCCACTTCCCGTCCGGCGAAAACTTTGGAAACAACTCGCGCCCTGGGTGCGATGTAATTCGGCGCGCCACGCCTCCAGAGGTTGACGCAAGCCATAAATCGCCGCCGTACACAAAAGCAACTTTGTCCTTGTAAACGTCAGGGAAGCGCATCAGGCGCCCTTCCTGCAGTTCCTGCGTAAACGCCAGTGAGGAACACACCAGCACAGCCAGGACAAGCCACTTCTTCAAACCGGTCATTAGCATGAGCACTCCTCTGTGCCAGATTTCAGGAACCCGTAGGCTGGAATCTTCGGTCGAACGAGCGACGGGCAAACGTGTGATTTTAGAGGTTTGCAGGCAGCGTTGTCACGGCTAAAACCGACCAAAGCCCTTAACGGCATAGTTCGCAAAGACAGTGCAAAGCTCGCAGAGAACCTCACGGTTGTCTTTGCGACGTTCGCGGCTTCCTTCGCGACCTTTGCGGTTAAATGCTTTCGCGGGCACAAACGACCCGCCCGGTTGGACGCACTAAAATCACAATCGTGAGCGAGTGAGCGTACGAGCCTATAATTCCTTCCTGCAAGGTCACGAACCAAGGAGGCAGGTTTGGGAAAAACAAGAGTTTCCGACAGCCAACAACGACTCTCGCGCCGAAGTGTTTTGCAAACCACACTGCTGGGAGCGGCGAGCGCGGCCCTGGCTCCGGCACTCTCCAGTGGACGCGCACTGGCTGCAGCAGCGACGCCTTCCGCAGTCAAACCATTTCAGTTCGATGAAGCGACCATATCTGACCTGCAATCACGACTGAAATCGGGGGAGCTCTCGGCCCGCTCGTTGACTGCGGCGTACCTGGCCCGGATTGAGGAGATTGACAAGGCCGGTCCGCGGTTGAACAGCGTGATCGAAGTAAATCCCGACGCCCTTGCCATCGCCGAAGCGCTCGACAAAGAACGTAAGCAAAAAGGCCCCCGCGGCCCGTTGCACGGAATTCCCGTGCTGGTCAAGGACAACATTGACACTGCCGACCGCATGCAAACCACTGCCGGCTCGCTGGCGCTCGTCGGCTCGCGGCCAGCGCAGGATTCAGGCGTTGCAAGAAAACTGCGCGAGGCGGGAGCGGTCATCCTGGGCAAAACCAACTTAAGCGAGTGGGCAAACATTCGCTCCAGCCATTCCACCAGTGGGTGGAGCGGACGCGGCGGGTTAACGAGGAATCCCTACTCCCTCGATCGCAATGCCTGCGGCTCGAGCTCCGGATCCGGCGCCGCGACCTCGGCAAATCTGTGCACGGTCGCGGTGGGTAGCGAAACCGACGGGTCCATTGTTTGTCCGTCTTCTGCGAATGGGATTGTCGGAATCAAGCCCACGCTTGGTTTGATCAGCCGCGCGGGAATCATTCCCATTGCCCACAGCCAGGACACCGCCGGCCCCATGGCGCGCACCGTTCGCGATGCGGCGATTCTGCTGGGCGCGCTCGCCGGGTCAGACCCACGCGATGCCGCAACTGCCGACGCTGACGGCAAGAGGCAAAAGGATTACACCCAGTTTCTCGATCCCAACGGGCTGCGCGGCGCGCGCATCGGTGTGGCGCGAAAGTATTTCGGATTCAGCGATTCCGTAGATGACCTTATGAACCGCGTGCTTGCGGAAATGAAAGCTGCCGGCGCGGTGATCGTTGACCCCGCCGATCTCGAATCTCACGGAAAATTCGACGACACCGAACTCCTGGTGCTGATGTACGAGCTGAAGGCGGATTTGAATGCTTATCTAAGGTCTCGTCCTGATGCTCAAGTGCAGTCGCTAGCGGACGTGATCGCGTTTAACGAAAAACACAAAGACAAAGAAATGCCTTACTTCGGGCAAGACTTGTTTCTGAAGGCGCAGGAGAAGGGTCCGCTCACCGACAAAGAATACGTTGCGGCGCTGGCCGCCAACCGCAGCCTGTCCCGCGAACATGGGATTGATGGCGTGATGGACAAATTCCATCTCGACGCCCTGGTCGCGCCGACCGGAGGTCCCGCGTGGCTTACGGACCTTGCCAACGGCGACCACGCCGTCGGAGGCAGCTCGAACGCGGCGGCCGTGGCAGGCTATCCGAATATCAACGTGCCGGCAGGATTTGTTTTTGGGCTGCCGGTGGGGATCTCTTTCTTCGGACGCGCCTGGAGCGAAGCGGCGTTGCTGAAGATTGCGTATGGATTCGAGCAACTAGCTAAGGCGCGGAAGGCACCGGAATTCATGCCCTCGATCAAGATCTGAACCCTTTTCACCACAGAGACACAGAGTCATAGAGTCGAAGAGAAAAGGGCTTTTGATTTCTCTGTGACTCTGTGTCTCAGTGGTGAAAAGATTTTGATTTTATTCATAGCGTAGTGCTTCGATTGGATCCAGATTCGCCGCCCGGACTGCCGGGAACATTCCGCTGACAACGCCAACGAATCCCAGAATCGTAACCGCAATCAAGAGGATCTTGGGCTCCACAATCAATCGAATGTCGCCTGCCTCCGCGTACTTGGCCATGGCGCTGTACAGAGTCAGGCTTCCAACCGAGAAGGAAATAGCGTACGACAAGGCAACTCCAATAACTCCTCCTACCGCGGTTATGACCAGGGCCTCGGCTAAGAATTGGAATAGGACATCGCGCTTGCGGGCTCCTAGCGCCTTCTCCACCCCGATCTCGCGGGTCCGCTGCGTCACCGACACCAACATGATGTTCATCAACCCGATGCCGCCAATCCCCAGCGTGACTGTCCCAATGAACGCCAGCAAGATTTTTAGGCCCAGAGTGATCACGCTGAATTGCTGCAGTTGTTTTTGCGCGTCGAACACAAAAACCGCGCGCTCGTCGTCAGGCTTGAACCCATGCGCCGCACCAAGCGAATCGCGAATTGCTTTGACGACTTTGGTATGGTCAAGGCCCAGCGAGTCCAACCACAAGCCTCCAACGTAGTGCGTACTCATCAGCGTATCCATCGAGTGAAAGGGAATGTAAACCACGCGATTGTCGTCGTTGTCCGCTTCCTGCATGCGCGGAGTCATCACTCCCACAACTTGAAATGCAACGCCGTTCAGACGGATTGTTTCCCCTACCGCCGGCATTCCGGAAAAAAGTTTGTCTTTGGCTTCCGAACCCAGCACCGCGTACATGCCATGACTGAAATTGTCCTGATCGTTGACGAAGCGTCCGGAGTCCACGCTCAAATTCCAAATATCCTGAATACCCGGATCAATTCCGAAAACCGAGAAGCTGAAAGAACGCGACTCTGCCTGCACGGTCGCGGTCATGTCCAGAGCGCGCGAGACGTGTTTCACCAGCGGCACCACATTCGAGATCATTTCCACATCATCTTGGGTGAAATGAACTTCTACACCAGCCTTGTTGCCTCCTGCCTGCTGCGAGGTGTGGCCAGGATAGATTCCCACTGCCGTGGAACCGTAGCTGTCCCAGATAGCCTGAATGGCCCGCCCAAAGCCGTTTCCGTAGGCCAGCAACAACACTACGGTGGCGATGCCCCAGGCCATGCCGAGCATGGTCAGCACCGTCTTGCGCATGTCGTGGCGCATTGCCCCGTAAGCTTGCTGCAGCAGGTCACGTTTCATGCCGATTTGCCTATTCCTTCCTCAATGCTTCCACCGGCTGCAGTGCCGCAGCCTGGCTGGCGGGATAAAGCCCCGCCGCAACTCCGGCCACGCTGAGAGAACACAGGGCCAAAATTGCGCTCGAAAGCACCAGCGTCGGCGGGTCCCACCCTGGCACACTCGGCAATTTGGACAATGCAGCCATGAATCCTGCCGCCCCTCCAATTCCGAGGCCGCCACTCAACACGGTAAGGAACGCGCCCTCCGTAAAAAACTGGAACATGATGCTGCGATTGGTTGCACCCAGCGCTTTTCGAAGGCCGATTTCGCGAGTGCGATCGGCCACTGCGACCAGCATAATGTTCACAATCCCAATCGCGCCCAGACTCAGCGTCACCAGTCCCACGCTTCCCAGGAACATGTTCATGGCGTCAAAAATCTTGCCCACCTGGTCGGCGGTGCGAATGCTGTCCCATTCGTCGTAGGCGTCCGGAGTGTCGTGCGGGAAACCGTGATTGCTGGCCACTACTTTGTGAACTTCCAGCTTGGCGGTCTCATGGATCGGCCGTGTTCGGGGCTGGTACACGATGAACGAAACCGCGTCATTGATCTCGCCTACGTTGAGCGGAGGAAAATCTTCCTGCATGGTATTGAAAGGAATAAAAATCCGCAGGTTCACATCATTGTTGTTCCCATGTCCCACCCGCTTGAGGGTGCCGATTACTTGGAAGCGAACTCCATTCAATAGGACGACGCTGCCGATAGACGGCCGCCCCGGAAACAAAAGCTTGCGCACTTCATCGCCCAACACCATCACCGCGCGCTTCTGGTCGTTGTCCGGATCATTCAGCCAGCGGCCGTCCGCCAACGGCAAGTAGCGAATCTTGTTGTAGTTCGCAGGCACCCCCTGCAACTGTCCGCTGCTCTGGTAAAACTCGCTCACCGCGCGGACGTCACTGCGCGAGATGACCGCCGCCACCGCCCGAACGTCAGGACACTTGGCAGCGATGTCCTGGTAATCCCTGGTGGTCAGAAAGTAGTGACGCATACTGGTAAAGCTGCCATTCATGGCCGGAGCGCGCCCGCCCCAGATGAACATCACGTCTTCGCCCAGCTCGTCGAACTGCTTACGGTTGCCGGAGCGAAAGCCTTCGCCCAGTCCGACTAATAGCAGCAGCGACCCCACTCCCCAGGCGATCCCAAACATGGTCAGAAACGACCGCAGCTTGTGCGCCCAAAGGGTACGCAGGGTTTGACCGAAGATTTCGAGAAGCACACGCATGGCTACCACTTATGATACGTCAGCCATACGTTAGAGGTTCCCCGGAACAGACCGACAGCACGAGTCCATTGGACTAGAGGAGTGAGGGGTGAGGGTTGCGGTGCGCCGCAGTCTTCCGCGAACGGTCCGCTCGAAATAGCCTTGACGCGATTACGAGCTGCCGTCCGCCACGGCAGCTCGTTCCGGCCTCCACGAAGTTATCTCTACTGCACCGTAAGCGTCAAATTCACGCTGTGAGTGAACGAACCGCTCGTGGCAGTTACGGTGATGTTGTAGGTGCCGACAGGAGTCCCTGGGTCAAGTGCTTGGGTAGTCGCCGAGGCTTGGTTCGACGGACCTGAGGAGCCGGAAGCGTTGGCGGCCTTCACCACGTAGTAGTACGCGGTCGAAGGTGCCAATGGGGCATCAAAGTAAGATGGTGCGTACCCATACGGATAACTCGCGATCTGATTCGAGGGCGACGGCGTGAAGCCACTCGTGGTGCTTCGATAGATTGCAAAGCCTGTCTGGCCTTGCCGGCGCGACCAATTAGGAGTATTTGATGAAACGACGTCTTCTACTCTGCGGCGCGCTGGCTGCTCTCTGTGTCCTAGCGCGTGCCGGCAATCCGCCTCACACTGCCGCAGCCTCGCCTCAGGCTTCGACCCAAACCCCGACCGCATCCGCTGTCGAATCTCCCCAGCGACCCATACTCACCCCCACCCCACCCATGGGGTGGAACAGTTGGGACTCCTACGGCACCACCATCACCGAAGACGACGTTCGCACTAACGCCCGCTGGATCGCGGAGCACTTGAAGTCCTACGGCTGGCAATACGTCGTCGTGGACATGGAGTGGTTCGTCACTAACGCCACGGCACAAGGCAACTCCAAAACCTCTCAGTTCAGCATGGACGAATACGGCCGTTACACTCCAGCCCCGAACCGCTTCCCTTCTGCCGCCAACAGCGCGGGGTTCAAACCGCTCGCCGATTACGTTCATTCCCTCGGACTCAAGTTTGGACTGCACATCGTCCGCGGCATTCCCCGACAGGCAGTGGAGAAGAACCTGCCCATTGCTGATTCGCCCTTCCACGCCGCCGACGCCGCCGACACCGCCGACGCCTGCGCGTGGACCCCGGACAACTGGGGCCTCGACGCCACCAAGCCCGCCGCGCAAGCTTATGACGATTCCATCGCCAAGCTATACGCCAGTTGGGGTGCCGACTTCGTGAAGGTCGACTGCATCTCCAGCCGTCCATATAAAGGAGAAGAGATCCGCATGCTGAGCACGGCTCTGCGCAAGACCGGTCGCCCCATCGTGCTGAGTCTTTCTCCGGGAGCTGCCCCGCTCGACAAAGTTGACGAGATGCGGCAACACGCCGACATGTGGCGCATCTCCGACGACGTGTGGGACCTCTGGCACAGCACCGTTCCCTACCCGCAAGGTTTGGGAGATCAGTTCCCCCGGGCCGCGGCGTGGGCCCCGCTCGTCCAGCCCGGACGATGGCCCGACGCCGACATGCTGCCTTTCGGATATTTAGGCCCGCATCCCGGCTACGGCGAGGCGCGCCAGACCAAGCTTACGCATCACGAACAACGCACCTTGCTCACTCTTTGGTGCATGTTCCGCTCACCGCTGATGTGGGGAGGGAATCCGACCAAGAGCGACGCCTGGACCGTCTCCTTGCTCACCGACCCTGAGGTGCTGGATGTGGACCAGCACTCAACCGGCAACCGCATGGTAATAACGAACGGCAGTACCGTCGTTTGGACGGCGCATCCTGACAAGGGTCGCGGATACTACGTGGCAGTCTTCAACATGCAGGATTCGCCGCAAACCGCGCACTTCTCATGGAAAGACCTGTCGCTACCGGAAGGAAGCACGCCCTGCGCAACCTGTGGGAACACAAGGATTTGCCAGCGGCGGCCTCTTTGGATGTGAACCTGGCACCACACGGATCCATTCTGTACCGTGTTTCGGGTTAAGTCTTTTCAGTGGTTCTTTTCGGCATAGACTCCTTCACACAATCACTGAATTGCGCGTAACAACGCACACTGTTGCCGTCTGACAGCACGGCCCGCCCGGGACGCGGCATCTGGGAAATTGTCAAATCTTCGAAAGAAGCTTTGATTAACAGCGCGCAATGGTTTATCTTGGCCGACGACGCGAGTTAGGACCGGGAGTCGAAGTAAGCAGGCATCGGGAAGCAAAGATCGGTGCCAGTAATAGATCCGGGATTTCTGGATACGGGCAAGGCTAAATTATTTCTGAATGACCACGCCGTTATCCGGGTTCGCGGCATCTATTGGCAATCCGCCTCCAAGGTTCTGAGAGGATTCCAGCCATGCGATCTCCTCGTTGCCTGCCCGCTTTTCTCTTAGCCGTTTTGTGCGCAATCTCTTACCTGCCCGCCGTAGCCCAGGACACCGCAACTCCCCCTTCCCCACCGAGCACGCCGGATATGCAGCCTTCGGAAGCGGCCAGCCCAGCATCCTCCGCGGAAGCAGTCATTCCCGGTCCTCTGCGCTCATTTTTGCGAATGGCTGGTATTAGCCAGAAGGCCTCAGTCGAAGAAGTTTTGCCACTGCTGGCGCGCAACGTTCGCGTGCAAGGCTATGAAGGTTCTATGAACGGAGGAAGGCCCACGGAATTTCTGATTCTGCTGGGCCGGTACGTGCATCAAGCACAGGAATTAACGGCGCTGGCAGGTCCAGTCGGAGTGATTCGAGTTTCCAATTGCGACGACGCCCAACCTCTGCTGCGAATCCTGGGTTATCGGCTGCGGCAAAATTGCGGACAAAGCAATAATTCGCTGGTGACTGCCGACCCCGAAAGGGCTTTCCTAACCACAGACTCGGGATTTCCTCTGCTCGAATTGGAGGAATCGCTGCAACAAGGAAATCCCTTCAGTTACCCATTCTCCGCGTCCCGGGTGCCGGTGCTATTTACGGAAAGCGATTGGATAAAGGCGAGCAAACCACGAAGACGGGACGTTAACAACGTGGTTGAGGCAATTTTGTACGATCCAATGCTCGCCCGGCTTTATTGGGCGCTGTCGCGAAACGATGCCGAAACCGGTGTCGCTTTGCAGCAATCTCTTGGGCTCAGAAAACTCCTCCCCTTTGCTCCGGTCCTGGATTTTTACGGAAGTCACATTTGCATTCGATCCGGGCAGGTATTGCTGCCTGGAGGAACGAGGGCCGAGTCTGGATGGAAGGATTTGGTAGGCGCAAGCCCGGATTCTCCAGCGGAATTCGTGCCGCGCTTGTTGGCGAAGGACAGAGGCTGGCTGGCTGCGTACTTTGATGCCCTATCACGAGTCAGTCAGAGTCAGCAAGCACACTTCGTGGATACCCGCCGTCTGACTGCCCTCTATCGCGCTTTTCGCACACCTGATCCTACCGCCGATGCTGCCCGGCCAACGTTTCGGCCTGCTCCCGGGCTCCTGCTTCTGCTGACGCGCCTGCGGTGGGATGCTGGTGGCGAACCGCTCGTGCCGGGAAATCTGGCGCTGTGGAAGGATATCCTCCGCCAAAGAACTGAGTCCAAATTTGTCCACGATTGGGGCAAGCGCACCGGCGCCTGGAGTCGTCCCGCTCAACTGGAGGAAGCAATGGTCGCTTTTTCCCGCGCGGATCAGGATTTGGGGACGCTGCAGATCTATCTCTTACTGAGCGAATTGGACAGCAGGCGATCTCCACAGTACCAACTGAACACTGAAACGCTCCGGCTGCTGGCCAGCAAATTCGACGAATTCAGCGATCAATATTTGATCTTCTCCGAATTTCCTGAATTAGATGACGTGTCGATTACCCGGTTTATCAATGTCGCCGACGCGGTCAACAAGATTCCCAATCACACTCTCCGCGGCAACGCGATGGGAATCCTTCAAGCCAACGTCGGGCTTTGGCAGATCCTGGCTCGCCAAGGACAGATCAGCAGGGCCGAACTCAACGAGTCCTGGCAGAGAGTGGTCACACCCTTCGCCAAGATTGCTTCCGCTGCTCAACTTTTCGATGCCGGCCGCAATTCGCTGGGAGCAGCGCTGCGGGCGGCGAGTGGCAAAGCGAGTCTTTCCGAGGACGAAGTTACTGAGTTGCTCGCCGGCCCTCACCAGACCGATCCGGAGGCCAAGCGGATCCATCAGGAGATTGCTAAGGCCATTCGTTCGGTCCTGGACGGGCAGCGCCTGGTGTCGCTCGACACGATTATGGCGCTGGGCGCCGGTTTGAACGAAGTCGCCCAAGGATCGGCCGCAGGGACTTCATTGCTGCACCTGGCAGGGGAACTGCGAGAATTCGAAATGCCCCGTCCGATCTTCACCGGGAGTGAAAGAACCGAATGGGCGGCAGGAGTTTACAACAACCGCCACACCGATTTGCAGATGCAAACCGACTTGTCGAAAGTGCTCAAGTCAACGCCATCTCGCGCACAATTAGAAGAAGCTCGCGGCCAGCTGACGCCTTTTTTGCGAGACACTTTAGTGGGCTTGAATTATGCCTATTACGAACCGCCCGGAGCTCAAGTCCTTCATAACAATCCGCTTTTCGTTCGATCCCATGATTTCTCCGGAGACACGGTCGCAGGATTGGAACACCTTTGGCAAGCGTCGCAATTATTCGGCGCGGGCTCACCTGCCGGAGGCGGCGCCCATCTGGTGGGATCACTGGCCGATTTGCCCTACGTTCTGGCCGAAGCCGAGCAGGATTTTATTGCTCCGGAGAACGTTCAAGCCTTGATCTGGAGGGAATTGGTTCCGGGCCTTATAACCAACGCAGTGTTGCCGCGATGGTGGGGGATAAGCAAGAACGAACTCCACGCCGTTGCACTTTATCAGCGGGCGGGAGAGGAGCTGTTAACCGCCTCAGCCGACAACGCAGAACTACGAGCCAACGTGGTCAATATTCTTTCGGATCGCATGCTTCCGCGAAGGGTGGCATGGCTGCAGCAGACTCTTACGGCAGGGCGTATTCCAGAAATGATCGCTCAAGTAACCCCGGCAGACACTTTCTATCTCACGGCTGAGTTTCGGCGCCGCTTTCCTGAAACGGATTCGTGGGGTCCCGCGGGACAGGAATTAAACAGCCTGTCGCGCCAGTATCCTTCGGAGCTTAGTTGGGAGCGGTTGTCGCAGGATTTCGGCGTGCCTCATCCCACTCTGGCGCAGAGTTATGCCCGGGAGATGCTGAACCTGAAGCCCTTCCCGGCATTCGCGGGTTATTCCAGCCGCTTGCTGGCCGAATCGTGGGACTCCAACAATCTATACTGGGCGCGTCTGGCAGATGAAATGGGATATCCCCCGGCAACGCTGAATCGTCTGGTCCCCGATCTTACCCGCCGCATGGTGGCGAAGATTTTCGCCACCGACCTCGAAGATTGGCCCGCGTTGCTTCGGGCGATGCAGGAAACGGGAGACGAATTTCGGCACGGGAAAATTGCGTTGCTATCGCCGACCAGCGCAGGTAAACCCGGTAGGGAGGCAGGACAGGAAGCATCATGGTGAAAAACAGTTTACTAATTCTTGGTTGTGTTCTTGGTTTCACCTGGGGACCCGCAATTTGCGTGGCCCAGCAGAATGAAGCTGACATTCACGTCACCGTGGACATGGTGCAGTTAAGTGTGGCGGTGACAGACAGCAAGGGAAACTACGTCACCGGCCTTCGCCCCGAGGACTTCATCATCACCGAAGATGGGATTCAGCAAAAACTTGCCACCTTTGGCGAGGGCAACGAACCCACGCGCCAGCTGGTGGAAGCCGCCTCCGGGGATGGCAAACCTGCCTACCCAGCCGCCGACCCACCAGCAGACTCGCGTCAACCTGGCCCCACCCACGACCTGCAAACTCTGAGTTCGCTGGTTGCCGGGTCGAACGTTTTCGTCTTATTCGACACCAGCAACTATATGTACCGCGGTTTTGTGTTCGCGCAGGACGCCATTGCTGACTTCATTCGCTCCCTGGAAAACGCGGACAAAGTGGCCTTCTATTCCTACAGCCGCGATCTATCGCGAGCGGCCCGGCTGACCGCTGACCGTTCACAGATACTGCACGGCGTCCGTTCAACGGTGGCTGGAGATGACGCGGCCCTTTATAACTGCCTATTGCTGACGGTGAAAGACGCGGCCCAGTACACAGGAAGAAAAGTCGTAGTGGTTTTTTCCAACGGACCCGACAACTCCAGCATGGTCCCTCCGGAGGACGTCGCCGAACTCGCCCAATCGACCGGGACGGCCATCTACATGATCAGTACTCAGCAAGCTCAATTGGAACCGGTCTCCACTGCAGTGTTCGAACGCATGACTGCCGCAACCGGCGGCAAAGCCTACTTCGCCAAGACCTGGAGAGACGAACGGCGGGCATTCGCATCCATCCGCGATGACCTGGCGCATCTGTATTCGCTCAGCTACTACCCACAGCCCAATCCTAATCGCGGATGGCGAGCGATCACGGTCAAGCTGGCTGGCGAGCAACTCAAGAAGGACCACTTACGAACTCGGAATGGGTATCGTCCCCAGCCCACACGATCTTCCATGGGAGCCAGTGCGGCACCGGCGCCTGGCCAGGGTTCGGAATAATGGGTGAATGAATCTGCGCGATCCTCACCTTGCGGAGAAGTTACTTGAAGCAGACTTAGGCACGCCACGACCGTGATTCAAGAAGGATGGAGGCCCCGTCCGGAATCGAACCGGAATTGCCGGTTTAGGAAACCGGAGCTCTATCCATTTGAGCTACGGAGCCGCTGCTTCAGTTTACCGCGATCACGTACAAGAAGTTGACCGTCGCCCCGCTCACAGCGCCTTAACGTACTCAACCAGCGTCATTCCAAAGAAGTCAGAAGTTCTGCCGGAACGAACGTATCCATTCCTCTCGTAGAAACGCATCGCAGCGTGCAAAGGCAGCGCGGTGTTAAGCGTAACTCGGATGCAGTCCTGTTCGCGCAGCCACGTTTCAATCGCCGACAACAGTTGCCCTGCTACTCCGGCTCCTCGCAATTCAGGCAGCACGGCCATTCCGCGCAGGTGTCCCTCATCGCCAGCAACCGCTCCAGCGACGGTACCGAGTATGGCCGATCCCGATGTCGCGGCTTCCGAGGTCGCGACAACTACGTGCATTTGTCGCAACCGCTCGCGCAACGTTGTGGGATCGAGAACAGTGTCGGCGAAAGCTCCAGCCGTGTAGTCCTTGCGATACCGCTCGAACGCGGTCGCGAGGCAATTCAAGATTCCAGACTGGTCGCCTTCGTCGGCTGGTCGAATCAAGTAATGAGGGTCGCGCAGCGTCATCACCATCTGAAAAAGCCCGGAGCCAGATCACTAACTCTCACTTCGGCAGCGCAAAAGCCACGTACACCCCTCCCGACTTCGACTTCGGGTCTTTGCCGCCGCCGGCGGCGATGGCAACATATTGACGGCCATTCACTTCATACGTGATCGGCGTGGCGTTGCCGGAGAAAGGAAGCGTCGTCTCCCACAGCTGCTCTCCCGTGGATTTATCGAAGGCGCGAAATTTCTTGTCGTAGTTGGTCGCTCCGATGAAGAGAAGACCGCCCGCGGTGACGACCGGCCCGCCGTAGTTGTCGGTGCCGGTGTTCTTCAATCCCTGGGCGGCGAGTTCGGGATACTCGCCCAGCGGAACCTTCCACGCATATTCACCCGTGTTCAGATTGATCGCATTCAGCGTTCCCCACGGCGGCACCACTGCCGGATAGCCCTCGGGGTCGAGGAACTTTTTATATCCGGTGAAGCGGTATTTCATGTGCGGCGCGGGCTCCATGGGGGACGGCATTTCATCCTTGCTCTGCGTCAGATAGCCAATCAGCGCGCTGATTTGTGTGGCGGAAAGACTCGGGAACGCCGGCATTCTGCCGCGGCCTTTTTGAATGACTTCCGCGATCGGCCCCGGCCCCGGACGGCCTCCGACGCCGGTCTTTCCAAGGTCAGTCGTTCTCAGTCCAAGCAATGACGGAAACGCCGGCGGCGAGCCTGCCCGATTGTCGCCATGGCAGATGGAGCACTGGCTCTGGTAGATGCCCGGCCCGCTGGATTCGTCTGCGGTGTTCTCGGCCAGCGCTCCCGTCCAGGGGACGTCGTTGGCGTTCACATAAATGATGCCGGTTTCAGGATCAACCGCCGGACCGCCCCACTCCGCTCCGCCATCAAATCCTGGGAAAACTATCGTGTCTTTTCCCACGCTGAACGGAACAAATTGACCCTCGTTGCGGAAGCTCCGAAACTGCTCGATCGCCCACTGATGCATTTCCGGTGTGCGATTGGTCAGCAGGTCTTCAGTAAGAACCTGACGCGCGTAAGGCACAGGCTTGGTTGGAAGACCTTGTTCCTCCGCCGTGATTTCTCCCGGTAGATTGCTATGCGGATATTTGCGGTACTCGATGGGGAACAGTGGCGCCCCGTTGGCGCGATCGAAAAGATAAACGAATCCCTGCTTTGTAGTCTGCGCGACTGCCGCAACATCTTTTCCGTCGCGCTTCACAGTAACCAGAGCCGGCGGCGAAGGAAAATCGCGGTCCCACAAGTCATGCCGCACGCCCTGGAAGTGCCAGATGCGCTGGCCGGTTTCGGCGTTCAGCGCGATTAGGCAGTTGGCAAAAAGATCATCTCCAGTCCGGTCGGCGCCGTAAAAATCGAATGACGCCGAGCCGGTCGGGACATAGAGAATGCCGGTCTTCGAATCGAGCGCCATGCCCGCCCAGTTGTTGGCGGCGCCGCTGGTTTTCCACGCATCTTTCGGCCAGGTGTCGTAACCAAATTCTCCGGGATGGGGAATGGTGTGAAAGCTCCAGCGCAGTTTTCCGCTGCGCGCGTCGTAGGCGCGAATGTCTCCAGGAGGAGCAGGCAAGGTCTCCGGTTCGCGGCCTCCGACAAAGAACATGTCTTTGTAAACCAGTGCCGGGCTGGTAAGAACGATGGATGCGGTTGCGGGATCGCGGCCCAAGTCCTGGCGAAGATCAATTCGCCCGTGATCGCCAAAGGTCGCAACCAGCTGGCCGGTTTCGGCGTCCAGCTCATAAACGAAGTTCATCACGCCGACGATGATGCGACGGTCTTCCTTCTTACTACCCTCTTTCCCGCCGCTCCAGTAGGCAAGCCCGCGGTCAGGCTGCGTGCCCACGATGCCCGGGTCGTACTTCCATTTGAGATTGCCGGTTGTCGCGTCCACCGCAAAGATCTTCTGCGAAGGCGACAACCCATAGAGGATTCCATTAACGACAATCGGACTGGTCTGTAGGCCCCCGCTTTCTTCAGTATCGAACGTCCACACAACTTGCAATTGCTTGACGTTCGACTTGTTGATCTGCGTCAGCGATGAGTAGTGGCCGCCTTCGAGAGCTCCGCCATACACCCGCCAGTCACGGTTCTCTGATTTAATTGACGAACTCTGAGCAAAAGCGGAAGAGCAAGACCAAGCAAGAGTCGCGAGGAACAAAAGGCTAGCAACCGCGAGAGTCTTGACGGACGGCGTTTGGAGATCCACAGTTTGCGTGTTCGACATGCCGCTGGCGTTTTTACGTCACGCCAGAGGGTGAGTCAAGCGAAAACGAGTGATACCAAGAATCACGGTCCCACCTTCACCAGATCCCCGAACGATAAGGACCACGCTTTCTCATTTTCACCAAATGTTACCTAGTTCTCGCTCTCCCCCGGAACCTCCGGCGGCGTGGGTGGTTTAGCACCTTTCGGCATGGGTGGCGGAGGTGGAATTGCCACTCCTTTCCGGATTTCGATGCTGCCATGCTCGAGGTTTAGAAGCATGCGCGGGCCGCCGCCGTTTACCGACCCGCTGGCGGTTGCGCGGTTGTCACCGTTATTAATCTTCAATTCTGAGAAGTCAGACTGGATTTCTCCGTCACGCGCCTGCGCATCCACCTGGAAGGCTGATTTTTCCGGAATAAATATGCGGATGTCGCCTTTCGCGTTGGTCACTTCCAGATTGCCCAGTTTGTTCAGATGGATTTCGACGGCACCGTTCTCGTTCACCAGATGAACGTCGCCGGTAATACCGTTCAGCATGATGTCCTTGGACCGCGTCCGCAGACGCAGCGGACCAGTCAGGCTGGACGCTTCCAGATCCCCAGAGTCGAGATTCAGATAGCCGTCAAGTTTCGTGAAATCCATATCGGTGCGTGTGGACTTGAAGCTGACCGCTTTTGCAATGCGCGTCAGTTTCACGCTCTCCATGAAGTCGCCGTCCAAGTGGACCGTTCCTTTCACGTCTTCCAGCGAAATATCCTTGCCACGGCCCTGCACGGTAACGTCGGAGCCAACCTGTGATGCTCGCGCCGAACTGTTTTCCATGTTCAGCTTGAGACTACCGTTCAGGTCGGTGACCGAAACGTCGCCGTCCTGACTGGTGATTTCACCATTGCCCTCGCGGCCCATGATGCTGATGTCGCCATGCCGGGTTGAGGCCACAACTGATGCCTTGCGCGGGACGGCGATGTCAAGATCAGTGCTGACCCAGCGGTCGCCGGCACCCTTGGTATTAGCATTCACGGTCACCACGGCGCCGCTCAGAGAGATCTGTGGTTGGGTGGATTTGTTCCAGTTGTCGGCTTCCTCCTGCCGATCTGCGTTCACCCGCTTGTGAACAGTAACGTGAATGTTGTTGTCACTGGAGGCGGTCAGGTTGATGGCCCCGCGCTCATTAGTCACGTGCAGACTGTCTCCTGCGGGAAACGCCTGCTGGAGTTCGTCTGTGTAGTCGTAATTGTGTCCCCACCACGGGACATCACCCTGGATGTGCATTTCATCGCGCAGTTCTTGCCAGTTCACGCGATAAGCCTCAGTAGCCGTCAATCCCATGATTACAACGAAGATGATCAGCAGCACTCCGCCGGCGCCGATCCCTCGGGGATGTATGCCAGCGCGATTGGCGTTCTGATATTCGATCAGTTTGATAACTCCCCAGATGATGAGCAGCAATGGCCAGTAGTGTGCGAACCAGCGGCCAAGTTCGTGCCAGGCAATCATCCCCAGGTTCCCCAGCAGGAAGAAAATGCCGATGACGATCAACACAATCGGGCCGGCAAAGGAGCGCGGCTGACGCGGTCGCAGCGGAGGCGGTTGCAATGGAGGCACCGGCGGAACTTTCGTAGCGCTAGCCATTTTTCACCTCGCTGTTTACTGCGCTCGGAGGCGGTTGCTGGTTTGAAGAATCGACGCCCGGCGGCGCATCCGAAATCATTCCCGGGGGGCCACCGTTATGACCCGTCCGCTCCATGAGTTTGATCACGCCGATCACCAGCAGAATCACCGGCCAGGTGCGTCCCCACCCCGGAACACCCCACCAGCGTTCATGCAGATTGTTCAGTAGCGCAAGCATTCCCACTGTGATCAGCACCGCCGGACCGGACAAACTACGGTGACGGTAATCGCCGCGATCGTTACAAGCCTTTCGCTTTGCGAATAGCCACAAGCCGAGTCCAATCAAAAGAACGGGCCAGAGCGTGTCCACCTCGAGGAACCAGATGTTCAAATTGTGCAACAGGAAGAGCACGCCCAGACCGATAAGGACCACGGCGCCGGTGGGAACACCTCTGGAAAAATCGGGCCGGTCGCCAACACTGAACATCGTCCCCAGGCCAAAGGGATCGGGCGCTGGCTGACCTGCCTGGATCGCCTTCGCCGACTTAATGGCATCGATGAGCTGGTAGAGGACAAACGCAGCGATCCCGATACCAAAGGCGGTTCCCATCGCGTCGCTATGGGCATTACTGACTCCAACGATCAGAAGAACGAAAATGATTAGATGTGCCAATCCTTTCGCGTACTGGCCGCAGTAAACCGCGCCTACGCCGAAGGGGAAAAATCCCGCCAGGATTCCCGCCAATGCCGGATTAGGCCCGGCGTTCGCCGGGTGTACCGGCGCCTGGTATCCGGTGCCAGGTTGATACGCCTGCGGCGGTAGCACACCCGCCACCTTCTCTGCTAGGCAGTTCTCGCAATAAATCACGCCCATCACCGGGCGGGTGCAGTTGGTGCAAAGTGGTTTGCCGCAAGTGCGGCAATACGCCGCTGCGGGAGTTTGCTGATGGTTGGCGCAGTT
>Ga0137392_10000431_pt1 | contig 22069 bp, 25 predicted proteins | sample 15con2h34AmetaG_FD_101394 | JGI IMG/M metagenome (GOLD analysis project Ga0137392, IMG submission 101394) | Vadose zone soil microbial communities from Angelo Coast Range Reserve, California, USA - 15con2h3.4A metaG | ecosystem: Environmental > Terrestrial > Soil > Vadose zone > Saprolite... | reverse complement strand
ATTCACTTTGGCGGCCAGGTGCTGGTGGTGGCTCTGGGGATCGCGGAAGGCGGAGAAAAGCACGTTTTGGGGGTGTGGCAAGGAGCCACGGAGAACACCACGGTGGTCCAAGGGCTGTTGGAAGATCTCCTGGACCGAGGACTGGATCGCCAGCGGCGGTATCTGGTGGTGATGGATGGATCAAAAGCGCTGCGAGCCGGTGTGGAACGTGTTTTCGGTGCACCAGTGGAAGTGCAGCGTTGCCAGATTCACAAGCGGCGGAATATACGGGAGTATCTGCCGGAGAACTGCCAGAAAGACTACGACCGGCGGATGCGCAATGCGTACGCGATGAACCACTACGCGGAGGCCAAAGAGGCGTTGCAGAAAATCTTCCGGCAACTGGAAAGGATCAATCCGAGCGCTGCGCGGAGCCTGGAGGAAGGGCTGGAAGAAACGCTGACGGTGCATCGCTTGGGTATAGGAGCAGTGTTGCGTCGGAAACTGGCCACCACCAATCCGATCGAATCGCGCTTGTCGACGGTGCAGCGGGTGGCTAGGAACGTAAAGCGTTGGCGCGAAGGAAATCAGCCGCTGCGCTGGACCGCTACAGGACTCTTGGAAGCAGAGAAGAAGTTCCGACGCATCAAAGGCTATCAAGAAATCCTGTTGCTGAAGGAACGCCTGAATCCGTCGCGCCTTCCGCAGAGGGAGGTCCGGACAGTAGAAGTTGCTTGAACTTGGTTGTTAGGAAGGCTTACAGTGCCGAACATCGAGAGTCGCTGCAATCAACTAAAACTCGGACATCCTCTGGCGAGCCGTCGGAGGCGGTTAAGCGCTGGGTACATGGCGTATAAGAATCTCGAGCGCCGTGGGCTGCGACACATGCCCCACACTTGCGCTCAAAACGTAATTCATTCAGAAGTTGGCTAACTTCGTGCCTGTTTTTTGCGTTTACTTACGAGAATGAAAATTAGAGCTGCCATCGCGGCGGCAATCAGCCCGATAACTGCAATTAGGACCAGGTGTCCATGTTGCGAGATGACCGTGAGCACTTGCCGTCCATAACGGGCTGCCATGAACGCCAGGATGGAGTATCGGACAATTCGGCCTAGCGTCAGTGCGAAGAGAAATTTTTTCACAGAATATTGCATCGCGCCCGCGGCAAATAGTATGGGAACTATGGGCACAGGGGGTGGCAGCAAGGCGGCGATGGCGATCGCACCAAAACCCCACCGCCTGAAGATCCTGTAGACCTTCTCCAGTGTCCTAGGCAGGAACTTTCGCTCGAGCGTTTCCTTACCCCCTTTGCGAGCAAGCCGGTAGGTAACGAAGCCCCCGATCACCGAACCAACCGTCGCCATCAACGCGTAATAAAGCCATAACTCTTGCTTGCGTGCAGACAAGACGATCGTCAGCACATCCATGCTTCCCGGAAGCGGAATGACGGAGCTGTCCAGGAGTCCCAGCGGAATAAAACCCAATCCACCGAGGTGGAAGATCCAGCGCCGCACGCTTCGGGCTACAGTGGGTGCTGTGAACGCGAAAATCTGGCGCGTGAGCATTTTTTCAAAGGCGGCATCCATTCTCGCATGCAGAATGCGCCGAGTCCTAAGGTCTGATTAGATAACGACCTCGTCCGCCGGGAATGAGAAGTTACCGGAAACTGACCCACTTCTCAGAGAAGAGAGGGAAAGCCAACAGGACAGTCGACTAGAAAACTGACGCTTCATTCTGCTTACGGCTTTCAGGTGTGTCAGAATATCATCACAATTGCCGGGGATATGCGGCGCGAATGGTTGGACAGAGAAAATTACGAGTTCGGAGCGGTATAATTCGCACAGTCGGTTATTTTGGAATCCTCGCTCTCCTTGCGGCTGCGTTATCCACCACTGCGGATGTGTATCCGGGGGCAAATTCTTCTTCGCCCGCCCAACAGTCAAGCCGAAACAAGTCGATGCGCAAGAACCTGCCAAACTTCGGCGAGGCGACTACGACCCTATACCGCGGCGGTCAGCCCTCCAAAGAGGGATTTCGCACCCTGGCAAAGATGGGGATCAATATCGTGGTAGACCTGCGTGGGTCGCGCGACAGTGAGCGCAAGATCGTGACACATCTCGGTATGCAGTACGTGGCAATGCCCTGGCAGTGTTCCTTTCCAAAAGATAAAACGTTCGCGCAGTTCCTTACACTGCTTCGAGACAATCCAGGTAAGAAGGTTTTCGTCCACTGCCGTGTGGGTGACGACCGCACGGGAATGATGATTGCATCCTTCCGTATGGCCCGAGAGGGTTGGTCTGCAGAGAAAGCCGAAAAGGAAATGGAGAAGTTTGGCTTTTCCTTCACCCACAGACGTCTGATTTGCCCCGGCCTGTCTTCCTATGAAGAGAAATTTCCCCAGCGCTTTAAGACCAGCCCCGCATTCCGGGACCTGCGTTAGGAGACTAAGTTTAGGTTCCTGGCACCACAACAGCCGTACATCGAGGAAAGTCGGCCAGCCATGTGACGCGAGCGAAACTCTTCTGTGTATACGCCCTTTGTAATGCTCGCCTTTCCGATAAGGAAAGACGATTTCTAGTATCTTGCCGTCCGTTTGAGCGAACCGCCGCAAATGATCTTGCTGCCCGGCTTCACGATCCCGGACGGAGCATGTCAAAGACGAAATGCCCATCTGTCTTGACAGGAGAGGGGCGGCTGCCTTATGGCTTCGTGGAAAGATAACAGTTGAAGTCGGATTACCGGACATGTCCGGTAAATGCGTTTTTATCAGATGAGATGGCTGAATCGTAGAAAACAGAAGGCCAATCCAATATGGGAGATGGCTAGGAATTGTTTGGCAGCTTCGCTTGACGACATTGTTGACACAAGCCGTTTTCATCTAGGTCCAACTCATCTACGAGGCGGCGTAGTTTTGCTGGGATGAACACGGAAATATCAACTTCGGGTTCAGGCATTTCAGGTTTGTAGCCGTTGTGGTGACAGGATAGACACTCGTTGACCCATTCGAAGCATATATGGATACTTCATCAGAAATTCTTCAATATCTGTTCCACGCTTCCCCATTCTCAAACCTCAAGACGACTTTGTATATCACATTGTCCGCCCAAGTCCCGATAAGCACCGACCGCGTCTTCGACGCGTCGGATTACTGGCAACTTGGGTACCGGAACCCACTTTTCCGGTTTAGGTGAGGATATTTCCTATCGATTTGCCCGCAGGTCGAAAAGTTAAGCGTTACCGGTGCGAGCAATCCAAATCGGTTGAAACCGTGTAGTTCGTCGGTAGGCAAACGAGGCTGGGCGGGGGGAGAGAAGCCTTCAATCTAGTGACCTTTCCCCTCCCTCAAGCCGTCAGATTCAGGTGGTCTCGTCGATAGCTTGAACGTGGATCAAGTTGTTCTCCGCGTCCAGCGTTCCGGTTACCCGGACCTTCTTCCCTTGATATTGCTGGGCCTTTTTTTGGTCATCCAGTTGATAGGAAGTCTTCACCGAGTCATCTTCCAAGACGAATTTCTGGCCACTCTTGGAGATCTTCCCTGTGAAGATCTTGACCTCGGGTTGCGGTTCTTGTTGGCTGCGCTGCTGATGGAAAGTGGCCAGAGTCACGGGCAAGGGGTCCGGACGCTGCTTTCCTTGATCCGCGGAGCAGCCATTTGCAAGCGAGAGGGTATACGCCAACAAACCTGCGGCGAGAGTCAACGTAGTTCTACGCTTCATAACGCACCTGATAATCAAAATTTGACTGGGAAGCCCAAAAGGCTGCAAACGGTGTGCCAGACTCTAAGTAATCTAAATCTCCAGCATTGAGCCAATTAGAAGCTTCTGAAAGGGACTAATACTCGGTCAAGAACATGGTAGATTCTTCCAGGCGCTTGCACTTCTTGCTTTGATCACAAATGGCTGGCAGATTCGGCCTTACTGTGAAGAGATTTCCGGTACCGGTACTTTTCTTGAGGAATCGCCCGTGTGAGGGCCTATGCTCCGCATCATCAATGTACGTAAGGGGATATGAGAATTCTGTTTGCGATTCCAAGTATGGTCCCTCCGTTGCCTATGCTTTCCTACCGGCCAAAAACTGAGGAGGCTTTAGTGATGAAGATAGAAGCTCGAATCGTTTGTTCCGCCGTAGCCAGTCTGTTTCTTGCAGCGGCTGTCTGGGCATTGCCCCGGGCGCATAGCACGGCGCCGACCAATCCAGCAAATCAGCAGGCCGCGCCACAGACGCAGTCTGTTACAGGAAAGATCGCCTCGGTGGCGAACAGCTCCTTCACCCTCACAGTAGGCTCTAGCGCTTCCAGCCAGGGACAGCAACTGCAGCAACAGACTGCTCCGAAAACGATGAACTTCCTCATTGACAAGAACACGACCATAGAAGGCAAGCTGCAAGTGGGCGCCACTGCAGATGTCACCTACCGCGAGGATAACGGCAACAACATTGCCATAAGCGTTCGCGTTGGTTCGTAGGAGTTCGCGGATTCGTCCTCCGCGCTCTCTAGCGAAAAGCTAGAGTGGAAATTCAGTTAGGCGTGGGTGGTGGCAACTTCCGCGCCGGAGGGGCGTCCGTTCTAGGTGTGTCTGTTGCAGTTTCAGAAACTGATGCAGATTCCGTGGCTGCTGTGCCATCGAAAACGGATGGATTGAGGGAAGCCGTTAGTTCTAAAGGCTTGCCGTGGTCCTTCACGCCGGTCACGAGGAGTTCGTAACGGAACCCGTCGGGATGATTCCTGCTCCGCAGTAATACGAGCATACCCCGGACTTCCGATTCCGCGTGGACGATGACCTGGTATCCCGAAACGATCGGAGCTACAAGAACTCCATGAAATTCAGCGCCGTCTCGATCCACGCTTGAATCGATCGAGTCCAGTATCTTAACTCGTATCTCTGTTCCTCGGGGCAACGTGTCGGTTCCGTTTTCGTGGGCGGGATGAAGGCGCGTTTGCAAATGAAACGTCAGGACCGTCCCTGCAGCCACATGGATCGGTTCAACGGTGGGTTTTTGTCCGCGAAGGGAGACTGCAAGCATCGCGATGGAACACAAAACACCGATGGCATAACGATGCATGGGCTGGGGCCTTCCTATTTCTACAAAGTCTTTACAAGTTTCTGACAATTATTGATCCTAAGGGGTCGGGAATAACGCTGTCAACGCAGACCAGACCTACTGTAGGCAAAAACGTACTGCCCGGCTTCGCTGGGAATCGACAGAAGCATGGTGGCAAACCGGGACCCTCATCTGATAAGCCCTCACCGCGTCTTCAACGCGTCACTGGTGCCAGAAGCTTGTCGCGGCCTATTTGTTGAGGCTGGAGGAACTCCAGGGTCGAAAAACCCTGCGTCGCAAATCAAGCCGTGCTGAAATCAAAGGACTTAACGTCATAAGCTCTGCCTTGTCTGACGTTGACCGATTTTCATGAGGTTTCGCGGGCCGGTCGGCCCTAAAGGACAGCGTCGCAATTACGCTGAGACTACCATAGATTCATACATCCGTGCCGTCGAAGATTTCTCTCGACGATTCCACCTTCCGCCGGACCGCTTGGGACCTCGCCATATTCGCGAATACCAAGTCGAACTCTTCCAGAAACAGAAATTGGCAGCAAGCACGGTTCGGCAACGCCTGGCGGCTCTCCGATTCTTCTACACCAAAACTCTCAAGAAGGCCTGGAGCATCGAAGAGACTCCCTATCCGAAGAAGGCACTTCGTTTGCCCACGATCCTGAGCCCGGAAGAAGTCGCGCAACTCATTGATGCGGCGCTCACTCCCTACCATCACACCCTGTTGATGATGCCCTACGCCACGGGAGTGCGGCGCGCCGAGTTGGCGCGCTTGAAAGTCAGCGATGTGGACAGCAAACGCATGGTGATTCACATTCAAGGCGGCAAGGGGCGCAAAGATCGCGATGTGCTGCTCAGTCCAAAGCTGCTCGAGGAGCTTCGCGAGCACTGGTGCCGGCTGAGACGAAAGCCAAGCGTATGGTTGTTCCCGGGCAACCGCCACCATAGCGGTGATAGGCCGATCGATACGAAAACGGTTTGGTATGCGTGCAAGGAAGCCGCTAAGAGAGCGGGCATCAAGAAAGACCTGCACCCGCACACGCTGCGCCACTATGCCGAGTTCCGGACTATGCCGGCAAACTCGACCAATCAGTCCAAAACGACGCCTAAAATAAGCGTGCCCGTGATTTTAGCGGGCAAGTTACTCGGCATAGTCTGAAGGCCGGCTCGGCTCTTTGACGCAGCTGGCGAGCGTCACGCCCGTTGGGTTCCTGCGAACTTTGACACTGCAAGAATGCGCCCGCGGCCCGCTTTAATGCGGCTTATCTCCGTCAGTCGTACCCAGACGAGATAGGCTCGACAGTCTTTTCAATGCCGACCATTCCCAGACTGTACGGTCGAAGAGATGAAAAACTATGCCGGGTGCGCATTCCCCCAAAACGGCCCAAATGGGGCTAATACTGGGCTAATACCAGTTCCACTCGGCATAGTCCGGAACTCGGCTGCTTCGCCACACATCTCCTCGAAGCGGGCGCGATCTCCGAACCATTCAGATCCTGCTGGGCCATGGCGATCTGAAAGATACCACCGTCTACCTGCATCTTTCCGAGCGCCATCTCCATGCGACTGCGAGTCCTTTGGATTCGTTGAAGCTGAAAGACGAACAACGCCGGAACGAATAGATAAGCCGGCCACCGCTGGAGGTGGCCGATCTCATCCGCATCGCAGGCAACGCATTCATCGAACGGAGCCGCCAGTGGATTCGCGGTCAGCGACCCGGCGGGTCTATCAAGCCACCCTGTACGCCATCGGCGTGACGTTGATCACAACCGAAAAAGCCGATAAGATGCACGAAAGAGGCTATCGGTACATGTCCTCCGACGATTCCCAACTGCGTAGTGATCGAACTTTCGAGGAAATTGGAGCTCTCAAGCACCAGGTGGAGGGCCTGAAACGGGACGTCGAAGGCCTTAAAACCGAAAGCAGGAGTTGGATTAGAACGTGGGGAGTGTATCTAGGCATCCTCGCGAGTGTCTTTGCAGTGCCGAGGGCGGCCAAAGAAGCATTCGACAGCTTTTATCAGCACCCTAAGTTTTCTGTGCTCACACCGGTTCCTTTATCTCTGTTCTATGACGCCCCACACCAGAAAGTTACATTCAGCTTTCCTGTGCTTGCCTCGAACTACGGCAACCGTGGCGGCGTCATCGTGGCTGCCTCGGCCCACTTTGAACCACCTCCCATGGACGCAACAGATCCCCAGTTCAAATTTACCGACGACACCCGGCATACCGTGGACATCCCGTTTCCCGTGCCAGTCGGAGTCTCGAAATCAGTCGTTGGATCGGTCGCATTCACAGGAAGCGGTCTGATGGCCGTGGGCCGGCACCGGCTGGACGTGACCTTGATTGGGGACGACCGAAAGCCCCTGCCAATGATGCCAATGCAGTTTTGCTTTGATATCAACGAAGATCTTCTTGCCGTGATTTCGCAAGAAACTCAGCGATTGCTCAACACATCGTGCGAACAAGGGCAGTGATTCATGCCGCCTGAGCCAAATCAATTCTAGGGAAGGAGTCCGCTCGAATCAGGATTCATGGTAGCTGCTTGCAGTAGAGTCCTGAAACGGATGCACAAACTATGAAAACAAAAACCATTTTACTAACCGCGTTTCTTCTCATTCTGGCAACAGCCAGTTTCACGCAGGCACCAAAGCCCCCGGTCGAGGCGCGTGCGGGGGATATCGCGAGCGGCGTCGTCGAAAGTGAAAAGCCGGACAAGTTATATCTGAACACAACGCCGTGCAAACCCGCGCAAGAGGCAGACACCGTAGTCTTCCACAAACCCTATACGAAGACAGCGGCAGGCGAAATCGTCTGCAATGGGCACCACTTCGACAAAGTGAGCGTGCGACAACAATAGTAGAAAGAAGGATGCATATCCTTTCCGCGCGGCAAGCCGGGACGACAACCTTATTCGACTCCTTCAGAGATCATACGAAGAAGTGCGATTCGATATTCGGCGGTAGCGCCGGTATCCGGGGAGGGGCCTAGCAGAAAGAGCTCAGATGGAGTTGGAAGCACTACCTGAGGCTCAGCGCTTTTATTGCCAATTCCAACCTCAAATATTTCTCCGTATAAGGGATATTCAAGAATATCCCCTTAGAGTCGAATTCTCGTCGAATGTGATTTCGGATGGCTCCGTTGAGATAAAGCGGATCGCTAGGTCCAAGCCAAGAGGGAATAAATAACTATATAGTTATTAGACGCGCGTGCGTCCTAGGTTTTCTTAGGTTCCCGCTGTCGCGGCGGCTCAGCCTGCGAGAAATTTCTGACTGGCGGCGAATCCGCGACTCGCGGCCGTAACGATCGAACCGGGCGTGCTCGTGTCCATCTGCTCCGGTAGCAACGTTCGAGATCCTGAAAGTAATTTTGCAGAATGTCCTGGCGAGCCTTGCTCAGGCCCCGCGCACGCGGTTCGTTCAGGGCGGCCTTGGCTTTTTGCTCGGAATCTTTGTCCATCTGCGCGCCGAAATGTTCGATGGCGTTGAAGGTGCTCCAGTAAACCTTGTCCTGCCGCTCGCGCTCGCGCGTCACCGTCTCCTTCAACGGGTAAATCAAAAGATAGTGCCTCCAGCAGGGAAAGTCTACCCGTTGGATGCAAAGCTGCCAATGGATGGTGACATCCCGGAGTTGCAGGCTTTCATCCTTGCGAGGAAGCAGGCGAGCCATCTGGCGCAGCTGGTTGGACCGAATACTTCCATTCCGCCTCGCCGTCGGCGATGCTGGGGTCGAGGTAGAGAAGCATGGTTTGGCCGGCGCGATAGTGCGGCTGCTCGGGCACGGGAAGATAGAGCTGCCACCAGCTCGTCAGCGGCAAATAGGGTGAATTGCTGACCGTGACGCCTTCGCAAAGACGCGCTTCAAACCAGCCGAGAAAACCGTCGAGACGCCCATCGGCGATAACGCGGAACGGAGCGAAAGTTTTTCCGGGATTCTGTGTGTCCTTCCGAAAATCCACGTGATAACAGAGCGCAGGCTCGCTGAGTGCCACGAACGGTTTTCTGGAGGCGCGCAGATGGCGGTATTCGGCGGAGAGTCTTTTGATGAGTGGCCGGTAATCAAGATCGTAAAAGCGAGGCGGCAGATGGCCGATACCGAAAGCTTCCGAGGAAACAGGCAGGAGAAAGGTGTCCGCGGATTCGGGAATGATGCGGCCGCCGGGCTTGAGGAAGCGCTCGCGGGCATCGGCGACGAACTCGATGATGTTTTCCGTGTCGAAACAAAAGGTGCTGAGCGTCTCGGTGACGAGGACGTCACAACGTTCGGGCAAGCGCACCTGCTTGGAACTCTTGCGAACGAGCGTGACGCGATCGCGAAAGCTGTTGGCTTCGATGAGTTCGGCGGCCGCATCGGCGATGCCGGTCATTTCAATCGCGTAAACGTGGCGGGCTCCGGCTTGCAGTGCGAAAAACGACAATAAGCCCGTGCCTGCGCCGAGATCCACAACGACATCGCCGGGCTTTACCGTGCGTTGGATCGCTTCGCGGTAGACGTCGCAGCGAATTTTGTCCAGCAGCATGGGCTCGTGCGCGAACGGGCTGGCGAAACCGTCCAGCATCCAGGGCTGCCTGAGAACATTGCGCTTGAACCAGCGCCGGAGACGGCGCAGTTTTTTCGCGGCGAGGATGCTGCGTGGGCCAAGAGTCATGGCAGAGGTGCTGCTCGGCGGCGAAGCCTAATCTAGAAGAAGTGAATCGCCGACGCGCAGGATTTTACCTGATTTGCTGGGAGCGACGCGCGTGTTTGTGGCCAGGGCGACTGGACAACACCCAGCAGACCGAGGTCGACGACTTGATCATCGGACGACAGCAGTCTCCGCAGTCCGTCGAGACACGTACTTCTTTTTTGGCTCTCGACCCCTTGCTCTAATTGAAGTTCTAGTCGAATCAGACCAAAAGAGCACTCGCAAAACCATTTTGCTTGCTGATTAGGGGAATTTATCGGCAGCTACGGGTCCAGTGGGGGCTTGGCATAACCGTCGGCTTGGCTGGGTTTCAAGTCTTGATCGCCGGGAAGTGGCGCACCCGAGGCTGACGCGGCGGATTATACCGGATGGATTTCGTAACGCTTTACTGTTTCACAGCTTCTGCAACTCCGGCGTTATCGGTTACATGGAAATACCTCTCACATGACGACCTACAGAAAAGTGCAAGTTAGACATGTTCCACCTCGATGGTAGTATTGACCCTTCTTATGACTCAGTGACCTCGAGTTCCAGACCTCGAAGCTCAACGCGTGGCGATGAGAAAGGTCGGCTTTCTGATTGGCAAATGGGTTGGAGAGGCGCGTCTGCTGCGCGGTGCGGCTGGTCGGTGGAATTGCTGCAAAGCGAGGAAGCCCAGTTCAAACTTGATGGCTTGATCCTGATAATCGAGGGAGTCGGACGGACGAAAAGGGCGGCCAGTGATTCGTCGTCGGCGGTCAATTTCTGTTGACACAGTGGGCCGTCCGTTAGTCCACAAGCTACGCGCCGTCAGAGAAAATACCGAGAGGCTCGTGCTCTCGCAACAACCGGGAAAGCACTGCGGCAACAGCCGTAGTTCGTTTTCCAGAGACTTGCGATTCCGTGCCTTTAGCACGCACTATATGTCAGCGAGTTTGTTGAGTTTCCTTGGTAGGACATGCCCGAAGCTTTATACCGGATTCTTATCATCTGTTCGCACCCCGTTCAGTATATGTCCCCTCTGCTCCGGCGGATGGCACAACACCCCCAGATCGATCTGCAAGTCGCCTACTGTTGCTTGCGGGGAGCCCACTCCGGCTACGACCCCGAGTTTGCAACAGCCATTCAATGGGATGTTCCTCTTCTGGATGGCTACAATTGGGTCGAGATTCCTAACGTTGGAACGGGCGCCGAGACGTTTCTCGGACTCTGCAATCCCGGCCTCTGGCGACTCATTCGGCGGAACAACTTTGATGCTGTCTTCTGTCACACTGGCTACCTAAAGGCCTCCTTCTGGATCGCCTTCCTCACCGCCCGTCTTAGCGGCTCCGTTTTTCTCTTTGGAACCGATGCCAATAGCCTGGCTCCCCGTGATTCCCTGTCCTGGAAAGTTACTCTGAAGAAGCTTTTGTGGCCACGACTTTTCTCTTTGGCCGATCAAATCATCGTGCCTTCTTCAAGGACCCGAGATCTCATGAGGTCACTAGGCTTTGCGGAGGACCGCATCACTTTAACCCCCTATTGCGTTGACAACGATTGGTGGGCCGCACAATCGGCACAGGTTGACCGTGCCGCCATGCGCTCCGCTTGGAGAGTAGAGCCATCCTCTACCGTCGTCCTTTTCTGTGCCAAGCTGCAGCCGTGGAAGCGACCAGGCGATCTTCTGGAAGCATTTGCCGCAACAGGAATCGCCCGTGCTGTCCTAGTTTTCGCCGGCGACGGACCGCTGCGACAAACTCTGTACCAAAGGGCTCTCGACTTGGGAATCGCCGATCGCGTTCGTTTCCTGGGTTTCGTAAATCAATCGGCGTTGCCGGCTGTGTACAAGGCATCGGACTTGATGGTTCTTCCTTCTGAGTACGAACCCTTCGCGGTCGTCGTGAACGAAGCCTCATGCTGCGGATGTCCCGTTGCCGCGAGCGACCGTGTTGGCGCCAGCACCGACCTGATAGCTCCCGTGAATCCTGATTTCGTCTTTTCCTGCGGCGATGTTCCCGCGCTCACCGAACTACTGCAGAAAGCGCTTTCCGATCCAAATGAATTGGCCCGTCGCGGCCAGGACTCTCTTCGAAGGATGCAGTCTTGGTCCGCCCGAGAGAATATCAGCGGAGTCTTGGAAGCCGTCGAGCGAGCTCTCTCACGAACCAAAGCAAAGAGAGCCGTTCCTTAAAATTCGGGACAGCCTTATTTTTTTGAGGGCCCACAGATTATTCTCAAATGCTAAAATCAATCCAGCATGGCCAAGACAGATTCGTCTGAGATCACAAAGGTTTCTCCCCTAAAGTGGGCGCGCTACCTTCCCCGGGCCCGCACATGAAACTCGGCGCGTTGAGAGATTCTTTCGATTTTTTTCACAATAGCCGCAGCAATCTGCTCACGGTGGCCCTCATCGCGCTAGCAGCCTACCTGTTCGCAAACCTTATCATTGAAGACGATCTTTTTACTTTGTACTACGTGGGACTAGTCGTCTTGCCTACCAGGATCTCGTCATGAACGCCTATTTTTGGCTGATGCTTGGCATTCTGTTCCGGGTTTCGGAATTTCCAGGAAATCTTCATGCCGTGCTAACAACTATGTGAAACCGATAGGCAAATGGAGGCCTGCTTGCAGATTGTTGTCGTGTCGCCATTTTTGGATCGTCGGCATGGTACTGAGCTTTGCGTCATTGAACAGATCGAGAGACTGTCGTCGAAGTATGGCTGGGGGATCCATTTGTTCTCCCAACACGTCGAGAACATCGATGGTCTTCTCACAGAAGATCCCAAAAATTCAGCGACCGGGTTCATCTGTTGGCACAAAGTTTCTGACATTCCCGCCCCCCATCTTCTCAAATTCTTGTGGTGGTTTTTTGCGAATCGATCCGCAAGAAAGAGGGCGCTAAAGCGACTTGAAGAGCGCCCCTTGCTTGTCTACTCACCGGGAATCAACTGTCTGGATGCCGATGCCATTGCCGTCCACATCGTTTTCCATGAGTTCTATGCACGAGTCCGCGGCGAACTCAAACTCCTCAAAGTACCGGTCAGCAGGTGGCCTGTCACTCTTCACCGGAGAATGTACTACAAATTGATTATGGCTTTGGAACGCCGCATCTATGTAAACCCTAAAGTCCGTTTGGCATCCGTCTCGAAGCTTGTATCCGCACAACTTGAAAAACACTTTGGACGAACCGATTCAGTCGTTATTCCCAACGCCGTGGACACATTGATTTTTAACCACGAGGCACGCCTTGGTCGCAGGTCAGTTTCGCGCCAAAGCATGGGGCTGGATGATTGTGACTTCGTCGTTTTGTTGATTGGCAACGACTGGAAGAATAAGGGACTCGACCAATTGCTCCGTGCTTTGGCCTTCATCGAGATTCCGGTCCAACTCTTGGTGGTCGGAAAGGATGATCCGGGACTGTACAGGTCCGCCCTTCGGCAACTGCGGCTGGAGGACCGTGTGCGTTTCCTGGCGCCCTCTGCCGATGTGCTTTCGTTCTATGCTGCCGTCGACGCCTACGTCGCGCCGTCTCTCGAGGATGCTTTCGGCCTGCCCATATTGGAAGCAATGGCTTGCGGCTTGCCCGTGATCGCGAGTGTCCAAGCAGGTGCGAGCGAGAACATCATTGATGGAACAACAGGATATCTTTTGCGAGACCCAATGAACCACATCGAACTTGCTGAGATCATTTTCCGACTTGTTGGCGATAGACCAGCGGCGCAGAAGATCGGTGCCGCCGCTGCCAAGTACGTGCAAGCTTCGGTCAGCTGGGATCACAATGCTGCAGCGACCCGCGAGTTTTTGAAAAACGCGTTGGCTTCGAGGTAGATCTAAAACTCGCCGCTTTGACGCGGCTCACGACTTAGGCGCTCAACAGTATGAAGAGGCTCTCTACGTAAATGTCTTTCAATAGATCGGTCTTGAAAGTTGCCCGATACGCTGCCTGAGCCCAGCAGCTCACCAGCGACAGCCGCCGAATTTTCAATGACCGAATACCGGATCTTGCATGCCCGGATTCGCTTTCACCTTCTTCGCCGCCAACGCAGCCGGGCATGTATGCCATCCGCCTGCTGCCGACCGTCTTGGTTAGATTGTTGGGTTGGTTCGGCTACGGAACCTTCGCGACGAACTCACGATGGTTTGACGGTCTTTGAAGCCGGCATTAGGTGTGCTTTGCACGACACAATCGACGGTAAAGCTGCGCGTGCGCCGCTATCATTTGGCTCCGCTGGTAGTTTTCTAAGATGCGGCTTTGAGCGCGGCTACCAAGTGCAAACGCAAGTGCCGAATCATCAAGAAGGCGCGCTATCTGCCTGGCAAGATCCTTCGCATCTCCCACGCGAAATGTGAGACCAGCATCACCCAAGACCTCGGCGAAGCATCCAACGTCGGATGCAACAACCGGGAGACCTCGCGACATATTTTCAGCGAGAACCAAGCCGAAGACCTCACCCCCTAGTGATGGCACTATGACAATGCTTGCTTTCGCAAGCGTGGAGTCGAGGTCGGCTGCGCCAATACGTCCTACAAAGCGCACGCACGAAGCAAGCTGCAGTTTCTTGGCGAGCTCTTCAATGGCGGATCGTTCTGGGCCATCGCCGATCACCATGAGTTCGAATGCATGATTCTCCGATCGAAGAAGGCTTGCGGCTTCCAGGAGCACTGGCAGGCCCTTGGTCGTTACTAAGCGTCCTTGGAAGATGATGAGAGGAGGTCCGGGAGAGCGCGCGGACTCGGAGCCGCGGATCATCGATTCGATGCCGTGCGGAATAGTTATAGCATTCGAAAGGTGAACTAACCCGCTGAGCCATTCCGTGGGCATGATGTTGGTAGCTACGCGCGAGCACAGGAATCTCCGCAAAAAGGTTAGCAACCACAGCTTCCAAGAATTCAACCAGTTGCTATCAGAGCGGCAACGCAAACACTCGCGATGACGTCCAGCCATAAAATGGCCGGGACAAGGGGCCCTGCTCGGTTCAATCAGCAGCTGGCCCGTAGGGCAGATCGTTTGAAAACCATGATGCTCAACAACCACTGGATTGCCGGTCAGCAAACCCAGCAGAAGCGGAGAGAGAGCCGGACCGGCAATGTGGATTATGTCGGACGAGCGGATTGTCTGCAGCAACTGGACAAAGCTGGGTTGGCGGAGAACTCGAAACGGAAGCAAGCGATCATCAAAGTCTTCGGCAAGGGTCTCCGTTACTAGAGTGATGTTAAATTCAGGGAGACCGTCAGGAGTGCGTACCTCGGCGAGACCGCGGGCGAGTGAGAGCACAATGGTCTCGACTCCCCCGATGCTTGGCGCAAAGAAGTGAGAATAGAAAAGAAGCTTCACGCCAGATTGTTCCTCGATAGATGAAGGCGGAGGTAAATTAGGGCGAGCAGGCTTTTGCTCATCGGAATGCATAGTCGACCGAATGACTCGAACAAAAGTCTCTTTATCCTCTGCTGCCTGCCACTGCAGCGATCCAGAACGGACCAATTCATTGTCCGCAGTGTGCTGAAAACCATGGCTTTTGAGGAGATTTCCGCCACGGCGGGGGATTTTGTAGATGACATCTGTTGTACTCTACACCAACTCTCTCCGCGCGTACGAGTCGCAGGCTCTGCGTTACCGACGCCCTCCGTGACACTTCCCGTGACAACCAGCGCAAAGCGTTATCAAGTTGTCTGTCACATCGTCACCGAGCCGACTCCGGGGCTTCCTGTGATGGACCTCCAAGCCTTCCAACCGATTCGCGGATGAGTGATTTACCGTTAGCGGTTCTCCTGCGTGGATGTTCTCCTCGTTTTCCGTCCCGGCAAGTTCTCAACAAGATTCAGCAACGTTTGCCTGTCATCTTCAGCCATACGGCTGAGCCACGAGAATAAGAGGACCATTGTGCTGCAGCCTTTAGCGGCGGGGCGCTACATGATATAGATGTATTCCCGCTGAAGATAAATCGCTCTTCCGGTGGATGTTAGAAGTTGAAATTGCGAAACGAACTAGACTAAGTGTCATATATACAGGTACATAGCGGTTCCGAATCTCTTTAAATGGGTAGTCTTAAAACGATTGTCACGGTCGGCGAGAAATGTTTGATTCCTTGATTTACAACTGCCAACGAAACGGACTCCGCTTCATTCTTTGCTTTACACACTTACTTCAGCTCCGGCATGGATGCGCTGGTGATCGGCAGCTTCCTGGTCGAGAAATGAGCATTCTAAAGTGAGTGCGCAGCGCATCATCGCGCTCCTCGGGCGGCGCGACTCACCAACCGACGCGGTGGAAGAGTATTGTCGGTATGTCGGCGAAGCGCTGCAGGCCGAAGACTACGATTTGAAGATCGAACGAGTCCCCTGGGAAGAGCACGGGTGGGGCGCCGCAGTGCGAAAACTTCGCACCCGAGCCAAAGGGTGGAAAGGGACGTGGGTTCTGGTGCAATATACGGCTCTCGCGTGGTCCGCACGGGGATTCCCAATGCGGTTTGCACGCGTTCTCAAGATTCTGAAAGCCGCCGGCGCCCGCGTGGCCGTTGTCTATCATGACGTCGAGCCGTACGGCGGAACGCGGGTGATTGACCGGTTGCGTCGTCGCGCCCAATTGCGCACCATGCGCAAGGCGCTGCGCGTTTCTGAGGTGGCGGTCTTTACGGTTCCGCCGGAGAAACTCTCCTGGCACAAGACTTCAGACAGCAGAACACTCTTCATTCCCGTCGGAGCGAATCTGCCAACGTCGGGAGCAGCTGCATTGAGGAAGAATATTTCCACCGATGAAAAGCTGTCTATCGCGGTGTTTGGAATCACCGGAGGGGAAGGGGGAAAGAAAGAAGTAGAGAATATCGCGGAGGCAGTGCGATTCGCGGCCTCGCAAGTGAGGAACCTGCGGCTGATTGTTCTGGGACGCAATTCCCAGAGTGCTGAAGGACAGCTCAAGGCGTTGCTGAACGGCAGTGCCGTCGAACTCCATGTGCTGGGGCTTTTGTCGAGCGAAGATGTGGCGCGAACTCTTTGCGCTTCGGATGTACTGCTGTTTGTGCGCGGGCACATTTCCACGCGGCGAGGCAGCGCCATCGCGGGGATCGCCTGTGGGTTGCCGATAGTCGCTTTTGAAGGAGCAGAGACTTCGCCGCCGATCACCGAGGCGGGGCTGGCGCTGTATTCACCGCAGAGGAAGGCCGACCTAGGTGATGTGCTGGCCCGCGTTCTGAAAGATGAGCACTACCGAACGTCGCTGGCACAACGAAGCTGGGTGGCGCACGCCCAGTATTTTTCGTGGCGCGCAATCGCCGCACGCTACGTTGAATTCATGAAGCAATAGAAGCAAGGCTTTGCCGCCTCGGAATCCAGCAGAACCGCGAATCTCACCGACAGAGCGCTTCGATTAGGACTTCCTTCTTCTTTTCTGCGAGCTGGGTCAGAACGTCGAGTGACGCGACGTAGCCACCCACGGCGGCAGCCGCCAGAAACGCAAAGGCTTCCGCAGGGAGCCAGGGATTCCCTACCCAGCGACCCGTGAGTAGGATCACCGCGGAAATTGCTCCCGTCAAAATCTGCGAACCAAACGCAACAAGCACGGCCATCCCGGACTGACGTTGCCCGCGCATCTGGCCGAATTCGAGTTTGCGAGGAAAGCTGAGCGAGGACCAGTTCGCCACGGTGAGCTGGCCAACGATGGTGAAAATGATCGCGACAATCGTGGCGACGAGCCGCGGAACTGAAGGCAAGCCCACGCGCCAGGTCAGCATGGCCATAGACAGTGCGATTTCCAACGTCAGTATCGAGACTAGCACCAGGTTTTTTCCAAGAAAGACATCGCGAAAACGCAGCGGCGCGGTGAAGTACGTCTGAATGCCGCGGTCCTCATAGGCAAAACTGTTGTAGGCCGGCGCCATGAGAATGAGGATGAGATAGGCCATCATGCCCGGGAAAAACATTTCCGCTGAGACTGCTTTGCCAGAGACGGTCGGGTGGCGGCCTGCAAACTGCGAGCTGAAGACCAGCACCAGCAGCGGCGGCATCAGAAGTGTCAGATACGCAAATCCGTTGCGCGTGAGATAACGAAACTCTTTTCGAACGACCGCGGCCACCTGCGGCGAGAGAAGACCCAGGCCATCTGCGCCTTGTTCTGTTTTCGCGATGTGTCCAACTATCGTGCGGATCGGCGCAGCGGTTTCGCTGAGCTCTTCGCCGCGATATTGGGCAGCGAAACGCCTCCACAGGAGCGCGCTGAAGAAAAACACGTAGAGCAAGAGTCCACCCGAAGCTAGAAGGAACCCTGGCGGATGAAGTTGCGAGATGGCCTCAATAGAGCGGCCCGCGAGGGCGGGCGGGAACACAACTAGGTAAGGCAAGAGGCGCAGAACGAAGGGGCGTGCTTCCGTGCCGTAGCGTTGTAGGAGCGGATTGATGAAATTCAAAGAAATCATTGATAGGACAAACAGTCCCAGGAAGATCTCGCGAGTCCTGCGCCGGGACAACAGTTTTTCCAGCCACGAGCCAATCAATCGCTCCAGCGTCACGTTGAACAGCACGAACACTGTGACGATCAAAACCATGGCCGGCAAAATGCCAGGTTTAGCTACCGTGGCTCCAAGGGTCATGGACAGAAGCCAGCAGACCGACGCAATCGCGGAAAAATCAGCGAGCCCATAGGCTAAACCGATGACGTAAAACGCGGTGAGGCTCAACGGAAAGCGCAGAAGCGTACGAAACTCGAAGCTCGCGCCAAACCCCGCGACAAAAACCGGGAAGACCTGCCAGAAAAAGAAAATGCCCCAGAAGAGCAAGGCCATCCAGCCGGGCCGGCCCTGCGAAAGAAAGAAATACCCACCGGCATAAAACGCAAAGCACAATCCGAGAACAAAAATTCCGCTAAAGACCCCGGCAAAAATAAGACCGATTAAATCGAGGCGATTGTTCTTCTTTCGAAGGCTGTTTCGAAGGATTTGCCAGCGGAGTCCGGCAACCAGGCGAATTTGTTCGGCGATTCCTGTGGCGCGCGTTACATCAGCCACGAGAGTTCCTCGAGCTGCGGACGCTCCGCGCCTTCCTGGCCGACGATCGACAGGAAGATCTGTTCGAGCGTGGTTTGACTTCCTTCCGCGCCCGCGATTCCAGCGCGCAATTCGTCCAGCGAACCCTGAGCGACGAGCCGCCCCTTGTGAATGATGGCCACGTGGCTGCACAGCCGCTCGACAATTTCCAAGACGTGAGAAGTGAGGAATATAGTTGTGCCGCGTTCCGTCATCCGCCCGAGCAATGCCTTCAGCGCACCGGCGGCGAGCGCGTCCACGCCTTCGAAGGGCTCATCGAGAAACAAAATGCGCGGCCCGTGGATGACGGCGGCAGCCAGCGCCAATTTTTTCTGCATGCCGTGCGAATAGTCCGCGATCATGGTCTTGGGGCGGTCGGCAAGCTGCATGAAATCCAATAACTCCTCAGAGCGCCGCTGCGTCGTTGCGCGGTCCAAGCCGTACATGCGGCCCACGAAGTGCAAATACTCGGTCCCCGTCAATCGCTCAAAAAGGCCCATTCCTTCCGGTACCACGCCGATCTGCCGTTTGACTTCGACCGGGTTCGCGGCAAAATCCAAGCCTAAAAGCTGCATGCTCCCAGAGGTGGGAGCCAGCAAACCCGTCAGCATCTTGATGGTCGTGGATTTTCCGGCGCCATTCGGTCCGAGAAAACCAAAAAACTGTCCGGCAGCAACCTGGAGATCGATGGCCTCGACAGCCGTGAGATTCCCGAAGGTCCGCGTCAGCTTTTGGGTCTGAATGGCTATCTCCGGCATCACATCTCCCTGTTCGACCTCGAAATCAGAAGCAAAACTCTAACACGAGTCTTGCGACGCTTCGGGGAGCACACCCTTTGAAAGCCGGGAATCGAGAATCCGTCAGGTGGGCTTGGCTGGCTCCGCCGAAGTGCTGGTGAGTTGCAGATCTTTGGCGAGGAAGGCCGCCAGAACTGCGGGCAGTTCCACGCGGAAAACTGCGCCGCCTTCCTGACGGTTGTAACAGAAAATCTTTCCGGCATGTTCCTGGATGATGCCGAAGCAGATGCTGAGACCCAGACCCGTGCCTTTGCCGACGGGCTTCGTCGTATAGAAAGGATCGAAGACACGATGCGGCTCCTTGATGCCGGGGCCGCTGTCGGAAAACAGAACCACGACGTTGGAGCGGTCTCGGATGGTTTTGACGGTAAGAACGCCGCCATTGGCCGCTTCCATGGCATCCAGACCGTTGCTGATGATGTTGAAAAAAACCTGCATCAATTGATTGCCATCGCCGCGTACGCCGGGGAGAACGGATTCGAGCTGCAATTCCACGCGCGTGGTGGCGGAGCGCAAATCGAGAGCGCGGAGCTGCACGGCATTATTCACAACCGTGTTGATGTCCAGGAGCGTGCGCTCAGGGGGAACTTGCCGCGCGAAGCTCAGGAGATTGCCAACCAGAGTTTTTGTACGACGCGCCTGCTCGCGTATTTTTGCGGCGGTCGCACGGGCCTTTTCCGGAATTGTCGGGTCGTCGGCGAGCAAATCGGAAAACCCAAGAATCGCTGCCAATGGATTATTGATCTCGTGGGCCGCGCCCGCGGCAAGCTGGCCAAGAGAAACCAGTTTCTCCGATTGCACGAACTGCGCCTGCAGCCGTTTCAGATTCTCGACCGATTGTTGCGATTGAGCAAGAAGCCGCGAGCGGTCGCGGTCGGCCATTCGCGTCCGCAGGAAGACAACTAAAGCGAGGGGAAGGGCGGCAACGAGCGTGGTCATCAGACGGAAATCGCGCACCTCAGGTGTGTCGTGGCCATACCGCAAGGTGTAGATCGCAAACAACGGGAGAGAAATGACCGCAGCCATCGCCAGCCACGAAGCCCAGACGCTTCTTTCCTCGCCACTGGAGTCCGGTTCGGATTCGTAAAAATCGCCGGTCGGAGCGTCGAGCTTGTCTCGAAGCTGATAGGCGATCACTCCCGCCAGCGCGAACCACAGGAAAGAGGAGATCAAGGGGATATCGTAGAGACTTCCCGTGTAATATTCTTTCACATCCGAGGCCACGTCGAGCGCCAGCGAAGCAAGCATGTACAGCGTAACGGCTCCGAAGAGGTTGGCGTAAACCGTCCGCCAGGCGCCGCGCGTCCGCAGCGCGAGAATGCCGAATCCCACGACGACGACCATGTTTTGGATATTTGTAACGACGTTGTAATTGTGGTTGTACTGTCCCAGCGACGGCGTCGCATACATCCAGGGCAGCACGCTGAAGATATAGAAAAACGTCCACCACATTAACAGAAGCACAAAATCCAGATACCCAAAGCGGAGTCGATTCTCTCCACCCCTGCGATGCGGAAGCAACGCGAGCGACGCCATGAGCGGGATGCCCCGCAGGAAGAACACGACGTCGCCTGGATACAGGTCGGGGAGCGGCCTATGTTGATAGACTTCGTAGTAGGTCCACTGGAACAACCCGAACATCCAGAGTGTGCAGCTCAGGGCAATAAGCATCCAGAAGAGGTTTCTTCGCCAGTGAGGCGTTCCTGCGTTCAGCAACAAGCCTGCGTTCGCTAGCAGCGGCACGACACACTGCACCAGGTTGCCAAATGTCAAAAGCGTTTCCGCGCCGCGGGGAAGCGACAGTGAGACTGCCGTATAGACGATGAGGATGAGCAACCAAATCCCCAACATCCAGACGATTCTGCGCGAAGAAGACATACGATACGTCTTTCCAGTGTAGGCGTGCAGAGGAGGGCAGGAGCGGACAATCACACCGGACTTGCGCAATGATAAACGAAGATCAGTCCGCTATTTCGCGCAACAAAGGCAGCCCGCCTCGAAGGTCTGGCGGAGGAGGAGGGATTCGAACCCCCGAGACCCTTTCGGGTCTAACGGTTTTCAAGACGAGTGATTGCGCTCCGGCTCCGGCCTAACCTTATGATAACGCAAGACGGCGGTCGGCAGGCTCTGGACGATTTGGGCAGGAAATTCGGCGCATTGGGATATCCACACTGACATGATCCTATACTCATCTTCCTGTTCGTGAAAAGAGTTTCGTCCGGACCGCCCCTGACAGTCTGCGATCCGCACCAAGTCAGCGCAAATTGGCCATGTCTGCCCCACTTTTGCGAACACTTCTCCTCATTATTCCGAGAGGTCTATCCGCTATCGGGTGAGCACAAGGCGCTCGTCGACAAATCCCCCGTACTTGTCGCTAGTGCCGCGTAGATCCTCGCACCATAGTTCCAGGCAGAAAGGAAGCAGGTATGCGAGAAGCGAGCCTTGGATGTCGGTATGGCGGAGATCTTGCAAGTATTCCCAAAGGTCCTGCACATCCGGTCGTTCGCCGGGCTTGATTCGTAGCAGCCGACGCAAATGGCGATCATTTCCCTCAAAAGCCTCCTGGGTGAGCTTCTCGGGAGGAGCT
>Ga0137392_10000400_pt1 | contig 22695 bp, 20 predicted proteins | sample 15con2h34AmetaG_FD_101394 | JGI IMG/M metagenome (GOLD analysis project Ga0137392, IMG submission 101394) | Vadose zone soil microbial communities from Angelo Coast Range Reserve, California, USA - 15con2h3.4A metaG | ecosystem: Environmental > Terrestrial > Soil > Vadose zone > Saprolite... | reverse complement strand
GATGCCCCACTCGATCACCACGAACGCGAGCGCCAGAATCCCCACGGCCTGCCAGAACGGATGCGACGTGTAGCGGCGCAGGCCGGCGCTCACCTGTGTGCCCCCAGGTACTGCACGAGGCCCTCGAGCTGCGCGCCCGTCAGCATCGAGCCGAAGCTCTTGGGCATCACGCCCGCGAACTTCTCATAGCCCTTGGCGATCGACGACATAGGATCGAGGATTTTCTTGCGAATCGACTCTGTGGACCGGCGCGCGCCGACGTGCGTCAGGTCGGGTGCGATGCGCCCGCCCTGCCCGTCGAGCGTGTGGCAGCCGAGACACCCCGCGGCCTGGATGATGGTCTTGGGATCGGTGCTGCCACCCGCAAGACCGCCACCACTTCCACCACCGCCACCACCAGCGGTTGTGGAGGTGGTGGCGGCTGGGATATCGGCTCCGGTCACATCCACGGTGCCACCCTGCGACTCGAGGAACGCGATAAGCGACCAGATCTGCGGCGGCGAGAGCTGCGCCGTCATGCGCGGCATGATCGGTTGATAGCCCGACACGACGTAGGCGGCCGGCGCGTCGAGCGACTCGAACAGGTACTGCTTGCACGTCCTGCCGGACTCGCGCTTGCCGCAGCGCGCGCCGATGGGGCCCGCGCCTTTTTCGTCGGTGAGCAGGTTGGGGGCGCGAGTGCCCAGGCCGTGACAGGCGGTGCACCCGCCGGCGCCGTTGAACAGCTTATCGCCCGCCGCCACCAGCTGCTCAGTCGTCACGTTGGCGCCGAAGCTCAGCGACTGCGGCACCTCCGACTGAATCTGCGGGATTTTGTTGGCGATCAGCGTGTACAGACCGAGCGTGCCGAGCACCACCGCAATGACTTTGAGGTTAGTGCGCCACACGGCCGCCCTCCTTCGGTTCCGGGACGAACGTGGACTTTTCAGCGAGGCCGCCCAGCCAGAAGACGAACGCCACGAGCGACAGGAAAATCAGCACACACAGGCTGATCATCTTGGCGGCGTAGCCGAGCGCCGGCGTCGCGGCGTACTTGCTCGTGTCTTGCAATACCTGCCACACGTGCCAGTGCATGCGGATGCCGGAGCGCGCGAAGCCCATCAGGCCCATCAACCACGTGAACGTGACGGCGAGGATGAACAACGCGTACTGCGAGCGCGCCGGCATCTTGCCCCACTGGATCGCGCCGAGCGACTGCGCGCCTTTCCCGATGCGGATGTCGATGATGGTGACGAAGAGGATGCAGGCGAGGACCGCGCCGACCTGGTACACCGAGTAGCCGATCCGGACGATGGCCTCGCCGAAATAGCCGCGGATCCCGAAGAACAGGACCACCGCCGCCGCGATTCCGAACATCACGCCCTGCACGATGGTCCCCTGGCGCGCCCACGCCACGACCGGCCGGTTATTGGCGCGGCGATACAAGAGGAAGGACAGGAACGTGGTCAGGATCATCAGATTGACGGCGGTGTTCTTGGCGCTCATCACGCCCAGGGCGCCGAGCAGCGGGTGGTGCGAGCCGCCCATCGCCCCCAGCTCCTTGGTGTCGGCGATCATCGTATGCGGTGTGCCCCAGACCAGCGCGCCCAACACCAGCACCATCAACAGGTACTTGGTATACGGCCGGAACCGCTCCGCCCCCGGGATGCGGCCCATGCCGATCCAGAGGTAGTAGTTGCTCGCCAGGAACAGCACGGCGATCAGGAAGGCCTGGATCACCCACAGCCAGCTCATGAAGCCGCCCATCATCGTGATGCCCATGGACTGGTCGTACTGATAGATCTCGCGGCCCAGCCAGTAGCCCGCGAACGGCAGCACGATCAGGGCAGAGGTCGCGATGAAGTTGCCGACGTAGCCCATCCAGTCGTAGTGGGCGCGCTCCTCGTCGGTCTTGGCGGCGAGGAAGCGGTAGCTCGCGTACGCGCCCACGATCGCACCGCCGAACACCACGTTGGCGATGAGCCGGTGGATGTTGATTGGCATCCAGGTGGCGTTGGCGATGGCGTGCCACAGCTTGATCGTGGTGGGATCGGTACTGGACGTGATGTCTCGGGGCGGCGTCATCATGTAGGTGAGCCACGAATTCGCGATCAGCATCACGATCGTGCCCCACACATTGAGCAGCACGCCCAGGCCCACGTGCACCACCTTGGCCCGGCCTTGCTTCCAGCGCTCCCAGCCGTAGTAATAGAGATAGAGCGTGAATGACTCGAAGAAGAACAGGGCGGCGTACAGCCACATCGACGGCGCGAACACCGCGGTCAGATACGCCCACGGCTTCATCCACAGGGTCGCGAGGATGAAGACGAGGATCGCCCCCCAGATCGCCGTCGCCGAATACGCGACCAGCAAGAGCCGCGTGAATTCCTTCGACAGGCGATCGTAGCGCGCGTCCTTGGTCACGATGCCGATCGCTTCCGCCACCACCGCGAACATCGGTACGCCCAGCACGAACGCCGCGAACATCAGGTGGACCTCGGCCGCGATCCACACAGCGGCCCGGGCCCCGATCAAGGGAAAATCCCCGTACGCATGGGCCGTATCGGCCGCCGCCTGAACCAGGGCGAGAGGCATCATCGGGCGAAGAAGGGCAAACGCTTGGAGAAGTCCACCGGCATCGTCTGGCGCACCTCAGCGAGCAACTCCAGTGTGATCTCGCGGCGGCCAGTGCGACGGGCGTAGGCCTCGACGCGCTCCGCCACCACGCCCCGCACGAACGACGGAATGCGTGCGATCCGCGCTTGCGCCTCGGGCGCCCAGGCGAGCTGCGGCGTGAACTCGGCGCCGTAGGTGACGCCTGCGCGCCGCGCAATCAGCGCGGCGCCCGCCGGCGGCTCGTAGGCGCACGACGGATCCGCGGCGAGCACGTCGCCCGCGAGCGCGAACGCGCGCGCGCGGCAGCCGCCGCACAGCTCGCGATACTCGCAGCGCCCGCACTTGCCGCCGAGCGTCCCTTCCCGGAGCGACTGGAACAACGGCGCGCCGCGCCAGATATCGCCGAAGGATTGGCGGCGCAGATCGCCGGCGGTCTCGGGGAGATAGGGGCACGGCGTGAGTTTGCCGTCGGGCGTGATGCGGCAGTACTGCGTGCCGCAGGGACAGCGGGTCTCGTAGTTCAACACGGGCGAGGCCGGGTCCGCCGCATGCACGTGGCGCATGAACTGCGGCGCGCACTTGGCGCGCACCAAGATGCGGCCGCGGAATTCACCTTCCCAGCGCGCCAGGTCGGCGAGCACCGCGTCGTAATCGGCCGGTGACAGATCGGAGAGGCCCGCGCCGCGACCGGTGGCCACGAGGAAGTAACAGTTGAAGGAGACGGCCCCCTGCTCCGTCGCCCACTCGAGCAGGCCGCGCAGCTCGGCGCGGTTGCCTTTGGTGACGGTCGTCTGGATGATGAAATCGAGCCGCGCCGCGCGCAGCCGTTCGAGTGCCGCCGTGGTCTCGGTCAGGGCGCCCTTGCCGCGGCGAAAGTTGTCGTGGTAGACCGGCCGCAACGAGTCCACGCTCACCGCAACGCCCGTGACACCGGCGTCCTGGAGCGACGCGACGCGCTGATCGGTGAGGAGCGTGCCGTTCGTTCCCACCACGACCGTGGCGCCGCCCGCCGATGCCTGGCGGGCGATGGTCTCGAGGTCCGCCCGCAGCAGCGGTTCACCACCCGACAGAATGAGGAGCGGTGCTGGGTTGGCGGCGAGGATCTCGTCCACGATGCGCCGGCACTCCCCCGTCTCCAGCTCGGCGACCGCGGTCTCGTGCGGGCCGGCGGAGATGTAGCAGTGCGCGCACTCGAGGTTGCAGCGCTTCGTCAGGTTCCAGGCGACCACGTGCGGGACGAAATCCACGTCAGTCTCCCGCTTGCTCCTGCAGCAGCTTCTCCACGGCCTGCTTCGCCTCCTCCGGCTTCACACCTTTGAAGTCGACCGGACACGCGCCCATCTTCTCGTCGATGTCGCGGATGGGGCAGCGCGTAATGCCTTGCGCCTTCGCCTCCTCGATGAACGCGCGCATCTCGGGGCTGAGCGCATCCTTGCCCTCAGCCTCGGCGCGGATCTGTTTGGCGCGCAGCTCGGTGAACATGACCATCATCGTATCGACGTCGAACTCGTCGGCCTCGATCATCGCCTGCTTGTTGTCATCCATCACCGGCGTGGTCACGCGCCAAATCGCGTGATGGCGCGCGAACCGTTCCACCGTATTGCGGGCGAGCGGCCGGGCGATGAGCGGCACCAGCTGCAGCCGCGACCACGCCTCTTCGGTCCACAGGATGGGATCGGTGGCCACGCGCTCGCGCGTGCTTACCGCCCCGGTCACCGGGCACTGGGTCTCGACCATCGCCACGGCTCCTTCGGGGTCGGCATCGTGGCCCTGCACCTTGGTGGCTTTGAGCTGCTCAGTCGCCTTCACTTCGGCGAGCGCCAGCTCTTCGGCCGAGCCGATGCCCATGATCAGTTGCATGTGCGTGGGCAGGAGCTTCTGGATCGCCTCGTCCAGCCACTTGTTGGTGACCGTCGCGGCCTGATCGTCCGTGTGCTCGAGGACGTATTCCTCGACCGCACGGCGCGCGATGCCCTGCGCGAACGGCGGCACGCGCAGGATCCGCACTTCGGCGTCGGGCGCCCAGGGCAGACCCGCCTGGCCGTCTTCCTCGATCCAGGGGATATCCTCGGGCCGGATGCCCGTCGTGCCCACGAGCAGCGTGTTGCACGGCGCGATCCGCACCAGGTTCTCCGCCTGGCTGCCCAACTCGGTCCCCTCGATGCGGTGCGCGCCGTGGCGCGCCAGGATCATGAGCGACGGCTTGACCTCCTCCGCCCACTGCATGATCACCTGGAACGGCTTGCCGATGAGGATCTGCGTCTTGAGCGGGACGGCGGGGAACTGCTGGGCCATCACCTCGGCGCGCTTGAGATTCGCCTGGCAGAGCTTGAGCAGTCCTTTGTCGATGATGTTGTTGTGCAGCGCTTCCTGCTCTTCGAACTTGAAGACCTTGGACGCCTGATAGCTCAGCACGTCCTTGATGTTGTGGAAGACGACGTGGTGGTACTCCACGTCGAAGGCGCTGCACACATGGAGCGACGCGCCGAACGCCTGCGCCAGCTCGAGCGCTTCGCGCATCGCCTTGTAGCTGTAGGATGACCCATCGATGCACACCAGGAAGCGCCCGCCGGCGAGCGGCGCCTGGTCGCGCACGATCAGGACGTCCTTCTCCACGCCGCGCAGCACGCGCGCCACCACGCCACCCAGCTGCGAGAACGTCTGGCGGCCCAGACCGTGCGCACCGACGGCGAGCAGGTCGTACTGCCGGCCCGACGAGCCGACCAGGCGCGCGGCCTGGTCCTCGTCCTCGGCCACCAGCCGGCCGTTGGCGCCGACCTGCACGTCGGAGCGGACCTTCTCCCCGCCATCGTAGCCCGCGGCACGGTTGGGATCGAAGCCGATCAGCCCCGGCAGCCGGCCCGCGCCGCGATTCACTTCGTTCACGATTTCTTCGTAGTTGATGCCTTCGAGCAGCTGGCGCGTGAGCGGCACGCCGGCGGCGTCGCAGCGCTTGCCGAGCTGGTCCAGAAAGCTGTCGGCGATGAGCTGCAGGCCCTTCTCGATCAGCTTGTCGTGGATCTTGCGCTGTTTCTTGATCTCATCGGGCGTCTGGAACTGCGCGGGGAGGCCGGTTTCGAGCTGGCGGAAGCGGACATCGTGGAGGCGTGCGGCGTAGACGTGATTGCCGGTGAGACGCCCTTGCGAGCGGCGCGCCAGCTCGATGGCGCGGTCGACGGCCCAGTCGGAGTGCTGGGAGTTGTCGACCGGAACGAAGATTTCGCGATACACCGCTACCCCCGGGTTCGGGAGGACGGGCACACGCCACTACTCTCGCCGGGCCCGGTGGCTTCCGCCGGGTTCGGTGCTCCTGATCTCAACGAGAGGCGGGGTGTGTGTCCGGCGTAATCGGTCGTCAGTGCTGCTTTGGTCGAGCGAGTATGGGCCGCGGCTAAAGAACTGTCAAGGCGACTATGAAGGCGGGGGAACGAGCTGTTCGCCGGTCGCGTCCCACACGGTGATGGCATCGACGGGGCACGCGTCGCAGGCCCGCAGCAGCTGCTCCCGCTCGACCCGGCCGGGATCGTGAAAGACCGCCAAGCCTTCAGCGTCGAGTTGAAACGCCTCCGGCGCTGCGGTGACGCAATCGCCGAAGCCCACGCACAACTCGCGGTCGATGCGCACGCGCAAGGCGCCGACGGTCTGTTCGAGAAAGCCGCTCACATCCCTTCCAAGCCCAGTTCCGTCCGGGCCGCGTCCATCATGGCCGGCGTGATTTCGGCGATGCCGCGGTCTTTCGCGTAGTCGGCGTAGATCTTCTTGACCATGCCGCGCACGAAGGTGGGCACGCGAGCGAGGCGCGCTTCCGCTTCGCCCGTCCAGTGAGGCCCGCCGCCGCTCCCCGCTCCCCGCTCCGTGTCCTTTAGGGCGCCGCTCTCCGTAAACGCGTCTTCCCGCCCCGTCGTGACCTGGCTGCGGATCGTCTCGAGGGGTTCGGCCGCGATCGTGGTGCCGCCGATCTTCACGCCCAGCGACGCGACGAGCTGCGTCTCCATGGGGTTGGTCAGCAGTCCCACCACGCGGCCGCAGGCAGGGCACTTGAACGCCGCGGCGAGCGTACCGTCGCCCGGGAGGCGGCGCTCCTCGAACGTCATTTGCCGGTCGCACTCGACGCAGAGGAATTTCATAACCGCCCCCCGAGTGCTTGCCACACGGCGTCGCCGGGATTGAAGGGGATGCGCGCGAGGAGCGGAATCGCGAACTCGCGCGCCAGCGTGTCGCCCGCGTCTCCCGGGAACTGCGGGCCCGCCATGTTCTCGATCACGCCGAGCAGGCGTGTGCCCCGCTCGCGCGCCGCGTGCAACGTGCGGCGCACCGCGTCGGCCGATTCAACCGTGGGAATCGTCACGGTGAGCACGTCGGGCGGGGCGGGCAGCAGATCCAGCAGCTCGTGCAGCCGGGCCACGCCTGGGGGCAAATCGACCAATAGCACGTCGAGCGCGCCCCACGCCACGTCGCTCAGCAGCTCGCGCAGCGCGGCCGCCTCGAGCGCGCCGCGCCAGATGAAGGCGTCGTTTTCGGGTCCCTTGAATGCCAGCGGCTTGCCGTCTTCCAACAGGTGCGCCATCGACACGCAGCGCACGCCGTCGGCGCCCGCCACGGGTTCTACGGCATCGCCGGTGACGGCGAGCGGTCCGGCGGCAGCGAGCAGCCGCGCCAGCGTGGGGCCGTTCAAGTCGGCGTCGAGCGCCCCCACGCGGCGGCCAGCGCGCGCCAGGGCCCGCGCCAGGTGCGCGGTGACAAAGCTCTTGCCGACGCCGCCCTTGCCGCTCATCACGGCGACGATGCGCTGCACCGGTGCCAGGCGCTCGGCCACCCGCCGGCGCTGCGCGCCGACCTGCGCGCCCAGACCCGAGCGGTCGGCCTCGGTCAGCTCGTGATACGTGCGGATGCGCAGCGGCATGGAAGAAAGGATAGACGGCTAGGCGGCTACACGGCTAGAGTGGCCGACTAACCGCCTAGCGGTCTAGCCGTCTAGATTCCCCCCATGATCGAAGCCCTCAAGGAAAGGCTGCAGGCCGAAGTCGAGCGCCTCAATTACGAGATCAACTTCATTCTGCCGAAGGAGATCGAGAAGGCGCGCGCCCACGGCGACCTGCGGGAGAACTCCGAGTACAAGGCCGCGCTCGAGCGCCAGGGGTTCGCCCAGGCGCGGGTGCACCATCTGCGGCTGCGGCTTTCCAAACTCTCCGACGTGCGCGAGGCGGACATTCCCAAGGACAGTGTCGGCTTCGGCTCGCGGGTGACCGTACAGGACCTCGATACGAAACGGAAGGAAGTATACGCGCTGACGCTGGGCGAGTTCATCGATGGCGAAGACGCGGGCGACGAGATGTCCATCTCGATGGCGTCGCCGCTCGGCAAGTCACTCATGGGCCACAAAGTGGGCGAGGCCGTCACCATCGCCCTGCCCGTGGGCAAGCGACGGCTGAAGATCCTCGACCTATTGACTGTCCACGAGATCGCAGGCGGGAAGCAGTCCTAGAGGCTCAGCCTAAACACCACCGGGCCGTTGGGTTTCGCCGAGCCGTCGCGCGGCTCGATGCTCATCGCCACCCCGGTGACCCGGCCCGAGTCCGCGGGCACCTCGAGCGTCATGGTCATCGGGTCCGACGTCATCATCGGCATCAGCCCCGCAGGGCGCGGTCCGTGGTCGGTCAAATACCACAGTTGATAGGTTTCGTCGGTCTCGTTGGGCGCGAGCCCTTCGCACCGCACCAGCCAGCGCCGCGACACCGAGTCGGTGAAAATTGTGACGGCGCCGAGCCGGCCGTTGGTGGTGACGGGGGCATAGAGGATGTGCGACGCCGGGTTGCGCAGGAACGTGTTCAGCGTGTCGCGGTAGCGATCGAGCGTGCCCGCGAGCTGCGCCACTTCGCCGCGCAGGCTCCGCACGGTCTGCACGGTCCAGTAGCCGGCCGCGCCGAGGGCGATCACGATAACGGCCGCGAGCGCCAGCGCCCGGCGCGACCATCGGTGCGCGCGCGTTAGCGCGCGCGCCAACACACGCTCCTTCATTCCGGAGCGCGGGGTCCGTGATGCAGCGCCCATCCCCAGCCAATCGCTCATGTCCACCAATCCCTCAAGTGCTGCAATGCGTCCGCCAGCTTGCCTTGCGCGATGCGCATCCGCGTCTTCACCGTGCCGAGCGGCACATTGAGCCGCGCGGCGATCTCCGAGTGCGACAGTCCTTCGAAATACGCGAGCGCCACCACTCGCCGTTGCTCCTCGGGCAGGCCGGCGAGCGCCTGATGCACCTCACGGTGCACCGGGAAGCCCGGCACCGATGCTTCCGCCGCGCCCGCCGCCGGCGTGACACCGCCGTCGTCGATGTCGCGAGCGCGCTCCCAGCGTTCCGCTTTGCGCCACCAACGCCGCCGCCGGCGCAGCAGGTCGAGCGCGCGATTGCGCGCGATCGACAGGATCCACGGCACCAGCGGCCCCCGGCGGACGTCGTGCCGGTCGACGCGCCGCCACACCTGCGTGAACACGTCGCCCACCACTTCCTCGGCTTCGTCGTCGTCCTGCAGGATGCGATACGCGAGGCCAAGGACCCACGGCGCGAGTTCGTCGTATAACTCCGTCAGGGCCGCTTCCTCCCGCGCCCTGAGGCGGGCGAGCAGCCGGCGTTCTTCCTCTTGACTAAGACGTTTTGGCTGGGTCACTTAGATTCCGAAGCTAGTGTTGTTCCCCCACAGGAGCCATTCCCATGATGCGCAAGCTATTTCCGGCCGTCGCCGCCCTGGCCGTCGTCGCCACAATCCGCCTCGCCGCCCAGGGCATGGACGACCCCAATAACAAAGTTGCGGGCGGCGGGGTTGCCACGGGTTGGCACGGCCGCACCGACGTCGACCGCCGCAGCAACGCGGCCCCGCCGCTCACCGAGGTGAAGTTCGCGGCGATGGGCGACGGCTTTCACGCTACGATGGGCCCGGCCGCCATTTTCTGGCGCGACCAGGATGTGGCGAACGGCAAATACCACATCGTCGCCACGTTTACGCAGACCAAGGCCCCGATGCATCCCGAGGCGTACGGCCTGTTCCTCGGCGGCTCCGGGCTCGACGGCAAGAACCAGCGCTACACGTATTTCCTGGTGCGCCAGGACGGCAAGTTCCTGGTGAAGCGCCGCATCGGCGATTCGACCGCTGTGGTGACGACGGGTGAGCGCGGCGGCTGGGTGGCAAACGGCGCGGTCGTGAAGGCCGACAGCGCCACCGGCAAAGCGACCAACGAGCTGAGCGTCCTCGTGAAGGACGGTACCGTCACGTTTTCCGTGAACGGCAAGGCGGTCTACACCGCAAAGGCGAGCGATCTGGACGTGGCGGGGATCGTGGGTTACCGCGTGAACCACAACCTCGACGTGCACTTAAGCGCGATCGGGATTCACAAGGTGTAGGGGGCCGGCGGAGCTGTGACGCGCGAAGCGCACCGCCAGCGCCAGCGACAAGACGAACAGTGCGACCATCATCCACGCGATGAGGCTGTAGCCGCCGATCGCGTGATGTAGCGTGTCGCCCACCACGTCGCGCCCGGTCAGCCCCACGACTGCGGCGAGCGCGAGGACTGCGTACACACTCCAGCGCAGCGCGCGCGGCAGCTCACGGAAGGGCAGCGCCAGGAATGGATACAGCACGAACAGCAGCGTGACGAGGTGCGACTTCCAGGTCATGGCGGACAGCAGGTGTCCGATCAGGAAGACGCTGGCCAGCTCGAACATTGTCACCGGCGCACCCCGCAGCCGCAGCCAGATCAAGAGACCGAAGAACCCCACGAGCAGCACACCAGCGCCGACGCGGTACGCGGTCCGCGCCGTGGCCTCCGACGCGGGGAGCAGCCGATAGTCGCGGTCGGTGGTGTCGGCCGAGGGACGCAGCAGCCGGTACACCGCTCCGTTGAGATCCTGGTTGGTGTAGGTCATGATGACCCGGCCGTGCTGGAATCCTTGCAACACGAAGCCGTAGAAATCCTTGAGGTCCTGCACCCCCTGGCGCGGCCCCCGTTGTGCCATGGGCAGGAGCAGGCAAGCCGCACCCAACGGCAGGACCGCGAGCGCCGCTCGGCGGCGCCCGCGCAGGACGAGCCAGCCGACCCAGAAGATCGGGATGAGTTTGATCGCCGCCGCCAGCACCAGGGCCGCCGCGGCCCGCACGTCCCGTCCGTCCGCGTACCACACGAGACCCGCGAGCACGAGCACGAACAGACCGAGATCGATCTGCACGAGGTTGAGGTTGTTGAGAATGAACTGCGCCGACAGCACGACGGCCGCCACGAGCGGCCAGGTGGCACGGTTGCGGCCCGGCCAATACGCGTCGGCCACGCGGCGTGTGAGGACGACCGCGACCGGGATGAAGGCGAGGTTTGCGAAGTAGAATAAGGCCGCCGCGGCTTTGAGGGGGAATAGCGCGAACAACTGGAACGCGAAGGCAGCAAACGGCGGATAGGTGGCGTCGCGGAGGCCCGGTACGTGGACGTAGAGGGGATGGCCGGTGAAGAACCAGCGGCCCGCAATCCACTTCGCGTAGAAGTCGGTCCCCGGGCGTTGGCGCGCGGCCCAGATGACCGACAGCGCCGCCATGGCAACCACCGCCCCGCTCGCCAGCGCGATTCGTTTGGCGCGCACAGCGCGAAGCTAGTCGCCGAGCGGCTCGATCACAAGCGCGATTTGTTGGTGGGCGGCGCGCAGCGCCGCCTCCACCAGCTCCGGCGCATCACCGTGGGCGAAGATGAAGCCCACGTAACGCGAGCCCTCCGGCCACGCGACCAGTGTCTGTCCCAGCGCGACCGTGAACTGCACCGCGTCGATGCCCGGGACGCGCGCGGCGCCGGCCTGACCACGAATCGCGCGCAGCGTTCCCGAGCGCGGTACGGGGATCATCATCACACCGCTCGGCCGCGCCTCGCGCTCGAGCTCCGGAAGATCCATCGAGAGCGCGTGCCGCACGATGACCTCTTCCAGCGACCATTGTCCCTTCCCCGTTCCCCGTTCCCCGAATCTCAACGCCGCGCTGCACCGTCCGCCGATCGGCCGCGCCGCCAGCTCGATCAACCACGCGCCCTCACTATTCCACCGCAGCTCGGCGTGAATCGGCCCCTCGCGCAGATCGAGCGCCCTGACTGCCGCCTGTGCGCATGCGGCGATCGCGGCCTGAGCCGTTTCCGGCAAACGCGACGGCGTGACGTAGATCGTCTCTTCGAAGAAGGGACCATCGAGCGGATCGGGCTTGTCGAAGATCGCGAGCACGTGCAGCCGCCCGGCGATGACCAAGCCTTCGAGGGCTACCTCGGGTCCCCCGATGAAATCCTCGACGAGATACTGCTCCGCCCACTCGCCGCAGCCCGCAATGTCCGGCTGCGCGAGAATGGCGGCGAGCCGAGCCTGGGCAGTGACGAACGCGCGCGCGTCGTCGGCGCGGATCACGCCGCGGCTCGCCGCAAGCCGCAGCGGCTTGATCACGCAGGGATAGCGCAGCGCGGCGGCCACGTCACGGGCCGGCTCCTTCAGCGTGTGCAGGGAGAACCGGGGCACCGGAACGCCGGCTTGGGCGAGCGTGACGCGCTGCAGGTGTTTGTCGCGCGCCGCGAGCGCGGCGCGCTCCGTGTTGCCCCGCAGCTGCAGGCGGGTCGCGATCGCGGCCGCCACGACTGCGGTATCGTCGTCCACACCCAAGACGCCGTCGAGTCGGTGCTGGCGCGCGAAGTCCCGGGCCTGGTCGGCGGCCCGATCGGGGGTGGCCAGAGCGAGTGTGACGAGATTGGCGGGCTCCGCGCCTTCGAACGTGCTGGGTCGCTCGGACGCGACGGTTAGGTCCGCCCCGATCGCGCGGGCGGCCTCGACGAATGCGGTGGCGCGGTAGGTGGCGGTAGGAAGAAGAAGAAGGAGGCGAGCCAGGCTACTTCTTCGCGGCCGCGAAGTAGGGGTTCGCGCCCGAGCCATGATCGGTGATGTCCACGATCCCCTTCACCTCGGGGATGTGGCGGTTCAGCATGGCCTCGATGCCCTGGCGCAGCGTCACATCGGCCATGCCACAGCCCTGGCAGCCGCCGCCCATCCGCAGCATCACCACGGCGTCCTGCACGTCGATCAGCTCGACGCGCCCACCGTGGCGCGCCACCATAGGGTTTACCTCGTCCTCGAACAGCCGGGCGACGCGGTCGTACAGCGCGTCGTCGTCGCCGAGGTTCGCCGGCGCCGTCTTCACGGCGATCGGCGGCGTGGCGCCGGCGAGCGCCGCCCGGATCGCCTTGCCCACGTCGCGCCCCACCATCGTCCAGGGCGCCTGATCGCTCTTCACCACCGTCACGAGGTTGCCCGATACGATCACTTCCGAAACGCGGGCACCGGGAATCGCGAAGATCTGCGTCACCAGCGGCGAATCCTGCGCCTCGGCGGGCGACGTGAACCGGCGCACGCCGCCCGGCGTCACCGGCACGCTCACCAAAAACTTGCAGCGGCCGGTGTCGATCGGCTCAGCCGTGATCTTGATCTCGGGGTCCATGGTCTCAATGTAACACTGAGCTCAGGCGCCAGCGCGCGCCCGCATTTCCTTCGCCGCCGCCACCAGGTTCTTGAGCGCCGGGAGCGTCTCTTCCCAGCCGCGCGTCTTCAAGCCGCAGTCGGGGTTCACCCAGATCTGCCGGTCTGCCAGCACCGCGCGGGCCGCCTCCAGCAGCTTGATGATCTCCGCGGTGCTCGGCACGCGCGGCGAGTGGATGTCGTAAACGCCCGGGCCGATTTCGTTCGGGTACTTGTAGCTCTGGAAGGCGTGCAGCAATTCCGAGCCGGAGCGCGCGTTCTCGATCGAGATCACGTCGGCGTCCATCTGCGCGATGGTGCGCACCACGTCGTTGAACTCGCTGTAGCACATGTGCGTGTGGATCTGCGTCGCGTCGGTGACGCCGCTGGTGGCGAGCCGGAACGCCCGCACCGCCCATTCGAGGTAACCGGGCCAATCGGCGCGGCGCAGCGGCATGCCCTCGCGCAGGGCGGGTTCGTCGATCTGAATGACCCGAATGCCCGCAGCTTCCAGGTCCTGCACTTCGTCGCGGATGGCGAGCGCCAGCTGCGCCGCCGTCGCCGCGCGCGGTTGGTCGTCGCGCACGAACGACCACTGCAGGATGGTCACCGGTCCTGTCAACATCCCTTTAACCGGCTTCGCAGTACGATCCTGCGCGAAGCGGCTCCACCGCACCGTCATTGGTTTCGGCCGCGCGACGTCGCCGTAAATGATCGGCGGCTTCACATAGCGCGACCCGTAGGACTGCACCCAGCCGTGCTCGGTGAAGGCGAAGCCCGCGAGCTGTTCGCCGAAATATTCGACCATATCGTTGCGCTCGAACTCGCCGTGCACCAACACGTCGAGGCCGAGGTCTTCCTGCAGCGCCAGCGTCTTGGTGATCTGCGCGCCGATGAAGGCGTCGTACTCCGCCGCCGTCATCTTGCCGTCGAGCATGCGGCGCCGCGCGGCGCGCACGTCGGCAGTCTGCGGGAACGAGCCGATGGTGGTCGTGGGATACGGCGGCAGCGACAGTTGCTGCGCCCGCCGCAGCCCGTAGGGCGACTGGCGCTTCACGTCGCTCGCGGTCACACCGGCGACGCGCTGCGCCACCGTGGCGCTGTGAATCCGCTCCGACCGGCGGCGATCGGCCGCCGCGCGATCGCTCGCCGCGAACGCGGTCGCCACCGGTTTTGCGTCCCCGGCGAGTGCGCGCTTGAGCGTGACGACCTCCGCCAACTTCTGCTTCGCGAACGCGAGCCAGCTCTTCAACTCGGCGTCGAGGCGGGTCTCCTGGTCCAGGTCGATCGGCACGTGCAGCAGCGAGCAGGACGGCGCCACCCAAACGCGCTCGGACCCGAGCTTCGCTTTCGCCCCCTGCAGCATCTGCAACGCCGCGGACAAGTCGGCGCGCCAGATGTTGCGGCCGTCCACCACGCCCGCCGACAGGATCTTGTCGGCCGGCCAGCGCGCCACCAGGCCGTCGAGCTGCCCCGGCGCGCGGACCAGGTCGACGTGCAGCGCCTGGACCGGCAGGCCCAGTGCGGTGGCGGCGTTGTCGTCGAGCCCCGCGAAGTACGTGGCGAGCAGGAGCTTGGCGGGCCCGGCGTGCTTGGCGAGCTGGGCGTACGCCATGCGATAGGCCTCGAGCTCAGCCGGCGTGCGGTCGAGTGCCAAACAGGGCTCGTCCAGTTGAATCCACGACGCGCCGGCCTTGGCGAGCCGGCCGATCACGTCGCCGTACACCGGCAGCAGCTTCTCGAGCAGCGACAGACGATCGAATGGCTTGCCGCGCGCCTTGCCGAGCAGCAGGAACGTGACCGGCCCGATCAGCACGGGCTTCGCCACGATGCCGAGCTTCTTGGCCTCGGCGAGCTCCTCGAACGGCTTCGGCGACGCGAGCCGGAACGCCTGGTTCGCCTCGAGCTCGGGGACGAGATAGTGGTAGTTGGTGTCGAACCACTTCGTCATTTCCATCGCGACCACGTCGCGACCCTTGCCCTGGACGCCGCGGGCCATGGCGAAGTAGGTGTCGAGGTCCACGTCGCCGCCGCTCCAGCCGTAGCGCGCCGGCACAGCGCCCACCAGCGCGCACGCGTCGAGCATGCGGTCGTAGAGCGAGAAGTCGTTGACCGGAACCAGATCGAGGCCGGCATCGCGCTGCAGCGCCCAGTGGCGGGCCCGTAGCCCCGCCGCAACCGCAAGCAGGTCCGCGCGGGACGTCTTGCCGCTCCAATAGCCTTCGGTGGCGCGCTTCAGCTCGCGAGCGGCGCCCAGAGGCGGGAAGCCGAGTGTGTGGGCCAGAGTCATGGGAGGAGGAATGTAATCGTATATTCTCGCGAGTGACTCCTCTCCTGCTGGCGCTGGCCGTGCAAGCCGCCGCCTGTGCCAACGAAACGTCGGCGCGGGCGGCGGTGGACTCCGGGTGGCGCGCGTACCGGGGCGGCGATGCGGCGGCCGCCGCGGCGGCGTTCGGGCGCGCCGACTCGCTCTGCCCGGGGGCGCGCGGTGCCGCCACCGGGATGGGCTTCGCCGACTTGCGACTGGGGCGGTGGGACGCCGCGGTCACGACCTTCCGGCGCGCCCTGCGCGCCGATTCCGGCGACGCCGACGCCTGGACCGGCCTCGGCCTCGCCTCCCGCCCCCTGGGCCGCGGTGCCGACGCCATCGCAGCGTTTCGTCGCGCGCTGCGGATCGCGCCCGACTACGCCGACGCCGAGGAGGCCCTGCTCGGCCTTGGCGCCGCGGTGGCGCCGGTTCCCCGCGCGCGTCCCGATAACGCCGCCATACCCGCCCGCACGTCCGGTGAGCACTTCGAAGTGCGCAGCGGCTTGATCTGGTCTCCCCTGTACGTCCAGGGTATCAACCTCGGCGCGGCCCTCCCAGGCAAGTTTCCCGCCGACTTCCCCAGCGACGATGTGACGTACACGCGTTGGCTCTCGTTGATGGCGGGGGCGCATGCCAACGTGGTTCGCGTTTACACAATCCTGCCCCCCGCGTTTTACCGGGCGTTCGCCCAATGGAACAGCGACCACCCCGACGACCCGCTGTGGCTCGTCCAGGGCGTCTGGACGGAATTGCCGCCCCACAGCGCATACGACGCACCGGCCTTCCGCGGAGGCTTCGTCGCCGAGCTGCGCCGCGCCGCCGACGTGGTGCACGGGCGCGCGCGCTTACCGCAGCGGCCCGGCCACGCCTGGGGCCGTTACACGGCGGACGTGTCGGCGCATACGCTCGCCTGGTTGATCGGTCGCGAGTGGGAGCCGCAGTCGCTGCAGGCGTACGGCTCGCTTCACATGAACCGCACGCGCTTCGCGGGCCGTTTCCTCGCCGTGGACTCCGGCACCGCCGCGGACATATGGCTGGCGCAGCAGTGCGACACGCTGCTGGCGTACGAATGGGATGTCTATCACGCGCAGCGGCCGATCGCCTACGTCACGTGGCCCACCCTCGACCCGCTGTCGCACGTGACTGAGCCGGGGCGGGAGGAGGAACAGGCGCTGCGGCGCCGCTATGGCTTCCCGCCCAATCCGCGGCTCAAGGAATACGCCAACGACGGCGTCACGTTGGATGCCATGCGTGTCCGGATCACGTCCGCCGACTCGGCCGGCTACTTCGCCGCCTATCACGCCTATCCTTACTATCCCGATTTCATCGGCCGCGACTCGGCCTACGGTCCCTCGCACTATCTCAGTTACCTGCGCGCGCTGGCGCGCCATCACGCCGGCCGCCCGCTGCTCGTCGCCGAGTACGGCGTCCCCTCGTCGCGCGGCAACGCCCATCTCGCGCCCGAAAGCCTGAATCACGGCGGCCACGACGAACGGGAGATGGCGGCGATGGACGTGCGCCTGACCCGCGAGATCCGGGACGCGGGGCTCGCCGGCGGCATCGTCTTCGCGTGGCTCGATGAGTGGTTCAAGCACAACTGGCCGGTGATCGACCTGGAGCAGCCGGCGGACCGGACCCGGCTGTGGCATAACATGATGGATGCGGAGCAGCACTACGGCCTGCTCGGTGAGTACGCGGGCGACTCCGGCACCGTCCCCGAGCCCGGCGGCGATCCGGCGCACTGGCGCGCGCTCCCGGTGTTGGCGCGTGACTCGGGGCTCGTGGTCCGCACCGGCTCCGACGCATCGTACCTCTACGTCGCGATCGAGACGCCCTGGCCGTTCGATTCGGTGCGCTACGTCCTGGGCTTCGATACGATCGACTCGACCCAGGGGGAACACCGCCTGCCCGGGCTCGCCGTCACGAGTCCCGACGGGTTCGAGTTCGCCGCGGTGCTGGAGGATTCGTCGCACGCTGATCTGCGTGTGGTCCCCTGGTACGACCCGTATCTCATTCCGCGGGCCGGCAAGGGGCCGACCGCGCTTGACGCGTTCTATCACTTCGGGGCGACGGCGCGCGGCGCGGCGAGCCAGGGCGTGTACGACACCTTGTTCCTCACCACCAACCGCTGGCGCATCGGGCGTGACGGGCGGACCTTTCCCGCGCGCGGGGTCAATCGCGGACGGCTGCGCTACGGGCGCGCGGCGGAGACCACGCTCGCGGACTGGTACGTGGATCGCGCCGCGGGGCTCGTCGAGCTGCGACTGGCGTGGGGTCTGCTGAACGTGACCGATCCATCCTCGCGCACCGTGCTCGCCTGCATCGCGCCGCCGGATCGCTTCACGGTGACGCGCACCGACGGCGTGCGCATCGGCGTCGCCGCCGTGCGGCGCAGCGACGCAAGCGTCCGCGCCTGGTTGCCGCCTGGCCCGACGTACGCGTGGCCGACCTGGGAGACTCCCGTATGGCACGAGCGGCTGAAGCCCGCCTACTTCGCCCTGCAGTCGCTGTGGGGGACGTGGTGAGACGCGCGGCGTTCGCGCTGCTGCTCCTTGGCGCCCCGCTCGCGGCGCAGCACCCGGCCGCCGATAGCGCGTGGGCGCGAGGGCGTTACGCTCAAGCGCGCGCCCTGTACGAGACCGCGCTGGCCGCCGACTCAACCGACGTCCGCGCGCTGCACCGGCTCGCCATTCTGGACGCCTGGGACGGACAGTTCGACCGCGCGCTGGCGCGGCTGGCGCGGCTGCGCCTGCGCACGCCGGGGGACGCCGACGTCATGGTCGATCAGGCGCGTACGTACGCCTGGGCGGGCCGGAACGCCACGGCGCTCGCCTTGTACGATTCGGTGCTCACGCACGACCCCGCCCGCGCCGACGCGCTCGCGGGGCGCGCGCGGGCCGTGGCCTGGAGCGGCGACCTGGAGCGCGCCGAGGGGCTGTGGCGCGACGCGCTCGCCCTCCACCCCGACGATCCCGAGATCCTCATCGGCCTGGCCCAGACGTTGTACTGGACCGGCCAGGCCGCGCTGGCCGAGACGTACGTGGCCAAGGCCCGCGCGCACGCGCCGGCGGATCGCGCGGCGCTGGAGCTCCAGCGTCAGCTCGCAGCCGAGCTGCGGCCCGACGTGCATACGACCTTCAATGGCGCTGACGACTCGGATGACAACGGCTTCGTCGGGCAGGAAGCGTACTTCACGGGCTCGATCGGGGCCGCGCGCGGCACGCTACAGGCGGGGTGGCGGCGCGCGACTCTGTCGTCGCGCAGCGCCGCGAGCTACGGGGGCGGCGGCTACGCCATCGTCCCCCTCGGACACGGCACTGTGCTCCGCGCCGGTGCCGGGTTCCGGCGTCTCGTCCCCGAGACCGGGTCCGCGACGACCCCGCTCACCGCTCAGGTGGGGCTCGGCATCCGCCCGGCGGCATTCGTGTCGGCGAGCGTGTCCTACAGCCGGTCCGCCTTCGATGAAACGGTGGTGCTGATCGACTCCGGGCTCGCAGTCAACGCCCTCGACTTCTCGCTCGATCTCGCGCCGCGGTCGCGGGTGTCGTTCTCCGGGGGTGGCGGGGTGGCGTGGCTCTCGGACGGCAACCGCCGCTCAGGCGGGGTGGCCGCGGTGCTCGCGCGCGTCGGCGGCGGGCTGCAGCTGGGCGCGTACGGGCGGCTGCTGAGCTACCGCCAAGCTCGGCCGGGCGTGTACTTCGCGCCCGACCGATTCACCATTCTGGAGGCGCGTGCGGTGTACACGTGGCGCCGCGGGCAGTGGGGCGCGCGCGGCGACGCTGGGCTCGGCACCCAGCGGGTGCTGAGTAGCGGCAAAGCCCAGAGCGAATGGCATTTGGGCCTGTCGCTCTCGCACGAATGGTGGAGTAACGGTGAAGTGGTGCTGGGCGGCGCGATCACCAACAGCGCCGCCTCGAGCACCACCGGCGCGTTCCGCTATCGCTCGATCACCCTGTCGCTGCGTCAGGGTCTGTGATCTGAGTCAATACGGGCGGGGCACAGTATCGGCCGCCGCGCTGTCCGCCGCCCGCCGCGCCAGGTTGGCACGCGCCGCGTCTTCAACGTGCTGCAGCGCGACCACCGCCACCAACACGATCACCATTACCCAGGCGAGGCCCCGCGCCAGCCGCAGTTTCATGCTTTAACCTAACCAGCGGCATTACTTCCTCGGCGAACCGCTCCATCTCCTCGCGCTGCGGACTGAACTGCAGCAACAACAGGTCCACGCCCGCCTGCTCGAACGCCACGACCCGCTCGGCGATCTGCTCCGGCGTGCCGGTGAGCCCCGACTTGAGCCCGCGGTTCGAGACCGAGTAGTCCTCGAGCGACACGCGCTGCTCGAGCTTGGTGTGTGCGATCCATTCTTCGTAGTTCGCGTAGCCGGCGGCGCTCTGCCGCACGTCGGTAATGCGGGCGACTTCCCGCCGCACCGCGGCCTCGGTGGCGCGGCACACCACGTATCCCGCCACGCCGAACGTGAGCGGCGCGAGCCCCAGCCGTTCCCGCCGCTCACGCATATCGGCCGTTTTCGCGGCGATGCGTTCGGGCGGATCGCCGTGCATCACGTACGCGTCACACGCCCGCGCGATCAGATCCTTCCCCGCCGGCGACTCACCTCCGGCGTACAGCGGGGGCCGCGGGCGGCGCAGCGGCTTGGGCTCGCACACCGCGTCCTGGACGTCGTAATAGCGCCCGTGAAAGCTGAAGCAGGGCTCCGCCCACATGCCGGACACGACGGCCAACCACTCGGCGGTGCGGGCGTAGCGCGCGTCGTGCTCGTCGAACGCCGCGCCGTATTGGCGTGCCTCGTCCGCCCACCAGGCGCTCACCACATTGAGCGACAGCCGTCCCCGCGCGATGTGGTCGATGTTCGCGGCTTGCTTGGCGCACAAGGCCGGGGAGTGAAATGTCGGCCGCACGGCGATCATCAATTCCAGGCGCTCGGTGACCGCGGCCAGCGCCGCCGCCGTGCTCCACGCGTCGAGGGACGGCGCGCCGGGCCCCTTGATGTCGTTGAGGTTGAGCTCGGCGATCAGCGTGAGGTCGTAGCCCAGCCGCTCGCTGGCGCGCGCCAAGCGCCGCACGTACTCCCACGACGGCTCCATCCCTTCGTCCGGCACGTTGCGCAGCCAGCCGCCGAACACGGGCAACCAGTATCCGAAGCGCATCAGGCGGCCTCCCGCTCGAGATAATCCACGAGCCGCGCGAACGGGTCAAATCCCACCACGCGGGGGGCATCGGCCACGAAGTTGGACAACGCATTGATGTCGTAGAAGTAGCGGCGGCCGTCGCGCGCGTCCGTGAGATACTCGACGCCGCCTACGTCGATGCCCGCCGCCTGCATCAGCCGCTCGACTCCCGCGACGACGTCCGGCGGCGGCGTGTAGCCTTCGACGCGCAGTCCGTTCTCCGGCGCGTCCACCGGGCACGCGGCCCGCGCCAGCGCGGCGCCGTCCACTGTGTGGCAGACGTCCGCCGGGCAGAGATTGAACGTGTCACCCGGCGTGTAGATGCGGATCGCGTAGAGAAAGCGGCCGCCCAACACCTCGACGCGCACGATGCGCCCCTCCGCCGCCGGCACGAACTCCTGCACCAGCGCGGTTTGATCGATCCCCAGCTCGAGGCCGCCGTCGGCCGCCGCGTCCGCCAGCTGCGCCGGCGCGTCGAAGCGCCGCACGCCCGCGCCGCTGCCGCCGATGTTGGGCTTCACCACCACCGGGAAACGCAGGCCCGTCGCCGCCGCGGGCGCCTGGGATGCATGATGGATCACCCGCGCGCGGGGGTAGGGCAGGCCCAGGCGCTCGAGCAGCGACAGCTGCAGGGCCTTGGAGGTCTCGGTGACGTAGGCGCGCGACCCGTTGACCACGCGCACGCCCAGGCGCTCCAGGTGGGTGAGAAAGGAATGCGTGTAGAACACGGCGTGCGCGCGGCCGCGCAGCCATGCCGACGGGCTCATCCGGTTGAAGACGAGCGAATACGGCGGCGGCAGCTCGCCGGCGTCGTATGCGTGGCACGTCGCGTCGAGCTTCACGTGCGGCGTGCCGCGCCGCTCCAGCTCGGCGAAGAGCGGCCGGAACCAGTCGGGATGCTCGTAATAGATCGCGAGCGGCCGGATGGAGGAAAGCGCCATCGGTACCCCCAAAAAGCGATCGGCCGCGACTCTCACGTTGGGAGTCGCGGCCGATCAGGTTGTGTACGCGCGGGCCCGAAGGCCCTAGAGAATCACGTTCGCTCCGCGCGCACGCCCGTCGCCCGCTCTCCCATGCAGCACATGGGACAACAGGGACAGACGCACATCAGCATGCGGGCGCGAGTCATCGTAATCGAGAACCTAGACACAGGGCGCGGCCCCGGCAAGTCAGGGGCCCGTCAGGGCGTGAGCGTGAAGTTCACACCTGTGACGTGTTGCGCCGTACCCACGGTCACCGCTTGCGTAGCGCTCTTGAAGCCCGTCGCCTTGGCCGCGATCGTGTAGCTGCCGGGCGGCAGAAACATCAGTGTGTATGCTCCGGCCGTGTCTGCGGTTGTCGAGGCGACGGTATCAGACGCGCCCGCGATCGCGAACAGCCTGGCGTGCGCCGTATCGGGCGCCACCATACCGCTCACCGATCCCGCGACGTCCTGCGCTGTGGCGTGCAGCACGGGCTTAAAGAGCGCGCCCGTAGGCGACGCGCCGGAGCCCGTGAACACGAAGCTGCGGGACGCGTCGAAGTCCACGACGAGAATCGTCTGGCCAGGCGCCACGTGCACCGGTCCGCCGAAGTTGACCTTGATGCCCGTTTGCATGCCGCTCGGCACCTGGAGGGTACGCGTGTTCGAGCCGTCGCTGAACGTGGCGCTGCCCGCCAGCGTGATCCGCGCGGAGTCGACCACCAGTCGCAGCTGCTCGTAATCACCCACAGGAATTAGCGCGTTGCCGAGCGCGGCGGTGACGCCGCCCTGCAAACTCAACAGGTCGTATTGCGCGGGTGTCGTGCTGATGTCGACCGGCGCGCCGCCGCCCACCAGAGACACGCGGGACACCCACACCATCGCGCTCGCGATGCCCGGGTTCGGGGCGTCCGTCAGCCGGACGCTCACCTGGCCGAGCTGGGGTCCCTCGTTGCAAGCGGCGAACGCGAAGAGCGCAATGACGGCGGCGATGGTGCGGTGCGTCATGGTTTTCTCGACCCTCCCTGCGGAGTCACGGGACGATGGGGGTTAGCAGTCGCTGGGCGAGCGCCGTGGCCAAGACCTGCGGCCGCGGCGGCTGCGGATTCGCCGTGGGCCATTCCCGCCT
>Ga0137392_10000395_pt1 | contig 22733 bp, 21 predicted proteins | sample 15con2h34AmetaG_FD_101394 | JGI IMG/M metagenome (GOLD analysis project Ga0137392, IMG submission 101394) | Vadose zone soil microbial communities from Angelo Coast Range Reserve, California, USA - 15con2h3.4A metaG | ecosystem: Environmental > Terrestrial > Soil > Vadose zone > Saprolite... | reverse complement strand
ATGCCTCGATCATAAATGGGGTAAGCGCGTCATGTAACCTTTATTCCACTTGCACGAAGCCAATTGATAGCGTCTCTTACCCGGTGGGCGTCCCAGCAGGATATCCACTACCAGCACCCGTCAAGTTTTTCAATGCCGCCATAAGTTCAGGCTTGGGAAAGTTCCTGCTTACAATGATGGTCAACGTAAGCATTCCTGCTCATACAGAACCAGGCATCTACACCAGCACTATCATCTTGACTATTGCTAATGGGCCATAGTTATTTCATTTGACCGTTAAAAAGCGCAGCAAAGTTGGCGACTGACCCGGTCAGTCGCCCACTTTGCTGCGCTTTTTCAGTGAACAAATTATCACTGCCGGGCCGTAGGGACCCGATTTATCGCGTCCGTTTGTATTTCCTCAACAGTAGCAGTACTATCTACACTGTTCGTGGACGGCGTCGCAGCCTCTGCTGCTACAATCTGAAAGGGTTTGCCAAAACGACGGCGCAGCAGCATAGCCAGCGCAGGCCAGCCATCCTTCCACGGGTTCAGCTTCTTTGCTACACGAGGCGTATAGCTGATGGGCACATCAACAATCGTATAGCCCGCCTGGAGGATGCAGCAGGTAATCTCCGGCTCGATCTCGAAACGGCGGCCCTCCATAGGGAGTGCCCGTGCCAGCACGTCAGGCATCAGTTTGTAGCAGGTTTCCATATCGTGAATACGCGCGCCGAACAAAATATTGGTCACCGCGGTAAGAAAACGGTTGCCCCAGCGTGTGGTGAACTTTTGACCGGAGAGATCGCGGTATCCATACACGGCGACTTTGGCATTGCCTGCCTCCTTCTCCTCTTCCCACTTACGTACCAGTGCTGGAATATCTTGTGGGTCGTATTCCATGTCGGCATCTTGTACAGTCACTAAATCCCCGCTCACCAGGCCAAATGCGGTACGCAGCCCTACACCTTTGCCTTGATTGTGGCTATGACGAATAAAACGATAGGTCGTGACGGGTTCTTTTTGACGCAGTTCTTGCAAAATCTCCCAGGTGCGATCGGTGGATGCATCATCCACTACAACCACCTCAAGGTCAAGGGCAACCTGTGAGAGCGACTCAAGTACTTGAGCCACCGTCTCTTCCTCATTAAATACCGGAACAATCACCGAAACACGCATGTGCCAATACCTCGCTTCCTTGCGCTTGAAGAATCTGAAAACAACCAGCTACAATTTCTGAGACCACACCGCCCCAGGCAACACCAGATTACTCAACTAGACCTATTTAACTACACCGACGAATGAATGATAGCAAAGCAACGAAGTGGATTACTATTGTCTATCTATGTAAACCAACGTATGACAAAAAAGAATAGCAACAAAAAGCTAGATCCATATCTGAATAGTGCCATCCGTCAGCGCAACTAGAAGCCTGGCTCCCCCGACTCTGCCGGCTCCGCCCTTCTCAGTAAAATGGAGCGTACTGATCTGCCAGGGATGATACAGTTTCTGCACGATTCGTCCCTCGCTCACAGACCAGAGGTCAATCACCCCCTCGTTGACTTCGCTGTCCTCGCGTGCCACCGCCAACCATTGCGCATTGGGGGAGATTGCCAGTTTCGCGCTGCCGCCCATCGTGCCACTCGCCAACTCAATGAACGTGCCAGACATTGTATCATATAGCCGTATCTTGTGCCTGCTATAGACAACAGCCAGCATACCAGCATTGGGAGTAACGCCATAGGGTGGAGTGTAATCGGCGCAATCTCCAATCACCACAGAGGCTGAAATCTGCGGGCGGGACTTGCCGCCAAAACGTGCGCGTGCCGTGAGGTCCCAGCGGCGCAGCACTGCCATCTCGTTTTCTTCCTCTGGCACATGAGCGCAGGAGAGCGTGAGCAAAGTACGGGCATCCTGTGCCAGTGTACGCAGGCGAATGGCCCAGAATTGGCGTTTCTCAACATTTTCTTCCACACAGATCAGCGGCTTGCTCAAGACCTCGGCTGGTGTCGCTAGCGTACCTATCGTATGACTCACTACATCGGTAGCACGCACACCCATAGCCCGCGGCCCCGGGGTATCTCTGGGGAGCAGTGGAAGTGCCATCAAAGCTTCACCTTTTCCATCGGGGGTTTCCTGCAGCACCACGTCGAGCGAATAGTGGGCTGAAACCGCACGCTGCACGAGTACATGGCTCCAGAGTAAGCTCCCGTCTTTGGTGTCCCAGACATGCAGTCCCAGCCTTCCCCAACCGGCCAGCAGCCTGCCTTGCGCGGAGAAGCGCAGTTCGCGCAGCGACTCAATCGTCAGTTTTGGATCAGCCGCGAAATGTGCGAGTACCTCTTTGCTTTCCATATGCCACAGCAGCCCCTTCCCATCAAGCGAACCCGCTGCAATAGAGATTCCATTGGCTGTTTGTATACTCCCTATGGTAGAGATGACGCCAAGGGTAGTGTGGAGTACCGGCCCCGTTTGTAGTGGCCCCTTCGTGCTGAAGATACTGAGGCCGGAGAACTCGCTATCATCTGCCGCGTCAAATTTGTGTGGTTTCGGACGCGGGCGTGTCAGTCCACCCTTGCGGAAATCGATAACCCCACCGATAATCGTATCATAGTTCAAGCGTTTCTCAGCATCACTCAGCACATCATAGGCGCGATTGATGCGCTTCATCTGCACAGCCCCCTCCCCGCCCGCCAGGTCGGGATGGTAGCGCCGCGCCAGTTGCCGGTAAGCCCGCTTCAACGTTTCACTATCAGCATCTATCGGTACGCCAAGAATGGCATAGTAATTGTCAGGTGTGTCCATATTCAAATATTATAGCGTCGGGATTTCTTACAAAGACACAATACGTGTCCTTTCCCGTTCATTGCGCTGGGAAAGGCGGCGTAGCCCCCACATATACCACGTTGCAAAGGTGCGGTACGGACGCCAGGCCTCACCGCGCTCCAGCATCTCCTTGCGAGTCGGGCGTGTTTCCAGACCGTATGCCTCGCGCACACCCTCGACAAAACCCAGGTCATCGACGGGCAGCACATCTGGACGGCCCAACGAAAAAATCAGAATCATCTCCGCTGTCCATCGACCTATCCCCTTCACCGCCACGAGCTGCTGAATCACTTCCTCATCTTCCAGTTTTTCTAAATTTCCCAGGTCTAATTGACCGCTGATCACGCGCTCAACCAGGTCACGGACATAGCGAGTCTTGGGTGTTGAGAGGCCAACTGCCCGCAGGTTATCATGTTCGAGTTGTACGAGTGCTTCCGGTGTAATCAGACCGCCGGGCGCGGCTGCACGCAATCGCGCCATAATGGCATCAGCAGCCTTGACAGAGATTTGTTGTGAGATAATCGCATCAACAAGTGTCTCAAAGACATTCGGATTGGGAGCCAGGGTACAGGAGCCGACACGCTCAATTGCATCAGCCATCACAGCATCAACCCTGCTCAGATATGTTGTGGCAGTACTGATCACATCAGTCCATGGGGTGAGGATAGTCATGAATACTTCTTTCTTCTATAGAAAAAGATGGCAGCTTTTTGATTGCTTTCAGTCTAGCATAGAAGGGGAGTATCAAGCAACAAATTACCAGGGAGAAAAACTATGTCTATGTGGGTACTTTTAGGGCTTGTTTGCCTTGCCGGAAGGATTTTCCATTTTGTGTCCGATGTCGTACAATGCCTACGGAACCAAATGTAGGGGCGACCCTTGTGGTCGCCCTGTTTTCATGGGAGAAAACATGTCGGACACACCAAACACAACAGCACAACACAACCACACCAACCGGCTCATCAATGAGACGAGTCCATATCTGCTGCAACACGCGCACAACCCTGTGGATTGGTACCCCTGGGGGAAAGAGGCCTTGCAAATTGCCAGGAGTGAAGATAAACCCATTTTGCTCAGTGTCGGCTACTCTGCCTGCCATTGGTGCCATGTCATGGAGCGCGAATCCTTCGAGAACGAGGAGATCGCGGCCATCATGAACCAGCATTTTGTCTCTATCAAGGTAGACCGCGAAGAGCGGCCCGACATCGACGCCATTTATATGCAGGCCGTGCAGGCTCTGACCCAGCAGGGTGGATGGCCCATGACCGTCTTTCTCACCCCCGATGGGCGTCCCTTCTTTGGCGGCACCTACTTCCCACCGCGAGATCGCCAGTATGGACAGCAGCGAATGCCCGGCTTGCCTCGCATATTGCTCAGCATGGCCGATGCCTATAAAAATCGCCGCGAGGACATCGAGGAACAGGCCACGCAGATTGCTGATTACCTGAAACAGCGCAGTGGCAGCCCCTTCCGTCTCAAGAGCGGAAGTCCTGCTGTAGAGATGCCACTTGAGCTATTGGATACCGCCAGCCAGGCGTTGGCCTCTGAGTTTGACCCCACCCATGGCGGCTTTGGCCATGCCCCCAAGTTTCCTAACACCATGTCCCTCGAACTTTTATTGCGCGTCCATCTACACCGGCGTGCCGACGAGATTGCTTCGCAAGCGGCACGACCGGAGCTCGAGATCGTTGAGACTTCCCTGCAGAGCATGGCGAATGGCGGCATCTATGACCATCTGGGGGGAGGCTTTCACCGCTACTCGGTCGATGCCCAGTGGCTCGTACCGCATTTTGAGAAGATGCTCTACGATAACGCGCTGCTCAGTCGCGTCTACCTGCACACCTATCTGGTGACAGGCAACCCCTTCTACCGTCGCATCGTCGAGGAGACGCTGGATTATGTTGTATGCGAGATGACCTCGCCAATGGGCGGTTTCTATTCCACACAGGACGCCGATAGCGAGGGTGAAGAGGGCAAATTCTTTGTCTGGACACCGGCAGAGATAGAGGCAGCACTCTCGCCAGGAGATGCCGCGCTCTTCATGCAGTATTATGATGTGACCCGGCAGGGCAATTTTGAGGGCAAGAATATCCTGCATGTGGATCAAGACTTAGAAAAAGTTGCTCACAGCGTACAATTGACCGCGAAAAGGATGCAGGATTCGCTCGAACAGAGCCGCCAGCAGCTCTTTAAGGTACGAGAGCAGCGTGTCAAGCCTGGGCGCGACGAGAAAATCCTCACCTCGTGGAATGGGCTGATGCTGCGCAGTTTTGCCGAGGCCGCACGCTACCTGAACCGTCCCGACTATCTCCAGGTCGCTATCAATAACGCCGAGTTTTTGTTAAGCGAGTTGCGTGCTGAGGGACGTTTGCTGCGCACATACAAAGACGGACGCGCGCGCTTGAATGGCTACCTGGAAGATTATACCTTCCTGGCCGATGGTCTGTTAGCACTTTACGAGGCGAGTTTTAACCCACGCTGGTTCACCGGGGCTCGCGGTCTGATGGACGAGGCCATCAAGTTGTTTGCCGATGCGCAGAATGGTGGCTTTTTTGATACAGGCAGTGACCACGAAGCCTTAATTAGCCGTCCCAAAGATATCATGGACAATGCCACGCCTGCCGGTAACAGTGTCGCCGCCGATGTACTGCTGCGCCTCGCGGCTTTCACGGGCGATGAGAGCTATCGCCAGCGTGCCGACGACTACTTACGTCCAATTGCCGAGATCATGGCGCAGCATCCGCAGGCCTTCGGGCATGTCCTGGCTGCCTTAGACTTCGCCATCTCGCCGGTCAAAGAATTTGCCATCATAGGTAATCTCGATGAGGCTGATACACAGTCTCTGTTAGAGGTAATCAACAGGCGGTATCTTCCCAACAGCGTCCTGGCCTGTGCCTTACCGGGCGATAATGCAGCTATCAAAGCTGTCCCTCTGCTGGCAGATCGACCATTGAAGGATGGCAAGGCCACTGCTTATGTCTGCCAGAATTTCGCCTGCCAGGCCCCGGTCAATACACCAGAAGCACTGGAAAAGTTGGTGTAACATAAGTCAACCCGTCTATTCAACGAGAAAGCGCAACACTATGGGCATTTGACTCAGTCAAATGCCCATAGTGTTGCGCTTTCTCGTTGAATTTTCAGATCAATATCCAGGTTGGCGTGTGCGCCGAATTTTGCGCCGCTGCGCCTCTGCTTTGCGCTTGCGGCGAGCCTGGGGGCTCTCATAGTGTGCGCGGCGACGAGCCTCCGATAGAATACCATCTTGTTGTACTTTGCGGTTAAACTTCTTGAGGGCCAGCTCAAAGGAGTCACCGGGGTTCACTCTAACCTCACTCATAGGGCTTACCAGCGCGATCTTCGATCACTCGATCGACCTGCACTCTGGGCCTGGTAGCAGTCGCTGCAATACACAGGCTTGTCTCCTCGTGGCTGGAAAGGAACCTGAGCCTCGTTGCCACAGCTAGAACACGTTGTCGTATACATCTGGCGCGGCTCGCGAGAGCCACCGCTGCGACCACTACCGTATCCTCCCCCTCCCTGTCCTTTGCGTGCAGCGCGGCACGATGGGCAGCGGCCTGGGGTATTCGTCAGCTTATGGCTCGCATAAAATTCCTGTTCGCCTACCGTAAATACAAACTCTTGATTACAATCGCGACAAGTCAGGGTCTGATCAGTCAATGCCATGCCTCTTTCTCAATTCCGGGCTTATAAATCCCAACAAATTCTCGTGTATTGTGCGGTGGCTGGGACTGCCTTGATCATTCCCCGAATGCGGCTGGCGCAGCCACTACCAGACTATCTCATCAATATCAAGGCAATAATGCACCATACAACGCCCAAAAGTATATCATACCTGTGTGCCAAAATCACTAATTTGGAGGCAAAATTTCCTGTGCGGTTGAAATTTGCCAAAACTAAAAAACATAGAAGGGGAATGACACAGCAGACACCGCGCTTCGCCTGGCGAAGCGCGGTGTCTGCTGTGTCATTCCCCTTCTACATAGAACATACGTATGCTATAATAGCACTCAAAGCGCCTCAAAACGCCTGAAAATACCGATCGATGGAGAATAAGGAACAATGCCAACACGCAATGACGCTTATGTGTTAATGACCAGCCACGTAAAAAATGAGAATCTACAAAAGCATATGCTCGCGGTTGAAGCTGCCATGCGTTTCTATGCTCGCAAATATGGCGAGGACGAGGAACTCTGGGCCATGACAGGGCTGCTTCACGACTGCGACTATGAGGAATATCCCGATTTGCGAGAGCATACCCACATTTCTACGCAATGGTTACGCGAGGGTGGCTACGATGAGCAAATCATCTATGCCATCCTGGCACATAACGACCTCAACCTTGCGACACAGCCCCGCAACAACCTGCTCTCACAAGCACTCTATGCCTGTGATGAGGTGACGGGAATGATTACCGCCACGGCCCTGGTGCGCCCCACCAAAAGTATTATCGGGCTGGAAGTTGCCTCGGTGCGCAAGAAAATGAAGACCAAAGGCTTTGCCGCCGGCGTGAACCGCGACGACCTCGTCAAGGGAGCAGCTGAACTCGGAGTGGACCTGGACGAGCATATAGCCAACGTCATACAGGCCATGTCCAGTATAGCCGATACCCTTGGATTGGCAGGCATACAAGCATCTGCTGCCCTGGGCTAGATATGTGCGTAGCCGCCATAGGCGGCTTGCTCATTCAGTGTTGCTGCAAGCTTTGCAGCCTACGGTTGCCTTCACCATTCCCCGAATGCGGCTGCAAAGCTTGCAGCAACAAAAAACCTTGCGAACTGCCGCAGGCAGTGAGGAATCAAAAAGCGCAGGATATGATAGTTACGTACAAACAATTTTAAGGCTATGCAACAGCGACAACAATCTCAGGTCAAAGGGCAACGGCTCTTCACCGCAAGCGAAGTTGCCGAATTTGAATACTGCCCCCTCGTCTGGTGGCACGAACAATTTGAGCCGCTAGCGCAGGCAGACACAGAAGAGCTGTTTGCCCGTTTGGTAGAACTGGAGCATGAGCACGGTTCGCAAGCTCCAGCAATTCCAGAATATCAAATGGTTGAACAACTGTTATTACGCATGGGAGCCTTTGACGAGGGCCTGCAACAACACCTCGACCACGCCGACGAGGTAGAAGAGGTTCAGGGTGAGCGTATCACCACGGCAAGGACTGGCAGAAACACACGCCTGTTGGGCCTGGTTGCCGCCATCATCCTTATTCTGGCACTACTGCTCATCGCCGTGGCCATACTATTAAGGTAAGGTAAGGTAGGAGAGGACACATCATGCACAGTAGCATACTTCTTCCCATTGGGCTTTGTCTGCTGCTTGTCGCAATTGCACTCGGCATCCTGTTACTAAACGAACGTCGCCACCAGAGGCAGCGTCTCATCACAGAACGCCGTCGGGCACTGGGCTTGCCAGATGGAGAACTGGTCTACGAAGATGCGGACGGCGCAGGTGAGCCATTGTCATCCAACGTATATCCGTTACTGGGCAAGCCAGATTATGTCGTCCAACTTCCTGATGGACGCCCGGTACCCATCGAACTCAAGCTTACCGTGCATGATGCAACCGTACCCTATAGTAATCACATGGTTCAAGTGGCAGCCTATTGCCTGATCTTAGAGGACTATTTTGTGCAGGCTCCAACCCATGGTATTCTACGCTACGCAGACCGCGAATTTACCGTCGAGTATACTCCCGCTCTGCGCAAGAAAGTGATCAAACTACTCGCGGAGATGGAGCGTTGCAGCGAACAGCAGCCTCCGCTATTGGCGAAGCAACGTGCGGCAAAATGCCGTGCCTGCTCATTTCAACCAATTTGCCCGGTGGGACGCAACAAATAAGGAAAGTGGGAAAACATATGCCAAGTGAAGTTATCGAACTAAGTGGACACATCATCGACTCCTGGACGCTGCCGCGCGCCTGGGACATCATCATGGATCGTGGGGGCAACTTCGTCGTAGAAGAAATGCGCGTTGGTGTCAGCAAAACTGAAACAAGCTACGCCCGGCTCAAAATTGAAGCACCCAGCGATGAAATATTGGAGCGCATCCTATCCGAGCTACAACAGTTTGGAGCCGTCCTGGTTCACGGAAACGACGCCCAGACTGTCGCTGTCGAGCAGAACGGAGTCCTCCCCCCCAAATTCTACTCCACCACCAACCTGCCCACACAGGTACGCCTGAACGGCCAATGGGTCGAAGTCGAAGGCATTGAGATGGATGTCGCCGTCATCATTGACCAGGCCTCAGCCCGTGCCTATTGCAGGCCCATGCACGAAGTACAGGTAGGCGATCAAGTCGTCGTCGGTCACGACGGTATCCGTGTGCATCCGTTTGAACGCGCGCGAGATCGGGAAGCCTTCGCCTTCATGCAGAGCAGTGTTTCTTCAGAAAAGGTCAAAGTGCTGGCAATTCACGAAATCGCCCGCCAGATGCAAGATATCCGCGCCCGTAACGGCAAAATCCTCTTTGTGCTGGGCCCGGCCGTAATCCATACAGGCGCGGGTCGCTACGTCGCCGACCTGATTCGCCGCGGCTATGTCCAGGTTATCTTCGGCGGCAATGCCATAGTGACCCATGATATCGAATCCGCCCTTTTCGGCACCTCCCTCGGCGTCGATCTGCGCAGCGGCGAACAGGTCGAGGGCGGCCACCGCAATCATCTCCGCGCTATCAACGCCATTCGAGCACTCGGCTCTCTTGAAAAAGCCCTGGAGACGGGCCTGCTGCGAGAGGGGATTACCTACGAAGTCATGAAGCGCAATATCCCCATGGTGCTCGCCGGCTCCATCCGCGACGATGGCCCCATGCCCAGCGTCATCAACGACATGCAAGAGGCCCAGAAGAAAATGAGAAAAGAGGTGCAGGGCGTCGAAATTGCCATCATGGTCGCCTCTATGCTGCACGCCATCGCCACCGGCAATCTGCTTCCTTCGACAGTGCGTACCGTAGTGGTGGATATTAATCCTGCCGTGGTGACAAAGCTTGCCGATAGAGGAAGTTTTCAGGCCGCAGGCCTGGTGACAGATGCGGAGCTGTTTTTAAGGGAGCTGGCAGAGGCACTTTCATAAGAAAATCGTAGAGGAGACAACTTAAATGGCAACTTTAGTACCCATGCCTCCTGTGATAATTGATCATACGGAATTAGTTCTTTTTGGCAGCACCTGGACTCAAAATGGAGGTAGGCTGAGTAGAACACCTCCTCAATCGTCAGGAGAACTTGGAAAAATGTTCGATACGGCTGTCGGTAAAGCATTGGCGACAATGCTTGGAGGGATAACGATTGTCACACCTAATTCAAACTCACTCACACCACCCTTACCTGATTGTGTTGAAGTAGGCCCTGTTCGGATTATTGGGGGTGTTCGTCCACAAAACTTTGATGTTGGATATAGGCCGGATGGAGTACGCTTCGCGTTTGATAGCAAAACATTGAATGATCGAGAGAGTATTGGGAAAAATTGGCAGAATATGATTAATGATTTAGCTACTGAGGCTACTACAGTTCATAGCCGATTTCCTCATGCTATTGTAGCCTTTATGGTGATTTATCCAGCACCATGTGTTTCAGCAGCACATCAAAAAGCAACTATTGAGACACTTGAACGCCTTGCACGTCGAGTCAGCGTAGATGGGCCACCGTACATGGCGGAAGTTATTTCGTTGGTTTTGTGGAATCCCATCGATGGGACGATTGTTCCAGATATTCCTGCTATTTCATGAAATCTGTAGCGACGTACCAAAAACTCCGAGGGGGATACTACACACCAAAACCCATTGCCGACTTTCTTGCCAGGTGGGCGATTCAAACACCTGTTGCGCATGTTTTAGAACCGAGTTGTGGTGATGGCATGCTGCTTGAAGCCGCTATTGAAACACTTATTTCTTGTGGTGCCGAGACAACCATTATTCATGATCTCGTTTGCGCGATAGAGTTTGATCCGCAAGAAGCACAAAAAGCTTCTGAACGTCTTCAAGAACTCAGTAATCTGGAAGCTGTGGTACAAATTCATATTGGCGATTTCTTTGCTTACTGTCAGAAGTATCTCTTTGAGAACAGACTTTTTGATGCAATTATAGGCAATCCGCCATTTATTCGTTATCAAAACTTTCCAGAGAACCATCGTGCGGTAGCATTTTATCTGATGCAACAAGCAGGATTGCGCCCTAACAGGCTCACGAATGCATGGGTTCCATTTCTTGTAGCTGCCACGCTTGTGCTTAATAAGACGGGCCGCCTGGCAATGGTTATTCCAGCAGAATTACTTCAAGTTAACTATGCGGCGGAACTGCGACATTTCCTCAGTCGACACTACAGCTATATTACGCTTATTACATTCAAAAAACTTGTCTTTGACAATATTCAACAAGAAGTTGTCTTGCTTCTTGGCGAACGAAATGGCAGCGAACACACCGGTATCAGGACTATTGAGCTTGACGGTATTAATGAGCTTATCGCATATGAGCATACTTCCTTTTTTGGTGAGAAACTGAAAGTGATGGATCACTCTACTGAGAAATGGACAATGTATTTCCTGGAGGAAGAGGAAATACAATTGCTCCGAGACTTAAAAGCTCATCCAAAATTGTCTATCGCAAGAGACACTATTGATGTTGATGTTGGCATTGTCACAGGCTTGAACGAGTTTTTTGTACTCACCGAGCAGCAAGTTGAACAATATGCGCTCAGACCATATACGCAACGCATTGTTGGCCGCTCAGCTCATCTCCCAGGGATTCGCTTCTCTGATTCTGATTGGATGGCTAACGTGGAGAATCAGTCTCCTGCATTTCTTTTGAGATCACCCGATGTACCTTTTTATTGCCTACCAGATGAGTTGAAAGAGTATATTACCAGCGGTGAGGAAAAAGGACTGAACAAGGGTTATAAGTGTAGAATTCGTAACCGTTGGTATGTTGTTCCCTCAGTTTGGGTCCCTCATGCATTCATGCTGCGCCAGGTACATCATTATCCAAAAATCATTCTGAATGATGCTGATGCCACCTGTACTGATACTATTCACCGTGTGAGGCTGCGTAACGGTACGTCTGCCAAAACAGTGGCAACAGCGTTTTTAAATTCGCTCACCTTTGCCTTCTCAGAGGTCATGGGTCGTAGTTATGGAGGAGGTGTGCTCGAATTAGAACCAAATGAAGCAGAGAGACTCCCTCTACCGCTTCTTGGTGCCGATACACTTGACCTCAATGAGCTAGATAGGCTTTTGCGTGCGGGCGATATTAATGCTGTTCTTGATATCACGGATGAGGTTTTATTGCGAAAAGGGATGGGCCTGAGTTTCGAAGAAACGCAAATGCTCCGCACAATATGGCAAAAACTGCGGGATCGACGTATTAATAGGAAACCTGATAATACTGCAAGGCTTTCTAGAGGAAACTATCCCAGGAAGTGACGTAAGACGTTTTGAGTTAGACATCGAAACATGTGACTCACCATTTCCAGAAGAATACAAGGAAATAGCCAGCAAAAATACCCAAAACGGGCATCACTAAAAACATGGCTTGCCATTGAAGCTTGAATAAGCCGCAAATAGGGCAGCCATAGAGAAAATCTGACACCAAATTTGACGCCAAAGAGGATAGATACAGATAGACATCACTAGACATCACTGAACAAGAAATAAACCTCCACACGCTCAGTTACCCGAACAGTAAAGGCTTACACAATCCCGCTGCTGTATGCTATACTCAATATATGAGTATTCAATTTTGGAGTGGGAAGGCTTATGCTCCTATACAGATATAAATGCCTGCTCCAGCTACCTGCACTCAGGAGGTCTGTATGAGACATCCCCTACGCGCACTTATTGCATTAGTCACACTCTGCACCTTATTTCTTGCCGCCTGTGGTGGTACGGCTAGTAATACGGCGACGTCGACTTCTTCGCCTGTCACATTGAATGTTTTTGCTGCCGCCTCGCTGACGGAATCGTTCAATGCTATCGCGGCAAAGTATCACGCGGCACATCCCAATATCACGATCAAGCTGAACTTTGGAGGGTCGCAGATACTCGAATCTCAGATTGCCAGTGGCGCGCCTGCTGATATCTTTGCTTCCGCAGACATGGCAAATATGCAGAAGGCTTCGGATGCCGGGCTGGTTGGCAGCTCCCAGATTTTCGTCAAAAATAAGCTGGCGGTGATCATTCCGGCCAGCAATCCGGGCAATATCACCTCGTTGAAGGACCTGGCGAGGAAGGGGATCAAGATCGACATCGAGGCTCCGGTTGTTCCGGCTGGTAAGTACAGCTTGCAGGTGCTGGACAAGATGGCGCAATCGTCGGATTATGGTCCGGCGTATGAGAGTGCAGTTAAGGCAAATTTCGTCTCGCTGGAGACCGATGTGAAGTCCGTGGTCAATAAGGTGCAGTTGGGCGAGGTTGACGCGGGTTTCGTCTACCAGACCGATGTGACCGCCGCCGTTAGCGATAAGGTGAAGATGATCACTATCCCCGACGACTTTAACGTGATTGCCCAGTATCCCATCGCCGTCACCAAAAGCTCCACCCACGCCAGCGATGCACAGGCCTTTGTACAGTATATTCTTTCGCCAGAGGGACAGGGAGTGCTGCAACAATACCATTTTATTGTCATAAACCCATGAAGAAACTATGGTCGCGCTGGCCTGCCAGGATTGTTGTTGGCATCCTGGCGGGAAGCTTTTTTCTGTACCTGGGTATCCCACTGGTTTCGTTGCTGCTGCGCGAACCACCTGCTATGCTCTGGACGGCAATAGAGCAGCCAGAGGTGCTCCAGGCATTGCAACTGAGCGTCTTCACGACCAGTGTCAGTACCCTTTTGACCGTTCTCTTCGGTCTACCGGTGGCATATGTCCTGGCGCGCAGGCAATTTCCCGGTCGTAACCTGTTAGAGGTGCTGGTGACACTGCCTACAGTGCTTCCCCCCGTGGTGGCTGGCGTTGCGCTGCTGCTGACCTTTGGCCGCTTTGGTCTGCTCGGTCGCTACCTCACCCCTTTGGGGATAACGATCCCCTTTACGACACTGGCAGTTATCATGGCTCAAATGTTTGTCTCATCGCCCTTCTTTGTCAACACTGCCAGGGCAGGTCTTGAGCAACTCGATACCCGTTATGAGTTGGCGGCCTATACGCTGCGGGCCTCGCCTTTTTATGCGTTTCGCCGCGTAACTCTCCCCCTCATCCGTCCCGCACTCTTGTCCGGTATTGGGCTTGCCTGGGCGCGTGCTTTAGGCGAATTAGGAGCAACCATTACCTTTGCCGGCAGCTTCCCTGGTGTGACCCAGACCATGCCGATTGCGGTCTACCTGGCAGCCGAAAGCGACCTGGACACAGCCGTGGCCCTTTCAGTGGTATTGATGGCCGTCTCGTTTGGCCTGTTACTGGCCCTGCGTGCTGGGCGTGACAGGTTGGTCGGAAGGCAATAGTGTTTCTGGTGCTGGCTCGCCTGGCTCATTTACCCTATCTGCCGAGCTATTGCCCGTTTTGCTGCCTCGCTGAAACATCCATCGCAGCGTTCCAGGCTCATCATGTGTTAGCCACCAGAAAGTGCCCGCTACCAGCAGGAGAAGGAATGGTTGGATGGGCGAACTTAGACGAGCGCTGCCATAGAAAAAGAGACATTCAGCAGTGACCAGCAGGACCATGAGATAGACAAAAAGTAGTTCGCGCCAGCGTTTCCAGGTAAGCACTAAACCTGCCGCAGCCAGTGGATACATATAGAATGGGAAAGTTTTCGCCATCTCCAGGAATAGCTGTGATCGGCTGTCGGAGGGGAAAACTACTTCACCCGGTACGTCCCACATATGCAGGAAGTGCAATTTGTAGAGAAACGGTAAATTTCCAGGATGGCTGAGCATCCATTGCACTGCATACTGCCGGAAAGCTGCTTCGCGTTCAACCTGGAACCAGGCGGGGTATCCTGGGCGAGGATGCGACTCATAGTGCAAGTGTACGACTCTTGGATTGGCCCATTGTCCTAGAACGTCATTTTGTACGAGTACTGTATCGTTATATGCGCCGATCAGTACCGCTCCATCATTTGTTGCTATCGGTACAAACGAATCAGTGATGAGGTAATTACGCACTGCCCAGGGAGCAATGAAGATGAATAAAATCAGGGTGATGACAAGCATGCTTTTAACAACAAACCGCCTCGGTAAAATGAGTTTCCATGCGACGATGACCGCCCAAAGGATGAAAGCTGCAAAGACTAGCAAACCGTTTGGACGAGTAAACGAGAGCAGAACCAGCAGTATGCCAGACATTATCACCCATTTTATCGCTGAAGTACGTTGTAGACGAAGGATGGCATAGCAGAAAGCAAACTGGAGGAAAATATAGAGCGTTTCTGAATACAGCCAGCCAACATATATATAGAGCTGGGGATACACTGCAGCCACGATCCCTATCAGAATACCGATGCGCCGGCTGAATACATCTTTCGCAAAAAGATAGATCAAGACACAGGTTCCCGCATCAACAAAGCAGAGAAAAACACGCACAAAGTAATTATTTGGGCCGCTGAAAGCATAAATAGAGGCAATGACTGCCGACCAGAAAGGGGGACGATCAACCGTTGGAATGCCTGCCTGGGTACAAAGACAGTGCTGATTTAATAGGGCAAGTGCCAGGCCATGGTAATAGAGTCCATCTCCGATCATGATGTAGTTGTGGGCAACGACGTTATTGTAAATGAAGCGAACAACCAGTGCGAGACAGAAGATGCCAATCGCTGGAATAAATGGTTGTACACGTTTCATCGATGCGTCCTTGTTAATGGAGCTTTCAGTAAGATTCAACATAGAACGTTTCATATGAATGAATGTAACGTCCGATTAGCCAATTAACTGCTAGCACCACAGAAAATATACCAGTTGCTTCTCACCCTGGCATTTGTTACAATGTCCTTACTACGGAGGAGCATGAGATAGGGCAGTATGCTCACGAGCATGAGTATGGTCAGATGAAAGGTATGGAAGGAATAGAGCCTGTGTCAAAAGTATACGCAATTGCGAATCAGAAGGGGGGAGTTGGCAAAACCACCACGGCTATTAATCTAGCTACCTATCTCGCTGCCGCAGGCCGCAGAGTCTTGCTCGTCGATATGGACCCACAGGGAAACACTACTAGCGGCATCGGCGTGTCAAAGCATCTCAAAGAGCACACAGTCTACGATTTGCTTGTGCAAGAACACGACGAAATTAGTATTTTTGATGTCATCGTCCCAACCCAGAGGCGCGAACTGGTCGTTGCTCCATGCACTGTGGAACTGGCCGCCGCCGAGATTGAGCTGGTGGGAGCTATCGCCCGCGAACACAAACTGCGCCAGGTACTTGTGCCCATTCGCGACCGCTGTGACTATATCCTCATCGACTGTCCCCCTTCACTAGGATTGCTGACCATCAATGCCCTGGTTGCTGCCGACGCTGTACTCATCCCTATCCAGTGCGAATACCTGGCCCTGGAAGGGTTAAGCCAGTTGAGTGACACCATTCGCATCGTGAAAAATAAGCTCAACCCGGAGCTGTTTGTAGCGGGTGCCATTCTCACCATGTTTGATCCGCGCACGCGCTTAGCTGGGGAGATTGTGCGAGAGGTGCGTAACTACTTCCCGAAAGAGACCTTCAACACGATCATCAACCGCAACGTTCGATTAAGTGAAGCTCCCAGTTTCGGGCAGTCCATCCTTGATTATGATGCCAGCTCTCCTGGGGCTCTCGCCTATCGCGCATTAGCAGAGGAGGTGATGGCTCGTGGCTAAGCAAAAATTTAGCCTGGGACGCGGACTCGATGCTCTCATGCCTGGTGCTTCAGAAGTGATGGCCGCCCAGCAACCTTCCCGCATAGACGAGAACGCCATCCTATTTGCCGCCATCGACAGTATCATTCCCAATCCACGTCAACCACGGCGCATCTTTCGCGAAGACGACCCCAAATTGCTGGAACTCAGTGCTTCTATTCAAGAACATGGCCTGTTGCAGCCCCTGGTTGTGACGCGCCTGGATTCAGCGGACACCGGTTTTTCAAAGAAAGATATGTCTAGCGATCCATGGCTTGCTGCAAACGAGACGAAGATCGAGGAGCCAGCGCATGTCGTGCAGTTTCAGCTTATTGCAGGTGAGCGTCGCTGGCGTGCCTCCCGCATAGCGGGCCTGACCAAAGTGCCTGTGGTCATCAAAGAGGTAACGCCGCTGCAGATGCTCGAACTTGCCCTGATCGAGAATATTCAGCGTGCCGATCTCAACCCTATCGAGGAGGCTCTCGCCTACCAGGCCCTGATCCAGGATTTTGGCCTGACGCAGGAAATGGTTGCCAAACAGGTCGGCAAAGATCGCTCAACCATCACTAACGCTATTCGCCTGCTGCAATTGGCTCCGAAAGTACGCGAGGCCCTGATTAATCAGCTTGAGAATTTTAGCGAAGGACATGCGCGAGCCTTGATTGGGATCGCACGCGAAGAAGATCAGATCACCGCTATGGGCAAAATCATTGCACTTAAATTAAATGTGCGCCAGGCGGAAGAACTGGCGGCACGCATCAAAGCAGCCGAACGGGCCGATGCCGCGAAACGTCCTCTTGCACCGCTCCCAGGTCGCGCAGCCGAGTTGGCAGAACTGGAAACCCATTTTCGTAACTCCCTTATGGTGAAGGTTGATCTGAAGTGCAACACCAAAGGCAAGGGCACTGTGGTACTACACTTCAACAATCAGGATGAGCTGGAGCGTTTATATAGCCGTATCGTGAAATCCGAAGAGTAAGCCTGGAGGGGTAAACATGGCAACTGTTGAAAATCCATATGAAAAAGTACGCCGTAAAATGGTCGCGGCACGCATAGAGTTTATGGGCCAGCTAGCGAAATTTAGCCAGGAAGAATTGAAAAAACGACCTGCCGAGGAAGAATGGTCTCCTTTGGAACTGGCTAATCATCTCTATATCGCAGACGGACTCGCCCTGGAACAATTGAAACAGGTGCAGGGAGAAGATAATCCCCTGATCCTGCCTTCCGAGGAAGAGGCTCCACGCCTTACACGCGCTGCTGAACCGCCAGCATCGCTTAATGCCGTTTTAGGAGGCATGGCCGCGCGCCGTGAAGAGCTTTTTGAGTACCTTTCTACCCTGCCCGCAGAGGCCTGGGAGCGTCCATTCCGCCACCACGAGTGGGGGCAGTTGAAGTTCTATCAAATGGTCAATATTTTGCCTGCCCATGATAAGATGCATGCACAACAATTAGCTGCAATTAAAGAAGGAAACAGGAGTCATCCCGAAGCCTGATACGGCTGGTGAACGAAACAAAGAGTGCAACGCAGCAGGGCGAGGACAAGCCATCGCCCCTACTATGGACACGCTTCGCAAGCTGATTCATCGTAGACATAGTAGGGGCGATGGCTTGTCCTCGCCCTGGAGTGCGCCCGACCTGCCACATTCCCTTTTCAGGCTTCGGGATGACTCAGCTCTGCGCGTAGTTCATCCAGGTAGGCATACATGAAGGCAACACGACGCCGGGCAAGGCTGCGGCCTGTCTCAGTAGAGATGGTATCGCTGAGTTTGAGCAGCTTGCTAAAGAAGTGATCCAGCATATATTTCTGGTCATCGGGAGTATGCTGCTCGGCAAAGGGGTCTGTGGGATGATACGATCTCGTCTGGGCAGTTCGCCGGATAGTGCCAGTAATTGCCCAGCGCATGATGCCGACCGCTCCCAGGCTATCGAGACGGTCGGCATCGCGCACTACACGCGCCTCTAATGTGCGAGGCTCGATGTTGCGACTGAAACTGTGAGCAAGGATGGCATGGAATATTTCTTCCTGGGTCGATGATGGAATGTGATAGGGAGCGAGCAGCTCACCGGCTAATGTCACAGAGAGGTTGGCATGATGCGTTGTGCCGCTTTTCGGTGCTGTTCGTCCTAAGTCGTGCATGAGTGCCGCCAGGCCGACGACAAAGCTGTTCGCGCCTTCCTGTGCGGCGATATGTAAGGCCAATGCATATACCCTGCTCACATGCTCCCAGCCATGGGCCAGGTCATCGATACCTGCAAAACGCTGCTCTACCTCTTTATAGATATTTGAAAGAGCCTCTTTTTCAAATTGGATGGTCTCCATCTTTAAGAAAATCCTTTCTTTCATATTTCCTATCATATATTTGATATCTATCTCATTTCCACAAAAATAAGCAAGCGTGCAAAAATCCCCCACCTGAGTGATGCATTACAGTGCTTGATTGCTCATACTATGTGTAGGATATATTCCTATTGAACCACATCGACTGCTAAGTATCAAAGCAGCTCCACATATACCGGAAGGAGTCGTTGATGCAACGTAATCATAAAAGTGATAGACAGCATTTAAGGTATGTAGGTGCGCCTCTGGCAGACACTCTGGATTTTACCGCCTCCACAGCGAACATCGACAATGAGATGCCCGTGGCGCATAAGGTGGAGAATGGAGAAGCTCATTTCATCAAGACTAGTACACCTGATCAGCAGCGGGCGGCTGTGATCAGCGTTCTGCTGGTGGACGACCACGCACTGTTGCGCGAGGGACTGCGGCAGCTTCTTGAATTGGAAGAAGATATCCGTATCGTAGGTGAAGCGGTGGATGGGTTTGATGCCATACAAAAAATTCGCCAGGTGCGCCCCGACGTAGTATTGATGGATATTCGTATGCCGATGGTTGATGGCCTGGCGGTTACGCGACAAATAACCTTCGAGTTTCCTTCGATTGCCGTGATTATGCTTACGATGTATGGCGAGAATTCGCAGATGTTACAGGCTATGAGAAATGGAGCAAGGGGTTATCTCCTCAAAAGTTCCTCGTCACAGGAGGTGGCACAGGCCATTAGAAGTGTACAGGCAGGTGGGATGCTGATCGAACCGGAGTTGACCAGGGCGATTGTGCGCGAATTCCGCCGTTTATCTGACTCTACCTCAACAGGCCAATATATCGATACGCTGTCGATCAAAGAAATAGAAATCCTGCGCTTTGTGGCAACGGGCATGAGCAATAAAGAGATCGCGGAGAAGCTCGCGTATTCAGAGAAGACGGTAAAGAACTATCTCTCGATTATCTTCCAGAAGCTAGGTATCCGTGACCGCACACAGGCAGCAATTTTTGCGCTGCGCCAGGGACTTCTGCCCGCAGAAGATATGTAATTTTACAGCCATCGCTGTTTGGTGGCTCTGACGGCGACGAGGGTGCGATCATTCACCTGCATTTTTTGCATGATATGGTGTACATGCGATTTGATGGTCTCGGTACTGACGGACAGCTTCTCGGCGATAGCGCGATTGGTCAAGCCCTCGGCGAGGAGTTGTAAAACCTCGCGCTCTCTATTCGTCAAGACGGCTGCCCTATCTCCAAAGGGGAAGCGAGCCTTGACCGTCGTACCTTCACCGCGTTTACTCTGAAACTCCCAGCTTCCGCCCGCCTGCTGAACCCGCTCGCGCATGGTACGCAGCCCCATAGAGGGTGGTATGCCACCAGGGGTGTCCGCATTGCCTGCGGGCAAGGGGAGCAGGAGGGGTACACCTACATTTCCCAGAACCTGCTCTACATCAAAACCATGCCCATTATCGCTTACTTCTATCAGCAGGATATTCGTAAGTATGCGTATTCGAATAGTCACGCGAGTAGCCTGGGCGTGTTTTCGCACATTATTGAGAGCTTCCTGGATGAAGCGGTAGATGGATATTTCCAGTGAATGTGGGAGAAGTGCCAGATTATCACCCTCGTATCCAATCTTTAAGCCTGGCTCATCCTGCATATGCTCGCTCAGCAAGCTTTGCAACGCAGCCACAAACCCTTGCTCCTCCAACTGCACGGGAATAAGAGAAGAAATGCCATGCCGTAAATCATTCAGGCCCTCTTTAAGAAGAACGACGGTGCGATCAAGCTCGCGCTGTGCAAGCTCAGGCTGTTTTTCAAAGATACGCTGGATAAATTCTAGCTTATGGGCGGCATGGGCGATATGTTGAGCCGCGCCATCGTGGATATCGTGGGCGATGCGATTTCGTTCCTGGTCGATAGCTGCTTTTAGTTTTATCTCGTAGAGTTCCGCAAGCTGCCGTACGATTTTAGCAGATTGCTGGGTATCCGTTCCCAGGTTTGGAGCCGATTTTTTGGAAAAGGCCTGAGAAGGGGCGTCATCGCGTAGGGGCGGGGGTGGAGAGGAGGTGGAGTGGGGGCCCTTACGCGATGACGCCCCTTCTTTAATGGAGAGATAGGTTGATAACAGGGTAGTACAAACAAGCAGGTTTCCTTCTTCTGTTACCGCCTGCTGCCTATCATGTGGGTCGCTTGATGGTTTGTCCTCTACATCAAAGCATAAAACGAGTACGCCCTGTTGGTTTCCAATGGTACCGAGGATAAGATGACCATTATCGCGGCCAATCCAATACTGTTCCTCTTCCAGGGTACGCGGGTCGGTGAAGGCATGTGATATGTGCGAGAGGCCATTTGTTTCTAGAGCGGAGCCAAAGAGTCCATGTACGGCGATATGTGTTGTATCAAGCTGCTGCTGCTTGATATCGCTGGCGGTACTTGATGGAGATACCTGGCGTGGGTGATGGGTTTGCGACAGCAGCCGACGCCCACATCGCTTTAACAACACAAGCCTTTGCCGCTCTTTATCGAGGACAAAGAGCAGGGCCAAGCGCGCTCCACTGCTGGCGCGGGCATACTCAAGCAGCGCGCGCCTTCCATGGACGGCTGTCATGCCGCGCTGCAAGTCCGCGATGAGCTGTAAGAGCTTATCCGAGGCCGCCATACAAAATTTCTCCTGAAACTTCCCGCCCACCCCTGGGACGCGATAAATCGGGTCCCTACTTCCCATTACCAAATTGGTTATGCACGAATGAGTAGTTCTTCTTTTCATAATACAGAATGAGAAAAGAGGAGGGACTCCACATGTCTATTCGCCAGCCCTGACAGAAAGCTGGACTGTGGATGTTTTTCAGCAAAAAACATCCACAGTCCAGTTTTCCTTCTCCAGGTAAGGCAGCGAAAAAGCGCAACAAATATGGGTTTGACGGAGTCAAACCCATATTTGTTGCGCTTTTTCGCTGAATTCCAGGATGATGTATTTCTTTATCGGTTAATGAGCCAGCGATGTGGATTGTTGAGAGGACTGCTTTTCTTCCTCTACCTCTGTTGAGAGCAGAGAGGCCAGTTCTTCTTCTGAAAGCGTCTTCCCTGACTGGGGATCGAAGACAACATCGTCGCGGGAACAGTAGCGCAAACGTCCCCAGTTTTCCATAGCGCGGTCCCACTCTGGATAATGCTTCGACGCTTCCTGGTCACCTTTCACCACTCTCGTAAATGCGAGATAAGAAAGCACCAGTGCGGTGACAATAAAGGCGAGAGTTACCAGAACAAGCGCGAGTTCGGCATAGTCAAAATTCTGTCCAAAACTCTCTGATCCAACCAGTACCAGAATCAAAAATATGCAGATACCCACAATCAACATAATTGGCGATATGGAGCGCATCATTGATACTGTTTTGCCAGGCAACGGTGGGGGTGTAAAACGCTGCATACCCTCGTTATAGACAGTCTGTAGTTTCTTGACTTTATCTGCCTTATGACATATGGGGCAGGGCGGTTTCTGAGCTTCTATAGTTACCATAAATGACCTCCCTATGTTGTTCGAATAGATGGCGAGCAACAGAATAATATTACTAAAAGCATATCACGTAGTTTCAGCTAAGACAATGCCATTTTCTTAATGTCGTCGGCATGATGCACATTTTGCGTGTACTCCACACTCGCAAAGAAGCCATAGAAATTGTCAAGTCCCTACGGCCACCAATTTTGTCGGCGAAGGTAGGTGCCGTGCTGGTGACTCAACCACTAGTGGTCAATGCCATTTAACTAAGAAGAGAGGTTCCTTTTCTGATAGACTATGACGAGTCGTATCGT
>Ga0137392_10000372_pt1 | contig 23122 bp, 22 predicted proteins | sample 15con2h34AmetaG_FD_101394 | JGI IMG/M metagenome (GOLD analysis project Ga0137392, IMG submission 101394) | Vadose zone soil microbial communities from Angelo Coast Range Reserve, California, USA - 15con2h3.4A metaG | ecosystem: Environmental > Terrestrial > Soil > Vadose zone > Saprolite... | reverse complement strand
TATCGAAGCCATTGAAAGCCTTGGTTCTCCTCTGAGCACGGAGGAAATTCATCAGGATGGGCTGAAGGCCTCGCACAAAGATCAGGCCAGATCCAATCAGCAGAACCTTCTTCAACGCCGGCGGAACCATGGAGTCAGAAACCAGCTCCAGCCCAATGAGGAACAGAACGGCCACCGCCAATCCACAGAGCCCGGCTCCAAAGAGAAGTGTCGAGCAAAACTTCTGCAGGGCGCCCGGTTCCGATGAAGTGGCATGCTCTTGATAGAACCGCTGAATCGAATTCTGGAGGCCCATTTTTGACAAGACTACGCCCATGGCCGCGATTTGGAAGGTCAAGGACATCACGCCATAGTCGGCCACCGATAAAACGCGCGTGAAAATCGGGAAGGAGACGAATCCCAAAACCAGAGTAGCCACCTGCCCACCCAAGTAGTGAGAGGCCTCCCGATACAGAGTTCGTAGATCGCTCACAACGATTCGCTCACAGAGTTCGCTCGCTGCCCCAGATCTGTCTGCTGCGGGCGGGCAGTCCATAAAACCCATTTTGTGTTCCGCTTTGGTTCAAGGGATAGCATAACTCTTCGTATTCGGGAGCAGTGAGTCTAGGCACAAGGATGGAATCCACTGTTGGAGTGGTTTCACCACGAATGGCTCTAAAGCCAAGCGGCATGGGGCTGACTCCGCGACGCAGTGGGCTACGTTTTGAGATATCGCCCGTCATCTCACGCGGACATCGTTCCAGTCCATTGGATCGTCGGAAATGAACCGCGCATTCCATTCTGCTTATCATCTTGGATGAAAGCTGCTCCATGAATTCCACCGAGAAGGCCTCTACGAGGTCCAGTGGCGCACTCCTCGCGGCTTCGGCCCCGTGGCGGCCTTACACTCATTCTGCACCGCGCCCGCTGTTCTGCGTCGAATTTCGTTGCGTCAGGTTAAACAAATAGCCGTCGCTCGGGATATCCCAATGGACGCCGGCTTGGCGTGTTCAGCAATGCGGGCACTTTAGGAAACGCCGCAGTGTAGAGAAATCTTGCGGACCGAACCAGAAACACAGGAGGGATTCCTAAACCCTGTCGCGTCAGACGACTATTTCACGCTCGCCATTGCGTATTACATTCGTCAGACTTCTCGCGATTACTTGGATCGTCTGAAGAACGACGCGGCAATCGCTCACTGCGGTGCGCCGTTTCAAATACTCTAGGTCGATGCGCAGTTTTTCGTCGAGTAGGTGATCCGCATAAAACTCTTCAGGTTTCACTCCCTCCGGTATTCTGTCCGCCTGGTCCGTCGTGTAGTGCAACTGTCCCGGACCGGTAATACCAGGTTTCACTTTGAGGGTCTCCCGTTGTTCGGGAGTATAGAGTTCTACAATCTTGGGGTCCTCTGGACGCGGGCCTACCAACGTGAGATCTCCTACAAGCAGATTGAAGAACTGGGGGAGCTCGTCAATCTTCGTCGCTCGAAGAAAGTGCCCCACCCGTGTAATTCTCGTGTCGCGTGGTGCTGTGATTGAGCTTCCGAGACGATCGGCGCCGGTCACCATGGTGCGAAATTTCCACATGCGGAACCTCGCGCCGTCCTTGCCTATGCGCCATCCTCCGTACAAGGGGTTACCTGGCGATCCCACTAGGATGGCCAGGGTCGTTAGAATGAGCAAAGGACTTAGCAAGGTCAGAGCCACAACGGCAACACAGACATCAGCCAGGCGGCGCATCATCTCGTGGACCTCACCAGTACGAACGCTTCAGCCGCCCGCCGGTTGATGATGCTGCCCCAGTAGCGCGCCCGATCGGTTAGCGCCTCGAGGCTCCGCGGATGTGGATACTCGCGGACCTCTGCCGAATAACAACTGAACGCCTGAATCTTCTGCTCCACAAAGGCGCTAACGTCCACGAATACATTCGGTTGAAAAGGCGCAGCCAACACGGGTGAACCCCATTCTGTTGACGAGGGCGTTTCAAACATAAGGATCTCTTTCACAGACGGGGCCGCATAGGGTCTTGCGGCCACCAGCACTGCTTCCGTCAGAATTTTGTGGTCCCGGTTAATGTCTCCACCGAAGTGCGTGTAGACCAGCTCTGGTTGCCATTCCGCAATCAACAACTCTACTTTTTTCACCACCTCACATAATGGCAGCGTCTCCAGCCGCTGGTCAGGTAAATTCCCCAAGAACAAGTCTGCGACTCCAAGAATTCGCGCAGCCGCTTTCGCTTGTTTCCTTACCTCGGCGTCCCAGTCGGGAGTGTAGCGGGTCGACACGCCCTCGCACATTACCGCGAGCCGAACCCGGTCGCCCCTTGCACTATGGGAGGCAATCGTGCCGCCTAGGCCGAGCAGTTCGTCATCAGGATGCGCCGCCACAGAGAGAACGTTCAAATCGCGGTCTCCCTAACTTCACCGAACATGATTCCTTGGCGAAGAAACGTCATACCCGCCACATGTCCCGAGACCCTTTGTCCACCCTCTCGTTGTGCAGTCACGATTCGGATCCATCCGTCAGCGGTAGACACCCACGGCCAACCTTGCAAATCCAGAATGACTTCGCCAGGCCTGTGGCTCTGATTTGCGATCGGCCCTCCGTCAGTACGAGCTTCCCAAATCCAGACTTTCTCACCGTTCAGAAAGGAAAACGCGCCCGGGTAGGGCTGGGTCAAGGCGCGAACCCAATTATAGATTTCTCGCGTTGAACGCCTCCAATCAATAAGCCCGTCCTCGGGACGCCGCTTCGGCATGACTGTGGCCTGACTGTCATCCTGTTTCTTACGTGGAAGAGCGCCGCGGCGAATCATCGGCAAAATCTCTTCCAACATTTCGACTTCGGTTTGGCCCACTTTTTGATAGACGGTATTGCAGTCGTCTTCGTCAGTTATGGGAATAGTTCGCTGCGCTACGATGTCTCCTGTATCGGCCTCGGGTTCCAAGACGATCATCGTATTGCCCGTAACTTTTTCCCCCTTAATGATTGCCCAATTCACCGGAGCGCGGCCCCGGTACTTTGGCAACAGAGACGCATGAAAACCGAGACAGGCAAATTTCGGAACGCGTAAAATTTCAGGCTTCAGCAGCTGGGTCCATCCCACTACCAGGAGGAGGTCGGGCGCCTTTTGACTGATCCATGCGAGCGAGTCCGTGTGGTTTATGTTGCGCACACGAAGCGCCGGGATTTGCGCCTGTTCAGCCAATGGCGTGAGATCCGTTGCCCCAGCCACTTTGACCACGCTGTCGGCGTCCAATGTCACCAGGCCCAAAATATTATCCCCACGTTCGATGAGTCGGTTGAACGGAGCGTAAGCTTCCATATGGGCTCCGACAAATACTATACTTGGAAATGGGTTCATAAAATACGCGGACATTCTAATGAATTCGGTGAGCTCGTGGACAGAGTCCCTTCTCGGCTCAGCCGAGAGCCGGATGAGCGCCGAAACTCCTCAGTATCATTCGTCTTCATTGGTTGGCAGCCACCCTTGCTAAATTCTCCTTTGGTCGCATTCTTGTCTTTCAAACTATACACAAGGGACGCTTCAATTTAGACCTGTGAGCTGTGGACTGAGCACTTCCCCAGCCGCCAGAGCATCGGACGTAGCGCTATTTTCTTCGGTGCCTGACGCTGCCGTGCCTTGTTCAAGAATCAATGCTCGGGCGACCATACCGCCGAGGACCCACATGTAGCCGTTCACCTGGAGATACGTCCAGCGATCTCCGGAACAGTTCGCCACAAAGGAACAAACCACCCACCCGGCAAGGCCGAGTCCGAGGGAGGCCAGGAACGGATCCTGCGCACGTCTGAATAGCTTGTAACCTGAGGCGAAAGTCTTCGTCAGCAGCCAGAGAAAAATCATGAGTCCCGCAATACCAGTCTCGACTAGAACTTTTATGAAAAAGTTGTGGGTGTCCTTGTAGTTGTCCATATGATGAGTATACGCGTACGTGTAAAGTCCGGCGCCGATGACTGGATTGGAATCGAATATGGGCATCGCTTGTTTCCACAAATCTACGCGCAGCTCAGACGAGTGATCGAGTTGTCCACCACTCGCGTCATAGGTCATCTGCACGCGTTGTTGGACTGCTGGGGGAGTCAGACTGGTCCACGTAAAGAAAAACACGGCTAGCAGGACTAGCAGCTTTCGCTGTTTCACAAGACCAAGGAATAAACACCCCACCAATAGCGCAAGATACCCGCCGCGTGAGAGGCTGTACATTAGGCAGATCATCGAAAACACAGCCACCCCGACGTAACCAAGTTTCAGCAGAAGCTTTTCCTTGAAAGAACTTAGGGTCAAAAGAAATACGACAAATTGCGCCTGGAATGCAGCGAACCCGTTGACTCCGGCATAGCCCATGCCGCCCGCGTCTCGTAGGTCATAGGAAAAAGCGGAAAAGTCACGGCCAGAAATCGTGTCCCAGAAACTTCTATTCAACGCTAACGCGGCAAGGCACATCAGAAAGACTAGAATCTTCATTTGACGGGTGTCGCGGACCGTGGCGGCGACCAGGACCAGAATCAGCGGCATGACCATGTAGTTCTTCCAGTCCGCCAGCCGCGGATCACTTAAGGAGAACGGAAGCGCGGAACCTAGATAAAACGAACCAAGGCACAGTGATACAAAGGTGTAGACCGTGTAAAAACCTAGCAACACGTTCCACGGCGTCTTCTGAAAAACCTGCTGCCGATGCACCAGCAATCCCAGCATCACCCCCAGCAAAGTTATATCGACTAGGCTCTTGCCCAGTGGAAGATCTTGCACGTAGTACCTAGCGGTTTGAAGGGGAATGAGTGGGACGAGAAAATATATCCCTACGATCGGTCGCCAGAAGACACTCAAGAAGAAAGCAAGGATAAAACCGATGTAGAGTACCGACGAAGCGTAGGATGTCAAGCCAAAATGGATCATGCCTGCTGCTCGGTCCTTCTTACTAAGCGGTCTCGATACCTCTCATGCGTGGCGCTACCAACGTTTGGGAGACGTTTGCGCATTTCAGCTGCGGGTTTCCGTAGCTTTGGAGGATTTCCTGTCGTTTCACAAAACAAATTGGCGGCCCAACCTCAAATCCTTGAAACACACCTGTTTCCATCTCCAGAATCTATATTCTAACATCTGCAACCACTGGAGCTCCATCGGTCTTGAATTTTTTCAAAAAACACCTGCATTTTGCCCATCGAGATTTCACCAGAAATCTCATCTCGGCGCGTCGAAAAAGCCCGCGGATTTCTCGTTCCACGCCGATCAAAATGTAATTTATATAGTAATTAGATATATAGTAAAAATTAGTTCAATAGTCTTTTAGACCGCACTAAATAATCGTAAAGAACACTAACGAAGGATTTGCGGCGGGATCAGCGGCAGCGGAGAGGAGATCCGGATGACTGGCCTTCAGAAGACAGCCAAGAAGAAGGCCAAGACTCTAAGGAAATACAACGAAGCAGGACCCCTAAATCAACTTATGCAACCGCTGCCTTGGCGTATTGGGCAGACTTGAACTCGATGGGCATGCGACGCAAAACGTCCAGTACGGCACTGTCGTCGCGTGCATTGGCGACCTCGATGAGTTCGTCAAGGTACGTCCCAAATACTTTGTGTGGTGCTTCTGCAAGCACTCTGAATACCTCGGGGAAAACTGTCGCACGTACGGTAGCATCATCTGACCACAGTTGCTCGTGAAGTTTTTCTCCGGGACGCATACCAGTGCACTTGATTTCGATATCAGTTCCGGGACGCAAGCCGGAAGCTTCTATAAGCCGACGCGCAAGATTTGTTATCTTGACCGGGTCTCCCATATCGAGCATGAAAATATCTCCGTGCGATCCCAATGTGGAAGCTTGGAGGACTAACCGCACTGCATCCGGAATGGTCATGAAATAACGGGTCATATTCTCGTCGGTGATCGTGATAGGACCGCCATTTTGGATTTGGCGAAGGAAGATCGGAACCACGCTTCCGCGGCTTCCCAGAACATTGCCAAAGCGGACACACGCACTGCGTGTCAGGTGACCGTTTGATGCCAACGCCTGAACGGTAAGCTCCGCCACACGTTTGGTAGCGCCCATCACACTAGTTGGCCTGACTGCCTTGTCGGTTGAGATCAGCAAGAAGCGTTCTGCTTGGAACTGCATCGCTGTCTCGGCGACGCCCTTTGTTCCAATGACGTTGTTTAGAACCGCTTCGCAGCGGTTCTCCTCCATGACCGGAACATGTTTGTATGCAGCAGCGTGTAGGACGATTTTAGGATTGTACTTTGCAAATAGTCGCTGTAGCTGAACTCGGTCACATATATCTCCGACAACAGGAATCAGCTTCACTCCTGATAGGTTCGCAAGCTCGTTGCGAATCTCAAATATGGAGTTCTCGTCCTGATCCAGCAGGATGATAGACGTGACGGGCAACTGTGCTACTTGGCGGCTGAGTTCAGAGCCGATGGAGCCGCCTGCACCCGTTATAAGGACAACTCGATCACGAAACGCCTCGACTACGAGCTCGTGTGGTGCACTGGCCGATGTCCCTCGTCCCAACGCCATTTCCGCCTTCGGGAGAGTGGCAAAGCGTACGTCGCCACGAATAATATGAGAAGTGTCGGGGAGGATCTTCACTTCCACCCCGAACTCGGTCGAAGTCTGAATTATGTCCGCTGTGCAAACGAGCGTCGTGTCGGTAATCAAAACTAGGTCGATAGCCGAAGACGTAAGCACCTTAGCCAATGTGCTGACGTGACCCAAGATAGGGAACCCTCCGATTCGCAATCCCTTTAGGGCTCCTTCGGAAACCAGCATCCCGACCACGAGTAAGTCTTCGCATGTTCGCAAGCGCTGCATGGCATGGGACAAAGAGTTGTCGGAGCCGATGAGAAGAATCCGAAGGTATTGCCGATGAGTCGCAGTTGATATTGAAAATGTCATCCGCCTAAGCAGCCTTAGAGATAGAGCTAGTGTCACAAATACGCCATACTCGATGATGATGATGCTCAGTGGAACTGGCTCGAAACTGGCGTTGCTTGGCAGCAAAAACCGAATTAGAACCAACATAAGAGAGGGGATCGTGCTGACGAGAGCGAATGAGAACGCGTCGTCGAGATTGAAATACCGCCAGATGCGGCTGTAGACACCACAAACGAGCAAGGACGTTGGTCGCGCCACGGGTAGCACAATCAACCACACACCCAATTGGTGCAATTCCGCCGAGGAAAGGGCGAATTCAAAGCGCAGTAGGTAGGACAAGAATAGCGCGCCAGCGCAGGCCAATGTATCCAATAGCATCTGCGTACCACGACTGAAAACAATCTGTGGCAGACGGTCCAGTGCTCTGGCCATTTCCGTCTTCAGTCGCCTCAACAACATCAGCTGGTCTAACGCACCACTATTTCCAAGCCAAACAGGTCGTGATGTCATAGGAAGTAACCTTCCACTGTCGTGATAATTTCTATTGGGGACAAACTTGTTTATGGGACTTGGCCAAATCGGTTATTCGCTTGGCGTGCAGCGGACGGGGAACCATTTAGAAGGTATTGACGAATTCATAGAATGGTTGGTATTAAAGTACGACGCTAGCATCTTGTGCTGCCACTGATCTTGTTGTTGACACAGTCTTCTTGCGAGCGCTCCGTGCGATCTGTTTGACCGACTCCGCTACGTACTGCACCTGCAATTCCGTCATCCCTGGATAGAGCGGCAAGGAAATCAAACGGGGGTACAACGCCAGGGCCCGCGGGCATTGGTTTTCGGGCCGGTGAGCCAGTGGAGCGAAAAAGGGATGCAGCGGGATGGGGATGAAATGCACACTTGTGCCGACCCCCTTCTTGTTGAGTTCCACGATGAACTCGTCTCGACCGATGTCGAGACTCTCTAGGTTCAGCCGGACCGTGTAGAGGTGCCAAGAATGCCGGCAATCGGCCTTGTCCGGGGGTAGTTCCAATTCCTCGATGTCGGCTAGGGCCTGGTTGTAGGCCCCCGCCAGCCGAGTCCGCGTATCGATGAAACCCTCCAGCTTTCTGAGTTGATGGATCCCGATCGCAGACTGAATGTCTGAGAGGTTGTACTTGAACCCCGAGCGCAGAACCTCGTAATACCAGTTGCCGTGATCTGAGTAACGGTTCCAGGCGTCTCTGTTGATACCGTGCAGGCAGAGGCTCTTCAGCGACTCGGCCAGCCTCTCGTCGTGTGTTGTCACCATGCCGCCTTCGCCGGTAGTCAGGTTCTTGGTGGCGTAAAAGCTGAAGACCGCGGCATTGCTGTAATTGCCTGTTGCCGGATTGCCAGCGCCAATCGGCCAATCGTGATAGCGCGATCCAACCGCATGCGCACAGTCTTCGATCACGTATAACCCATGCTGACGAGCGAGCGCCCAGATTGCGTCCATTTCGCAGGGCAATCCAGCAAGGTGAACCGGCATGATGGCCCGCGTCCGTTCCGTGATCCGAGCAGCCACTGACGTAGGATCAATGTTTCCGTCGGTTCCCACGTCTGCCAGCACTGGTGTGGCTCCTACGTGGAGAATGACGTTGACAGTCGCACAGAAGGTCAGCGGAGTCGTGATGACTTCCGCTCCCGGGCCGATGTTCAGTGCTGCCAGTACCAGATGCATGCCCGAGGTGCATGAATTGACTGCTTGCGCCTGCGGAACTCCAATATATTTGCGAAACTCACGCTCGAACTGCTCTGTCCGCGGACCCGTCGTCAGCCAGCCGGACTCCAGCGTGCGCACAACTTCATCGATTTCCTCTCGGCCGATACTTGGACGATGGTATGGAACCTGAATTTTTGTGCTCAAGGAGCGCTCCGTGTGCTGAATCTTACTTCCGTGATGAAACTATTCGGCTATCCGACGCCTATCGCGTGATCCGTATAAATACGGGAGAGATGTAGGATGCTGGAGTCGGTTTCGAGAAGAACCAGCGCAAGCCAAAAAGAAATCCTAATCCATAAGAGAGATGATATGCAGCGAAGATACCGGGGAGGTGGGGCAGAGTCGCCCACTCGTTCCGTCTAGCAGTAATCAAGGAAGCCGCTAGGATGGCCACGCCATACGCTGCAACTAAGCTAACCCACAGCACGGCAATGGTTGCAAACCACTGTTCTGCTCCAATGGCTTTTGTAAAAACCATCCCAGCCAAAAACAAAATGTTAGCCATCACAAATCCTATCGGCACGAGGTGACGCCAGGAGGCCGGCAGGGAGTGCTTCCGAATCACGGCTACTTTCCAGAACCCATATTGAAAATACTGACGAAAAAGACTCGAAAGAGTTGCGCGTGGCGAATACCAGGAGACGATAGCAGGGCTCTGCCAAATTTTCCCACCAGCCCGCAACAACCGTAGATTCAACTCGTCGTCCTGATTGCGAACAAGCGTCTCATCAAACAATCCGATTTGCTCCAGCGTTGTCTTGCGCCAGCATCCGTAGGGCACCGTATCGACCCAGCCTTCGTAATTCACGTCATGAAACCTGGCACCTCCCGTAGAGAAGCGGGAATGATATGCGGCCGCCACGGCGCGGGCTTGGATCCCCACTGCTCGCGTTCGCGCCGGGCCACCGACGTTGGCTGCGCCTGTTGTCTCCAGGATCTCGACGCAGAGCCGGCAGTAGTTCGACGCGTAAAAGGTATGAGCATCCAGGCGAATGATGATTTCTCCACGCGCCGTCCGAATCGCGGCGTTCAGTCCGGTCGAGGTGATGCAACCCGGATTGTCAATGACGCGCAACTGCGAATGCCGGGTACTGTAGGCTTCCAATACCTCGCGCGTGCCGTCATCGCTCATGCCGTCTGCAATGATCCCCTCCCAAGTCATGCCGGCCATCTCCTGGGACAGAAGCGAATCCAGGAATTCGCGAATATGCTTGACTTCGTTCCGACAGGCTACGATGACTGTTAACTTTACCGCTTTTTTGTCGGTCATCGGCAGCTCGCTTCCCATGTGGATCGGTCTTGCACCGTGCTTTGGCGGCACGCCAGCAATTGTTGGTAGTGTCCCATATAGCTCCTGGCCATGGCCGAGGCCGAAAAGTGAAGGGCAACATGTGCGCGTCCGTTTTCCCCAAGTCGGCGGGCCAGGTCTGGATCGCGCAGCAGCCGAAGGATCGCGGCCGCAAGCCCACTCTCATCAGCTGGCTCAAGCAGTAGCCCGGTCTCCTCGGATTGGATCAGTTTGGGCACGGCTCCCACGCGCGTTGCGATCACCGGCTTACCTGCCGCCATCGCTTCCAGCAAACACATTGGCAGTGCCTCGAGGAACGAGGGCAGCACAACAACATCTAGTGAAGCGTAGATTCCTGGCATGTCGTCGCGTAGGCCTGCAAAGCACACCTGCTCGGTGATTCCAAGCTGGGTTGCAATTGCCTCCCATTCCAGTCGTGCAGGCCCTTCTCCCACGAAGACAAACTTAGTTTTCGGTTGAACTGAAAGCACCCGCTTGGCTGCACGCAGCAACGTGGCCCCCCCCTTGTCCTGCACCAATCGGCCGACGAATCCAATGAGACCGTGGCCCTTAGGGGCAATCTCGTCTCGCAGGGTAGCTTCCGCCCCATGGAAGTGTTTGAGGTCCACACCGTTGAAGATCGTGGAAATCTTGTTGGGCGCGACTCCCGAGCGCCGCAGCTGGCCTTCTACGGCATCGGAAACTACAATAACTCCGTCAAATCTTCTCAGTACCATCCGGTCGAGCGCTGCGTATGCACGCATGCTAAATGTCTTCCCGGTCCAGTTGTGGCTGGTGGCCAGCAGCGGCACACGACATGGCCAGGCAGCCGCATAAGCGTACAGATCTGCCTTGTACCCATGAGAATGCAAGATATCTACGTTGTGAGTGACTAACAGCTTTCGAATTTGAACCACTGCTTTCCAATCCCACCTTCCGTTACACTGCACAGTCTCTACCGTAAGTCCGTGTCGCTGCGCTTGCTTGCCCACTTCGATGTGGGGCGAGTGGCTGTTACAGAACACGCCGATGACACAGCGACCTCCCTGCTGGGACAAGTGCCGTCCCAGCGTGACAATCATGTTTTCCACGCCGTAGTAGCCCTCGCTGCTGATGAGGAGGAGGGCAGTCACGTTTTTCATTGGACGTGTTCTCTTGATCGGTGGGTCATTCCGTACGCAGACACAGGTTGAGTCTCGACTCTAGGACGGGGCTTGATTCTCGTCGCGCGCCAGGCTTTCCAGAAAGTTGTATATTCAAACATTGCGGGTGAGAACCGGCCCGACAGCCCGACGAGTTTGCCCTCGTATACGTTGATCCGAGGGATACATAAGGGATCGCAACTCACTGTCCACGCGCCAAGATCCATGGTGCCTGCCACTTTGAAACCTGCTTCAGCCAATAGCCGCCGCGTTTCCGGAGACCAGTTTCCATTCGGATAGGAAAACGCGTCACAGCGCTTGCCCAGCGCGCGCTCTAAGACGGCTTTTGACTCCAGTACCTCTTGGCGAGCCGTCTCTGCCTGCACCCTGGTGAGAATCTGGTGCGTCTGCGTGTGAGACCCGAATTGAACACCAGCTTCATCCATCTCAACGATCTCCTGCCACGAGAGCGTCCCATCAGCGTTTGATAGTTCGAGCGATGTTCCTTTTTCACATGCCTGTTCGGAAAGGCTGGTCAACCGTTGCTCGCGCTCCTGCGGCGTGCACTTTTTCAAGCTCTCAATCATCGCTGTGATTTGGGCTTCTTCGACTGGCGGTTGTACCGACCGCAGTAAAGCGATGACTCGCTCGGGCCAAAACGGGGTGTTTCTGCCGATCAACCCACAAGCTACGAAAATAACGAGGGGGATCCTATACTCACGAGTGATCGGAAATGCGACTCCATAGTTGTCTCCCCATCCGTCATCAAACGTAAACGCGACCCTCGGCTTTTTGCATGGCGTCCCGGGCTCAGCCTTTTGCAAGCTCACTGATTCATATCGTCCCGCGACGTGAGCAACAAGCTTGCGGAAAGTGCGCTCTCGAACAATATTTTCCCGTTGGCTAAAAGTTTTGCGATACCCGGTTTCGTCCAGGACTCGGTGGAAGACCAGCACGACCACGGCCCCCTCAGCACGGAGTCGCCGCTTTGCCCACCACAGGCAACCACTGGCAATTAGAAATTTCGCCCACAACTGCTGCAGGATGCGCGCCTTCGTCACCAAAATCTTCCGTTCTCCTTAGCCCTTTGGAAAAGCAACGGCTAGAAATCCCAACAAGCCCAAAGCTATGCCCTGAGTTCCAGTTCACCAGGTTGCGTGTAGTCCTTTTCCAAATGCTGTGCTGGAGACGAGCGCAGCGAGGTCACAAACGCGGAATCGACTTCCACTGCCACGGAACGCTGAAGTAATGTGACGGAGAGTACCAAACGATGCCCCCCCTTGAACTTCACTAGGATCCCTTCCAGACCACGCAAGGGGCCCGACTCGATTCGTATGCGGTCACCCACCGCCAAAAAGGGCCATGGTTGGTTCGGTACCCCCGACGCTACCAGAGCCTTAATGGCTTCAATCTCCATCTCATCGACGGGGATTGGTATGGAGTTGCAACCGACAATTTGAATAACTCCAGGAGTTTTCAGGATAGGAAGTCGGTTTTGGGGATTGAACCGGCAAAATAGGTAACCAGGGAAGAGAGGACTATCGACGATCTTCACTCGGTCAGACCATCGCTTCCGGCACTTATATTGCGGCAAGAACCATTCGTAGTCATTCCCTCGAAGATAATCTGCAACTGCCGCCTCACGGTAGGCGCGAACCTGTAGCGCGAACCAAGGGTCTTGGGGCGTCACACCAACTATGCCATTCCGTAGGCTTAGACCGGCAACGCAGTTTGGGTTTTCGTTCATTTTGCTTATGTCAGCCATGCTACCGCCATTAAAGTCCCATTTGGACTTCTCTCTCTATGGCTTTGAGAGGTGCACGCTCGATGCCAACCCAGCTCGCTAACTGTTTCTATGTAACACGATGATTATAAATGCTTTATCTTGCGACTCGAGATACATTTTGCATGCTCCTGAGGTGCGCTGATAAGTACTTTGTTGAAGATTGTTGTCCCCGAACTCCAATTCTTTTCCACCCCCCTCATGTCCTTTCGCGCTGGTTCGTGGCTAGCTTTGTTGATGAGCCGCTGGGTGTGCTATACCCTTGATAATAATAGTGTTCTTCTATAAGGGCCTCTTCGACGGCATTCAAAACGACACCCACAACTTTTCGCTTTTGCAACTCCTTGCGAGCCCTCTCGGCTTCCGCGGCTGCTGTCGATCTCGCCTTCACGACCAACAGAACCCCGTCACACAATCCCGCTAGCATGTTGGCATCAGCCACTGCCAGGCATGGTGGCGAGTCGATAATCACCCAGTCGAAGAGAGGAGCAAGGCGATCAAGCAACTTCTTGAAGCCCCCGTTAGAAAGCAATTCGCTGCAGTTTCCTTCTGCGGTTCCTGCCGCGATGAAACACAGCATCCCTTCTTGGCCATGCTGAATTATGTCAGCCTCCGTGGCCCGTTCACTGAGGTATTCAGCCATCCCCGGAGTCAATGGCGCCCCGAGGGGAAGGTGCAGCTTGGGGTTGCGCAGATCTGCGTCGATCAAAAGAACCCGGCGGTTGGGTTCCCGCGCGATGCCCTGTGCGAGGTTGGTGGCGACGAAGGTCTTACCTTCCCCAGGTACGGCACTCGTCACCAGAACTTTCTTTAGCGTTGACGTCTCCCGCAGGCCGTAAAGACGCGTCCGCAGCGTGCGGAACTGTTCCGTTGCGGGTCCCGACCGGTTTGGTTCACTAAAAACAACTCTATTAGGATCGAGAGTCCAAGTGGGCTTCGCGCAGGTTTTCAGTAGGTCTTCAAAACGCAGCAAGTGCCCCGATTTCAGCTCCTGGCTGGCTGTGGGAACATACGCCAAGTGTTCGGAAACAACACGCGCAGAAGCCGGGGCGCTCGAGACGGGAGCTCCCGTCGGTTCACTCGGACTGTCCGGGGCAGGGATGGCGACTGTGAAGGGAGCTTCACTCGCAAGAGTTGCGTGCCCGCTATGATTTTTTGCTAAGGCTCGCTCTTCTTGTATCCTCTTTAATGCCTCGTAAACCTTACTCATGATTTCCTTTCCCGAAAAGTTCCCGTGAAGGGCTGGGCCCGGTCCTCTGGCCGCAAGTATGTAAATAGATCGCGCATGAGGCCCTCCAAGCGCTCTCCAGGCTCCCTGTCAATACTGGGCAGCGGAACAGGTCGAGGGGGCGGCGCAAACTCACCAAGCCTGAATTCGCGTGCGATTTCCTTGACAATCTTCGCCGGCACGGGCCTCAGTTGTTCTGCAAAGGAATTGATCAAGGAATGCTCACATAAAAGATTCACGACTCTCGGAATCCCGTTCGAATACCTCTGGATGCAATCCATTGCTTCTTGGGAGAAAACGGGGGTGCCGTTCGCGCCGGCGATTCGCAATCGCCCAGTGATATAGCCGTAGGTTTCATCCGGAGTAAGCGGAGCTGTCCGGCAGCGGAATACGATGCGCTGCAGCAATTGGCGCATTTGCGGCCGATACAGTATCTCTTCGAGTTCCGGCTGGCCCGAGAGCACGATCTGCAGGAGCTTTTCGGTTGAAGTTTCCAGATTAGTTAACAAGCGGATCTCTTCCAGCAATTCTTCAGAAAGATTTTGCGCTTCGTCCACAATCAGCACAGTCGTTTTCCCGGCCCGATACCGCTCTAGCAGCCATTGGTTCAGCTTCAATAGAACATGGCTCTTCAGACGCGACTCACAGGTAATCCCGAAGTCTGCCATCATGAAGTCGAAAAGCTGTTTAGCGCCAGACAGTCGCGAGTTGAAAACGAAAGCGGTGGCTATTTCGTGTTGGCGCAGCCAGGCGAGCAATCCATTCAATAAGGTCGTCTTACCCGTTCCCACTTCGCCGGTAAGTAAGAGGAAGCCCTTGCGGCTCTCAATACCATAAGTCAACGCCGACAATGCCTCTTGTGCAGCCTGGGTCCAGTACATATAGCGAGGATCCGGACTAATATTGAACGGTAATCCCTTCAATCCAAAGAAGTTCTTATACATGCCACTCAGCTCCCGAGACTCGATAGCACTGACTCTGCTGGCTGCCGAAGATTCCGGGCCTGGTGGCTGTTACCGCCATTTGTCGGCTCAATAAAAGGGATCATCGCCAGCGTTGGCAACTTGAGTATGCGTTCCACGTCCCGCTCGTATCGAAAAGTCGTATCCTGAACTTCCAGCACTAAAGCCATGGCCAGACCTAATCCCAGTCCGCCCAAAAACCCGGCCGCAGCGTATAGCGGCCGCTTAGGAGAGCTGGGCTTCTGTGGGAGGCTCGGTGCATCGAGCACCCGAAATTGCTCTCCTCCCTGACTGCGCTCTAGATCCGCGGCCATATCAGCGTCGCTCTTTTTCTTAAGCAAGTCGTTGTAAATGGTCAGGGCCATTTGATAGTCCCGCGTCAGTGCCTTATATTCTTGCGCGATCGCCGGGCTGAGCTGTAGTCTTGCCTGCACGTTGCTGATTTCTCGCTGCACTTGCGACTGTTGCGCCGTTTTTTCCCGGATGGTTAGGTTAATCTGATAAAGTTGTGCCTTTAGCTGCTGAACTTGAGGTGTTTCTACAACAACGGTCTCATCTTTTTCTGGCGTGCTCGCCGCCTGGGAACTGCGGGCCGCCGTTCCCACCTGTATCCTCGCTTGCAATTTAGCGATGTCATTCTCGGCTTTGCGGACGTCCGGATGTTGATCCGTATAGTGATTTCGCAAGGATGCCAGCTGATCTTGAAGAAGTGCGAGTTGCTTCTGAAGTACATCCGGGTCGCCTACTGCTTGAGGCAACTTTGCCACTGCTTGCTGCTGGTTGAGCATAGATTCTACGAATATCTTATCCTGCTGCGCCCGATTGAGAGCCTGGGAAGCAGCTTCCAACTGGGAGGCCAGACCCGCCAGAACGCTGAAATTCGTTTGCATCTCCTCGGGGAGTTCCCCCATATATCGGCGCTGAAAATTCGCTAGCTTGCCATCTTGGTCATCAAGCTTCCTTTTGGATTCTTCCAATTGTTTGCTAATGAACACAATCGTCTGTTCCGCTCGCCGTTCACGTAACAAAAGATTCTGTTGCATGAAAAAAGATGTGATCTCGCTACAAATTTGCTGGGCAAGGTAGGCGCGTCGTGCTTCGACACTTACTGTAAAGCCGGGTAACCCATTGGCACGGGTCTCCGCCATAGCTCGGACCGGACTGACGGTAATAGAATTCCGTAGCCGCGAAACCGCGTCTTCCATCGCGGTTTCGCCTTTTTCTTTTTGCTCTAAACCGAACTCTTTTACAAGTTGCTGAAGCCTCGTACGGCTTAGAATCTGTTCCTGCATCGTCGAGAGGCGCTCGTTCACATCACCTACGCTCACCGACTTTACGAGCATCTCAGGGACTCTAGGTGCCTCGACAAGCACCACTGTTTCCGAGATGTACCGACTCGGCAGAAAGAGCGAAACGGCATAGGCAGAAATTGCAAGCACCACCGCCGGTATCAGGATGATCCAGATACGGCGGCCCAAGATGGCCTTGTAGTCTTCAAGCGTCAATTCGCGACTTACTATCATTCCTGGCTTGGTCCTTTCCTTCCTTCAGCGAAGCTCAATTCTCCTCTATTCCAGGGTGATGGGACGGAGCCCCCAGGTATAGCCAACGGATGCCGTGGACGTAACGGAATTGATCCGGCAAACTGGCAATACGCACACGGAGGAAAGGCTCGACTGACCTGACGCCGTGTAGCCCACAAAGAGGGCGCCATAGCCCACGAAGCGCCGGTTAATTAGAATGGTCGTGAACCACGTCTGAGGAGACTCCCCAGCCGTCGCGGCAAGAGTCTGCCGAAGGGCTTGATTCCTCGAATATCCCGCAACCACGGAAGAATCCCAATTCCGGCCAAAGGTTCGCGTTGCAGTCCCAGAAAAAATGTCGGTTTCTGCGCCAGGAAGAATCCCGCTGCCGTCCGTCAGGCTATGTGAGTACGACAAGCCGAATCTGGTATACCTCAATTGATACTGCAGCTCGGTGAATGCAGTTGGGCCTACAACCGTGCCTGATCCGGACAGCGGATTCTGGTATTGCTGTATAGAAGCACCACCGCCAACCCGCCAGCTTAGGCGCCCCGCGATTCGTCGCGCAAAGGCGGCCTGGATGCTGTGAGCACGGAAGCTCTGCGCCAGATTAGAAAGACTGAAGTCATCGAATCGATAGAAAACGCTTATGGCGCTCTGGCGGCTCAAAAGGTAGTCATAACCCCCTTGGAAACTAACCACATTGCTATTTTGAAGCCGACTCTCTAGGAAATCCTGAACTCCGTAAGATCCGACAAAGGTCAGCGTAGAACGGTGACTCAGTGCGTACGTCGTCTGTCCGAGCCCCACGTTGATTATGCGCGGCGTGCCGTTAATGTAGATGGATTGACCCGGCGCAAAGCTAGAGCTAATCCCCGGGCTGGACCCGACGCCGTTCCCCAAGCCGACCCCGAGATTCTTCAAGCCGCCAAGGCCACCGAAGCCGAACGGCGAACTCCCCAGATAGTTAAACTGATCAGCAAAGAGCAGTGACCAGCGGCCCAACCGGACTGTTTCGGAAGCGTCAAGGCCCTGAATCAAGGAATTCCCTAGCGTGGGATCATTCGAAAAGCTCGCGCCAGCAATGTAGTCGAGCAAGAATTCAGATCGGTCCGACCTGCGGTTTAAACCCAAGCGCCCCGACAGATAACTTGTGCTTAGCGTTCCTGGCTGGCTGTTGGCTCCTGGTCCCCTGGTGAACGGATTTGTCCCCACTTGAGTCACAACGCTGAAACTCGGCAAGATGAAATTACGCGCAGTTGCTGACGTGCCCAGGGTCAGTTCCTGCGCACCTGCCAAAGTGTGCGCGTCAGCCATCACTTGCTCGCTCCTTCCCGTGCTCGTATCCCCGGGAGTGCCGGGGTCGCCAACGGTCCTCTGCGGGCCCAGTGGCGAAAGCGGTGGAAGAGGTTGTTGTGAGCTGCTATTCCCACTCTGTGCATTGGTCATGGAGGCCATCAAAAGGATGCTACTCAAAATGAGTCCGACCTTGCGAAGTTTGCAAATCATAAAGACTCCTATGGGACCACAATCGTGTCGCCGGGCTTCAAAGTAACGTTTTGTTCAGGTCGCTGGCCTTTCAGCACCTCTTTGTAATTCACCGGAATCCGAATCTGCTTTCCGTTCTCCATGCGAAGAATGGATACCTTTGTCCGTTTTGCAAACGGCGTAAGTCCGCCAGCGCTGGAGAGTGCATCCAGTATCGTCATCCCAGGCACCAGAGGGTAAGCACCGGCTCGCCCCGCTTCACCAACTACAAAGATTCGCGGCGGGCTGACCTTTGATACGATGACTGTCACCTCGGGGGCTGAGATGAACTTCGTGAGCCGGGTCGTAAGCTCAGAAGTCAACTGCATGGGAGTGAATCCCGCCGCCTGAACATCCTTCAACAGAGGAAGTGAAATTTTCCCATCCGGCCTTACAGGAACACTTCGCGAAATGTCTGGCTCTCTCCAAACTGTGATAATCAATTCGTCATCGGGGCCGATCACATAGTTGGGATTTTCTGTTGCTGGTTTCGCAGCCGCATCGCCGACAGCTTCGTTTGCCGCCGTTCCATTGGCAGCAACGCGCTTGCCATCCGGGCCTGACTTGCCGGGCGAAGTTTGTCCACGCGTAGCCATCGTCGGGATGGTCATCCCCAGTATCAGCATAAACAGTCTCGATTTCTTCATGGCTTCACTCCGTATTTCTTCCTAAATTTCTTCAGACTCGGGCACTTGGATCTGTTTTAATTTGAAGAGCAGTGACTTGTAACTGATCTGCAGCGCTTCCGCCGCCTTCTTCCTGTTCCAACGTGTCTTTTCTAGAGTTTGCAGAATCAGCAGGCGCTCGGCTTGCCGCGAAGCTGTACGGGAGGCCGCTTTGAGCGAAGGCGAGGGCAGATTTGTATCACGTAAACGCGACCCCGCCGGCGAGGCCCTCAAATCCGCTACGCCTAATTCCTCATTCTCCAGTGCCACGATTCTCTTAATCACGTTTTCCAGTTGGCGGATGTTACCGGGCCACGGATGCTCAATAAGCAGTTGCATCACCTGATCACTCAGCTTCATCTCCGCGTGCTGGAAGATTCCGGCGTACTTGCTAAGAAAACGTTGGACGAGCAGGGGGATGTCTTTGCGCCGATGGTGAAGCGGGGGAAGCAGCAAACAGGCCCCGGTGAGCCGGTAGAAGAGCTCGCTCCGAAATCTTCCGTCGCGCACTTCGGCTTCCATGTCTCTCGTGGTGCTGGAGATGATGCGCCCCGCTAAAGTTTGGCTCGATGGAAATCCACTTTCGTCTGGAATCAGGTGCAGAAGGTGACGTTGGCAATTGGCATCAAGTTCTCCGATTTCGTCCAAGAAAAGCGTGCCCGCGCCATTCCCGTTTTTCTCATTGTGCTCGTTTTCGGAATAGCCCAGGCGCTTTTCGAGAGACTCGGGCGTCATGGTGGCACAACTCAGTTTCACGAACGGCAAGTCCCTGTATCGTGAGAGACCATGGATGTGCAGGGCGACAATTTCTTTTCCTGTACCACTTTCACCCTGCAACAAAACGGGAATGTCGGTCGGCGCGATCTCAGATATCAGCTTTTCGACGGATTGCATCTCGCGACTTACGCCCGAAATGTATTGTTGCTCCCCAAGAGTGGAGGGGGTGATAGCTAGGTTAGGTTCTTTTAAGGCCACGGAAATCCCCTCAAATTGTAGCTAAAGGCCACCAATCATCGGTTCATCGAGCACAAGCGAGACTGCTAGTAAGCACGGAGCCTGCCAACGGAAGAAATGCAACGATTGTCAAAGGTCTGGAGTAAGTCTTTAATCAGAAGGGTTTTACAGGTTTAGCGTCATTAGACACAATGGATGGCAGGGGTTCGAAAAAGCCCAGAAAAGTTCCACAAAGTTGACAGGAGTTTGCCTTATTGTTCCGTTGGCTTACTCATCTTGGATTCAACCCAAGCGCCCAGATCCAAAACAAGTGGCAACAGGCTAAATTCCGGACACAACTCCAGTTCAAGAGCTAACCTTCGTAAAATCAAGCGAATGCGCCGCTAGTCTTGGCAGCTTTGCGGACTCGGGTCAGTTGTCCGTGGCTTATTTGTCGGCTGGAAAAAAAAGTTCATTAACTTCCTTAAAATCAGTAGGTTACCAGCCGCAAGCCGGAGAAACTAAGAACTGCCCCCCAGATCTCTCGGCGATTCCAGTCCCATCCATATGAGGAAGCAGGCAGACTGTTTCCCAGTTAGGAATGGCCATTCTCATCTCCACGGCAGATCCCAGCGCCGAGAGAACGCCCCAAGATATAGGGCTACGGGATGTTGACGGACACTTCGTTGGAGTAGCCGCTCTCGATGCCATTCGCATCGACCGCCGTTGTCACGTAAAAATAGGTCGTGCCATTCTGCACGGACGTGTCAGCGTAAGACAAAGCATTGACCAGTGCGGGGCTCAACTTTAGATATTGGTTGCCGCTGATCGTGCTCCGGTAGACGTTATAGCCGGACACCGGTGATGTGCTTGCCGTCCAGCTTAGTGCAGCCGAATGTGCTACCAGTGCCGTAGCCGCGAAGTTCACTCCTGTGACGTTTGCTGCGGCGACGATGACGTTCTGGTTGGCCGGGGTAAAGGTGAAGCCTGCATTACTCGGAGCAACAGTGTAGGAGCCGTTTGTCAACCCGGTGAAAGTGTAATCGCCTGCGCTGTTCGTGACCGTTGTGGCGCCTGCCGCTCCGCTGAGTAGGACTGTCGCGCCGACCCCGCCTGCTGTTGGACTGATCGTCCCCGAAATGCTAAATGTCGGACCGACTTGGGCTGTCGCAGTGAAATTCAGTCCTGTGGCATTGGCACCGCTGAGAGTCACGCTCTGGACGATGGGACTAAATGTGAAACCCGTGCGGCTCGGGGTAACTGCGTACGTACCGTTCGCTAGTCCACTAAAGGCATAGTTGCCTGAACTGTTGGCCGTCGTCGTGGCGCTTGCTGCTCCACTTAGCGTTACCGTAGCTCCGCTCCCGCCCGTCGCCGGACTTATTGTCCCCGAAATGCTAAAGGTCTGACCACCTTGCGCCGTCGCGGTAAAGTTTAATCCAGTCGTGATATTGGCACCGCTGACTGTTACGTTCAGGCTGCTAGGGTTGAAGGTGTAACCTACACGGCTGGGTGTAACTGTATATGTTCCATTGGCCAAACCAGTAAAAGTGAAATTTCCTGAACTGTTGGCTGTGATTGTGGCGTTCGCTGCCCCGCTGAGTGTTACGGTTGCCCCGCCGCCACCCGCTGCTGGGCCGATCGTCCCCGAGACCATGTAGGTTTGTGGCGGAGGAGCCTGCGTACTTTGTCCACTGACGACGCCGGAGCAGCCCCAAAGAAAAGCCAGTGGCGCAAGGATACCCGCCAGCAAGAGCGCACCGCGAGCGCGAGAGCTTATGTTCTGCGAGTACGGGAGCTTGCCCAGTCGATCTTCATCTCGTTCGAGTCTCATCGTCCGGTTTCCCTTGGAAGCCTGCCCGGGCGTCAGAGTACGTCTATTACGGACTGTGAGAAACTGGTTAGAAGTCTAAATTAGGTACAGGTACTGACCCTGTCCCTCAAGCCAATGGAATGCAAGTTTCGGTGTCTGTGCTCTACGCTAAAGTCATCTCATTAATTCCATTACCTTTTCAGCCACGACCTGGCGCATCCGGGGTGTCCATCGCAACCTGAAGTGTCAGTCTCACGCCTCCTTCTTGCACTTACGGTATCGGAGCACTCACCTCATTCGAGAAAGAGCTCTCGATGCCGCTGGAATCCAACGACGTAGTAACGTAGAAGTAGGTCGTGCCGCTTTGGACTGTTGCATCCGAGTAGTTGAGACCGATAACCAATGAGGAATTGATTTTTGTGTATGAACTCCCGCTCACCGTGCTGCGATACACGTTATACCCCGACACCGTCGAGGTACTCGCATTCCAGGTCAGCGCGACCGAATGCTGTACTAACACAACGCCTGTTCCCGATAAAGAGACCGCTGCGGGCGAGCCGTTCGCATTGCTCACGATCGAGATGCTGCCGTTCACGCTTCCCGCAACTGCAGGACTGAATTGCACGGTCAGGACGAGACTCTGCGTTGGAGTCAGCGTAACCGGTGTACTTCCGCCAGTCACGGAGTAGCCTGCTCCTCCCGTACTGATTTGTGAAATCGTCACATTGGAATTACCCGTGTTCGTGATCGTGACGCTCTGTGCGGCGGAGGATGTTCCAGTCGTCACGTTGCCGAAGCTCAGGCTCGTCGGGCTGATGCTCAGTGTAAGAGTGGCAGCAATACCCGTGCCGCTGAGACTGACTGAAGTGGGCGAAGTAGGTGCGTTGCTCACGATCGAGATGCTGCCGGTTGCTGGGCCAGCCACCGTCGGAAGGAAAGCCGTCGTAATTGTGGTCTGCTGTCCTGCGTTCAAATTCAAGGGCAACGTAAAGCCGCTGATGCTAAAACTTGCACCAGATTCTGTTATCTGGCTGACATTCAATGTAGCGGTTCCAATGTTCTTGATGATTAAGGGCTGGGACAACGTGCTCCCCGCCACCACGTTTCCAAAGTTGATGGATGTGGAACTCACCTGTATGGCCGGGACTGGAGCTGCTGTCACCGTCAGCGTCGCGGCCGCGCTCGTCACTGTCCCTGCTGTATTCGTCACCACCGCTCGGAACGTCGATCCGCTATCCGCCGTTGTCGTCACCGGCGTCGTGTAGCTTGCCGATGTCGCCCCCGCGATGTTCGCCCCGTTCTTCTGCCACTGGTAACTCAGCGGCGCGCTCCCTCCCGCCACTACCGTGAAGCTTGCCGTCTGTCCCGCCGTCACCGTCTGATTCGCCGGCGGCGTCGTGATCGTTGGCGCCACCGCCGCCGCAGTTACCGTCAGCGTCGCGGCCGCGCTCGTCACTGTCCCTGCTGTGTTGCTTACCACTACAGCGAATGTCGATCCACTATCCGAGGTCGTCGTTACCGGCGTCGTGTAGCTTGCCGATGTCGCCCCCGCGATGTTCGCCCCGTTCTTCTGCCACTGGTAACTCAGCGGCGCGCTCCCTCCCGCCACTACCGTGAAGCTTGCCGTCTGCCCCGCCGT
>Ga0137392_10000366_pt1 | contig 23239 bp, 20 predicted proteins | sample 15con2h34AmetaG_FD_101394 | JGI IMG/M metagenome (GOLD analysis project Ga0137392, IMG submission 101394) | Vadose zone soil microbial communities from Angelo Coast Range Reserve, California, USA - 15con2h3.4A metaG | ecosystem: Environmental > Terrestrial > Soil > Vadose zone > Saprolite... | reverse complement strand
CCTCGAGGCGACGGGCGATCGAGCGGCCGAGCGGGGAATCCACGAGAATCGCGGTGATGGGAATCATCAGCGCCACCACGAGGATGACCGCGAGAATCATCATGATGTGGATTCTACGAAGGGTCCGCCCACCGCGCCACCTCGGCCGCGAGCGCGTCCAGGAGCGCCGGCCCGTATCGGATCGCGAAGGAGGCCAGTGTGAGCACCCGTTCTTGCGGGCGCCCCATCGGGAACGTGGCGGCGCGGGCACGGGCGATCTGGCCCACCAGGGTCTCGTTGGCCCGCTTGAGACTCGCCACGACCTTCTTCTCGAGGTCGTGTGTGCCGGCGAGGGCGGCGTTGCGCGCGGATTCGAGAGTCCGCCCGAGCGTCGGGTCGAGTTGCTCGACGACCTGCGCAAGCCGCCCGTAATCGCTTTCGATACTGGACCGTAGCGTGGCCAGCGTGGCCGCGACCTCCCCGGGCAGCGCCTCACGCACCAGACGTCCCTCCAACGCGCCGGGCGGCCCCTGCAGGTCCTGGAGGGTCAGGGCATGCTTCTCAAGCAGCTTGTCGACGCGCGCCTCGACCAGGACGCCCGACCAGCGCGGCACCGCGGGCTGCGCCTCGACCGCGAGCGCTTGAAACAGCGGCGTGGCCTCTTGGAAGTACTCAAGTTCCGCCGGCCCCGCTGCATAGGCGACGGTGGGAAACAAGGCGGCTTCGATCACCGGCCGCAGCAGGACGTTGGGCGACAGCCGCTCGGGTTGCTCCGCGGCAAGCCGCTCGAGGGCCGCCCGAGGGAACCGCTCTTCGCTGCGGCGCGTGATGAAGGAGCCGCCGTCGGCCCGCAGACGGTCGCGTCCCAGTGCGGCCTCGACGAGCACCGGCGTCAGCCCGTCGGGAAGGGTGGCATCCAGACCTTTGAGGATGAACGGCGCGGCGGCGCGCTTGGCAGCAGGATCGTGGAACCTGAACACTGCGAGCCCCCGCGGCCCGAGGAGGGTGTTCAGAGCGTCGGCGAACGCATCGGAGAGGGAGGCCTCGGGGCGGTAGGCGGTGTCGAGCCAGGCGAGCACGGCAGCCTTGAACTCGGTCTCCGGCGTGCCGGCCCGGAGCTGGTCCAAGGCGGCGAGGATGCCGTCGGAGCATCGCTCACGCCACAAGGGAAGCTGCGGCGCCTCCGGTGGCCGCTCGCGCAGCACGATCCGCGCCGGCTCGCCGTTGCTGTTGAGGAACTCGGCGTGGTTGGCCTCGGCGAAGTCGTGGTCGTCCCCCGCCACCCAGAAGACAGGGACCACGGGGCTGCCGCGCTCCCGCTCGAGCCTAGCGGCGATCGCGATCGCGGAGAGGGCCTTGTAGATGGTGTACAACGGCCCCGTGAACAGGCCGGGCTGCTGCCCGCTCGTCACGACCAGCACTTCCCCAGCTGTCAAGCGGTCGCGGCCCGGGCCGGGCAGCACGGCCGCCAGCACGTCGGCGCTCACCCGGCGCGGCGCGAGCGTGCGCGGGCGGGCGCCGCCTGCGAGCGGCGTCGTGACGATACGTGGGATCACGTCCGCGCCTCCGTCTTCCCGGCCGTCATTCGCCGAACACATCCGCCAGGAACGTGAACACCTCGGTTCCGGGCTCGCGCCATGCGTCCGGCCCGAGGCCGGCTTTGCGACAGGTAGCGGCGAGGAACTCTTCGGGGCCCCAGCCGTATTCGGGTGCCACCTGGGGAAGCAGCAGCCCGGACGCGCGCCCCTGCCGCACCAGGACCCCATCCCGGCCGATGGCGAGGCGCCCGACGTCCGCCGCAGCGAGCGGCACCGGCTCGCCGAGCACCGAGACCTCGACGTGCAGCTGCAGCAGCTCTTCGGGGGCGAGCGGCGGGAAGCGCGGGTCTTCCCGCGCTGCCGCGGCCGCCATGGCGCGCACCACGGGACCCAGGGGGCGGTCGCCGAGGACGCGGCCGAGACAGCCCCGCAGCGCCCCCTCAACGGCCACGGTCACGAAGGCTCCGCGCCGCAGCCGGGCGCCCGGGACGTCCGGGATCGGTGGCGCCGGGCCACCCCGCACGGTCGCTTCAACCGACTGGCGCGCCAGCGCTGCCAGGGCGGCCCGGTCGCCTGGGGTTAAGTCAGGGTCCGCGATGGTAGGGCTCCCCGCGCCGGATGGTGTAGGCGCGGTACAGCTGCTCGTAGAGCAACACGCGCGCCAGCTCATGTGGGAAGGTCAGGCGGGACAAGCTCCACACCCGTTCCGCCGTCCGCAGGACGTCGTCCTGCAGCCCGTCCGCCGCGCCGATGGCGAAGGTGACGTCCCGGCCGTCCCGTTCCCACTTCCCCGTCCACTCCGCCACTTGGCTGGAGGTCCACTGATCTCCCGTACGCGACAGGGCGACGAGGCGCGAGCCTTCGGGAACGGCCCCAAGGACCCGCGCCTCATCCTTGACTTCGCGTTCGTCAACGTGGGTGTAGTGGCGCAGCCGCTCCGCGTATTCGTCGCACGCCGCCCGCAGCGCCGCGTCCCGCACGCGGCCCACCGCGACGACCCGGTAGCGCATCAGGCATACATCCCGCGGAGCCGGTGCATCGCGGCAACGCGGCCGACCGCCAGCATGTAGGCGGCGATTCGCGTGTTCACCTTGTGCTTGTCGGCCAGTGCCATCACATCGTGGAACGACTTCACCATGATGCTCTCGAGGCGGCGGTTGACCGTCTCCTCGTCCCAGAAGTAGCCGCCGCGGTCCTGAACCCACTCGAAGTAGCTCACGGTCACGCCACCGGCGTTGGCCAGGATGTCGGGGATCACGAAGATGCCCTTGTCCTCTAGCAGCTTATCCGCAGCCGCGGTGGTCGGGCCGTTGGCGCCCTCACAGATGATTTTGGCCTTGATGTTCGGCGCATTCTTGCGGGTGATGACGTTTTCCGTGGCGGCTGGGACGAGCACGTCGCAGTCGGTGGTGAGAACCGCGTCGCCGCTGATCGGTTCGGCCTTCGGGTAGCCCGCCAGCTGGCGTCGTTCCCGTACCCAGCGCAGCAGGTCCGCCACGTCCAGTCCCTTCGGGTTGTGGAGCCCGCCCGACTTGTCGGCCACTGCCACGATGACGGCGCCCTCTTTGGCCAGTAGGTCGGCGCTGACGGAGCCCACATTCCCGAACCCCTGGACCGCGATGCGGGCGCCCTTCAGCTGCATCCCCAGCCGCCCCAGCGCCTCGCGCGTGACGAACATGCACCCTCGCCCTGTGGCCTCGCGTCGTCCGAGCGAGCCACCCATCTCGACGGGCTTCCCCGTCACCACAGCGGTGACGGTGTGACGCATGTGCATGGAATAGGTGTCCATGATCCATGCCATCACGCTCTCATTGGTGTTCACGTCGGGTGCCGGTACGTCGGAATCGGGACCGAGTGTCTCGATGATGCCGGAGGTGTACCGCCGGGTCAGCCGCTCCAGCTCGCCCATGGACATCGCGGTGGGGTCGCAGACTACGCCGCCTTTGGAACCGCCGAACGGGATATTCACGAGGGCACACTTCCAGGTCATCCACGCTGCCAGCGCCTTGACCTCCTCCAACGTGACGTTGAGGTCGAAGCGGATGCCCCCTTTGGCCGGCCCGCGCGACGTGTTGTAGAGGACGCGGTAGCCGGTGTACACCTCGACCTCGCCGTTGTCGCGCACGATCGGCACCGACACGATGATCTGCTTCTCGGGGTTGCGGAGCACCTTGTAGAGGCCAGGGTCGAGGTTGAGCAGTTTGGCCGCGTGGTCGAACCGCTCCATCATCGCTTCGAACGGGTTCCCCTCGGAGAGGAACGTGTCCTTGTCGGGACCGATGAGCACGCGGGGCTCGGTGGTGCGGACGGTATCGCTCATGGGATGGCTGGGTCTGGGCCTCTCGGGTCAAAAACGGCGGGGCACCACGGGCAGCGCATCCAGCGCTTGCACGATCGCCTCGCCGTTGTGCTCCCACCGGACGGTTAGAACCGCCACGAGCGGCTCGCGCGCGTCGGCCGGCCAGCGGTGGCGCAGTTTCACGGCATCCTTTTCCGTGACTACAACATAATCGGCTGCGGCTTGGGCCCGCACCAGGCGCGCGAGGTCATCCTCGTCGTAGGGGTGATGGTCTTGATACGCCACGAGTTGCACCCTCGCCCCTGACGCCCGCACCTGCACGGCATAGCTCTCCGGGTCGGCGATGCCCGCCACCGCGACGACGTTCCGGCCGCGCAGCGCGGCGGTGTCCATTCGAGCGCCCGACAGCATCCCCTCCAGGTGGTCCAGCGCGAGGTGGGCCACGGCCACCGGGGTGCGGGGCCACCGGGCGGCCAGTACGGCCGCCCGCGCCCGGGCCTCTTCGGCGCCAGCCCGCTTGCGGGTGACGATTACTGCATCGGCGCGCCGCAGCGCGCCTCCCGATTCTCGCCACGGGCCAGCCGGAAGCAGCCATGTGGCGAGCCGGACGTCCTCAGCGCTCACCAGGACGAGGTTCACATCGCGCCCGATGGCGAGGGTTTGAAAGGCGTCGTCCAACACCAGCACGTCGGCGCCGCGCGCCAGCGCCTGCGCCGCCCCGGCCAGGCGATCGGGGTTCGGCACGACCACGGCGCCGGGCACGAGTCGCTCGTGGACTCTGGGCTCATCCCCGCCGTAGCCCCGCAGCAGGATGCCGGGCACTCGGCCGCGTGCCGCGTAGAACGCGGCGATCCACGCCGCGAGTGGCGTCTTCCCCGCGCCGCCGACCGCGCGGTTCCCCACCGCGACGGCAGGGAGCGGGAGCCGCCGCGGCGTCAGGAGACCGACACGGTAGAGGGCGGCGCGTGTCCAGACGACGGCACCATACAGCGCTGAGAGCGGGAGCAGCGCGACGCGCGCTCCTCGCGCCGGTAGACCGCGACTGTGCCACAGCCAGCGGGCCAGGTGGTGGAGGGGATCCAGCCTCATGCCTGCGTCACCTCGTGCAAGGCTTGCGCGACGGTAGTCATCCCCCGGCGCAACGCCTCTTTGCCCTCCGGCACCGCCACCGCCGGGCCGTACACCACCTCCACCGTCGCGAACGGCTTGGGGATGCACATCCGGTCCCAGGTGCGGAGCCACCACGCCGACGAAGCCTGCGCACCGATGGGGAGCAGTGGCACGCCCGCGTGCTGGGCTGCAGCGACCGCGCCGGGTTGAACCTGCCCTGCTGGGCCGCGCGGCCCGTCCGGCGTTACCGCGACTACTGCTCCACCTTGCAGCGCGCGGACGATGCCGAGCAGTCCGACTTCCCCACCCCGTTTCGTGGAGCCGCGCACGGAGCGGTAGCCCCAGCGCTGGGCCAGATCCGCCAGGTAGCCCCCGTCGCGGTGGCGGCTGATGAGCAGCACGATGTCTTCATGTCGGTGGTGGAATAGCAGGGGCAGGATGCGACTGTGCCACAGCACGAATACGAACGGGCGCCGCGCCTCGCGCAGCGCGCGCAAGTGCTCGACGCCGCGTACGCGGATCCGCCAAGTCGCGGCGAGCAGCCGGACCAGCGTCGGGCCGATCGCGGCTCCGAGCGCCTCGGCCCAACGCCGCTTCACCGCAACAGCTCCACGGCGATTTCCGCCACGCGGTTGGCCGCCCCAGGGGGGCCGAGTCGCTCTCGCACCCGGGCGAGACCTTCGCGCTGGCGCCGCGCGGCGACGCCGTCCGCGTCGAGCAGGGGGAGGACCGCTTCGGCGAGCGCACGCGGGTTGGCCGCACCCTGCAACAGCTCGGGGCAGACGGCTTCCTGGGCCACCAGATTCACCAGGCCGACCCACCGCACCTGGATCAACCGCATGGCGATGAACCCGGAGACCGGGTGCAGCCGGTAGGCGATCACCATCGGCACGTCGGCGAGCGCCGCTTCGAGCGTGGTCGTGCCCGACTTGCAGATGCCGGCGTCGGCGGCGGCGAACACGACAGCCGGATCCCCCGAGGTGACGAGGAACTCCCCGGCGTCTGGGTAGGCAGCGCCCGGGGTGCCGGCCACAACGACCTGCACCTCCGGCCGCGCCGCCCGCACCCGCCCGGCGGCGACCCGCCACGCCGGCCACATGCGCCGGACCTCCTGCTCCCGACTCCCGGGAAAGAGGCCGAGCACCGGCCGCGCCGGGTCGAGGCCGAGCGCGCGTTTCGCTGCTGGACGCGGGGGGGCCGGCGGCCGGTCCTTCAGCGGATGACCGACGAACGTCGCGGGCACGCCGCGCTCACGGAAAAACTGCTCCTCAAAGGGCAGAATCACTGCCAGCCGGCGCACGGTTCGGGCGAGGCGCGTGACGCGCCCGCGTCCCCAGGCCCACAGCTGCGGTGCGATGTAGTAGAGGACCGGCAGCCCCGCTTCGGCCGCTGCGGCTGCGGCCCGGAGGTGGTAGCCGGGGTAGTCGATCAAGACCACGAGGTCGTAACGGCCCGCGCGGAACGCGGCGCGCGTCCGCGCCAAGAGGCGGTAGTGCGCGGGCAGCTTCGCCAATGCCTCGACGAACCCCACCACCGAGAACTGCTCCATGCGGTCCAGCACCACGGCCCCTGCTCCGGCCATGCGCGGCCCGCCGAACGCCTCGAGCTGTGCCCCGGGCAAGCGGCGTCGCAGGGCAGCGACCACGGCGGCGCCATGGGCGTCCCCCGACGGCTCGCCCGCCGAGAGGTAGATGCGCGGCGTCGCGCTCACGGCCGCGCGGCCGAGAGTGGCGAAGCCTGAATGGCGTCGGCGACGCGGTAGGCGAGCGCCAGCGCCTGCAGCCCCGCGGCGCCGGACACGACGACGTCGCCGTCCCCACGCACGGCGTGCACGAAGCTTTCGAGCTCGAGCGCCAGGGGCTCGGCTTCCGGCGCGCTGAGCTTCACGTGATGCACGATCTCCTCGAGCTTGCGCGCGCCCATCGTCTGCCAGCCCGCCTTCAGTTCGTAGAAATGCCCCGTGCCCTGCGCCAGGTCGAGGGAGAAGTACCCGGTCGGCTGGAAGATGCGGAGGGTGCGTGTCCGCTTCGGCGTGATCCGACTCGCCGTTACCAGCGCGATCGCGCCGTTGGCGAACTCGACGCGGGCATTGGCGATGTCCACGTGGGGGGTGAGCAGCGGGGCGCCCGTCGCCCGCACCTCGGTCACGTCCGAGTGTACCAGCTCGAGCACGAGATCGAGGTCGTGGATCATGAGGTCGAGGATCACCGCGACGTCGGTGCCCCGCGGCTGGAATGGGGCCAGGCGCTCGCATTGCAGGAACCGCGGGCCATCCAAGTAGGCCGCCGCAGCGCGGACCGCGCGATTGAACCGCTCCACGTGCCCGACCTGTAGTGTGGCGCCGGAGGCATCCGCAGCGCGCACCAGGCGCTCCGCGCTCTCCAGCGTGTCGGCGAGCGGCTTCTCGATCAGGGCGGAGATGCCGCGCGACAGCACGGCGAGTCCCACCTCGGCGTGTGCCCGGGTGGGGACGACGACCGACACGGCTTCGACCTGGTCGAGCAACGCTGCCAGCGTGGGAAACGCGACGGTGCCCAGCTCGCGCCCCACCTGGTCGCCGCGGCCCGGATGATGATCGTAGATGCCGACTAGCTGCGTGTCTGGCAGCGTCCGGTACAGCCGTGCGTGGTGGAAGCCGAGGGCGCCGGTCCCGATGACCCCGACGCGCACCCGCCGCGTGGTCACACCATGACTCCCCGCTGGGAGGCTTCGATGAAGGAGAGGAACTTCTCCACCTCCGGCGCCGATGGCAGCTCGGCCCGCGCCCGGGCGATCCCCTGGCTGACGGTGAGGTCGGAGTTGAAGAGCAGCCGATAGGCGCGCTTCAGGGCCAGCTTCACCTCGGGCGAGAATCCCGCCCGTTGCAGCCCCACCGAGTTGAGCCCGTAGAGGTGGACGGGGTTGCCGACCGCCTTCGTATACGGGGGCACGTCCTGATTGACGCGCGAGCCCCCGCCCACGAAGGCGTACGTGCCGATGCGCACGAACTGGTGGATGGGCACGAGGCCGCTGATGATCGCCCGGTCCTCGACGGTCACGTGCCCTGCCATCTGGATGCCGTTGGCCAGGATGACATCGCTGCCGATCGCGCAGTCGTGCGCGATATGCACGTACGTCATGATGAAGCACCGCTGGCCGACCGACGTCTTACCGGTCGCCGTCGTGCCGCGGTTGATCGTGCAGTACTCGCGGATGATGGTGCCGTCGCCGATCTGGACCCAGGTCTCCTCCCCCTTGTACTTCAGGTCCTGGGGATCATTGCCGATCACCGTGCCGTACCCGATCTTCACGCCGCGGCCGACGCGGGTGGTGCGCTCCAACACCGCGTGGGCGGCGATCTGGGTGTGGTCCCCGATGGTCACGCGCGGGCCGATGATCGCGTACGGCCCGACCGCGACGTCGGGCCCGAGCTCGGCCGTGGGCTCGATGAGCGCCGTGCGATGGATCACCGGTCCGTCACGATCGCCATCATCTCCGCCTCGGCCACCAGCTGGCCGTCGACATAGCCGGCGCCCTTCATCTTGCAGGTCTTGCCCCGGAACTGGAGCATCTCCAGCTCGAAGCGGATCTGGTCCCCTGGCAGCACCGGGCGACGGAACTTCACGTTGTCGAGGGACATGAAGTAGACGACTTTGTCTTCCACGTCCTGCCCCTCGAAGTGGCTCATCAGCAGCATGCCGCCGACTTGTGCCATCGCCTCGATGATCAACACGCCCGGCATGATCGGATGCCCCGGGAAGTGCCCCTGGAAGAACGGCTCGTTGATCGTGACGTTCTTGATCCCGACGATGCGCTTCTCGCCCTCCACTTCGATGATCCGGTCCACCAGGAGGAACGGGTAGCGGTGCGGCAAGATGTCCATGATCCGGCCGATGTCGAAGGCCGGTCGCCCGGTGCGCTTGGCGGCGCGTGCCAGGGCGCGCGCCAGCGCCACGTTCCCGATGTGGCTCGGCCGTGTGGCCACGATGTGCGCGCGAATCCGCGCCCCCGTGAGGGCGAGGTCGCCGACGATGTCCGCTGTCTTGTGGCGCACGAACTCGTCGGGCCAGCGCAGCTTCCCGCCGTTCACCACACCACGCTCATCCAGGACGATCGCGTTAGAGGCGCTGGCGCCTTTGATCAGCCCCTTGGCCTTGAGCGTCTCCACCTCGTTCGCGAAGCCGAAGGTGCGCGCCGGCGCGAGCTCGCGGGCGAACAGTTCCGTCGTCACGTCGAACGTGCCGGCCTGGCGGCCGATCAAGGGATGCGGAAACTCGACCGTCACGGTGAGGCGGAGGGTCTTGGCGGGCGCGACGACGTAAGCCGCCTCCCCCTCGGTCACGGTGAACGGCGCCTGCACCGTGAGCACCGAGGGCTCGCCCCCGATCTCCACCGGGTGCGCCCGCGTGAGCGCATCGAAGTAGGGCTGGACGCTGCCGTCGAGGATCGGCGGCTCGGGCCCCGTGACCTCGATCATCACATCGTCGATCTCGTGGGCGGCGACGGCCGCCAGCAGGTGCTCGACCGTGTGGATGGTCAGCTCGCCATGCCCGATGGCGGTGCGACGCTCGAGCGCCTCCACCTCGGTGATCCGCGCGGCGATCTCCGGCCGGCCCGCGAGGTCGGCCCGCCGGAAGACGATCCCCTGGCCCACCGGCGCGGGGAGGAACGTCGCCTGCGTCGCTACCCCGGTGTGCAGACCGGTCCCCGAGAGCGACTGGGGCTGCTGGATCGAGCGCCTCGCGTTAGGCATCCTGGCCTCGGCGCACCAGCGCCTCGAGGTCGTCGACAATCGTGGTCAAGCGGTACAGGGCCGCCTGGGCGCGCAGGTATTCCCGGTGGTTGCGGGCGGGGTACCCGGACACCGTGGCGCCGTCTGAGAGGTCGCCAATCACCCCACCCTGGACGGTGACCCGGACCCGATTCCCGATGGTGAGGTGGTCGGACACACCCGCCTGGCCGCCGAGGAAGACGTCGTCCCCGACGTGTGTGCTCCCGGCGATGCCGACCATGGCGGCGATCAGGCAGCGCGCCCCGATCCGGACGTTGTGCGCCACCTGCACAAGGTTGTCGATTTTGGTGCCGGGTCCGATCACTGTGTCGTCGATGCTGCCCCGGTCCACGGTGGTGTTGGCCCCGATCTCCACGTCGTCCCCGATGAGGCAGCGCCCGACTTGGGGAATCTTGCGCGGCAGCTCGCCCCGGGTGCTCGGCACGTAGCCGAACCCGTCGCTGCCCAGCACAACGCCCGCGTGGAGGATCACGCGGTTCCCGATCTCCGTCCCGCTGTAGAGGGTGACGCGCGGGAAGAGCTCGACATCGTTGCCGACCTGCACGCCGTCCCCCAAGACACACCCGGCTCCTAGGCGCACGTTGCGGCCCAGTTGCACGTCGCGACCCAGGGTCACGTGTGGCCCGATGGACACCGGGTCCTGCCACGTGACGCCCCGCCCAATGACCGCGCTCGGATGCACCCCCTGCTGCCAGACGGCTGGCGGATAGAGCACAGCCAGGACGGTCAGCAGCGCCGCGTGGGCGTCCGGGACGATGATGCGCACCGCTGGCCCCTCGGGCGTCGTCGCGAATTCTTCTTTACAGAGCACCGCCGCGGCGCGCGAGCGGTGAAAGTCGGGAAGGTATTTGGCGCTGGCAAGAAACGAGAGGTCGCCGGGCCCCGCCCGGTCGATCGGCGCGACCGCGACGACCCGAACCCCGCCGCTCCCCGGCCCGATCAGCCGGCCCCCGGTGAGAGCCGCGATCTCCTGCGCGGTGATCGCCCGCTCTCCGTCGGCCTTCACGGGCCGGGCGCCGCTACTGCGCCGCCTGGAGGCGCTGCAGTACCTTGGCCGTGAGGTCCAGCGCCGGGTCGGCCGCGACGATGGGGTTCCCCGGAGCGTCGGCGTCGAAGATGAACGAATAGTTCCCCTCGGCGCGCAGCCCCTGGATGATCGAGTTGACACGTGCCTGAATCGGCGCCAGCAGCTCCTGCTCGCGCTGCCCGGCTTGCTGCTGCAGCGCGTCAGTGCGCTGTTGCAGCCGCTGTTGCATCCCCTGGAGGTCGCGCTGCTTTTGCTGCGCCGCGGTTGGCGACAGTGCGATGCGCTGCTGGTCGAACGCCTGCACCGCCGAGTCGAGCTGCTGCTGCAGCTTCGTCACCTCGTCGCGATACCCTTGCACCTCCTTGGTGAAGCTCGACTCCGCCGCCGCGTAGCCGGGCGTGCGCTGCAGAATCTGGCGCGAGGACACGAATCCCAACTTGAGCGGGCCAGGGGGGGCCGCGGTCCGCGGGGCCGGGGCGGCAGGCGGGGAGGCGGCCGGGGCTTGGGCCGCCGCCGCCGCCGCTCGCATACCAACCAGCGCCAGACACACCACAACTACACGCTTCATAAGCGTCTCCGGGGGAATGGGCATCAGAAGAAGTTGCCGAGTTTGAAGTGGAGTTTCCAGCCCGGGGCGGGCCGGCCGAGCGTGTTCAGCTTGTCGAAGCCGTAGGCGAAATCGAGGCCGAGGGGGCCAAGGGGGGAGATGACCGCGACGCCAACACCGGCGCCGCGGAACAGCCGGGTCGGATTGAACTGACTGGCGCGGGCCCAGAGGTTCCCGGCGTCGTAGAAGGTGCTCAGGTAGAACATCTGCGACAGGCGCAGGCCCACCTCACCCGTCATGCTGAAGTACGCCTTCCCGAAGGAGGTGGCGCCGGTCGCCTGCCCCGAGGTGGCGTTGACATCGTAGCCGTTGGGCGTGATCGAGAACTCGTCGTAGCCGCGCAAGGGGATGCCGAACTGCGTGCCCCCCATAAAGAAGAGCTGGTCGAAGAATGGCGAATCGCCGAACACGAACCCGGAGCGGGCCGAGAGCCCCAGTACGAAACGCATACCGCCACCGACCGGCCCGCCCTTGCCGCCCAGCCCGCCGAGGGGCGCATACCAGCGGCTCTCGAGGTCGAGGCGCTGGAAGTTGCCTTTGCCGCCGAGTGGGCCGCCGCTCTGGGAGATGCCCACGCTGGACATCGAGCCGCCGGTGGGGAACGGCAAATCGATACGGGTGTCGCGCAGGACGGAGAGGCCGATCGTGGAGCGCAGGCAGTTGGTGCACCCGAAGCGGGCGCGAAAGGCCGTGTTGGAGGCGGAGCCAATGAACGTCTGCTCGTCGAGCCCATACGAACCGAAGAGGCGCGTGTAGCGGTCGTTGAAGACCGGGAAGCCGAGCTGCAGGCTGGCGCCACGCCGGCGCAATTGGCCGAGGTCGGCGATCTGATACCGCAGCCGCGTGTCGTGAACGTCGACGGTCCCCGAAATGCGCGACTCGCGAATCCCCGGGTCCGTGTAGGAAATCTGGAAATCGTTGATGTTCTTGCCGAACTGCCACTGAAACCGGCCACGCTTGCCCTGGCCGAACAGATTGGGCTCGTCCAGACCGAGGAATCCCCCCAATCCGGTTCCCTGCCCGATCGACGCCCCGAAGTTCACGTTGCCGGTGCGTTTCTCGGAGACGCGGAAGATCACGTCGACGTCGCCCTGGTCGTTGGCCGGCTTGGTATCGGGGACGGGCAGCGGCTGATTGAAGAACCCGAGGTTGGAGATGTTCTGGTAGGACTTGATGAGGGCGTCCTGGCGGAACACGTCACCCGGGATGAGCACGATGGCGTCGCGGATCACGCGCTCGCGGGTCACGTCGTTGCCGACGATGTCGACCTTGTTGACGATCGCCGGCTGGCCCTCGCTGATCACCCACCGCAGGTCGACGACCGGCTTGCCGTCCGGCGTCGCGTGCCGGATCGCCTCAGGCCGCACCTGCGCGTAGATGTAGCCCTCGTTCGAGTAATAGGACTGCAGCTGGCGCGTGGCGTCGTCCCACTTCACCTGGTTGAAGTAGGTGACGGCCCCATGGGAGCCTTGCCTCGGGTCGCGGCGGAACGGGTTCAGGGTCTCGATCTCCTCGGTCGAGAAGCGCCGGTTGCCGACGACATCGAATGTGCCGACGCGGTAGGGTTCGCCCTCGCTCACCTGCACGACGAGCGTCGCCTTGCCCGTGCTGTCGTTGACCAGCAGCGTGTCCCCCGTCACTTGGAAGTCGGCGAACCCGCGGCTGCCGTAGAAGGCGGGCAGGCGCTCCTGCTCATCCGCCCGCAGCTTTTCGTCGTCGTATTCGCCGTCGCGCCACCACCAGAACCCTTCGGGCTTGGTGTCCATGTGGCCCACGATCTGCGGGCCCGGGACGTGGGTGTTCCCTCGGATGTCCATCCGGGCGATCGCCACCCGCCGGCCTTCGTCGACGTCGAACACCAGGCGGACCCGGCTCGAGTCTCCCTCGAACACGCGCAGCGTCCGTACGCGAGCCAGGTAGTAGCCGCTCGAGCGGTACAGCGAGTCGATGCGGCCGCGGGCGCGCTCCACGGCTGCGGGGTCGAACGGCCGTCCCTCCACGAGCTGCACTCGGTCGCGGACAGTGTGCTCGCTCAGCCGGCCGACGCCCCGGATCGCCCACTTGACGAGGGTGGGGCGCTCCTTCACGCGGATCACCAGGACGGGGGCCGCGGCCGCGGCCGCGGCCGCGGCGGCGGTGTCCTGCTCGATGCGGACGTCGTCGAATTGACCCGTGGCGTAGAGCGCCTGGATTGCTTGGGCAAGATCGCGGTAGCTGATCTGGTGGCCGGGGACCAACCCGCTGGTGAGGAGCACGCTCGCGCGGCCGACGCGCGCAGCGCCCACGACCGCGATGGAGTCAGGGACCCGGCCCGCGCCCGCCCCCCCCCCCCGCTGGGCGACGCAGGGGCGCGGGGCCAGACCGACGGCGGTGAACGCGAGGCTGAGAAGGAGCCGGCGGCTCACGCCTTCGTGCCCGAGAGGGCGCGGAAGGCGAGGCGCTCCTTGTCGGGCGCCACGTCGACCTCGATTTCGTCGCCCTTGGCGAACTCCCCGACCAGGATCTTCTCCGACAGCGGGTCCTCCACGTACTTCTGGATCGCGCGCTTCAGCGGTCGCGCGCCGTAGTGCTCGTCGTAGCCGCGATTCACCAGGAAGTCGCTCGCCGCCGGCGTGAGCCGCAGGGTGAGTTCTTCCTCCCCCAGCCGCTTCTGCACGTCACGCAGCAGGACCACGACAATCTGTGCGATGTGCTCGCGGCTGAGCGGATGGAAGACGATGACGTCATCCAGCCGGTTCAGGAACTCGGGGTTGAAGACCTTGTTGATCTCTTCCTTCACCTTCTCGGAGATCCGCTCGAACGAGGCGCGGGTGTCCGGTTGGGCGAAGCCCAGGGTCTTCCCCTTGACCATGTCGCGCGCGCCGACGTTCGAGGTCATGATGACCACGGTGTTCTTGAAGTCGATCACGCGTCCATAGTTGTCGGTCAGGTGCCCTTCGTCGAGCACCTGCAGCAGGATGTTGAAGACATCCGGGTGCGCCTTTTCAATCTCGTCGAGCAGCACGACCGAGTACGGCTTGCGCCGCACGGCCTTGGTCAGCGTGCCCGAGTCCTCGTAGCCCACGTAGCCCGGGGGTGCACCGATCAGGCGGCTCACCGAGAACTTCTCCATGTACTCCGACATATCGACGCGGATCAGCGCGTTCGCGTCCGCGAACAGGAACCGCGCCAGCGCCCGGGCCAGCTCCGTTTTGCCCACGCCGGTCGGGCCGGAGAAGATGAAGGATCCGATCGGGCGCTTCGGGTCCTTGAGCCCGGCGCGGCTACGCCGAATGGCGCGCGAGATCACCGCGATCGCCTCGTCCTGACCGACCACTGAGAGGTGAATCTCCTCTTCCATGCGGAGCAGACGCGCGGTCTCGGCCTCCTGCAGCCGCGTGACGGGGATTCCGGTCCAGCGCGAAACGATGAACGCGATGCCCTCTTCGTCGATCATGGGCCGTCGGGTCTGCCGCTCCCGCTCCCATTCCTCCTGCTTGTGGCGGATCTCCGACTGCAGTTCGCGCTCCTGATCGCGCAATGACGCCGCGCGCTCGAAGTTCTGGTCGCGGACCGCGCCTTCCTTCTCGCCGTTGATGTGCTCCAGTTTCGTCTTCAGCGCGGCTACCTCGGGCGGCGGCACCTGCGTCGCCAGCCGCGCGCGCGCCCCGGCTTCGTCAATGACGTCGATCGCCTTGTCGGGCAGGAACCGGTCCGTGATGTAGCGCTCCGACAGTTTGGCCGCGGACTCAAGCGTCGCGTCGGGGATCACCACACGGTGGTGGTCCTCGTAGCGCTTGCGCAGCCCCTTCAGGATCTCGATCGTCTCGTCGACGGTCGGCGGGTCCACGATCACGGTCTGGAACCGGCGCTCCAGCGCCCCATCCTTCTCGATGTACTTGCGGTACTCGTTCAGCGTCGAGGCACCGACGCACTGCAGCTCGCCGCGCGCCAGCGCGGGCTTCAGCATGTTCGAGGCATCTACCGCGCCTTCGGCGGCCCCCGCCCCGACCAGCGTGTGCAGCTCATCGATGAACAGGATGATGTTGCGGTTCTGCGCAATCTCGTTGATGACCGCCTTCAGCCGCTCCTCGAACTGGCCGCGGTATTTGGTGCCGGCGATCACCGCCGCCATGTCGAGCGACAGGACGCGATGATCCTTCAGCGCCTCCGGGCACTGGCCGCTCGCGATCAGCTGCGCGAGGCCCTCGACGATCGCCGTCTTCCCGACGCCCGGCTCCCCGATCAGCACCGGATTGTTCTTCTTGCGACGCGACAGGATCTCCATCACGCGCTCGATCTCCTTCTGGCGCCCGATCGTGGGATCGAGCTGCCCCTCGGCCGCGAGCTGCGTCAGGTCGCGGCAGAAGTGGTCGAGCGCGGGTGTTTTGGATTTCTTCTCGCTCTTGGGGGCCGCGGGCTGCGCAGCCGCTCCGCCGCCGCCGGCGGCGGCCGGCATTTCGCTGCCCAACAGGCGTAGGGTTTCGGCCCGCGCCTGTTCCAGATTCACGCCGGCGTCCGTGAGCACCTGCGCCGCGATGCCCTTCTCCTCCCGCAGCAGGCCGAGCAGCAGGTGCTCTGTCCCCACGTAGGAGTGGTTCAGTTCGCGCGCCTCGCTCATCGCGAGCTCCAGCACTTTCTTGGCGCGCGACGTGTAGGGCAGATCCGGGCCCGCTGCGGCGGCGGCTTTCCCCTTCTTGACCGTCTCTTCGATCTTCTGCTGGATCTCTTCGAGGTCGACGTTGAGGTTGGTGAGCACCGCGGCGGCGACGCCTTCGCCCTCGCGGATCAGCCCCAGGAGGATGTGCTCGGTACCGACGTACTCATGGTGCAGCCGGGCGGCCTCTTCCCGCGCCATCTGCAGGACTTTCCGCACCCGATCCGTGAAGTTGTAGCCGTTCATCCCCGCTCCTCACGTCCCGCCTCAACCGGCCTCGGCTTCGAGCAGCCGCCGCACATACGTGGCGCGCACCGTGGGCAACTCAGGGTCGCCGGTCTGCCGCCCCTCGAGCGCTGCTAGGTGCGCGGGCTGGGTATAGATCAACAGCTTGTTGAGCGTATATACACTCAGGCCCTTGATCAGATTCAGGCCTACCCCCAGCCGCACCCCGCTCAACAAGTTCATCGTCTCCTCGAACGTCAAGCTGCGCGCATACTTGAGGAGCCCGTACGCCCGCCACGTCTTGTCCCCCACTTCGTCCGACGCCTTCTGCAGCAGCACGTCCCGTGCCTGGGTCTCATATTCGATCACCTGCCGAACGATCTTTCCCAAGTGATCGAGCAGTTCCTCCTCAGACTTCCCCAGCGTCGTCTGATTAGATAACTGGAAGAAGTTCCCGACGACTTCGCTCCCCTCCCCGTACAGCCCCCGAAAGGTGAGCCCTACCTGAGTGAGACCCTGCAACACTTTCCCGATTTCTTTGGTCAAGACCAAGCCGGGCAAGTGGATAAGCACGCTCGCCCGCAGCCCGGTTCCGGCGTTGGTCGGGCACGAGGTAAGATAGCCAAATTCTGGGTGAAACGCGAAGGGAAGCAGCCGGCCCAGGTCGCTGTCGACGGCTTCGAGCGCCGCATACGCCTCCTCCAGCGCGAACCCCGAACACATCCCGTGGAGTCGCAAGTGGTCTTCCTCGTTCACCATGACGCCGACCGGGCCATGCACCACCAGCGCCGCGCCCGCCCGGGGGCGGGCTTCCCGGTCCAATCCCGCCAGCTCCTTGCTCACCAAGTGGCGCTCGTGCAGGAGCTGCCGATCTGGCCGGTCCATTTGATCCAGTCGGAAGGTGATGGCGTGTCGCAGGTGGGTGCTGGCTGCGGCGGCTTCCTCGACGCGGGTCAAGACCGCCGTCCGGTCGGCGTCCCGGGCGCGCTGGCCGAAGACACAGCCCTGAAGGTTGCGGGCCAAGCGAATCCGGGTCGAGAGCACGATGTGCCCACCGGGGCCGGACGCGTCGAGCCAGCTCATCCCTCCATCCGGAAGCAACGAGAGGTCGATCATTCCAGCACCCGAATGCGGTCGCGCAGCTCGGCGGCGAGCTCGAAGTTCTCGCTATCCACGGCGCGGCGCAGCTGGTCCTTGAGGTCAAGCAGTTGGCGGCGTGGGTCTTCCCCAGCGCCGGGGGCCTGGTAGCGCTCCCCGACATGCTGACTCGAGCCGTGCAGCCGGCGCAGCAGATCGCGCAGGTGGGCGTCGAAGGAGTCGTAGCACTGGGCGCAGCCCAGGCGGCCGGATTCGCGGAAATCCCGCAGGGTGGCGCCGCAGCCGCGGCAGCGCAGGCCGTCGGTGGGGCTCGGCAACACATTGGCGGCTCCGCCCCCTTTGCCCATGGAGGCGAGGAACCCGCCGAGCGGCGACTTGAGCACGGCGACCCCCGTCTCGACGCCTTTCTGCTGGGCGCACTGCTCGCAGAGGTGGAGCGTCACCTTGGAATCATGCTCCACCTGGGTCAGGTTGATGACCGCGTCGCGTTCCTTGCAGTTGTCGCACAGCATCAGGGAATCGCCTCGACGGAGCGCACCGCCGTGAGCCGCCCGTCCTCGAGCCACAGGATCCGATCCGCCCGGGCGGCGAGCTGGCGGTTGTGCGTCACGACCACGACCGCCGTCTCGAACTCGCGAGCCAGCTGGAAGAAGATCTCGTGCAGCCGTTCGCTGTTGGCGTGGTCGAGGTTGCCCGAGGGCTCGTCCGCGAGGACCAGTGCCGGGTCGTGCACCAGCGCCCGCGCCACGGCGCAGCGTTGCTGCTCCCCGCCCGACAGCTCCGCCGGTCGGTGCGTCATCCGTCCGGCCAAGCCGACCTCCGAGAGCACCTCTTCGGCGCGCGAGCGCGCCGTCCGCTCCGCGAGGCCCGCGATCAGCAGGGGCATCATCACGTTCTCTAAAGCGGTGAACTCGCGCAAGAGATGGTGGAACTGGAAGACAAATCCTAACTTGCGGTTTCGCAGCTCGGCCAGCTCGACGGGGTCGAGATCGGCGTAGCGCGAGCCTTCCAGCCACACATCTCCGCTAGTGCACCGGTCCAGCGCGCCCAGCAGGTGCAGCAGCGTGCTCTTCCCGGCCCCGGAGGCGCCGACCACGGCGATCAGCTCGCCGCGCCGCACGTCCAGGTCCACGCCGCGCAGCACCTCGAGGGGCTGGCCGTCACCACCGGCGAAGACCTTCCGGATTCCCCGGGCCTCGAGCAGCGCGTTCATTCGTAGCGGATCGCGGGCACGGGGTCGAGGCGTGCCGCTTGGATGGCCGGATACAGCGGCGCGAGGGTGGCGACCAGCAAGCTGGCGGCGACCACGAGCAGCACGTCGAAGAACTGCGTCTGCACCGGGAGGTGGTCGATGAAGTAGACCGAGGGATCGATCCGGATCCACTGCCCGCGATTCACCATCCCACCGAGGAGCCCCCCCAGCACGGCACCGATGGCCGTCCCGGTGAGTCCGATGAGCACCCCTTGGGCCAGGAAGATGCGGCGCACGGAGGCCCGGCGCAGTCCCATCGCCAGGAGAATGCCGATCTCCCGGGTCTTGTCGCGCACCACCATGGTCAGGGTGCCGACGACGTTGAACGCGGCCACGACGCAGATCAGAAACACCACGAGGGCCATGGAGAGTTTCTCGAGCTTCAAGGCCGAGAACAGCGAGGCGTTCTGGGACTGCCAGTCCAGCGCGCGGTAGGGGTAGCCGAGCCGGCTCTCGAGGTCGGCTGCGAAGCGCTGCGCGCTCCATGGATCGGCGAGTCGCACTTCGAGCCCGGTGACGGCGCTGTCGAGCCCGGCGAAGCGCTGCGCCGTGACACGCGGCATGGCGACGTAGTTGTTGTCGTACTCGTACATGCCGGTGTCGAAGACGCCGGTCACTTCGTAGCGGTGGAACTGCGGCACGTACGCGCCGACGCTCGGGTTGAATTTCGCCCCGGCTGCCGAAATGAGCGTGACCACGTCGCCGGCAAATGCCGAGAGTTTACTGGCGAGCCGGGTTCCGAGTGCGAGCCCGCCCTCCACGTCGGTGCGTGTGGTGTGGAACCTGAGGTCGCCCTTGATCAGGTGCCGGGCGAGCGTCGTGACCGCGCGGCGTCCGGTGTCGGGGTCGACGCCAAGCACGATCACGCCCTCGATGTAGTCCCGGGTCTTGTAGATCATCCCCTGCGTGAGTACGAACGGCGCCGCCGCGGTGACCCCCGGCGTGCGCCGCACCTCTGTGAGCACGCGGTGCCAGTCGTCGAGTCGCAACCCCTCGCCATAGGTGAGTACCCGCAGGTGTGGGTTCGCGACCAGGATCTTGTCGCGCAGATCGTTCTGCAGGCCATTCATCACCCCCAGCACCATCACCAGTGCCATGACTCCCACGACGACTCCGCCGACTGCGATGACGGTGATCAGGGACAGCAACCGCGAGGAGCGGCGGGAGCGCAGGTAGCGTAGCGCCACGCTGGCCTCGAGGCGCGACGGCCAGTTGGCCCGCGCGAACAGTGCCGCGCCCCCGAGTAGGGCGAGGGCGAGCGCGCCGAGGGCAAGCGCCGAAAGGCTCATTCGGGGCGCAGCATGGGAAACAGGATGACGTCGCGGATGTTGTTCTGGTCGGCGAGCACCATGAGCAACCGGTCAATGCCGAGCCCCACCCCGCCCGTCGGCGGCATGCCGTACTCCAGCGCACGCAGGAAATCCTCATCGAGCTGCTGCGCCTCGGCGTCCCCTGCGGCGCGCAGCTGCGCCTGCTGCTCGAACCGGCGTCGTTGCTCCTCCGGGTCGTTCAGCTCGCTGAACGCGTTCGCGATCTCCCGTTTGTGAATGAACAACTCCCAGCGCTCGGCTCGGGTCGGATCGTCGCGCTTCAGCTTCGCGAGGGGCGACAGGGCGACCGGATAGTCGAGCACGAACGTAGGCTGCACCAGCGTCGGCTCCACATAGGTCTTGAACACCTCGTCCACGAGCTTCGGCCCCGTGAGGGTGTCCGCCTCGACTACCTCTTTGCGTTTGAGCGCCTGCCTCAGCTCTCCGTCCGTCGTGCGGGTGAGGTCAATACCTGCCGTCTCGCGCACCAGCGTGTAGTAGTCCCGGCGGGCGAACGGAGTCGCGAACGACAGCGTGGCGCCGTGCCGCTCGAGCGTCGCCGTGTCGAACAGCTCCCGCACCAGCCCGGCGAGCATGGCTTCGGTCAGCTCGGCCATCCCCGCATAGTCCGCGTAGGCCTCGTACCATTCCGCCATCGTGAATTCGGGGTTGTGAAAGCGCGACAGCCCTTCATTGCGGAAGTCGTGCCCGATCTCGTACACCTTCTCGAGTCCCCCGACGATGCAGCGCTTCAGGTAGAGCTCGTCCGCGATGCGGAGGTAGAGATCCGCGTCGAGCGCCTCCGCGTGGGTCGTGAACGGCCGGGCCGTGGCGCCGCCGTACAGCGGCTGCAGCACGGGCGTCTCGACCTCGAGGTAGCCGCGGGCGTCCAGGAACTTGCGGATGGAGCCGACGGTGCGGGTCCGCAGGCGGAAGACTTCCCGCACGTGGGGATGCACGGCGAGGTCGGCGTAGCGCTGGCGAGCCCGCTGCTCCGGGTCCGAGAGGGCCCCATGCACCACCCCCTGCGCGTCTTCCTTGCCGCGCGGCAACGGCCGCATCGACTTGGTCAGCAGCGTGACGCGATCCACCCGCACGGTCACTTCGCCCGTCTTGGTGCGGAACAGCGGCCCCTCGACTCCGATGAAGTCGCCCAAGTCGAGGAGCCGCAGCACGGCGTAGGCCTCTTCCCCGAGGGTGTCGAGCTTGCAGAAGATCTGAATCTTGCCCGAGGCGTCTTCGAGGTGCCCGAACGTCGACTTCCCCATGGGGCGCAGCAGGATGAGCCGCCCGCCGAGCCGGTGTACGGTCTTGTCGCCCTCGTGAAACCCCTGCAGCGCGGCCTGCGCGGTCGTGGTGCGATCGTAGCGATACGCGAACGGCGCCACCCCGCGTGCGACCAGCTCCTTGAGCTTCTCCCGACGCGCCGCTTCTACGAAGCTGGTCATGCCGCCTTACTCCCGAACCGCTTGAGGAACGCCTCGATGAAGGGATCGAGGTCGCCGTCCATCACCTTCTGCACATCGCCCACCTTGAGCTCGGTGCGGTGATCGTTCACCATGGTATAGGGCTGGAAGACATAGGAGCGGATCTGGTTCCCGAAGGCGTTGTCGGTCTTCTGTTTGTCGTGCTCGGCCTTCTTCGCCTCGCGCTCCTTCACAGCGCGCTCGTAGAGGCGTGCCTTCAGCATCTTCAGGGCCGTCGCCTTGTTCTTGAACTGGCTGCGCTCGTTCTGGCACTGCGTGACGATGCCCGTCGGCAGATGCGTGATCCGCACTGCAGAGGAGGTTTTGTTGACGTGCTGGCCGCCTTTGCCAGAGGCCCGGAATACGTCGATGCGCAGGTCGTCGTCCCGGATCTCGATCTCGATGTCCTCGTCCACCTCCGGGTACACCATCACCGACGCGAATGACGTATGGCGCCGCGACTGCGCGTCGTAGGGCGAGATTCGGACCAGACGATGCACCCCAATCTCCGCCTTGAGGAGCCCGTAGGCATAGCGCCCCTGGACCTCGAGCTCGACCCGCTTGATCCCCGCCTCTTCGCCCGGTTCCAGGTCGAGGACCGCCACTGCGAACCCGTGGCGCTCCGCCCAGCGCGTGTACATCCGCGTGAGCATCTCCGCCCAGTCCTGCGATTCTGTGCCGCCCGCTCCCGGATGGATCGTCAGCAACGCGTTCCGGACGTCGTCGGGCCCCTGCAGCATGTGCTGCAGCTCCAACGTCTCGAGATCTCCGGCGATCCGCTCGGCCTCCTCCTCGAGACCGCGCTGCATCGCGAGATCCACGTGACTCTCAGCCTCGAACAGCTCGCTCAGCTCGCGCCCTTCATCCACCCGCTTGACCAGCGCGTGGTAGGGTTCGAGCCAGCGCTTCAGGCTCTTGACCTCCTCGACGATCTTGCGAGCACGCTCCTGGTCCGTCCACAGAGCGCCCCCGCCCTCCGCCATGGTCCGCTCCAGCTCGGCCAGGCGCGCGGCTTTGGCGTCGACGTCAAAGAAAGCTCCTGAGTTCTTGGAGCCGTCGATCGAATGCGGTGAAACGCTCGGTTAGTGGCACTGGGCACCCGCTCTGCTAAGTATGAGATGAGCCGTCCGCCCGAACCCGGGGGACGGCTCTAACCCTCTGCAAATATAAGGGCTTAGCCCCGCGTTTACCACCCTCTAGAAGATCTTCTTCCCTCCCGCCAGGATTTCGTTGAGCGCCTCGTTCCAGAACGCCGTCGTCTCGGCCATATCCTTGCCGACCTGCTCGGTGTACTCGAGCCAGCTCTTTGCGATCTCGTCCTTGAACAGCTGCGGCAAGTTGCCGTCACGGATCCCTTGCTGCCGCTTCTCGGGGTGATAAACGAGCATGTCCGAGATCAGCGCGCGGGCCAGCCGCCGGGCCTTTTGCTTGGGGTCCTGCACCATGAAGGGGTTCACCGCCCGCAGCGGCCCCGTCTTGCGTTGGGCTGGTCCCGCTCCCACTCCCGCTCCCCCTGCCCCAGCGGCCGGCGGCGTAGCAGCGGCGACCGGTGCCGCTGCAGGCTTGGGGGGTGGAGGTGGTGGAGAGGCCGCGGGCCTAGCAGGGGCGGCCGGAGCCGTGGGCGGCATAGCGAATTGTCGCGGGACCGTCGGGTTGCTCCCTGACGCAGGCGTTACCGGCCGCGCAGGGGGTGTGGGTAGTACCGGTGCAAAAGACGGCGGTACGGCCGGACGCACCGGTGGCGCAAGCGGCGGTGTAGTCCGTGTAGCGGGCGGCATGACAGGCTGAGCGGGCGGCATCGCCTGAGAGCCTGACGGTCGCATCACAGGAGGCGCCGCCAGGGGTGGCCGCAGCGGCAGCCGGAGCGGAGCCGCCGTTGCTGAAGAAGGAGGTGCGGGAGCCGGGGCAGCAGCTGGGGGGG
>Ga0137392_10000353_pt1 | contig 23587 bp, 23 predicted proteins | sample 15con2h34AmetaG_FD_101394 | JGI IMG/M metagenome (GOLD analysis project Ga0137392, IMG submission 101394) | Vadose zone soil microbial communities from Angelo Coast Range Reserve, California, USA - 15con2h3.4A metaG | ecosystem: Environmental > Terrestrial > Soil > Vadose zone > Saprolite... | reverse complement strand
CCACGCAAGGCCAGGCCAACATCTCCGGCAGCATCCAGTGGTCGCCAATGCAGAACTTCTCGGGCGACGTGGGCGCGTATTTCCAGGTCGGCGCGCAGGGGCCCTCGGCGCGCGTGCGCTACCAGATCCTCTCCCAGGACGCGTTCGGGCTCGACCTCGCCGCGGGCGCCCGCTTGAAGACGGTGGGATTCCGCTCCGATCACGGCGAGGTGGAGTTCCTCCTCGCGGCCGGCCGCCGCTTCGGGAGGTTCGAATTGATCCTCAACGGCGTCTTCGGCGCGGAGACGGGCGGCGGGGGAGGCAAGGACCTCGAGGCCAAGGGCTTCGCCGGTTGGCGGCTCACGGAGGCGGTGCGGGCAGGGCTCGACAACCGCATCCAGGTCGAAGTGGGCGACAGCGAGAACGCCGTTGCCAAGGCGCCGGGCGTGCGCGATTACGATCTGACCTCCGGGCCGGCGGTCTCGTGGATGGTCACGCGGAGTTTCCAGGTCCAGGCGCTCGTGGGCGTTGCGCAGCCGAAGAAGACGGCCAGCACGACGCCGGTGGGCGTGGTCTCGGCGAGCGTCGACTTCTAGAGATTGTTTGTCCTCGGCCATCTGGGGATCGGCAGCCGCATGCTGGGGGGGCTGCGCGAGCGGGTCCCTGCTCGCGCGCTGTACCTGGGTTGCTTCTTGCCCGACTTGATCGACAAGCCGCTCTTCTACGGCGTTTTGCTGGCGCGCGGGCGCGCGGGCGAATTGATCTCCGGCACCCGGACCTTTGGTCACACCGGGCTCTTCCTGCTGGCGGTGTGCGCCGCTGCTGCCCTGTCGCGATCGCGAGCGCTCTGGGCCGTCGCGGCGGGCATCGCGACGCACCTGTTTCTCGACAACCTGGGTGACTACATCTGTTTCGACCCGCCCCCCCTCGAGCGTTCGTCGCTCCTCGCGCTGCTCTTTCCCGCGCTGGGCGTGCGTTTTCCCGTGGTGCCCTTCGACTCGCTGGTGGACCACCTCTTGACGAACGCGCACTCGGCTTACGTGATCGCCGGCGAGCTGATCGGCGGCGCCATCCTGCTGCGCGCCTGGCTCCTGCGCACGCGCGCTCAGTCCTCGTAGCCGGCGCGGCGCAGGCCCTTTGCGCTCTGCGTCCAGCCCAGCTCGACGCGCACGTGCAGCTGGAGGAACACTTTCGCGCCCAGCAGCCGCTCCATCTCCCGGCGCGCCTTGGTGCCGATCTCCTTGAGGCGCGAGCCGCCCTTTCCGATGACGATGGCCTTCTGGCTGTCGCGCTCGACCAGCACCGTGGCGGTGATGCGCACCAGGCCTTTTGGGCCCACCGCGCGTTCCGACTCGTCGAACTCCTCGACCAGCACGGCGGCGCTGTACGGCACCTCCTGCGCGGTCTGGCGGAGGATCTGCTCGCGGATCAACTCGCCGCAGAGGTCGCGCTCGCGCAGATCGGTCCACACTTCGGAGGCGAACATCTGCTCGTCCTCGGGCAGGTATTTCACCACCGAGTCGAGCAGACCGTCGACGTTCTCGCCCTTCAGGGCGGAGAGCGGGTAGATCTCCGTCCACGCGTGCAGGTCCTTCCAGCGGTCGATCAAGGGGAGCAGCCGGGCGCGCGGGAGCTGGTCGATCTTGTTGATGACGAGCAGCGTAGGCTTGCCGGCCGCACGCACCTGCTCCAGGGCCTTGCGCGTGGCGCTGTCGATCGCGGGCGGCCCTGCCTCGATGAGGAAGAGCACCACATCGGCGTCGGCCAGCGTGCGCAAGGCCTGCTGCACCATGCGGGCGTTCAGCCCGCCCTTGGCGGTGTGCAGCCCCGGCGTGTCGAGCAGCGCCACCTGCGCGTCGGGGCGCGTGACCACGCCGAGGATCCGGCCCCGCGTGGTCTGCGGCTTGGGGGAGACGATGGCCACCTTCTGGCCCAACAGCCGGTTGAGCAGCGTGCTCTTGCCGACGTTGGGCCGCCCGACGATGGCGACGAAGCCCGCCTTCAAGGCGTCTTTTCGGAGCGGACGATCTCGACGCGCTCCAGCTTCGTCTGCGCGTTCCCGGCGCGCGCGATCTGCGGGACGAGGTCGAACCCCTTCACCACCTCGCCGAAGATAGTGTGGCGGTTGTTGAGGTGCGGCGTGGGCACCTCGGTGATGAAGAACTGCGAGCCGTTGGTGTTGGGACCGGCGTTGGCCATGGCCAGGAGGCCCGGCTTGTCGAACTTGTGGCCGCCCTGGAACTCGTCCTCGAACTTGTAGCCGGGGCCGCCTGTGCCGGTGCCGAGCGGATCTCCGCCCTGGATCATGAACTGCGGGATGACGCGGTGGAAGCTGGTGCCGTCGTAGAGCCTGGCCTTGCTCTTCTGGCCGGTGCGGGGATCGACCCACTCCTGCTTGCCGGTGGCCAGCCCCACGAAGTTGGCGATGGTCTTGGGCGCTTCCTTTTCGTAGAGCTTGACGACGATCTTGCCGCGGCTGGTCTGGAAGATGGCGTAAAGATCGCCGGGGCCTGGCGGAATGTTCGACACGGTGATCACCTCCTGGGCGTTCAGATCGACTGGGCGAGCCGGTGGGGCCGGCGCCGCTTGCAGCGGCGGGTTGCTCTCCTTGCAGGCGGCCAGAAGCGTCAGCGTGAGCAGCGATGCAGTGGGGATGGTCATGAGGGCGGCGCAAAATAGCTGCCTGCGAGGCTCGATGCAACTGAGACGACCAACGAGAACGAGCAACGAGAACGAGAACCAGAACGCTTTTCGTTTTCGTTGAGGTTTTCGTTTGAGGTTTTTGTTTTGGGTTTTCGTTTTCGTTGTTGGTTTTTGTTTGGGTTTTCGTGGGGGCAGCCGGAGTGCCACGCCGAAGGCGTGGCGCGAGGCTGCCCGAGAACGAGAACCAGCAACGAGAACGACCAACGAGCAACGAGGCCGGGTGCAGTGCCTTCTACCTTGGGGCCCAAGCCTCGGCGCGTTGCAGCAGTTCGCTGATCAAGGACGCCTTCTCCTGCGAGTAGCGCAGCAAGGTGGTGGCCCCGCGGGCGAGGGACTCGTGTTTGTGCGAGGCGTAGCGCTGCGCTTCGTTCGGGTGCGTGCGCAGGTAGTCGCGCAGGAGGAGCGCGGCGCGCCATATTGGCCCGCCGTGGACCACGACCTGCACGTTGAACGACGCGGGTCCGCGTTTGCGAAAGTAGAGCCGGCCGGGAACGCCCGCAGGGCCGCACGCCTCGTAGTCGGGCAGGCGCAGCGCGGGGTCGAGGGCCGCGACTCCGACGAGCAGATCGACGATCGGCTTTGCATCCAGTCCGGGAACCGCGGTGCTGCCGACGTGCTCGATCGCCAGCGCCGCCTCGCCGAGCGCGCTCTCCAGACGCGCCGCCTCCGCGGAGTACAGCTCGGCCCAGTGCGCGTCATGCCCCTGCACCGCGACCGGCTCGTCGATGAGCGCGTGCTCGAGCGCGCCCGGGACTTCCAGGGCGGCGCGCGCCGCGGCCTGCTCGGCCTCTTTCTTCGAGCGGCCCGCACCGCGCGCGAGCGCATGGCCGTCGAGGCGCACTTCCACCTCGTACGAGCGCGCGTGGTCGGGGCCGCTCACCGAGAGGACGTGATACCGGGGGACGCGCTTGCGGCTCTGGAAGAGCTGTTGCAGCTCGGTCTTGGGGTCGCGCCCCAGCGCGACCGTCTGGTCGAAGAGCGGCGCCAGCACGCGTTCGACCACTTCCTTCGCCACCTCCATGCCGCGGGAAAGGAACACCGCCGCGATGACCGCCTCGAGCGCGTCGGCCAGTCGGCCGGGATTCTCCCGGCCGCCGCCGCGCTCCTCGCCGCGGCCCAGGAGCAAGAGCTCGCCCAGGCCGAGGTTGCGGGCGACGATGGCCAGCGATTCCTCGCGTACCAGCGAGGCGCGCAGTCGCGTCAAGTCGCCCTCGGGCGCGTCGGGGAGGCGATCGTACGCGCGCTGCGCGATGGCAAACCCCAGCACCGCGTCGCCGAGGAACTCGAGCCGCTCGTTGGAGCGAAGCTGCTCGCGGGAGGGCGCCAGCGACCGCTCGTGCACGAAGCTGCCGTGGCGCAGCGCCTCGAGGGCCAGCTCTGGATTCAGCGATCCTTCCGGCAGCCCGAGCCGCGCCGTCAGCAGCGCGGCCCGCTCCTCGTCGGTCACGGCGACGACATTACCACCCGTTACAGCCGGGCTGCTTCGTCCGCCACGCTGTACGGGTCGGTCTCGCGGCGCGCGATGCGGCTCGCCAGCTCGTCCAGGTGCGCGCCCTGCTGCGCCAGCCGCTTGAGCGCGACCTCGAGGAGCCGCTCGCGTAGCACCTCGACTAGCTCGGTGCGGGCGCGCTCCGTCTCGCGTTCGAGCAGGCCCGGCCCGCCTTTCAAGAATTGATAGTGCGCTTCGACCGCGTCCCACAATTCGGGAATGCCTTCGCCCCTGGAAGCGACGCACTTGACGATGGCGATCTCGTGGCCCGCGTCTTCGCCGGCGCCCAGCATGGCGTGGTTCAGCTCCAGCATGGAGCGAAGGTCGCGCACGGTGCGGTCGGCGCCCTCGCGGTCGCTCTTGTTGACGGCGAAGAGATCGGCCACTTCCAGGATGCCCGCCTTGATGGCCTGGATGTCGTCGCCCAGTCCGGGCACCACCACCACCACGGTGGTGTGGGCGAGGCGGCAGACCTCTACTTCGTCTTGTCCGACTCCGACCGTCTCGATGAGCACTACCTCCTTGCCCATGGCATCGAGCACGCGGGCGCAGTCGGAGGTGGCGCGCGACAGGCCGCCCAGCTGGCCGCGGGTCGCCAGCGAGCGGATGAACACGCCGCTGTCGAGCGCGTGGTCCTGCATGCGGATGCGATCGCCGAGGATGGCGCCCCCCGTGTAGGGGCTGGTCGGATCGACGGCCAGCACGCCGACCGTCTTGCCCTTCGAGCGCAAGAGCGCCACCAGGCGATCGACGAGCGTGCTCTTGCCCGCGCCCGGATTACCGGTGATGCCGACGAGCTGTGCGCGCCCCGTGTGCGGCCACAGCTCGCGCAGCTCCGCCTCGGCCTGCGGCTGCGCGTCGTCGATGAGCCGCATGAGGCGGGCTGCCGCGCGCACGTCGCCCTTCAGCACGCGCTGGGCGAGCTCGCTCATGCTTTGAGGAGATCCCTGGCGATGACGAGCCGCTGCACCTCGCTGGTGCCCTCGCCGATGGTGCACAGCTTCACGTCGCGGTAGATGCGCTCGACCATGAACTCGCGGGTGTAGCCGTACCCGCCGTGGATCTGCACGCCGTGCGCGGCCGCGCGGCACGCCGCCTCGCTGGCGAAGAGCTTTCCCATCGCCGCCTCCGACGTGTACGGCTTGCCCTGGTCGGCGAGGAGCGCCGCGCGCCAGACGAGGAGGCGCGCCGCGTCCAGCTCGGTGGCCATGTCGGCCATCATGAAGCGCAGCGCCTGGAAGTCGGCGATGGGCTTGCCGAACGCCTCGCGCTCCTGCGCGTAGGCGATGCTCTCCTCCAGCGCGCCGCGGCCCAGCCCGACGGCCAGTGCGCCGATGGTGATGCGGCCCTTGTCGAGAATTTTCAAAGTGTCGACGAAGCCGCCGTTGACTTCGCCGATGCGCTGCGCGTCGGGCACGTGGACGTCCTCGAAGATCAGCTCGGCCGTGTCGGAGGAACGCATCCCCAGCTTGCCGTGCAGCGGGCGCTGGCTGAACCCTTTCATGCCCTTCTCCAGGAGAAAGGCGGTGATTCCCTTCTGGCGCTTGCCCGGCTCGGTGAGCGCGAGCACGACGAAGACGTCGCCCACGTTGCCCTGCGTGATGAACATCTTCGTCCCGTTCAGCACCCAGCCTGCGCCCTTGCGGACGGCGGTGCTGCGCATGCCGGCCGCGTCCGACCCGCTGCCCGGCTCGGTGAGGGCCCAGGCGGCCAGCTTCTTTCCCGCGGCGATGTCGGGGATGTAGCGCTTGCGCAGCTCCTCGCTGCCGAAGCGCAGCAGATGGGAAGTGCCGAGCCCGTTGTGCGCCGCGACGGTGAGCGCGAGCGAGCCGTCCCAGCGGGCCACTTCCTCGACCACCGCGGCGACACTGAGCGTATCTAGCCCCGCGCCGCCCAGCTCCTCGGGCACCGTCATGCCCAGAAGGCCCAGCTCGCCGAGGTGCGCGACCACTTCGCGCGGAAAGCGCTCCTCGCGGTCCCACTCGGTGGCGTGCGGCTTCACTTCGCGCACGCAAAAGTCGCGCACCATTCCGACCAGCTTCCGCTGGCTCTCGTTGAGGCCGAATTCCATCGCGGCGTCTTCTACACTATTTTGCGAAGACAGCGGGAGAACGACCAGATCGCGCACGACAGAAGGGCCGCGTAACGCAGCGCGACCATCGGCCAGAAGACCGAATGGGCGAACCAGTTCACCTGCGGCCAGACGCGGTCGCTTTGCAAGTGAAGGAAGCTGAAGCTCACCACGAAATCCGCCAGTGACAGGGCGGAGACGGCCGTCGCCAGCCAGGCCGGCGCGCCGGCCAGCGCGATGAGCGCCACCACCCAGAGCCAGTATTGCGGCGAGAAGACCTTGTTGGCGGCGAAGAAGATGCAGACGAGGCCGCAGGCGGCGGGGAGCGGGTCGAGCCGCCGCGTGCGCAGCTCGACGGCCGCCAGCGCCGCCGCCGCGCCCAGCGTGGCCGCCGCGGAGATGAGATTCGCGCTGGGAGCGAAAGCGCGCGGGTCGACGCCGGCGAGCAGGTAAAGGCTGGGCTCGATCTCGCGCACCCGGCTGTACTCGAAGAACCAGAGCCAGTTCTCTCTCGCCAACAGCGCGAACGGCAGGTTCACCGCCAGCGCCACGGCGGTGGAGATTCCCAGGAGCTCCAGCCCGTGACGAAGACCTTTGCGCAGCGAGGTGAGCAGGAGGACGCCCAGCACCAGGAGCGGGAAGACCTTGGTGCACACCGCCAGCGCCAGCACGGCGGTGGCGGCACGCTCGCGCCCTTTCGCCCACAGCCAGATGCCGGCGGCGAGCGGCAGGATGCCGAACATGTCCCAGTTCAAACCCGTGTAGACCAGGAGCGCCGGCGACGCCCCCCAGATCCAGGGCCGCGATTCGGGAAGTGCCGCGATGAACCAGAGGACCGCCAGCGCGCAGAGCGCCAGCGCCGCGTAGGTGAGCGCGAAATATCCGCGGCGGCTCGGAGCGATGACGCTGGGCCACCACATGCCGAGGCCCATCAGCACCGGGTACTCGACCTTATCTTGAAAGTAGGGAAAGGCGTGCGGGCGCGCGCCGCGGTCCTCGTGGAGCGCGATGATGTCGGAATACGCCAGCGCCCCGAACGCCCAGGTGCGGTAACCCCACGGGCTCGGGTGCTGGGCGCCCTCGGCGCTTCGCAGGTAGCCGGCAAGGAGCAGCGCGCAAGAGACGACGGCGGGGGCGGCGAAGCGCCGCAGAGTCGCCCGTCGGTCCAGTGGCGGACCCAAGGCGCTAGACCGGCGTGACGGAGCGCCGCTTGGGGGAAAGTGGGCGCTCTCGTTGCGCGGCGGCGGCGAAGCGCTTGACGATCTCGTCGCGAAGGCGGTCGCCCGGCACGACCGCGTCGACCACCTGCTCGGCGGCCAGCTTGAAGATGTCGATGTTGGACCGGTACTCGTCGCGCAATTGCTGCACGTAGGCGGCGCGCTCGGCCTCGGGCTTTTCCTGGATCTTGTTGAAGTAGACGGCGTTCACGGCCGCCTCGGGACCCATCACGGCGATCATCGCCTGCGGCAGCGCGATGGTGGCATCGGGCTCGAAGGCCGGCCCGCCGAACGCGTACAGCCCCGCGCCGTACGCCTTGCGCACGATGACGCAGAGCTTCGGCACAGTGGCCTCGCTCACCGCCATGATCATCTTGGCGCCATGGCGGATGATGCCCTCGCGCTCCACCTTGGTGCCGATCATGAACCCCGGGACGTCGGCCAGATAGAGAAGGGGAATTCCAAACGCGTCGCAGAGCCAGATGAAGCGCGCGGCCTTGTCGGCGCTGTCGACGAAGAGCACCCCGCCCTTGTGCCGGGGCTGCGAGGCGACGATGCCGATGGGCCGGCCCTCGATTCGCGCGAAGGCCGTGATCACCTCGGGGGCGAAGAGCCTCTTCAATTCGAAGAGCGAGTCCGCGTCGACCAGCTCGCGGATCAGGGCGAACATGTCGAAGAACTTGTTCTGGTCGGGCGGGATGATGTCCTCGATGCGCTTGCCGGAGCTGGCGGGCGCCACTGGTTTCGCCAATGGCAACGGCTTGTCGAAACTCTCCGGGAAGTAGCCGAGATACTTTTTCCCCGCCGCGATGGCCTCCTGCTCCGTCTTGACCAGCACGTCCCCGCAGCCCGAGACGGTGCAGTGCATGCGCGCGCCGCCCAGGTCCTCGAGCGTGACCTTCTCGCCGATGACCATCTCCGCCATGCGCGGCGAGCCGAGGTACATCGAGGCGTTCCCCTCGACCATGACGACGATGTCGCAAAACGCCGGGATGTACGCGCCCCCCGCCGCGCTCGGTCCAAAGAGCAGGCACACTTGCGGAACCAGCCCCGACATCTGGCACTGCATATAGAAGATGCGCCCCGCGCCGCGCCGCCCGGGGAACATCTCGACCTGATCGGTGATGCGCGCGCCGGCGCTGTCGACCAGGTAGAGCATCGGGCAGCGCATCTTGAGCGCCTGCTCCTGGATGCGGATGATCTTCTCCACGGTCCTTCGGCCCCACGAGCCGGCCTTGACCGTCGAATCGTTGGCCATCACCGCCACCAGCCGGCCCGCCATGCGGCCCAGGCCGGTGACAACGCCGTCGGCGGGCAGGTCGGGATCGAGCGCGTTGGCCAGCGCGCCGTCCTCGAGGAAGCTGTCCTCGTCGAGCAAGAGGCCCACGCGTTCACGGGCGAACAGTTTTCCCGTCTCGGCGTTCTTCTGGTGGTATTTGGGCGCCCCGCCCTTCTCGATGCGCGCCAGCTCCGCCTTCACCTTGTCGTCGAATGGCATGCGGCCGCGCTTCTAGCAGAGAGCTTCACTTCGCGAAATAAGGCGCGGGAGCCGGAATCGCCTCGCCGTCGTGGCGCGGGTCGGAAGCGCCGAATTTCACCCCGCTGGCGCGATCGAAGAGCACCGCCTGTCCATAGCCGAAGTTCGGCGTGCGCGGCGGCTGAACCGCGAGCTGGTGGCCCAGCGCGCTCAGCTCATCGCGGACCGGCGCGGGCACCGACGCCTCGATCTCCACGTCGCAGCCCTCGAACGTCGGCTTGGTGAAGCGGCCGGCCTCCAGCGCCTGCTGGATGGTCATGCCGAAGTCCGCCACGTCGGCGACGAACTGCGCGTGCGCCTGCGCCTGGTTCCAGCCGCCCATGATGCCGAAACCGATGCGCGTCTCGCCCTTCTGCATGAAGGCCGGGATGATGGTGTGCAGCGGCCGTTTGCGGCCGGCGATGGTGTTGGGCTTGCCGGGCTTCAGCGTGAACAACGCCCCGCGGTTTTGCAGCATGAACCCCATCCCTTTCGGCACCAGGCCCGAGCCGAATCCGGCGTAGTTGCTCTGGATGAGCGAAACGATGTTGCCCTCGCCGTCCACCGCGGTCAGGTAGATGGTGTCGTTGCCCATCGCCAGCTTGGACGGCTCTGACGCGCACGATGCCTTCTTCATGTCGATGAGCCGGGCCCGCTTCTGCGCGTTTTCCTTGGAGATGAGCTGCCCGACGGGAATGCTGGAAAAGCGCGGGTCACCCACGTACTTCAACAGATCGGCGTAGGCCAGCTTCTTCGCTTCGATCATGGCGTGCAGCGTGCGGGTCGAGTGGAAGCCCCACTCGCCCAGCGGAAACTGCTCGAGGATGTTGAGCATCTCCAGCGCGGCCAGGCCCTGGCCGTTGGGGGGCAACTCGCTCACCGTCCAGCCGCGGTACGTGGTCTGGATGGGCTCCACCCATTCGGCCTGGAACTTCGCCAGGTCGTCCGCCGTCATCACGCCGCCTCGGGCGCGCACCACCTCCACGATGGCCTGCGCCGTTTCACCCTGGTAGAAACCGTCGCGGCCATTCTCGGCGATGCGCCGCAAGGTACGCGCCAGGTTCGGATTGCGGAAGATCTCGCCGGCGCGCGGCCCGCGATCGCCAGGGAGGAACGTCGCCTTCGACTCGGGATCCTCGGCCAGCATCTGGACTGAGTGCGACCAAAGTCCCGCCGTCACCTCCATCAGCGGAAAGCCGTGCTCGGCGTACCAGATGGCGGGCGCCAGGTCGGTGGCCAGGGGCAGTTTGCCGAACCGCTCGTGCAGCGCCGCCCAGCCCGCCACGGCGCCGGGCACCGTCACGGTGTAGACGCCGCGAAAGGGAAGCTCGCGCTCCACTCCCTTGCTCTTGAGGAACTCGAGCGTCATCCCCGCCGGCGACCAACCGCTGGCGTTGAGGCCGTAGAGCTTGTCCTCCTTGGCCAGGTAGACCAGCGCGAACAGGTCGCCCCCCACCCCGTTGGAGGTGGGCTCCATCAGGCCTTGCGTGGAATTGGCGGCGATGGCGGCGTCCACGGCGCTGCCGCCCCGCTGGAGGATCTGCACCGCCGCCTGGGCGGCGAGGGGCTGGCTGGACGCCACCACCCCGTGCTGCGAAGCGGTGATCGACCGTCCCGGGACGGGCAACGCGGCGGCCATGGCAATAGCGAGCGTCATCATGGCGGACTTCTATCACTGCGGTACTGTAGGGGCGATGCCCAAGGGGAAGCCTCGCGAGCAAGGCGACACCGCGGTCGTCACCGAGAAGAAGTCGAAGACCCAGAAGCCCAAGCTCTGGAAGGTAATCCTCCACAACGACGACTTCACCACCATGGAGTTCGTCATCCACGTGCTGGAGGTGGTTTTCAGCAAGAAGCCGGCCGAGGCGGCCGAGTTGATGCTGCAGGTGCATCATCGTGGCATGTGCGTGGGAGGCGTTTACACTTACGAGATCGCCGAGACCAAAGTGAACACGGTCGAGCAGATGGCGTTAGCGGCGGAATTTCCTTTTTTGTGTACCATGGAACCCGAATGAGCCTGTCGATCACCAAGGAGCTGGAGTCGTCGTTGCGGTTGGCGTTCGCCGAGGCGAAAGCGCGCCGGCACGAGCACGTGACGCTGGAGCATCTCCTCTATGCGTTGCTGCGCGATCCCATCGCTGTGCGCATCCTGCGCGCCTGCGGGGCGCGGCTGCCGGAGCTGAAGCGCGACCTGGAATCCCACCTCAACGACTCGCAGCCCCGGCTCCCCGAAGGGAGCGAGCGCGATCCGGAGCAGACGCGCGCCTTCCAGCGGGTGCTGGAGCGGGCGGCGATGCAGGTGCAGTCGAGCGGCAAGGAAACCATCGACGCGGGCCACGTGCTCGACGCGCTCTACCGCGAGCGCGAATCGCACGCGCTCTTCCTGCTGGAGAAACAGGGCGTGTCGCGCCTCGATCTGCGCCGCTACCTCTCGCACGGCGCGCTGAAAGTGCGCGGCGAGTCGGGCATGCAGCCCCACGACGACGAGCTGCACGCCCAGCCGCAGGGGGACGACGACGACGGCGGGCTGGCCGACGATCCGCTGGCGGCCTACTGCGTGGATCTGGTATCGCGCGCCGCCGAGGGAAAAATCGATCCGCTCATCGGCCGCGCCGCCGAGCTGGAACGCACCATCCAGGTGCTCTGCCGCCGCCGCAAGAACAACCCCGTCTACGTGGGCGAGGCGGGCGTGGGCAAGACGGCGCTGGCCGAAGGCCTGGCGCTCGCCATCCAGGAAGGAAAGGTGCCCGAGATCCTCAAGGACGCGCCGCTCTACGCGCTCGATCTCGGCGCGCTGCTCGCCGGCACCAAGTTCCGCGGCCAGTTCGAGGAGCGGCTCAAGGCGGTGGTCAAGGCGCTCTCCGAAAAGCCGGGCGCCATCCTCTTCATCGACGAGATCCACATGCTGGTCGGGGCGGGCGCGACCAGCGGCGGGTCGATGGACGCGTCGAACCTGCTCAAGCCCGCCCTGGCCAACGGGGAGCTGCGCTGCATCGGCAGCACCACCTTCTCGGACTTCAAGGCCAGCTTCGACCGCGACAAGGCGCTCGCGCGCCGCTTCCAGAAGATCGAGGTGCTGGAGCCGAGCCGCGACGAGGCGGTGCTCATCTTGAAGGGCCTACGCAGCCGCTACGAGGAGCACCACAGCGTCAAGTACACCGATCCGGCCCTCGAGGCGGCCGTCGATCTGTCGGCGAAGCACCTCGTCGATCGCCACCTGCCCGACAAGGCCATCGACGTGATGGACGAGGCGGGAGCGCTGCAGCGCATCCAGCCCGAGCCGATCCGCAAGTCGGAGATCGGCGTGGCGGAGATCGAGCAGGTGGTCGCCAAGATCGCGCGCATTCCGCCCCGGAGCGTGAGCGCGGACGACAAGACGGCGCTCAAGTCGCTGGGCCCCGATCTGAAGAAGGTCGTCTACGGGCAGAACGCGGCCATCGAGGCGCTGGCGTCGTCGATTCTTCTCGCGCGGTCGGGGCTGGCCAGCCCCACCAAGCCCATCGGCTCGTTCCTCTTCTCCGGTCCGACGGGCGTGGGCAAGACGGAGCTGGCCAAGCAGCTCGCGCGCATCATGGGCGTGCCGCTCATTCGCTTCGACATGAGCGAGTACATGGAGAAGCACACGGTCAGCCGCCTCATCGGCGCGCCGCCCGGGTACGTCGGCTTCGATCAGGGCGGCCTGTTGACCGACGCCATCCGCAAGCAGCCCCACGCGGTCTTGCTGCTCGACGAGGTGGAGAAGGCGCACCCCGACGTGTTCGACATCCTCCTCCAGGTCATGGACCACGCCACGCTGACCGACAACAACGGGCGGCAGGCCGACTTCCGCCACGTGGTCCTCATCTTCACCACCAACGCCGGCGCCCGCGACATGACGGCGACGAAGATGGGCTTCGGCGCGGCGGAGCGGAACTACATGGTGGGCGGAACGAAGGTGGGCGAGAAGCTCGAGTCGTTCGACCTCGACTCGACCGCCGGCGGCGATGCGAAGAAGGCCATCGAGCGGACGTTCTCGCCCGAGTTCCGCAACCGCATGGACGGGTGGATCGCCTTCTCCAGCCTGCCGATGGAGATCGTCGAGCGCATCGTCGACAAGCAGGTCGACGAGCTGCGCGCCCAGCTCCGTGAGAAGAACGTCGAGCTGGAGCTGCGGCCCGACGCGCGCAAGTGGCTCGCCGACCATGGATTCTCTCCGCAATTCGGGGCGCGGCCCATGGCGCGGCTCATCCAGCAGGTGTTGAAGAAGCCGCTGGCGGAGCGCATCCTCTTCGGCGATCTGGACAAAGGTGGGAAAATCGCCGTCACCATCAAGGACGACAAGCTCGACCTGATCAAAGAATGAATGTTTCGGGGCGCCGCCCGGTCAAATGACGAGGATGCTCCTCCTCCTCGTCCTGCTTGCCCAGGCGCGTATGCCGGTGGACGACTCGCCCACCGCGTTCGCCTGCAACATGGACGTGGCGCTGCAGGGGAAGAAGTGCACCTACGAGGGCACGCCGGGCGCAGCGAGCGCCGCTGACAACACGCAGCTCGCCGCCGAGTCGGCCGAGCGCGCTTGCGGCGACGTGCGCGCGGATCTCCGGGCGCAGTGCGCTTCCGACACGGCCGCCGCGGCCAGGACGTCGGCCTGCACGCTGGAGGGCAAGGCGCGCCTCGCCGACGAGCGCGGGCTGCTTTCGCCCGACGCGCGCGGCTGCGTCGACGCGCTCCGCGCCGCCCTCTCGAAGCACCTGATCGTCGAAGACCCATTTCCGCCAACGAGGAAGTGACCCATGAAGACCATCGCTCTCGTGCTGCTCTGCGCCGCCTGTGCGGGCGCACCTCTCGAGCCGGTCGCGACGTCGCCGACGAAGCTTGCTCCCGCGCCTCGCTCCTTCGACGCCAGGTCGTGGGTCGGCGACTACGTCAACGCCGCCGAATGCGAGACGGCCGCGCGCAGGCTGCACAACGACGAGCCGCAGCCAGGGTGGGAAGCCTTGAAGGCGTGCGTGGAGAAGCAGTACCCGCGCGGCTCGTTCACGTACTTGAACCTCGTCACCGGCGGGTTCTGGGACGAAGATCTGCAGACGCGGCCCGACGCGGCCAGGCTGGTGGCGCGCATCATCGCGCTGCGCGGCGGCGACGTCGAGGGCGACCTGCCGGCGGCGCAGAAGTGCCGCGCCCCGGTCTTCAGCCTGGCGGCGGCGCTGCGGCAGCCGGACGTGTACAAGGGGCGGTGGCTGGTGCTGCGCGGCCGCCTGGCCGACCTGCGCTCGGAGGGAAATGTCCACACGGCGCTGCTCAACGAGAGCGCACTCCGGTCAGCCGAGCGCGAGGTGAAAGTCGGACGGCGTTTCAAGCAAGAGAACGAAAGCCAGCACAGTGCCGCCGGCGACGTACGCAGCACGCGCTACGGAGATGCCGCCGCAAAGGGCGAGTCGAGCAGCTCGTCCAAGTCGACCTGGAGCGAGGTGAAGAGCACCTGGGACAACGAGAAGGTCGTCACCGGGCGGCAGGCGCTGGGCAGGCTGCAGCAGGCCGACCCGTTCCTCGAACCGAACAAGGACTTCGTCTTCCTCGCCCGATTCGACGGCGTGCGCAACAACGACCAGGGTGACGAGGTGGCGGTGGTCTCCATCTCCAGCTACTTCGAACCCGGCCCGCTGCTCATCGAGTGATCAACGGCCCTTCCAGCTCGGAGGGCGTTTTTCGGCGAACGCCTTGAGGCCCTCGAGGCGGTCCTCGCTCAAGAGAGGCTTCTCGTAGTGGATCCGCTCGGCCTCCAGGGCGGCGTCGAGCGGCAGGTCCCAGGCGTCCTGGACGGCGGCCTTCGCCGCCGCCACCGCCACGGGAGAGTTGTCGGCGATCTCTCCCGCGAGGGCCAGCGCCGCCGCGACGGAGTCGCCCGCCGGGGAGATCCGGTTGACGACCCCGAGCCGCAGCGCCTCGTCCGCATCGACGCGGCGCGCGGTGAGGATCAGGTCCTTCGCACGGCCGAGGCCGACGATGCGCGCCAGCCGGACCGTCCCGCCGCCTCCAGGGATGACGCCGATCTTCGTCTCGGTGAGTCCAATTTGCGCCGCCGGATCCATCACCCGCAGGTCGCAGGCGAGCGCCAGCTCGCAGCCGCCGCCCAGCGCAAGACCGTTGATGGCCGCGATCCACGGCTTGGCGCAGCGCTCGATCGCGCGCAGGCCGGCGTGCAGCTCGAGGAGCCAGCGCCGCACGTCGTCCACGGTCCAGCCCTGGCGCTCTTTGAGATTCGCGCCCGCGCAGAAAGCGCGCCCGCCCGCGCCGGTGATGACGACGGCGCGCACGCCGTTCTCGACGGAGGCCTGCCGCGCGTGCTCGGCCAGCTCGGCCACCAGGCCGCGCGAAAGCACGTTCATCTGCTTCTCGCCGTCGATGGTGAGCACGCGGACGGGGCCGCGATCTTCCCTGAGCAAGGCCGCTGTCAAGTCGACCCACCCTCGCGCGCCTCTCCCGGCGTGCGCCGGCCGAGGGCGGCTTGCAGCCTGCGCCCCGGCAGCTTGCGGCCGACGAGCTGCTGCGCCAGCCAGCCCGCCTCGATCAGCTTCTCCAGATCCACGCCCGTCTCGACGCCCATGTCGGCCAGCATCGAGGCCAGGTCTTCGCTGGCCAGGTTCCCCGCGGCGCCCGGCGCGTAGGGGCAGCCACCCATTCCGCCGATGCTGGTGTCGAAGGTGGAAACCCCCAGCTCGAGGCCGACCAGGCAGTTGGCCAGCGCCGTGCCGTGCGTGTCGTGCAGGTGGAGCGCGATCTGCTCTTTGGCAAATCCGTTGGCGAAGAACAATTCGAGGATCTGTCGGGTCTGCAAAGGATTACCGACGCCGATGGTGTCGCTCAGCGAGATCTCCTTGGCCCCCATCTCGCGGAGCTGCAGTGAGATCTCCAGCGCGCGGCGGGGGTCGGTGCGCCCCTCGTACGGACATCCCCAGACGGTGCTGAGATATGCGCGCACGAAGAGCCCCTGCTTCGCCGCCGCTGGCACGATCTCGCGGAATTCCTCGAGCGAGTCCGCGATGCTCTTGTTGGTGTTTTTCTTGTTGTGCGTCTCGCTCGACGACATGAACACCGCCACCTCGCGCATCCCGGCGCTCACCGCCCGATCGAGGCCCTGCCGGTTGGGCACCAGCGCCGTGTAGCGCACGCCGGGCCGCCGCGGCAGGCGGCGCGCCAGCTCGTCGGTGTCGGCGAGCTGCGGGATCCAGTCGGGCCGCACGAACGACCCCAGCTCGATACGCGTCAGCCCCGCGTCAGCCAGCGCCGAGATGAGCCGCAGCTTGTCGTCGACGGGGAGCCGCGCCGCCTCGTTTTGCAGCCCGTCGCGGGGCCCCACTTCGTAGAGAGTGACGCGCATCGCCCTACCCGCGCGGCCGTACGTTCTCGCGGACCCATTGCGCGATGGATTTGGTGGTGGCGCCCGGCGTGAAAATCTCGCGGACGCCGATCTTCTTCAGCTCGGGGATGTCGGGGTCGGGGATGATCCCTCCGCCGAACACCACCACGTCGCTAGCGCCCTCTTGCTGCAGCAAACCGATGACCGCCGGGAAGAGGGTCATGTGCGCGCCCGACATGATGGAGAGCCCGATGCCGTCGACGTCCTCCTGCACGGCGGCGGCGACGATCATCTCGGGCGTCTGGTGCAGGCCGGTGTAGATGACCTCGAATCCCTCGTCGCGCAGCGCGCGGGCGATGATCTTCGCCCCGCGGTCGTGACCGTCGAGGCCGGGCTTGGCCACCAGGATGCGGACCTTGCGAGTGGTGTCAGCCATCGTCTTGGACTTTCTCCAGCAGCGCGATGAGTTGCGGCGTCGACTCGGTCAGCGGCGCGTCCGGCTCCAAGCGTCGAAAGACCAATCCCGCGGCGCGCGCCAGCGCCGCGAGCGAAGGCGGCAGATAGTATCTGATGACGAAGGTGGCCGACAGCTTCTCGCCGGCGGGCGTTTGTACCGTTTTCGTCACCCTGTCAACGAGCTGCCGGGCGTCGAACGTGCTTTCCTCGACGACACGGCCCAGACCGGGCACGTCCTCCTCGAATCGCGAGCGCGGCCGCGCGGCGAGGCGGACCGGGTTGTCGGTGGTGAGCACCAGCGCGCCGCCGGGCCGCAGGGTCCGCGCGCACTCGCGCAGGGCCACGAGCGCGTCGTGCTCGGCCCCGAGGAACATCGAGCTGTAGAAACAGAAAGCGGCGGCGAGCGATCCGGCGTGCAACGGCAGCGAGCGCAGGTCCCCGCGGATCAGCCGTGCACCCGGGGCGTGCGCCTGCGCCTCGGCGATCAGCAGTGCGCTGCGGTCGATGCCCAGCGGATGCGTGTGCCCCTGCTCGACCAGCGCGCGCAGGTGGCGGCCGTAGCCGCAGCCCAGATCGGCGACGGGTTTGCCCGGATCGACCTGCGCGAGACCCAGCGCGATGCGCACGTCGTCCTCCGCGAGCCGCGGCGGCGCGAATCGTCGCGTCGTCTCGAGGAAGATGCGATCCCGGGCGCTCATCCGCCCCGGGCGGCGGCCTTCGGGGCGGAGGGCGAATCGACCCACTCTTCCGCCCAGCGGCTCATCGCTCCCAACACGCGCCCGAACGCGCGTCCCTTCTTCGTCAGGCGGTACTCGGCGCGGATGACGGGCCGGGCGGTGACGCGTCTCTCGACGATGCCGTCCTCCTCCAGCTCCTTGAGCCGCTCGGAGAGCATCCTGTCACCGATCACTTCCACCTTGGCGGAGAGCTGGCTGTAGCGCAGCGGCCCCTCGAGGAGCGCGCCGACGATGAGGCCGTTCCAGCGCTTGGAGAGGAGGTCCAGCGCGGTCTGCAGCTTCTCGCAGAGCTGCGTGCTGTGTCGCGGGAGGCGGGCCACGAAAAAAGTCTAACGCCCCGAATCATTTTCAGCCACCCGGCATCTGTGACTTCCGAAAAGGAAGTAACTACCCTTTAGGAAGGAACAGCAGGATGTCCACCAACTGGAAGTTCGATACCGCCCACTCCAACGTCACCTTCTCCGTCCGCCACATGGTCGTCTCGAGGACGCGCGGCAAGTTCGCCAAGTGGAGCGGAGAGCTGGTCTTCGATCCCGATGACGCCACCAAATCCCGGGTCGAGGTCACCATCGACGCGGCCAGCATCGACACCAACGAACCGCAGCGCGACGAGCACCTGCGCTCCGCCGACTTCCTCGACGTCCAGAAGCACCCCCACCTCAAGTTCCGCAGCCGCAAGGTCCAGGACCTGGGCGACAACCGGCTGCGCGTCACCGGCGATCTGACCATCGCCGGTGTGACCCGCGAGGTGGTGCTCGAGGTGGAGAACCAGGGCCGCGCCAAGGACCCCTGGGGCGGCGAGCGCGCCGGCTTCTCGGCCCGCACGCACATCGACCGCAGCGACTTCGGCCTGACCTATAACAAGGCGCTGGAGGCCGGCGGCTTTTTGGTCGGGACGCGCGTCGACATCGAGATCGAGATCGAGGCGGTGCGGCAGCCCGCCGTGCAAGCGGCGTAGCCGCCGTTACACTTGTGGGCATGTTTGCAACCTCGAAACTGCGCATGCCCAAGCCCGACGAAGCCTTGCCCGGACGCGCGGAGCGCATGCCGGTGCCGCCGCGGCACGCCGTGCTGGGAAATCCGCTTGCGCCGCCCTATCCGGCCGGACTCGAGGTGGCCCACTTCGGGATGGGCTGCTTCTGGGGCGCGGAGAAAGCATTCTGGCATCTCGACGGCGTCTGGACTACCGCGGTGGGTTACGCCGGGGGATACACGCCCAACCCGACCTATCGCGAAGTATGCACCGGCCGCACCGGCCACAACGAGGTGGTGCGCGTCGTCTTCGATCCGAAGAAGATTTCCTATGATGATCTGTTGCGCGTGTTCTGGGAGGGCCACGACCCGACGCAGGGCATGCGGCAGGGCGCCGACCAGGGGACGCAGTACCGCTCGGGCATCTATGCCCCCACCGCCGGGCAGAAGGCGCGCGCCGAGGCGTCGCGCGACGAGTACCAGCGCGCGCTGGCCAAGGCGGGGCACAGCGCGATCACCACCGAAATCATCGAAGCGCCCGAGTTCTATTTTGCGGAGGATTACCACCAGCAGTATCTCGCCAAGAACCCCGGCGGCTACTGCGGACACGGCGGCACGGGCGTCGCGTGCCCCGTGGGGGTGAAGCTTTAAGTCTACCTACCGGGCGCGGGGTCGGGTGCGTGTACGTCCACGGGGAGGGGGACGGGGACGGGAACGTCCCACGGACCGTGCTACGTGAACCGTACCCGCATCCGTCCCCGTCAACGTACACGCACCCGACCCCGCGCCCGGTAGTTAGAAGGTACCTTTCTCTCTGTATGCGCCCCACACCTTGCGAAACACGTCGCAGACTTCTCCGAGCGTGGCGTAGGCCTTCACCGCCTCGAACACGGGGTGCATGAGGTTCTTGTCCCCGCGGCATGCGTCCTCGACCGCCCGCAGCTTCTCTTGCACGTCGCGCTGCGAGCGCGAGCGCTTGACCGCGTTGAGCCGCTCGATCTGCCCTTGCGTCACCGCCTCGTCGATCTTCAGCGTGGGGATGGGCTCGCCGCGCTCCGACTTGAAGGCGTTGACGCCGACGATCTTGCGCTCGCCCGAGTCGACCTCGCGCTGCCACTGGTACGCGCTCTCGGCGACCTCGCGCTGCGGATAACCCTCCTCGATGGCGCGGATGATGCCGCCCAGCCGATCGATCTTGCCGAGGATTTCCATCGCCCCCTTTTCCGTCTCGTCGGTCAGGTACTCGACGTAGTACGAGCCGGCCAGCGGATCGACGGCGCGGTCCACGCCGCTCTCGTGGGCGATGATCTGCTGCGTGCGCAGCGCGATGGTCACCGCTTCTTCCGTGGGCAGCGCGTACGTCTCGTCGAGAGAATTGGTGTGCAGCGACTGCGTCCCGCCCAGCACGGCGGCCAGCGCCTGCAGCGCCGTGCGCGTGACGTTGTTGTAGGGCTGCTGCGCCGTGAGCGACACGCCGGCCGTCTGGGCGTGCGCGCGCAGCGTCATGCTGATGGGCTGCTTCGCTCCGAACTTGTCGCGCATCACGCGCGCGTAGATGCGGCGCGCCGCGCGGAACTTGGCGATCTCCTCGAAGAAGTCGTTGTGCACGTCCCAGAAGAAGCTCAGCCGGGCCGCGAAAGCGTCGACGTCCATCCCCCGCTTGACGCACTCCTCGACGTAGCCGAACCCGTCGGCCAGGGTGAAGGCCAACTCCTGCACCGCCGTCGCCCCCGCCTCCCGGATGTGGTAGCCGCTGATCGAGACGGGGTGCCAGCGCGGCATGTGCTTCGCCGTGTACTCGATCATGTCGACCACCACGCGCGTCGCGGGGCGCGGGCCCACCACCCATTCCTTCTGCGCGATGTATTCCTTGAGCACGTCGTTCTGGATCGTGCCGCCCAACTTATCTTTCGGAGTGCCCTGCTTCTCCCCCACCGCGATGTAGCAACAGAGCGCGAAGATGGCGCTGGCGTTGATGGTCATCGAGGTGCTGACGCGGTCGAGCGGGATCCCCGCAAAGAGAACTTCAAAATCCTTCAAGGTGCTGACGGCGACGCCTTCCTTGCCGACTTCTCCCCGCGACATGGGGTGGTCGGCGTCGTAGCCCATCAGCGCCGGCATGTCGAAGGCGGTCGAAAGCCCCGTCACGCCGTGCTCGAGCAGGTACTTGAAGCGCTCGTTGGTGTCCTCGGGCGAGCCGAATCCCGCGAACTGCCGCATGGTCCAGAGCTGGCCGCGATACATCGACGGCTGCGGCCCGCGCGTATAAGGGAACTGGCCGGGGAAACCGAGATCGCGCTGGTACTTCTCGACGTCGGCTGCGGAGGGATCGCCGACGTCGACCGGAGACAAGAGATCCGGGATGGGGATGCCCGAATCGGTGTGGAACTCTGCGCGCCGCAGCGACCTCTTGGCCGTCGCGCGCGCCAGGTCATTCTTCCGCCACTCCTCCTGCGCTTGACGCAGTCGATCCTTGGGGTGCGCCATGAAGCGCGAAATAACACGGGTTCGCAGTCGTGGCGAGGCGAAGCGTTAAGTCTACCTACCGGGCTCGGGACCGGGTGCGTGTACGTTCACGGGAAGGGGACGGGGACGGGAACGTCCCACGGACCCGTGGTACGTGAACCGTACCCGCATCCGTCCCCGTAAACGTACACGAACCCGGTCCCGCACCCGGTACTTGGAATGTACCTTTCTCTCTGTATGCGCCCCGCACTATTCCTTGAGCACTTCGCGGGCGATGATGTGGCGCTGGATCTCGCTGGTGCCTTCGTAGATCGTCATCACGCGCGCGTCGCGGTAGTGCCGCTCGGCGGGAAATTCGTCGATGTAGCCGTACCCGCCGTGGACTTGCACCGCCATGTCGCAGGCCTTGTTGGCCTTCTCGCTGGCGAAGAGCTTGGCCATCGATCCCTCGCGCGTGAACGGCTTCCCCGCCTCTTTCAACGCGGCGGCGCGCAGGGTGAGCAGCCTCGCTGCCTCCAACTCGGTGGCCGCGTCGGCCAACATGAAGCGGATGGCCTGATAGTTGGCGATGGGCTGCCCGAAGGCGTTCCGCTCGCGCGCGTAGCGCAGCGCCCCCTCCAGCGCCGCCGTCCCGATGCCGCAGGACTGCGAGGCGATGCCGAGGCGGCCGCTGTCGAGCGCGCTCATGGCGATGGCGAATCCCTGGCCCGGCGCGCCCATCATGGCCGAAGAAGGAAGACGCATCTCCTCGAACGAGAGGCCCACCGTGGTCGAAGCGCGCAGGCCCATCTTGTCCTCGTGCTTGCCGACGTGCAGCCCCGGCGCGCCGCCCTCGACGAGGAAGGAGGAGATTCCCTTCGACGGGTGTCCCGCCACCGTCTCGGTGCGCGCCCAGACGATGATCACGCCCGCGTGATCCCCCGAAGTGATCCACTGCTTGCTGCCGTTCAGCACCCAGGCATCACCGTCGCGCCGCGCGACGGTGCGCAGCGCGGCCGCGTCGGAGCCGCAGTGGGGCTCGGACAGCGCGAAGCTCGCCGCGGCAAAGCGGCCCGAAGTGATCTCCGGCAGGTAGCGCGACTTGTGCTCGGGCGTGCCGAAGCGGCAGATGGTCTCGGCCACCATGTTGTTGACGGCCATGGTCACGGCCGTCGAGGCGCAGCCCTGGGCGATCTCCATCAGCGCCAGCACGTATGCCACGGCGCCCGCCGCCGCCCCGCCGTACTCCTCGGGGACGTTGACGCCCATCAGTCCCAACTCGGCCAGCTCGCGCAGCTGCTCGCGGGGGAAGCGCCCCTCGCGGTCGAGCCGCCCCGCCAGCGGCGCCAGCGTCTTCTGTGCGTAGCCGCGGGCGGTGTCGCGCACGAGCGACTGCGATTCACTGGGTTCGAAGAAGGTCAAATCACTCGTTGGCTGCGGGTGGCGTGTATCCGCTAGGGCGGGAGATGACCTTGTATATCTTCTCGAACTCGATGGCGAACTCGTCCAGCTTCTTGCGCAGCAGCGAGCGGTCGATGAGCACGCCGTCGTTGCTGACGAGTTGGAAGTCGCGCGCCACCGCGAACCCCTTGTCGGTGATCGTCCAGCGCGCGTGCCCGTCCTCCCGGATCACGCTCAGCTTGACGAAGTCGTTGAGGGCGCGCGCCAGCGAGGTGTGCCAGCGCGCCAGCCGGCGTTCGAGCGGGTTTGACTCCCAGTCGCGGGCGCTGAGCGGCACGATGTCGCGAATGTGCACGTAGATGTCGCTGATGCCGGCGCCTCCCCCACCGAAGAGCAGCGCGGAGAGAAGGGGCGCACAGAACATCTGACGGGGCGTGAGCTGCTGGGGCATCTCCGCCCCACTGGCCCAGCCTTCCTTTGGTGCCGCACCCTGGACGACCATCGAACCCACCCCCTGGGTCGATCTCCTGCTTATCTCAACAGGGCATTGGCGATGACCAGCCGCTGGATCTCGCTCGTGCCTTCGTAGATCTCGGTGATGCGCGCGTCGCGGAAGTGCCGCTCGACGTCCATCTCCTTCGAGTAGCCCATGCCGCCGTGGATCTGGATGGCCTTGTCGGCCACACGGTTCGAGGCCTCGCTGGCGTACAGCTTGGCCATGGCCGACTCGCGCGTGTGCCGCACGCCCTTGTCCTTGAGCGAGGCCGCGCGCAGGGTAAGCAGCCGGGCCGCGTCCAATTCGGTGGCCATGTCGGCGAGCATGAACTGGATGGCCTGGTGCTGCGAGATGGGCACGTCGAAGGTCTTGCGCACTTTCGCGTATTCGCGCGCTTCCTCGAACGCCGCGCGGCCGATGCCGATGGCCTGCGCGGCGATGCCGATGCGCCCGCCGTCGAGCGTGCTCATGGCGATCTTGAAGCCCTCGCCCTCGGCGCCGAGCCGCTGCGAGGCGGGCACTTCCATGTTCTCGAAGAAGATGGTGCAGGACGGGCTGGCGCAGATGCCCAGCTTCTCGTCGGCCTTCTGGCGGATGAACCCCGGCGTCGAGGTGTCCACCACGAAGGCGGTGATACCCTTGGTGCCCTTGGAGATGTCGGTCATGGTGAAGAGCACGATCGCGTCGGCCACGGGACCATTGGTAATCCAGTTCTTGGTCCCATTGACGTTATAGACGGCACCTTTTCGCGTCGCGGTGGTGCGCT
>Ga0137392_10000345_pt1 | contig 23688 bp, 26 predicted proteins | sample 15con2h34AmetaG_FD_101394 | JGI IMG/M metagenome (GOLD analysis project Ga0137392, IMG submission 101394) | Vadose zone soil microbial communities from Angelo Coast Range Reserve, California, USA - 15con2h3.4A metaG | ecosystem: Environmental > Terrestrial > Soil > Vadose zone > Saprolite... | reverse complement strand
TCCGCTTTCCGCCACGCTGACCAGCCAGCCCGGAAAACCTCAACCTAATTCCTGGACCGGGAATCGAGGTTAGCGGGCAGAGACCTGGGGTCGGACTCCAGCACGCCCACGACGTAACGATCAAGGACTCGGATATCCACAGCCCCGAGGCGGGCGCCGCCCGGCTAATGGTCGGGGTAAAGGACATCTATGGTGACAGCGCCGGCACGAGAGTCCTGCGCGACAACATCTGGCATACCGCCACGGGCGTACAGATGGAGGCGGGGCTCATCGAGGACAGCTACATCCATGACCCGGGCTTCCGCCAGGGTGACCATGTCAATGGGGTCACCTCCAACGGCGGGAAAACGGCACTCCTGACGGTGCGGCACAATACCATCCTCATCGACCGCCGCCAGACCGACGCGATCGGGCTGTTCGAGGATTTCGGCGTTCAGGCCAACCGGGTTATCGAGGACAACCTGCTGGCGGGCGGCGGCTATACCATCTACGGCGGCCAGAACCCTGGCGGCCCGGCGGCCCACAACATAGTGATAATCGGCAACCGGTTCATCCGAATCTACTATCCTCATGGCGGCTATTACGGGCATATCGTGCGCTTCGACCCCAGGGGGAGCGGCAATGTCTGGTACGGGAACGCTTGGGCCAGTAACACCCGCTATGAAACAGCCATTGCGATTGCCGGCCCCTGACGATGGCCATCCATTGTGCCCTCGGCACGCATTAGGCTACTGCATATGCCGCCCGACATCGCCGTCGTCATCGTCACTTATAACAGCGCTCACGTCGTCGGCGATCTCCTCGACTCACTGCCAGCGGCCCTCGATGGGCTCACCGCTGATGTGATCGTCGTTGACAACGGATCAACCGACGGGACCGCCGAGCTTCTTGCGGCGCGGGAAGGATGCCGCGTCGTGTGTTCAGCCAATTCCGGGTACGCCGGGGGGATTAACCGCGGGGTGCGCGAGGCAATGTCGGCGGAGGCAATCCTGGTCCTCAACCCCGATGTTCGCCTGCACGAAGGATCGGTGCCTCCCCTCCTGGCAGTTCTGCGGGAACCGAATGTGGGCATTGCGGCACCGCAGGTGCGATCCTCGCAGGGCGCGCTTGAACTCTCATTGCGGCGTGAACCCACCCTGCTGCGCGCCCTCGGCCTTACCCGGACAAAGCTGGCGCTCTTCTCGGAGTACGTCACAAGGCCGTCGGATTACGCTCGGCAGCGGGACGTGGATTGGGCACTCGGTGCTGTCCTGCTGATGTCAAGGAAGTGCTACGACACGCTGAATGGCTGGGATGAGACGTATTTCCTCTACTCGGAGGAGACCGACCTGGCGCTGCGGGCGCGGGACGCGGGCCTGCTCACCCGGTACGAGCCACGCGCGGTCGCCGTCCACATTGGCGGGCAGTCCGGCCGCACCCACCGGACGCACGCGATGCAGATTGTCAACCGGGTCCGGCTCTACCGGCGCCGCCACGGCGCCCTCGCCTCGTGGTGCTATTACTGGCTGGCGGTCGCCAACGAGCTTTCGAGAGTGCCGCGCGGGCACCCGGAGTCGTGGTCCGGTGCCCTGGCTCTGCTCAGGCCCGCGCGGCGTCCCGGTGAACTCGGCTGCTCCGGCCAGCGGATGCCGCGGTAACGCGCCAGCGGATGCCGCGGTAACGCGCCAGCGGCCCGCTATCTGACTGCCGTGCGGAGAGTGCTTGAAATAAGGATGGGGGATCAGAATATGGCCGGTGTAAGCACCGCACCCCGCAGAATCGACGCGGTGACGCTGCTGACCGCTTACGTATTCCTGCTGACGATTATCCCCTCGTCACTCGTTGTCGGGTCGTTCGGCGCGGCGGGCGCGCCAGCCGCCTTGTTCGCGGTCATCCTGTTGTGCTGGTATGTGCTGGCGCGCCAACACCCCGGTATCACGCAGGACAGGGGGCCGCAGCCGGTCCGGGTGGCCGCGATCTTCTTTGGCTGCGCCATCGCGGCGGCCTACGTTGCCGCCAACCGCACAACGATGCCGGTCCTGCAGCAGAATGGAGCCGACCGTGGCCTCATCGTGCTGTCAGGGTGGCTCGGTGTCCTGCTGCTGGCCGCGGACGGCATCGACCGGGCGGACCGGCTTGAAGCCCTGCTCCGCCGGGTTGTCATGTGTGTCACGGCCATGGCCGCGCTGGGCATAATCGAATTCTTCACGGGCGTGGACGCCACGAAATACGTCTCGATCCCGGGCCTGACCGTGCACACGCAGTTCACCGACTTGATGAACCGCGGTGGCCTGGTCCGGGCCATCGCAACCGCAGCGCAGCCACTCGAGTTCGCCGCGGTGCTGGCGATGAGCCTGCCACTCGCCATCCATCAGGCTCGCTTCGCGCCCCCCCCCGCTGCGGACCCGCCGCTGGCTGCGGGCGGCCCTCATCGCGGGAGCGCTGCCGATGACTGTGTCACGATCCGCGATCTTCGGGCTCGCCGTAATCGGCATCGTGCTCTTTCCAACCTGGCCGAAACGTGAGCGGCGCCGTGCCTACGTCGTGCTGCTCGCCTCGTTCGTCATCGTGTGGCTGGCCAAGCCCAGCATGCTGCGCAGTTTCGGCGCGCTCTTCGGTCATATCGGCACGGACACGAGCATCGCGTCACGGACCGGGGCCTACTCGGCGGCGGCGCCTTTCATCGCCGAGCACCCGTGGTTCGGCCACGGATTCCAGACGTTCTTCCCGCAGACGTACTTCTTCGTCGACAACGAGTACCTGATCTCGCTCATCGAGACCGGGGTGGTCGGGCTCCTCGCCCTGCTGGCGCTCTTCGTGACCGGCTGGTTCACAGCTCGGAGCGCTCGGCTCGCGGCGGCCGATGCCCAGAGCCGCGACCTTGCGCAGTGCCTGGCCGCCTCCGTGGCGGCCGCTGGCGTGTGCTTCGGTACGTTCGACGCGCTGTCGTTCTCGATCGCGCCCGGCCTGTGCTTCCTGCTGCTCGGCTGTGTAGGGGCGGCCTGGAGACTGGCACGCGCACGGCAGCGAGCCGACCGCCGGGAATTGCTGGCTGCTTGACGGCAGATTTACGCGTCTGCTGTGGGGCCTGCCCAGACTGGCCGTGGCGACAATTTCTGTCTGCTGTGGGGGCTGCCCTGACTGGCCGTGCGACGGCAACAATTACCCCGTCTGCTGTGGGGCCCAGCCCTGACTGGCCGTGCGCCGGCGGCAATTACCCGTCTGCTGTGGGGCCTCGCCCTGACTGGCCGTGCGCCGGCGACAAATCCGGCGTGCGCCGCCGCTCAGCGCGGCCACGCCGACTGTCCAGCAGGTGGCCGACGGGGTCTGGGGCTCTTTCTGGCGTCACCGCTTCCTGGGGCTTCGCGGCCTGGCGAAGCCGCCGCCGGGTGATCTGCCCGTCCACGATGATCGGGATCCCGAGGGCAAGCAGCAGTCCCAGCGCTATGACGGGTACCAGCGACCGCGCGGTCTGGCTCACGCTGAGGGTCGCCTTGGGAGCGAAGGAGAGCGTCGCGGCCCGGATCCGGTTGTACCGGGTGACTTTCCCCTGCAACTGTGCCAGCTTCACGCTGATACCGCGGGTCACGGCGGAGAGCGTTCGTTCGACGTTGGTCTTGTCACTGCCTGAAACCGTGACCAGCAGGACGGACCCGGTTGTTGTCGTGGTGTAGGGCGCAAGCGCCACGGTGTAGGAGGCGGAGAAGCCCCGGGCGGCCAGGCTCAGGACAGTGCCCGGGCCCATGAGCTCACGGCTGACGGCGTCGGCGGCCAGGGTAAGTGAGGGACTGAAACTTAGGTACGGGTTCCCGCCATAGGGGCTGGCGGCGGTCCGTGACGCGAGCAGGATCACCGATGAATTCGCCTGGTAGGTCCGGGGCAGCGTACTCAACGCGGCGCCGCTGCCGGCCAGCGCCAGCACGAGGAGCGCCGCGGTCAGGTACCGGCGCTTTCGCCAGATACGAAATGATTCTGACAAATACATTAAGCCCGCCCCCGCGTTGAATCTGCAGCCCCGATGCTACCGCCCGCGTTATTCCTAATGACCGCCTGGACAGGGCGGCGACGTTATCAGGGCCTCCCCATCTGGCTTAGCCTACAGTGACGAGATGCTCCCGTGCCTCGCCTTAGCTGATTATGGTTGCCCTGTCGCGCCGCTCCGGTATCGTTCCTAGCATGTCTGCAGTCATCGCCATGGCAGGCGGCGGATGGGGGTATGCGATGGAGGGCGGTCAATGAGCCCTCGCCCGATTTCGGCACAAAAGCGACTGCGCTTGGCCGCAATAGTGCTGGCGCTCGTCCTCGCGGCTGGCGTGGGATACGACATCAAGAGCGCCCCGCCGACCTATCTCGAGAGCGCGACCGTAATCTTTACCATGCCAAAATTTTGGGCCGCCCCCAATACGTACTCCTGGCTTGCCCCGTCTGTCATCACGAGTGGCGAGGCGATGACTCAGATCCTGACGAGCCAGCAATCTCAGCACAGGATTCGTGAAGCAGGCGGAACCGCCCGCTACGATCTCGTGCTTATCAACCTCTATAACGAGGATCATCCGAATTACAGTCGGCCCCTGGCCACGCTGACGGCGGCGTCGCCGAGCGCGGCCGATGCCCACCGCACGTTCATCGCCGCGGCGCGGTTGCTTCGCCATCTCCTCGCGACCCGGCAGGCGCAGGCGGGGGTGGCGCCGCGCAATCGCATCTCGGCCCAGATCATCGGCGATACCGGGCCCATCGTCCAGGCAGGCTCACCAAAGCGTACGTTTGCCGGGCTCGCACTCGTGGCCGTGGTGGCGGTTTCCATGCTGTGGGGCTTCCTCGGCCGACGGGTCGCGGGCAGGAACCCAGCCGTCGCCAGTGGTCTGTAATAGCCAGTGGTCTGTAAGAGGCTCCTTCGACGTGCAGCCGAAGAAGGCTCCTCTTTCAGACCACTAGTTCCGTCGCCGGGGGGGGGGACGACCGGTCACCGGCTAGTTCCGTCGCCGGGCGGATGACCGGTCACCGCTAGTTCCGTCGCCGGGGGGACGAGCGGTCACCGGCCGTCCGGTGATACCTGGGCCAGGAGGTGCGGATCCGGTCCGCTCGCAACGTCCGTGGGCCGTGGTCGTTCCTGGGCCCCCTCGTCGTCGAGCAGCGCCGAGGCTATCCGATGCCCGGCGCGGCCGTCCCACAGGGTGGGCCGCCGCCGGGCTGGCGGGTCCGCGAGCACCTGGCGCGCCACGGTGACAATCCGGTCCGGATCGCGTCCCACCAGCTGGTTCGTGCCTTCGGTGAGCGTTATCGGACGCTCGGTGTTGTCCCGGAGGGTAAGGCAGGGGACGCCGAGAACGGTGGTCTCCTCCTGCACACCGCCTGAGTCGGTGAGCACGAGTCGTGCGGACGCCTCCAGGGCGACGAAGTCGAGGTAACCGGCGGGCGGTATGACGCGCACCCGCGGGGAGAGATCGGCGTCGCGCAGTCGTTGCGCCGTCCGGGGGTGGGCCGGCAGTACGAGCGGGCACATGCGCGCGACCTCGTCGAGCGCGGGAAGCAATGTGGCCAGAACCGCCGGGTCGTCCACGTTCGCCGGGCGGTGCAGCGTGGCCAGGCCGTACCCGCGGGGCTTGAGTCCGAGCCGCCGCAGCGTGTCCCCCTCGACCGCCCGGCCAAGATTCGCCAGCAGCGTGTCCACCATGACGTTGCCGGCCAGGTAGATCTGGTCGTCCCGGTACCCCTCGGCCTCCAGGTTGGCCACCGCGTCGGCCGAGGGGGCGAAGAGGTAGTCACTCACCCGGTCGGTAACGACACGGTTGATCTCCTCGGGCATCGACCAGTCCCTGCTGCGCAGGCCGGCCTCGACGTGCGCGAGCAGAGCGCCGGACCTGGCGGTGACGAGTGCGCATGCCAGCGTCGAGTTCACGTCCCCCACGACTACGACAACATCCGGCCGGACCTGCCCGGCCAGCGGTTCAAACGCCGTCATCACCCGGCTCATCTGGGTGGCATGGCTGCCCGAGCCGGCGCCGAGGAGATGGTCGGGCGGGCGGATCCCGAGATCGGCGAAGAAGACGTCGTTCATCTCAGGGTCGTAGTGCTGGCCGGTGTGGACGAGGATGACCTCCGCCCCGCGTTCCTCGAGGGCGTCCATGACGGGCTTGACCTTCATGTAGTTGGGCCGCGCTCCCGCGACGCAGATGACCCGCACCGGCCCAGTCCTCACAGGGTCTCGACGTTCTCGCCGGCCAGCACCCGGCGGCAGTCCAGGACGTAGCTCGCGTGGTTGCTGATGTCGGCGACGTCGAAGGCGTCGTGGTCGGTCAGCAGGACCACCGCGTCGGCGCGGGAGATCTCCTCGGGCGTCGGCTCAACCCGCGCTACCACCGTGTCGACCACGGCGGTCTCCACGACGTGCGGGTCAGCCGCCCGCACGTCCGCTCCCATGGCCTTCAGCAGCTGCGCGACCCGGACGGCCGGCGACTCACGCGCGTCACCGGTGTTCTTCTTGTAGGCGAGGCCGAGCAGCAGGATGCGCGATCCATTGACCGGGCGGCTGCGGGCATTGAACGCCATCATGAGCCGGCGGACAACATAGTCCGGCATGTGGCCGTTGATGTCGTTGGCCAGTTCGACGAAGCGGAAACTCTGGCCCAGCGCCCGCTCCACCCGCCAGGACAAGTAGGACGGGTCGATAGGCAGACAGTGGCCGCCCACCCCCGGCCCGGGAGTGAACGGCATGAACCCGAACGGCTTGGTGGAGGCCGCGTCGATCGCCTCCCACACGTTGATGCCGAGGCCGTGGGCGAACATCGCGAGTTCGTTCACCAGAGCGATGTTCACGTGCCGGAAGGTGTTCTCAATGATCTTGGCCAGTTCGGCCTCTCGCGGCGAGGAGACCGCCACGGTGTGCTCGACGATGCCGCGGTAGAAGGCCTGCACCGCCGCGAGCGAATCGGCGTCGATCCCCGAGACGATCTTCGGGGTACTGACCAGGGTCCAGGTGGTGTTCCCCGGGTCGATCCGCTCCGGGCTGTAGCCGAGGTGGAAGTCGGTACCCGCGATCAATCCCGACCCGTCCTCCAGCCACGGCAGCACCTGCTCCTGAGTCGTCCCTGGATACGAGGTTGACTCGACGATCACGGTGGCGCCCGGCCGCAGATACCGGGCCAGCGTGTGGGTGGCGGCCTCGATATAGGTGAGATCGGGCAGGCCATCCTGCAGCGGCGTGGGGACGGTGATCACCGCGACGTCAAAGCCAGCGCACGCTCGGACCTCCGACGACGGCCGGAACGCTCCGCTCTTCAGTACGGCCGTCAGCTGACCGGACGGCACGTCCTCGATGTATGACTCCCCGGCCCCCAGTAGCTTCACCCGGCCGGGGTCGATGTCGTACCCGACGACCTGGTGGCCGGCCTCCGCGGCGCGCACCGCAAGCGGCAGGCCCACATACCCGAGGCCCGCTACGACGACTGTCGTCATGAGTGCTCTCCCCGTGAGTGTCGGATCAACTCGCGAGCGACCAGCGCCATGAACGACACGTTGGTCGTCAGGTACCTGCGGCCGAGACGGACGGGTTCCTGCCACGCCCGGTAGAGCCATTCCAGGCCGTGGTCCTGGTACCAGGCGGGCGCCCGGCGAGTGAGCCCGGCGAGCACGTCGAACGACCCCCCGACGCCGTGTACCACGCACGCCCGCGTGCTTTCCCCCCAGTGGCTCAGGAACAACTCCTTCTTCGGCGAGGACAGCCCCACGAACAGCAGATCAGGGGCGGACCGGCGGATCTCGGCGGCGACATCGTGTTCGTCTTCCGGCCGGAAATAACCATCCCGGGCGCCGGCCACCACGAGGCCCGGGTACCTGCGGCGGACCTCGGCCAGCATGCGGCGCAGGACGTCGGGCCGGGCTCCGAGGAAATACACGCGGCAGGCGTGTCGTGCCGCCTCGGCCAGCAACTCCAGGAACAGGTCGATGCCGGCCACCCGTTCCGGCAACGGCGAGCCGAGCAGCCGGCTCGCCCAGACCACCGATTGGCCATCCGCCAGCACCATGCCGCAGCCGCCCACTGCCTGCCGCAGCCGCTCGTTCCTGCGCATCGCGACGACCTTGGCCGCGTTCACCATCCCGACGGACAGGTAACGCCGGTGCGCCACGGCGTCGGTGCACCGGGTAACGGCCTGCATCATGGTGAGCCCGTCCACGGCGATCCCGAACAGGTCCCGCTGCACCAGTCCGGCGGTGTCGCGGTTCATCACGGCCTCGCCGCCGGCGGCAGCCATGCCAGCAGGAGCCAGCCAAGCTCGTACGGCCGGCACTCGTGATCGACAGGGCCGGGCTGGAACACCCGGTCGAGCGCGGGCAGGCGCATCCCGGGGCGGAGTCGGGTGGATGCCGCGCGAAGCCCGCGCACCACCTTGCGGCGGTCCCTGCGGGCCACCTTCCGCCATACGACCGGCGGCTCGTCGAGGATCAGGTCCTCGCTGGTCTCGGGCGGCCTCGCGAGCCACCGCAGGCCGCGGCAGATGGCCTCAAGGCGGTCCTGGCCCCCGGCGTCGGCAAGATCCTGCAGCGCCATGGGCGCCATCGCGTGCTGGTGCACGCTGTAGACCGGGTAGCCCTCGATGACACCGCCGGTACGTGAGTCGTAGTGCCACCACCACTGCCCGGCCTCGCCCTGCGCCCGGCACATGGCGGCGGCCACCGATTCCGCCGCGGCCAGCGCCTCGGGGTCGTCTGCGCTGCCGTGCAGGCGCGCAAGGGCCTGGACCGGGTACACCTGGTCGGCGAAGCTGCCCACGTGCGAGCGGTACCAGGACGTGGTGCCGCGAACCATGTGCGGATAGACGGCACGGCGAGCGGCCAGCAGGCGGTCCCGCGCGGCGGCCAGGTGCTGCTCGACGTCCGCGCTGCGGCGCACGGCGACCAGCGCCGTCACTACCAAGGCCGCGGCGACCACGGCTACCGGGTCGTCCTGCCGGTCAAGCTCCGCGAGCCGCTCCAGCGCATGGGGCAATTCGCCGTGGTCGGCCTCGACGGCCGCCCAGCACAGCAGCGCGACGTCGCTGCGGTTGGTCATCCACTCCAGCCGTTTGGCCAGGCGTCCCACGAAGTCGTGGCAGCGTTCGCCGCCGAGTACCACGCGCTGGTCCTGCTCGGGAAGCCGCATCAGGCCGAGCGCGGCGATGGCCCCGTAGCGTGGGCTCCTGCCGGTGGGATGTACCTGCCACCCCCCGTCCGGCCTGCGCGCCGCGGCCAGGGTGAACGCGAACTCCCCGGCCACCCGCGCCTGGGGCAGGGCACGGACGGACATCCGCAACAGGCGCTCCACCAGGGCTGCGCTCCGGGGATCGCACCCGGCGATAAGGCCGAGCCGGGTAGCATTCGGCCCCGCGTTGCGTTCAGGGAAAACTGCGGACCCGCCGGGTTCCGGCAGCACCGGCGACTCCCCTCACATTGTGCGGCATAAGCCGCGCCTGTCGTTTGGCAACGATAAGTAGTTACCGAACTACATCGCGTGAGATCGTACCGGCCCTAGCCCGGCGACGCATGTGGATTCGGCATGACGCGCCCGACATCGATGGCGGCCCGCATGGTACGCCGGAGCAGGTCACCTGCCTGAGCGGAGCGGTCCCGGCCTCAAGGAAGATAGCGGTCGATGGTGGCCATGAGCTGGTGAATGTCGAACGGCTTCTCGAGGAACTCGCAGGCGCCGATCGCGAGGAGTTCGTCGGCGGCCACCCGGCCTGAGTCACCGGTAAGGATGATCACCGGGATACCGGCCGTGCCCTCCGCCGAGGCGAGCTGACGCAGGATTTCGGAGCCCGTGGCGTCGGGGAGGTGGTTGTCGAGCAGGATGAGGGTCGGCCGTTGGCCGATGGCGGCCTGCACTCCGTCGCGGCCGTTCGTGGCCACCTGAAGCTCGGTGTGCGGGCGGCGCTTGAGCAGCAGTTCGACCAGCCGGACGTTGTCCGCGTTGTCCTCGATGTACAGCACGGTGCTGTTCACCGGGTCACCGGGCGCGGGCCCCGCGGGAGGCGCCCGGGCCAGCGCGTGCTGCGGACGGACTTCATGCTGGGGCCGCTAGCGTTGCCGTGCGGGCGTGGTCTTGGGCGGGGGTCGCGGAGGAGTCGAGCAGCTCGCCAAGCTCGGCGAGGTCGAGGGGCCGGGCTGGGGACGCAGGCACGGTGTCCTGGGGTGGGGCGTGGATCACGTCGGGCGCGCGCGGGAGGCTGACAGTGAAGGCCGATCCTTCCCCGAGGACACTGGACGCGGTTAGCTGGCCACTCATGGCCTCGGTGAGGGCTTTGGCCAGAGGCAGCCCCATCCCCGTGCCTTCGATCTCGGTTTCCCCGGCGCCGAGTCGCTCGAATGGTGCGAAAATGCGCTCGAGGTCCTCCTGATCGCCGATTCCAGCATGGTGATCTGGTCGCGTTTATGGGTGAGCGAGGCCGCCGGGCCGGCGTCGAGTGCGGCTACCTGGCTGCGCAGCAGGTCCATGCTCGTTTTCGTGTTCTGCATCTTCACGAGGAGGCCCCTGGCGGAGACACCGCCGCTGACGGCCGAGCTCAGCTGCGTCAGCTCAGCGAGGACCCGGCCCGTGGTCGCGTCCACCAGTCGCTGCTGGCGGGCGTCATCTTCGGTGACAGCGGCGGCCCGAAACGCCTTTCGCTCTGCGTCGATCCGCGTCAGTGCGAGCCGGTAAGGGGCAAGGAAGAGCGGACGGCCCGTGGCGGCGTAGCCGCGGACGCCCGATTCGGCATTCACCGCGTCGGCCAGGACCCGGCCGGCTGCGCTGCTCAGGCCAGAAGCGGCCACGGCGGCGCTGCGTTCCTGGCGTTCGCTGTACTGGAGCGCCAGGCTGGCCGAGGTGGTGCCGATCAGGGCGATCAGCGGGACTACCACCACAATCAGGCCTTTCGCCCGCACCGACCGGTCGAGCCACCACCGCCGGAGCCAACGCGAGCGGCCGGCCGCGGGCAAGCCTGAGCTCGTTGCGCGTGATCCCACGTCATCCCCCGACGAGCGCTAACCCTGGTGATCACCCAAAGTGGTCGATCACTTACTACATGTTACACAGCCGGGTATCCTGTGGCAAACGGCGCGCCGGGCCAAGCCGGATCATGGCAGTTCAGCCCACCTCAGTGCCCGATTCGGGGACGCCACCTGCTGCTGTGGGACAGCAGCGAGCGTCCACACTTCGTCGGCACCCAGAAACACCCCCATCAGAAATGGCGCAGAATAGCACAAAACAGGCACGCTTCCCGCCAGGCAACCGACACGAAGCGGTTCGTGGACGAAATGTGCTGCCGCAGCAGCGGTTTAGAGTCCACGCATCGGCGTGGGAAAGGAAAGCGTTGTGAACTCGAATGAAGAATAAGCGCGAAGCCGGGACGGCCAAGGGAAGAGCCAGAAAGTCACCGGCTGCGTCATCGGGAACCAGCTAAAGGCTGAAGGACGTACTAGTAGTCTTAGGATGCCGCCTCCGCAAAACACTACGCTGTGTAATACTCCGCGCCAAGCACCCCAAAGGCCGCATAACCATATAACCCGGCTTCCACCAAACCGGGGGCGCCTCTTTGTGGTTGGATTGGAAAATTCGAGGCCTGGACCCCGCTTCGCTTAGATGTCGGCACGCAATGTCACAACCCGGCGGAAGCGGCAGATATGACAGCCCTCGATAGCGCATCGACTTCAGTCCTCGCCAGAGCCCGTGCCGTGCCCGGACTTGTCCCGGCGGACACGCCCGAACTGCCTGGGCTGGCTGCGGGAGAGCGGACTGCACGACCGGGCGCCCGCCCGGAGGAGCCTTTCGACCACGTGACGCGGTTGGTCGCGATGGTCCTGGGTACCCCCTTGGCGTCCGTCATCGTCGCCGGTGGGCGCTCTTCCTCCCGGAGTATCTGTCCGGGCGCCCCTGGCCCGGCCGATCGGCAGAGCCCAGGCGAGCAGTCACTGTGCCAGTACGTGATCGACTCCAAGGACAAGCTGGTCCTCGACGACGCCCGGCTGGACTCGCGGGCCATCGCCAGCAGCCTGATCGAGTCGGCGAGCGTGATCGCGTGGGCCGGGTTCCCGGTATGCGCCCCGGACGGCCATGTCGTGGGTGCGCTCTGCGTGGCCGACCACTTGCCACGCCGCTGGAGTGCGGGCGACGTCGAGATTTTGGAGACCTTGGCTCACATCGCCTCCGATGAGGTCGCGCTGCAGGTCGCATTGATCCGTGGCGCCGAACGTGCCGCGCTGGCCCAGACCCTGCAGGAGAGCCTGCTGCCACCGCGGCTGCCGAACATTCCAGGTCTGGAGGTCGCGGCGCGGTATGTGGCCGGAGGGACAGGGGTCGAGGTTCTCGGGGACTTCTACGACGTATTCCCATCGGTGCGGGGGAGCTGGGGGATGGTGGTCGGCGACGTGTGCGGCAAAGGGGTTCCGGCGGCCAAGAGCACGGCGCTGGCCCGCTACACCCTCCGGGCGGAGGCCCACCGGGAGACCAGGCCGCGCCTGATCCTGGCTGCCCTGAACCAGGCGCTGCTGGAATGGCTCACCGATGACCCGCGGTTTCTCACCGCGATCTATGCCACGGTGCGGCCGACTCTCGCGGGAGCCTCGGTGCAGATCAGCTCCGCAGGTCACCCCCTGGCACTGGTGCACCGCGCGGACGGGCGCGTGCAGACATTCGGGCGGCCGGGCACCCTGCTCGGAATCTTCCCCCATCCCGAGCTGCACGACTCCCGTGGGCTGCTGCGGGGCGGCGACAGTCTGGTCTTGTTCACCGATGGTGTCACCGAGGCCCGCGGCCGCATCGATCACGACCTCTACGGCGACGACCGGCTCCGCGACGCCATCGCCGGCTTGGGCGACATGTCCGCGGCGCGGATCGCGGACGCCATCCAGCAGGTCGTGCTGGCCTTCAGTGGCGGGGACAGCAGCGATGACACCGTCGCGCTGGTCCTGAAGGTTCCACACCATGAGCTGATCGGACAGTGATCCCGGTTGGGGCTGGCCTCCCGGTTGCGGCCGGCCGCCCGGTTGGGCGAGCCCTCCGGGCGCGGATCGTCTCGCCGTGTGCTCAGTGGTCGCCGTGGTGATAGACGCCGAACGCGTTCCCCGCCGGGTCACGGAAGGCGCCGGTCTCCATGTGATCGTCTACCGGCATGGGGCCGTAGACCCGGGAGCCGCCGAGCGCCTCCGCCTTGGCCAGCGTCTGCTCCACGTCGGCCACGCTCGCGTAGACCGTGGCCCACCTGGCCTGCTCACTCGAGCCCAGGCCACCCTGGATGCCGCGGCCTGCGGCGGTGTCGGCCATCCGGTAGCCCGGGAAGCCCCCGTCACCGACCGTCCAGCCGAACAGGTCCGCATAGAACCGCTGGGTGTGCTCGGCATCGGAGCCGAGCACCTCGAACCAGTCCACCGGTGCGCCCGCGCCGGCCGATGGTCCTGGCTGGTCCTGCGCCTCGCCTTGCGCCGACTTCACGAGCCCGACCAGCAGGCCATCCGGGTCACTGAACATCGCAATCGTGACTACGCCGCCGAAGTCCGTGACCGGCAGGACGGTCTTCGCGCCCATCGACTCCGCCTTGTCCAGCACCGCCTGGAGATCGTCGGCCTCAACGTAGAAGGTCGACCACGGCTCACCGGTTTGGCTCTTGCTGATCCCGCCGTTGATCCCGGTGCCGCCGCGCGTGTCGATCAGCGTGTAGCCACCGCCCTCCATCGCCTGCAGATTCCAGCCGAACAGTTCCCCGTAGTATGCGACCAGCGGCTGGTCATCAGGTCCGCCGATCTCGAAATGCACAACCGGATTCCCCATGCCCCGGCTCCTTCCTGGGTCGTCCCCTGTTGAATGAGTCTCCCGGGCCGGCGTCCTGTGTCACTTCCCGCTCCAGGTGGCCCGCGTCCGATGACCCTAACCCCGGCGTCTGACATTCTGGTGCCCGCTGTCGCAGGCCCGGGCCGGCCTCCGCAACGGATCAGCGCATCGTCGGGCGGGCCTGGGCGAAAGTCCACCGGTGCCCTTCAAGGTCCTGGGCGGTATAGGCCCGGAAGCCGGTCTGGTGGATCGGGGTCAGGATCGTCGCCCCGCCAGCGGTGGCACGGGCCAGGTGATCGTCAAGGTCATCCACATACACCCACGGCTCATGGGTGGCCGGCGACCCATCGGGCAGGTCGCCGTCGAGCTTGAAGATGAACAGCGAGCAGTTCCCGACGCGGAACTCGATCCAGGGGTGCCCATGACCGGTATCCGGCAGCGGGTCGGGGCCCTGGGGCAGCGGGTCCGGCGATTCGAAGCCGAACGCGTCGGCCAGCCATTGGGCTGCGGCCGCCGGCTTGGCGTAGTAGACGCCTATGGCCAGGCGGGCCAGGTCGGGCTGCCGACCCGGCGCATTGTGGCGGCGCGCGCACCACGCGCCGAACCACTTGCCGACCACCCGGACCCATGCCGTCCCGCCCTGATCAGTCCCGCCGGCCGGGATGGTCGCCTCGACCCGCACCTGCGTCCCGGAGGCGACGGGAACGAACCGGACGTCGATCTCGACGTCATCAACCGAACTGGTCCACGACAACCGGGCCCCCGGCTCCCACACCGTGATCCGCCCCAGCTCAAGGCCCTCCCCGGTAGCCGCGTCGTAGACCTCGATGAGCCGGCCGCCAACCCCCGGCTCGCAGACCATGGCGATCGCACGGGCCGCGTCGAAATAGTTGATCGGACCCCGCACCCACCACAGGTCGAGTTCCTGGGTGAAAGCGGTGAAGGCCGTCGTCGGGTCGACCGGCACTTCGACGTCGGCCGACACGGAGCGGGCTTCGCTCATCGCGGGTTCCTCCTACTAGTGGTGACGTGGCGCTGGAACGACCGGAGTTGCTCGTCCCAGTGCGCCTGCAATTGGTCGAGCCAGGCCGACGCGGCGGCCACCGAGTCTGGCCGCAGGTGGAACACGCGGACCCGGGCGTCGCCGGGCGATCGCTCGTCGGTGACGATTCCGGCAGCCAGCAGTATCCGCAGGTGCCGGCTCATCGCAGGCCCGGATGTCCCGGCCGCCGCCGCGATCTCGCCCGCCCGGCGCGGCCCGCGGCTCAGGAGTTGCACGACATGGCGCCGGGTCGGGTCGGCCAGCGCGCCGAAGACCGCCGCCACATCTGTAGCCATGTACGCAATAGTTAATCGTTAAGTTATCTATTGTCAAACGGGCGTGGGTCGGCTCAGATCAGGGACGATAGCTTGCTGACCTGCGTTGACCCAGGTTAGAGCATGATTCCGAACGAAGGCTACGGGCATCTGCCAACCGGTACTGGGCTCCGTGGGTAGCTCTCGCGGGACAGCGGCGGCTAACGATCTTGTCCAGCGATTCCCTTCAATCAGCCCACCGACCCATGCGACGGCCATGCAGGCTGTCACCAGCGCCTGAGTCCAGATCGAACCGGTCAGCAGAAAGCTGCCGAGAGACACGGCGCCGCTAGATAGTGCGCCGATGCTGAGCGAACGACGTGGGAATCTGCGCCGATGTTCAAGCATGCCTAGGGCATCCACCGTGTTGACCCGTCGGCTATCCATTCGTCTACCTTCTCAGCCAGCTCGTCCATGCTCTTGGCGACGATCACGTTCATGGCGGAGAACTCGCGACGGGCGTAGATGATGTGAGTACCGGCCGCCCATCCGACGTGAGGCCACGCATGCCAGTTCGGCCGCTCCTGCTCGAAGAGACAGAACTCCCTGATCTCGGCTTCAGACAGCACGCGCCCGTAGTGGGTGCGAACTCTCTGTTCGATAGCAGGATCGATCTCTGGCGCGTCTGTGTCGCGCGGGGGAGTGGGGGACTCATTCACTTGAGCATCGCCCAGACGATCTTTCCCGATGGCACCCGGTAGGCGCCCCACTGCGCCGCTAGCGCGCTAACGATCACCAGCCCTCGGCCGGACAGTTCGTCAGCGTCCTGCGTCTCTGCGCGAACGGGCATGTCTGGGCTCGGATCACCGACCATGATCACTAAGCGTTCCCCGTCAGTCATCAGCCAGATTCCCACCGCCCGGCCAGACCCGTGCACAACGCTGTTCGTCACTAGCTCACTCAAGATCAGTCCGCCGTCGTCGGCCAGTCGCGCTAGATCCCATCCTGACAGGATCACTCGCGCCCATGTGCGAGCGGTGGGCACAGCCGACGCCAGGGCGCCTAGCTCCAGATGGACGCGCTCGATCATGGCGCGGGTCAGATCGTGGATGTCCGCTGCGGAGCAGGTAAGCATGCGGGAAACCTTCTTGGTCATCGGTGCTGGTCAGTCCTACGATCATGACGGTTGTGAACGCTGCAGGACGACACTGAATGGGCAGAGAAGCCAGGGGTAAGGTTGGCTGATGTCCGCTAAGAAACCTTGATCATCAGTAAGGGAAGGCAGACACGGAACGTGAACACGGACCCTAGCTCTAGCCCTCCCGCGTTCTTCGCTGCGGAGGTCAAGCGGTTGCGGGGCATCGCTGGCATGACGCAAGAGGAGTTGGCGAAGGCCACGGCCTACAGTGCTGCGTCGGTTGCCGCGATTGAAACTTGCAGGCTCATTCCTTCGAAGCAATTCGCTGAGTTTGCCGATAAGGCTTTTCAGACAGACGGCCATCTAACACGGTTGCAAGAGCTTGTAGAGCAAATGTCGGTCCTGCCTTGGTTCCGTGACCGTATCGAAGTCGAACGAAAGGCAACCGACATACGGACATATGAGCCGTACCAAGTGCCCGGACTATTGCAGATAGAAGAATACGCGCGGGCCAACGTGACGGCCGCCCGGCCGATGCTGTCCTATGACGAAATTGATAGGGCGGTTGCTCTCCGCATGTCGCGGCAAGAAATACTGCTAGACGAGAGTGATCCGCCTAACCTTTGGGCGATTATGGACGAATCAGCGTTGCAAAGGGTAGTGGGCAATCAGGAGACAATGACAGCCCAGCGCGAACATCTGCTCGATATGTTCAGGCGGCCCAACATTACCGCTCAGATTATTCTCAACAGTGAAGGCTCAACATGCGCTTACGGCAGAGCTTTCGATGTTCTCACTACGAAGAACGATGCGTCACTCGTGTATTTGGAGGATATCGGAAGCGCGCGGTATGTCCGAGACCGTCACGAGGTACGGCGTTACATGGTAGTGTTCGACCACCTGCGGGCGAACGCATTAACCGATAGAGATTCTGTCGAATTCATCAAAGGGATGATGAGATGATCCGATACGACTGGCGCAAGTCGAGTTACTCAGGCGGCCAAGGCAACTGTGTAGAGGTCGCGCCGTTGCGCGACGGCGTTGTTGTGCGCGATTCCAAGAACCCAAGCGGGTCGGTGCTCCGGTTCAGCGCGGACGCCTGGCAGGCATTCGTCAGCAACATTAAGGCTGACAAGCTCGGGGCTAGTGGGGACTGAACATCGCAGAGCCCCAAACACCGTGACCGACGACTCGTCCGTTTCCCGGCCGCCCTTTCCCGAGATCGACATCACCGTGCCGCACTCCGCCCGGGTCTGGAACTAGTGGCTGGGCGGCAAGGACAACTACGCCGTTGACCGGGCCGCCGGTGACCAGTACCGGGAGCTCTTTCCGCAGATCGTCGACGCGGCCCGGGCCGCGCGGTACTTCCTCGCCCGCGCCGTCCGGTTTCTGGCGGGCGAGGCGGGGGTCCGCCAGTTCCTGGACATCGGTACCGGCCTGCCCACGGTGGATAACACGCACGAGATCGCCCAGCGGGTGGCGCCGGACAGCCGGATCGTCTACGTCGACAACGATCCGCTGGTGCTGGCCCCCGCCCGTGCTCTGCTCACCAGCACCCTGAGGGCACGACCGACTACATCGACGCCGACCTGCGTGACCCTGCAACGATCCTGAGTTCTGCCACCAGGACCCTTGACTTCAGCCAGCCCGTCAGGCTCTTCCTGATCGGGGTCCTCGGGCACATCCGAGACGACGACCAGGCGCGCTCGATCATGCAGCGGCTGCTGGATGCCCTGCCATCCGGCAGTTACCTGGCGCTGGCCGACAGCTTCAATGTCGGCGACGCCCACCGGGAGGCCGCCCGGCGCTACAGCGAGGGTGGCCCGGTCGCCTACCACCTCCGCAGCCCTGAACAGATCGCAGGGTTCTTCGAGGGGCTGGATCTGGTGGAGCCCGGCCTGGTCGCGGTGTCGCGATGGCGCCCCGAGCTGAGCCCATTCGATGGCCCCCCTGTGGAAACGACGCTCGGCGGCATCGGGCGGAAGCCGTAAATCTCGTGGTGGTCCGCCCAGCAGGCGTCGCCTAACCCGCATCGTCCACGCGCCTTGGCTTCTAACGACACCGATTCCGCACAGGGCTCGTCCCAACGACACCAAATCCGCACAGATCCCCGGTCCAAGCAGTCATCTGGCTGTGCAATCCGGGGCCCGGGTGAGATGCTCTGATGTGATTGGTGGCGATTGCTGCCGACGGGGAAGGAGCCATGGGGGCTGTTCAGGCTGGCGGGGGCCAGCATGATGTGGTGGCCTTGGATTACCAGCGAGCCGGGCCGACGATGTCACGAATGGTGGCGGGGGCCCACCTGCGACGGCTGCGTGAGGCGGCGCAGGTCACGCGCGAGCGGGCGGCAGAGGCGATCCGGTCGTCGGACTCCAAGATCAGCCGCCTGGAATTAGGCCGAACCGGATTCAAGACGCGAGATGTGATCGATCTCCTGGCCCTTTATGGCGTTAGCGACGAGAACGAGTGCGCGACATTGCTCGCTATGGCCAGGCAGGCCAATATGCAGGGCTGGTGGCACGCCTACGGCGACGTGATTCCTGGCTGGCTCGAGCCGTATCTCGGGCTTGAGGCGGCCGCCAGCCTCATCCGCAGTTACGAAGCGCAGTTCGTACCGGGTCTGCTGCAAACCAGGGACTACGCCCGGGCCCTCATCCGGGCCGGCCTGGACGACCAGTCGGACGCACAGGTCGACCGGCGCGTCGGCCTGCGGATGCGCCGCCAGCAACTCCTTCACCAGCCAGCCCCGCCGCGCCTGTGGGCCGTGATCGACGAAGCAGCGCTGCGCCGGCCGGTCGGCGGCGCGGCGACGATGCGGGCCCAGCTCCGGCAGCTCATCGAGCTTGCCGAGCTTCCGCACGTCACCATCCAGGTACTGCCGTTCAGCGTGGACAGCACCCCGGTCGGCGTCCCGATCACCGTGCTGCGATTTCCCGAGGGCGAGCTTCCCGACGTCGTCTACGCCGAACAACTCGCCGGCGCTCTCTACTTTGAGAAGCCGGCCGACACCGAGCTGTACCGGCATGTCATGAACCGCCTCGCGACCGCGGCCGCACCGCAGAAGGCGACCGCGGCGATCCTCGGCCGCATCCTCGAAGAATCCTGACCGGTCACGGCGCGGTTACGCCCGCGTCACGGGCTGACGGGACGCGCGATCAGCTGCTCCGCGGCCGCGGCGACGCGAAGCAGCGCGGTGTCAGCGCCGCGGCGGGCAGCCAGCTGAAGGCCCGCCGGAAGGCCGGCGATGGGCACCGGGAGCGAGATGGCCGGGTGGCCGGTGAGATTGTACGGCCCGGTGAAGCGGCCCTCCGCGTAGTCGTCACCGATCCCGAACGGCGGGTCCTGCTCCGGGGCCTGGTAGCCGACGGTCGGGCCGGCCAGGACATCGACACCCGCGAGACTGGCGTCGATCGCGGCCATGAGCTCCGACCGCTGCCCGAGCGCGTGGGCGTACCGCTGGTCGCTTACGGTCCTGCCGAACGCGAGCAGCGCCCTGGTGCCTTCGGCATACCGGTTCGTGTCCCGGCCCCGATGCACACCGTAGGCCTCCCGGGCCACGATCACGGTGAGCGCGTCCTCCCAGTCCGCCGGGCGATCTAGCCAGGGCGCGGCCAGCTCCCGCAGCGGCCAGCCCGCCGCGTCCAGCGCGGCCAGCGCGGAGCGGACGGCGTCGTGCACCTCGGCCGTCACCGAGGGATCGGCCAGCTGGGCCGTGAGGACGCCGACGGTGAACGCCGCGGACCCCGTCTCGCCGGGCGTGCGGCCCGCTTGAGCGGCCGGCCCGGCGAGCAGGGCGGGGCCGGCGAGCAGGGCGGGGCCGGCGAGCAGGGCGGGGTCGGCCAGCACGGCCAGCAGTTCCCCGGCGCCGGAAACGCTTGCGGTCAGCGTGCCGGCATGGTCACAGCTGGGCGACAGGGGGAATATCCCGTCCAGCGGCAGCAGCCCATAGCTCGGCTTGAAGCCGACGACACCGCAGTAGGCGGCCGGAATCCGCACCGAGCCGCCGGTATCCGTGCCGATGGCCAGCTCGCAGACGCCGGCGGCGACCAGCGCCGTCGAGCCGCCTGACGACCCGCCTGACGTGCGGGAGGGGTCGCGGGGATTGCGGGTGTCACCGATCAGGGGGTGCGCGAAACCGGCCGCGTACTCCAGGCACTGGGTCGTGGCGAACACCTCGGCTCCGGCATCCCGCAGGCGGTGTACCAAGGCCGCGTCATGGTCGGCCGGCTCGGGGTCGCTGGCCGGGCTGCCGCAGCGGGTGGGGACGCCGGCCACCGCGATGATGTCCTTGACCGCCACCGGGCGGCCGGCCAGCGGCCCGCTGGCCGCGCGCTCCGGCACGCCGATCACCGACACGACCGCGTTGAGCGGCCGGCCGAGCCGCTCCAGGCGCTCGTGGGCGGCGAGCAGGTCGAGGTTCTCCCGCGAGCATGAGCGCCTGCCTTGCTCGATGGCCCAAACCAGCTCGACCGTCCGGTGCAGGAGGGGCCCGTCCAGCCCGCCGAGAATTGCCGGTACCTCGGTCGGGCGGTGCAGCACGGCCAGATCGCGGTAGATCCCCGAGTGGGTCTTCGCCGATCGCCGGTTGAACTGCGCGAGCCGCCCCAGCGAGCCTTCCAGGTCTGCAGGGTCGAAGCCGTCGAGCGGCACCGGCCGCACCGGCGCCGCCGCCAGCACCTGCCGGGCCAGCTCGAGCAGCAGCGGGCCGCAGCCAGGATCGTCGAGCACATCGGCGATCGGCAGGTCGCTCACGGCGGTCGCGACCAGCATTGCCCCGTAGGCCTCCTTGGCCCAGATGTAGCCGAGGACCTGCTCGGTGACCTGGGCATCGGCGATGTCGGCGGCGAGCGAGCGGACCCGGTCGGTCAGGCTGCCGTCGAGTTCCCCGATGACGAAGGTGGCCCGGTTGCCGCGCAGCACCACGCCCGGCTCCAGCACGTCGGCACCGAAGTTGACGCACGCCGCCAGGACCCGCTCCGGTCCGACGGCATCGGCCAGGATCGTTGCGTTCAGGCCATTCTGCAGTGACACAACGTGCCCGTCCCCGCGCAGCCGACCGGACAGGCTCGCTGCTGCCGCCGCCGTGTGGTGAGCCTTGACGGCCACCAGGACCGGGCCGTCCAGCCTCGGCGGCAGGTCTTCCGGCGCCGCGGCGGGCACCGCGACGGTAAAGCTCTCAACTGGCCCCTCGATCCGCAGCCCCCGCGCATTGACCGCCGCGACAACGGCCGGATCGGCGTCGCTGACCAGCACCTCGTGGCCGTCACGCGCCAGACCGGCGGCCACCGTCCCGCCGATCGCACCGCAGCCCAGCACCACGTAGCGCACGGCGCGCAACGTTACAACATGTGACGCCTGCGGCGAAACGTTACAACACGGTGCGATGCGTTACGGCGCTGTAAAACCCTCGGGCCGAGCCCCCGTCCCTCTTTACAACCCGCCGGTTTGCCCCCATCTTGGCTTAGACAAAGGTTTGTCCTGCCTTGTGCGACCCGGCAGTCTCGGCTGCCGCCCCCGACCCGTCCCCGGCCGCCCGGACATCTCAGGGAGCTTCCGTGACACACCGAACCACCGCTGTGGCCTTGATCGCGGTCGGCGCCCTGGCGGTCCTGGCCGGCTGCGGGTCATCGGGCTCTGGCCCGTCGACGTCGGCGGGTACGGGCGGCACGGCGACCCGCGGCGGCGACCTGGTCATCGCCCGCACGGCCGACTCACAGTCGATGAACAACACCACCGTGTTCGACAACGAGTCGATCTGGGTCTTCGAGCAGATCATGCAGCCGCTGTACACCGTGACGCCGGACGGCAAGAGCGTCGAGCCGTGGCTCGCCACCAGTTACGCGGTCTCATCGGACAAGAAGACCTACACGTTCACCCTGCGATCCGGCGTGAAGTTCTCCACCGGCAAGCCGATGACGTCGGCGGACGTGAAGTTCTCCATCGACCAGTCCCGGGCGGCCGCGAAGGGCTGGGGCTACATCGACACGGCCGTCAAGTCCGTCGCCGACCCCACGCCATCCACCGTCGTGGTATCGCTCAAGTACCCCTGGGCGCCGCTGCTCGCCGACCTGTCGCTGTTCTCCAACGCGATCGTGCCGGCCAACTACGCCGGCGAGACGCAGACCCAGTTCTACACCCACCCTGTCGGCACCGGGCCGTTCAAGTGGGACTACTGGCACAAGGGCTCGGCGCTGAAGCTGCTGCGCAATCCGTACTTCTGGCAGCAGGGCAAGCCGTACCTCAACAGCGTTACGTGGACCGACGTCCCCAGTGACAACACCAGGCAACTACAGCTCAAGGCGGCCCAGGCCCAGGTGGACGAGTTTCCGGCCTGGTCGACGGTCGGCAGCCTGAAGACCACTCCGAGCGTCACGATGAACCTGTTCAACTCGACGCGGACCGACTACCTCTCGTTCAACGAGCAGGTCAAGCCGTTCCAGGACGTGCACGTCCGCCGCGCGATATCACTGGCCATCGACCGGGCCGCGCTGGTGAAGGCGGTGCTGTTCGGGAACGGCAAGCCGGCGAACTCCCTCTTCCCGCCGCAGGTGCCCTACTACCAGGCGGCCACCCCGGGGCTCCAGCACGACATGACCGCCGCGAAGCAGGAGATGGCCAAGTCCACCGTGCCGCAGGGGTTCTCCACGACGATCCTCGTGCCCTCGGGCTTTTCCGACGACGTGACCATCGCCACGATCCTGCAATCCGAGCTCAAGCCGCTCGGCATCAAGCTGAGCATCCAGCAACTGGACCCGAACACGGTCAGCACCGACCAGCAGAGCCTCAAGTACGACATGACCCTGACCTACTGGACCATGGACATTCCCGACCCGGATGAACTCGCCACCTTTGCCGTTGACCCGACCTCGGGGGCCAAGTCCTTCTTCACCGCCTACGACAACGCCACCGTGGTCAAGGACACGCACCAGGCCGAGCAGACCCTGGCCACGTCGGCCCGGCAGTCGCTCTACAACTACATCCAGGCGCAGTCGGCGAGCGACGCGTTCATGGCCTACCTCTACTACTCGCCGTACGCCTACGCGACGACGTCCAGCGTGCACGGCTTCTTCGTCACGCCGCTCGGCAACTACCACCTGGAGAACGTCTCACTCAGCAAGTAGTCCCCGCGGATACGGGAAAGGTGGGAGCGCGTGGGGCGGATGGCGTTCGTAGGCCGGCGGCTGCTGCAACTCGTGCCGGTGGCCTTCGGCGTGACGTTCGTCGTCTTCTTCATGATCCACCTGATCCCCGGCGACCCGACGCGGAGCATCCTCGGCCTCCACGCGACTCCCCGGGCGGTGGCCATCCTGCACCAGGAGTGGGGCCTGAACCGGCCGCTGATCAGCCAGTACTGGCTCTTCCTGGACCGGCTCGTGCATGGCGACCTCGGCCAGAGCCTGTACTACGGCGGCTCCGCGGGGAGCCTGGTCCTGGGGCACCTGCCGGCCACCCTGTGGCTGATCATTTACGCGGCCGTGCTCGCGGTGCTGATCAG
>Ga0137392_10000330_pt1 | contig 24053 bp, 18 predicted proteins | sample 15con2h34AmetaG_FD_101394 | JGI IMG/M metagenome (GOLD analysis project Ga0137392, IMG submission 101394) | Vadose zone soil microbial communities from Angelo Coast Range Reserve, California, USA - 15con2h3.4A metaG | ecosystem: Environmental > Terrestrial > Soil > Vadose zone > Saprolite... | reverse complement strand
GTCAGCGCTACGCGGTGACGGCGGCGCGATCCGGGACAGCGCGGTCAGTAGGGCACCGATGGGGTCACCGCTCCCGGGTGCCGCGCGGCCCACGCCGCTACCCTGTCGTTCCTGATCGCCTGCCAGAGAGTCGCGCACTCTCCCGAGTTCATGGGGTCACCGCTCCCGGGTGCCGCGCGGCCCACGCCGCGACCCTGTCGTTCCTGATCGCCTGCCAGAGAGTCGCGCACTCTCCCGAGTTCAGGAGCACGACGCCCGCCCTCCGGCAGGTCGGGGCGGCGCGAGGCGCCCGAGGCCGCGCTCACACGACGCCGCCGGCCCGCGGATGCTGGCCACGGGAGCAGTGCACCGGCGACGCCGACCAGCACGCTCAGTCACCCAAGAGACGATGATGACTACTCAGAGTGCCTGACGTTGATAGCATTCGCTGTGTGTCGGAGGACTTGATCGGCTTGTTCTCAGCGCGACCGGCCGACGCCCGCCACTTCCCGCCTGAGGCAGGGGTCGTGTGAAGCAGATCGTGCAGCCGCTCGCAGGGGGCCCGGCCGAGGTGCTCGACGTGCCACGGCCGGTCCCGGACGCGACCGAGGTGCTGGTGCGCACCGTCGCGTCGGTGATCTCGCCTGGCACCGAGCGGGCAGTCACCGCGCTCGCCCGCTCCAGCCTGCTGGCCAAGGCACGGGCCCGGCCGGACCTGGTCCGCCAGGTGGTGCGCGAGGCGCGCACCGAGGGCATCGCCACGGCCACGCGGACCGTCCGCAGCCGGCTCGCCGAGGATCTGCTGCTGGGGTATTCCGCGGCCGGTCTCGTGGTCGAGGCCGGCGCCGCGGTCACCGGGCTGCGGCCGGGCCAGCTAGTGGCGACCGGCGGGGCGGGCAAGGCCAACCACGCCGAGTTCCAGGCGGTGCCCGGCCTGCTTTGTGCAGCCGTCCCCGACGACGTGCCAGCCCAGGACGCCGCCTTCACCACGGTGGCCTCGATCGCGCTGCATGCGCTCCGGCTGGCTGAGGTGGGACCCGGATCGAAGATCGTTATGCTGGGTCTTGGGTTGATCGGGCAGCTCGCGGCGAGGCTGGCCATGGCATCCGGCTGCGACGTGGCAGGCATCGATCCGGTCGGCCACCGCCGCGAAGTCGCGGCCGCTTCCGGTGTGCTGGCCCTCGACGAGTGCGCCGAAGCCACCACCGACCAGGTGCTCAGCTGGTCACGCGGCCGGGGCGCGGACGCCGTGCTGGTCTGCGCGGCGGGCCGGTCGTCCGACGCGATGAAGCGGGTTCCCGCGCTGTGCCGCGACCGGGCCGCGGTCGTCGTCGCCGCGGACGTCGGCGTCCACCTGCGCCGGGCCCCGTTCTACGAACGCGAGCTCTCGCTGCGGTTCACCCGGTCCTACGGCCCGGGCCGCTACGAGCCTTCCTATGAGGCCTGGGGGGTGGACTACCCGGCCGGGCAGGTGCGCTGGACCGAGGGCCGCAACTTCGAGGCGGTGCTCGACCTGCTGGCCTCGGGCCGGCTGAAGGTGTCCGACCTGGTGACCCACTCCTACGACATCGCCGACGCCGCCGCGGCCTATCAGCTGATCGAGGAGCGCGGCACTCATTACCTGGCCATCCGACTTACCTACCCGGCGGGAGCCGCCGCCGATGGCTACGTCCGCCTGCGTCCCGCGCCGCCGGTCAGCTGCTCGTCACCGGGGGTTGGCTGGGCCGGGGCCGGCGCGTTCACCAGGACGTTCCTGCCGGCCTTCCGTGCCGCCGGCTTCGACCATTTCGTGGCGGTGGCCTCGGCCAGCGGCCTGTCCGCCGTGCGGGCCGCCGTCAGCTACGGCTTCGAGAAGGCGGTGCCCGGCGCGGACGCGGTGATCGGTGACCCGGACGTCAAGGTCGTCGTCATCGCCACCCCGCACGACACGCATGCCGACCTGGCGGCGCGGGCGCTCCGGGCGGGACAGCACGTGTGGTGCGCGAAACCGCTCGCGCTGACCACCGGCGAACTCGACGCGGTGGAAGCTGCCTGGCGGGAGTCGGGGCGTCAGCTCGCGGTCGGCTTCAACCGGCGCTGGTCTCCCGCCGTGCTGGCCGCGCGGCGCGTCCTCGACGGCGTAACCGGGCCCAAGCTGGTCATGTATCGGGCCACCGCGAGCCGGGTGCCGGACTATCACTGGTATCGGGATCGGCGGCAGGGCGGCCGACTGCTGGGTGAAGTATGCCATTTCGTCGACACCGCGGCGGCTCTTGTCGGCGCCCCGATCGAGGACGTCGCTGGCCTGCCCGGCGGGTGCGGGCTGGGAGTGCAGCCTGGCGACGGCGTCGTGATCTCGCTGCGCTTTGCGGACGGCTCGCTCGCCGCCATCGCGTACGGCAGCGTCTCGGCGGCGGCCGGGAAGGAGTGGATCGAGGTCCACGCCGGGCCGCACCGGGTGGTCATCAACGACTTCCGCGCCGCAGAAGCCGACGGGAAGACGCTATGGAAGGGCCCTCAGGACATGGGGCATCGCGCGTGTGCCGCTGCCTTCCGGAGGGCGGTGGCGGGTGAGGCGGCGATGCCGACCGAGGACTTGCTGGCCACGATGCGTGTCACGCTCCAGGCCGCCGCAGGGGCGGTCATGGCTGATCAGTCCCTCGGCAGGCCGGGCACCGCCGTCAGTACGTTACGGGTGGGGTCACGGCGCCTGGGTGCCGCATCGCCCACGCGGCGACCGAGTCGTTCTGCACCGCATGCCACAGCGTCGCGCACTCCCCCGAGTTCAGGAGCACGACGCTCTGCTCGCCACGCCAGCCGAGTCCGCTCCACGGCGCGGTCAGGAAACTCACATCACTGCTGCGCAGCCTGCTCAACTGCAGCGCCAGCGTGCGCATCGCAGAGTTGGTGAACGTACTGTCCACACTCAGCGCGCCGGTGAACGCGTCGATGAGGTGATACATCTCGATAGGGTTGCTCAGGACGCCCGCTGAGGCCACGCGGGTGAGGATCGCGCGTATCAGGTTCTGCTGCCGCTGGATCCGGCTCAGGTCACCCAGCGGCAGGCCGTCGCGCTGCCGCACGAAAGCCATGGCGCTGGCCGCTGTCAGGTCGTTGAGTCCCTGCCGGAAATTCACGCTTCCGCTGCTGGTCGGTCGCGCCACTTGAACGTCGACCCCGCCGAGCGCCCGCACCAGGCTCTCGAAACCTCGGAAATCGATGACCGCATAGTGATTGATGAACACGTCGGTGAGGTGCTCGACAGTCCTGATCATCAGGGATGGGCCACCGAGCGAAAAGGCGGCGTTGATCTTCATTATGCCATGACCAGGCACATCGACCCAGGAATCGCGCGGAATCGAAATGAACGCGGCTCGCTTCCGGTCCGCGCTGATATGCACCAGCATGAGGACGTCGCTGCGTTGTTCGCCAGGCTGGAACGGCAGCTGCTGTCCATTGCTGCCCGTTGTCTGCTCATTCGACCGAAGGTCAGATCCGGCGAGAAGGATAGTCATGCTACTCCGGGTCGCCGCGGGCATTATGGGCCGGCTCGACCTGGCGAGGCCCTGAAACACGTGCGGGATGCGCCGGACATTTCCGGTCAGCTGATTGGTGACGAGGTAGATGCCCCCGACGGCCCCGACGAACACGGCCAGAACCGACACAATGGAAATGATCGCGGCGCGCCTGCCGCGTCTGCGTCGCCTGTCACCGCGATCGGGCTGCGGATCTGCGGGGTCCTGCCCCTTCGCGGAGTACTCGGGCTGACTTGGATCCGCGGGGTCCTGCCCGTCCGCGGAGTACTCGGGCTGGTCTGGGCCGTGTGCCTCGTGAGTGCCGGGCATCTTCGCTTACCCCCTCGTGTCTGACCGTCGTGAACTCAGCAGGGTGACCCTCCCCCGTTGCCCCGGTCGAATCATGTAGATGACAAATCGTGTTGGTTCGATTACAAAATGTAAGGTACCCCGGACGGGAACTCTGACGCATGCGGGCTGCCCGTCCCGAAGCCGACGGCCCGGGCTGGCTGGTGCCGGTCGGGTCACCTGGACGCCCAAGCGCTTGTTTCGCCTCAGTCACCCGAGGGCTTCCCGAACGCAGGACACGATCCGGTCGATATCGTCGCCGCTCAATCCCGGGTGCACGGGCAGCGAGAGGACCTGCCGTGCCGCTCGGGCGGCCCGGGGCGTCTCGTCGCGTGCCACCTGTGGATTGTCCCGGTAACAGGGATAGTCGTAGACAAGCTTCGGGTAGTAAGCCCTGGCGTCGATTCCCGCGACGTTCAGGCATGAACTCAGCTGGTCCCGGTCCACGCGGGCGTCCGGGGTCACTTGGACCGTGTACTGGTGCCAGGCATGGAGCCGGCCGGCGGGCACCGAGGGAAGCACCAAGCCACAGAGGCCGGCGAGGCCGGCTGACAGCAAGGCCGCGTTGCGATTCCTGGTTGCGGCCAGGCCAGGAAGCCTGGCCAGTTGTGTGGTCGCGATCGCAGCCTGCAGGTCGGTCAGCCGGTAGTTGTAGCCCGGCATCGAATACTCATACCGCTCACGCATGCCATGGTTGCGCAGCAACCGGAGCCGGACGGCGATCCCGTCGTCGTCGGTCGTCACGATCCCGCCCTCGCCGCAGGTGATGTTCTTCGTCGCGTACAGGGAGAATGCGGCGGTGCCGAACGAGCCGACCGAAGCCTGCGCCACCCTCGCGCCCGGTGCCTGCGCGGCATCCTCGATGATCACCAGCTCGTGCACGCGTGCGATGTCGCGGATCTGCGACATCGCAGCGGGCAGGCCGTAGAGGTGAACCGGCATGAGCACCCTGGTCCGCGGCGTCACCAGCCTGGCCACCAGCGACGGATCGAGCGTCAGGTCGTCGCCAATATCGGCGAACCTGGCCGTCGCGCCGACCTCCAGGATGGCGTTGAGAGTGGCCACGAACGTCAGGGGTGCGGTGATCACCTCATCACCTGGGCCGACGCGGTGCGCCCGCAGCGCTGCCACCAGAGCGGCCGTCCCGCTGCTCACCGCGACCGCATGTGCGGCCTCATGCGTGCGGGCGAACGAGCGCTCCAGTTCCGCAACCCGCTCGCCGCCAGCCAGATTGCCGGACCGCAGCACGCCAAGCACCGCCTCCTGCTCCTCGGTGCCCATCACCACCTTGGCGAGCGGAATGCGCCGCGACTGACGCGACCGGCCCGTTTCGATCACGGCGGCGGGGCGGGCAACCGAGGCGCACGACGCCATCTGCGGCCCCCCGTCACTGGAAAGCGGTCAACGTCGCCGACGTGCGCGCCGGCCAGTCCCACTGGCCGCTGCGCGAAGGCCGCCGGCGCGCCGCACAGCGCATCAAGGACATCACGCACCGCACCCTGGATGACGCGGGCACAGCTGACGAAGGCCGCGCTGGTCGCGGCGGGGTCGGCGATCTCATCCTCGGTGGGGTCAACGTATGGAACCCGGCCGCGCTGCCGCGCTATCCCGGCGACCACGCTCCGCGCCCGGCCAACCGGGTCACCATCGGTATCCGGTGCCAGGGTGCAGGCGGCCAGGCGCGGGAATTCGCGGATCAGGAAGATCCGCCGCGAGACACGGGGCCTCATCGCCACCACCTGGTCCCGATGCTCCCGGCCAGCGGTCAGGATGAGGTCCGCCCTGTCGATGTCCGACACGGTGAGCGCGTGGCTGACGAAGCCGTCCCCGCTAACGCCGATCTGGCGCAGGGCGTCCGCGGTGTAAGGGTGGAGCGCAGACCCATGGAGGCCCGCGGTTCCGGCGCTAGCCACATGGAAACGTGCCGCGCTGGCGCCGAGCCTCACGTGCAGGCCCGCCACGCTGGCCCGCTCGGCGATTACTGACCGGCAGGCATTCGCCGTGCAGACGAACAGGATGCAAAAGCGCTCCGCGCCGGGACTCAAGGCATTGCCGCGGGGCTCGGCTGGGCTGGCTGGGCCGGCTGGGCCGGCGCGTCGTCGGGTGGCAGGCCGCCGCCGCTCAGGGGGTCGCCAGGCGCCGCCTGATACCGCCGGTATCCATAGCCGTAGTCGGGATCCCGGCGCCCGGCCGGTGTCATGCTCAGGACGCTGCCCAGGACGGGAGTGCCCACGGCATCCAGGGCCTCAATGGTCCGGCGCACCTGGTCGACCCGCGTCCGCCCGTACCGGCACAAAAGGATGGCACCGTCGCACACGGGCGCGGCGGCCAGGGTGTCCGCGAACGGCAGGACGGGCGGAAGGTCGACGAGCACCACGTCGTATTCGGCCCGGAACCGCTCGATCAGCTCACCCATCCGCCGGGAGCCGAGCAGGTCGCTGGGATTCGGGGCCGACGACCCGCTGGTGAGAACCGTGAACAGGCCGTCGCCCCAGTCCTGAATCGCGTCGCCGACGTCCGCCGTGCCAACGAGGACGCTCGTCAGCCCAGCCCCATTAGGCAGGCCGAGGTACGCGGATGTCCGCGGCCGCCGCAGGTCGGCCTCGATCAGGATGACCCGCTTGGCGGACCGGGCCAGGGTGATCGCCAGGTTGCAGACGGTCGAGCTCTTGCCCTCCTCGGGAAGGGCGCTCGTGAACAGCAGCACCTTGTGCGGCAGGTCAACGTCGATGAACCGCAGGTTCGTGCCGATCTTGCGGAATGCCTCGACCCGGCGGCCGTGCGCTGCGCGGGGTTCGACCAGCGGAAACTTGCGGGCGTGGCTGTCGAACGGGATGGCGCCGATGACCGGCTTGCCATTGGTCGACTCAGCCAGCTGGGTGACCGACTTGATCGTGGTGTCGAGCGAGCGCCGGGCCGCCGCCAGCCCGATTCCCAGGAGCAGGCCAAGGCCGAGCGCAATGCCGACATTCTTCACGGGCTTCGGCGACACCGCCGACACGGGCAGCTCGGCAGGAGCCACGACGGTGACATGAGTCGTCGGCGCCCCCCCGCCCGGCGGGCGCTCAAGCAAGGAGACGACATTGACGAATTCGCTGCCGACGGCGCGGGCGATTCGTTGCGCCCGGCGCGCCGACGCATCGGTCACCGTCGCCGTGACCAGCACCGTCTGCGGGATCGGATGGGAGCTGATCTCAGCGGACAACTCGCCCGGCGACATGGGCAGGCGGAGTTCGCGGACGACATACCCGGCCAGCAGGGGGCCGGTGAGCAGGTCGGCGAATGACTGCACCTCCTGCTGCGAGAGTAGAGAGCCCTCGTACGCACTGGCCGGGTCGTTGGCCGCCTTGGCCTGGGCGGCCACGTAGAACGTCACGCTTGAGGAATAAAGCGGCGTCATCCGGGCCGTGAATGCCGCGCTGCCGCCGGCTGCGAGCACCGTGACAAGGGCAATCAACTTCCAGTGATCCCGCAGCAAATGGAAGAAATTACGCAGATCCACGGCAGCCCGGCCCCCATGTCGGCAATATCACACACTGATGACGAGATGTGTCTTCCCAATCACAGAGGGTAATACATAGCCGGGGCCGAGGAGCTGGCGGGACGGGGCCCAGCGCCATTGCGGCGCTGGCCGGGGACGGGGGATCGGGTGGCTCACGAGGCGTCGCATGATCGTGCGCAAAGTTCACCAGCACAGCGTGCCTTCGTAACACGGCGGTGGTGGCGGATAGCTGTGGAGGCTGGCTGCGATGCTGCCGCCTGGCTGTGCGGCTTGCTGGGAGCCGCCGTGCTCGTTGACGACGCACCGGATATCGGCGTCTTGCCGTCGTCGCTCTGGCGAGCGGCGCTGGCCGGATGCCTGATGCCCTTCGCCTGCGGGCTCTTCGCTGGGCTGTACCGAGGCCGCTACCAGCGGGGAAGCTTCGACGAAGTCGCTGGCGTGGGCATGGCGGCGTGCGCCACCGGCCTGGCCTTGATCGCGGCGGGAACCTGGCTCGTGCCCGGCCAGCGGGCACCACTCGAAACGGTGGCAGGCGGCGCGCTCTTCGCCGTGCCCGCCATGCTCGGCGCGCGGTATGTGGCGTTCGCTGTCCGGCAGCGCTCCCGGGCCCCCGCCCGGTCGGCCGTCAAGATCATTATCTTCGGGGCTGGCAGTGCGGGCAGCCAGCTTGCTCACCGGCTGGCCGGCCAGCCTGGCGCCGAATACCGGCCAGTGGCGATGCTGGACGACGACCCGGCGAAGCGACGGCTGCGGATCCGCGGTATCCCCGTCCTCGGCGATCGCACCCGGATGGCGGCGGCGGCGGCCAAGACCGGCGCGACCGTGCTCGTGATCGCCATTGCCCGGGCGAGCGGCCCGGTGATCCGTGACCTGACCGCCGCCGCCGAGAGCTGCGGGCTGGTGCCCAAGGTCATCCCGTCGGTGCGTGAGCTGCTGACCGGCGGGGCGCACATTGAGGGCGTCCGGGACCCCAGGATCAGCGACCTGCTCGGCCGCCGTCCCGTTGAGACCGACGTGGCGGCGGTCGCCGACAAGTTCGCGGGCAAGCGGATCCTGGTCACCGGCGCTGGCGGGTCCATCGGCTCCGAGCTGAGCCGGCAGCTGCACCGGTTCCACCCAGCGGAATTGATCATGCTGGACCACGACGAGTCCGCGTTGCACGCCATTCAGCTCGCACTGCACGGCCGTGCTCTCCTCGACTCCGATGAGGCGGCGCTGGCCGATATCCGGGACGCGCACCGCATCCGCGAGGTGTTCGAGCGATTCCGGCCGGAGATCGTCTTCCACGCCGCCGCGCTCAAACACCTGCCGCTGCTGGAGCGCTTTCCCGCTGAGGCACTGAAAAGCAACGTCTGGGGTTCTCTCACGGTGCTGGAGGCGGCCGCGGCGTACGACGTCGAGTCGTTCGTGAACATCTCGACGGACAAGGCAGCGGACCCGGCGAGCGTCCTGGGCTACTCGAAACGGATCGCGGAGCGACTCACCGCCCACATGGCCAGCGAAGCAGCCGGGACCTACCTAAGCGTGCGCTTCGGTAATGTGCTCGGCAGCCGCGGATCCGTCCTTACCGCCCTGTCTGCGCAGGTCGCGGCAGGTGGCCCGATTACCGTGACGCATCCTGAGGTCAGCCGTTACTTCATGACCGCGGACGAGGCGGTCCAGCTGGTCCTCCAAGCCTCCGTCATCGGGCACGGTGGCGAGGCGCTGGTACTGGATATGGGGGAACAGGTACGGATCGCCGACATCGCACGACGCCTGGCGGCGGGCACGGCGCGCGAGATCGACATCATCTACACGGGCCTGCGGCCTGGCGAGAAGCTGGCCGAGGATCTGCTTGGGCGTGGCGAGCCAGACGAACGGCCACACCACCCGCTCATCCGGCACGTCCGTGTACCGCCGCTGTCCCCTGGCCAGATCGCCGATCTCGATCCACGGACAGGCGCCGACGACCTGCGGGCGGCCCTCGCGAGCTGCGCCGGAAGCGTTCGGCCGGACGCCGCGCCGACAGGTGCCCGGCAGTGCTTAACCGCATCCGGGTCGTATCCGGGAGCCGGTTCATACCCCGCGGCAGCGCCAGCGACGGCAGCCGGCCCCGGCCCACCACGCAGGCCTCCGACCAGCGCCGTGCGGCAGATCACGGGAATCCATCGCGGTACGCCGGGAAACGCCTGCTCGACCTGGCCCTGCTGTGCCTCGCGGCGCTGCCCGCGGCCGTGCTGGCCGGGGCTGGCGCGGCGGCGATCTGGCTGGACGATGGCCGGCCCCTCCTGTTCCGCCAGGTACGCGCCGGACGCGACGGGCAGCCATTTGTGCTGCTCAAACTCCGGACGATGCGGCATCGTGACCAGGCTCGCCACGTCTTCCCCGAGGCGGGGGGTCTCACCCGGGTCGGCCGCCTGCTGCGCCGCATGTCGATCGACGAACTCCCCCAGCTGATCAACGTGGCACGCGGCGAGATGAGCCTGGTCGGGCCGCGGCCCACGCTGCCCTACCAGGTTCAGCGGTACGACTCCCGGCAGCGGAGCCGACTGTCCGTGCTACCCGGGCTGACCGGCCTGGCCCAGGTGCACGGTCGTAACCGGATGAGCTGGCCCGAGCGCATCGAGTGGGATCTTACGTACGTCGAGAACCAGAGTCTCCGGCTCGACTTGGCCATACTCCTCAGCACCGTGCGGACGGTGCTGAATGGTGACGGGGTGGGTGGCCACCCGCGCCGTGACCCCATTGCGCAAGAGGAAGGCCCGCCGCGCCCGATGCCGGGAATCCCGCCACGTATCCGGCTGGCAAAGCCTGACATCGGAGAGGAGGAAGTCGACGCGGTACGCGAGGTGCTCACCAGCGGGATGCTCACCGGCGGCCCGCAGAACGCCGCATTCGAGCGCGAATTCGCCTGCCGGCATGGAGCCATCCACGGGGTAACCTTCGCCAGCGGGACCGCGGCCCTCGCGGCCATGCTGCTGGCCGAGGGCATCGGACCAGGCGACGAGGTGATCGTCCCGTCCATGACCTTCGTATCGACCGCGACGTCCGTATGCCATGTGGGCGCGACCCCGGTCTTCGCGGACATCGATCCACGATCGTTCAATCTCGATCCTGGTGTCATACCGCGACTCATCACCCGGCGGACTCGTGCCGTCATGACCGTGCACTACGCGGGCCAGCCGGGAGAACTCGACGCGCTGCTCGACGTGTGCGCGGACAACGGCCTCGCGCTGCTTGAGGACGCCGCGGAGGCGGCGGGGGCGGAATACCGGGGCGCGCCAGTCGGGACTTTCGGCACGTCCGCGATGTTCAGTTTCACTCCCACGAAGAACATCACCACCGGCGAAGGCGGCGTTGTCCTCACCGGGGACGCGGAAACGGCCGACAAGCTCCGCCTGCTGCGCAACCACGGGCAGCGGCGGACGTATGAACACGCGCTCATCGGCTACAACTGGCGCCTCACTGAAATGCAGGCAGCCATCGGCCGGGTCCAACTGCGCAAGCTCGACACGATCCTGGCGCGCAAACGCGCCAACGCCACCTGGATGAGCGATCGCCTGGAACGCGTACCGGGGATCACACCGCCGTATCAGGCGTCGCATGCCCGCTCCACGCACATGCTCTACACCTGCCTGGTGCACGCCGGCCGTGACGCGGTCCTCGACTTCCTCCTCAGCCGTGGCATCGAGGCACGCATCTATTTCCCGCCCGCGCACCGGCAGCCGATCTTCGCCAGCCGGCAAGCGCACCTTCCCGTCACCGAGCAGGCCGCCGCGAAGATGCTCTCGATTCCGATGCACTCCCGGCTCACACCGGAGGAACTCATGGATATCGCCGACACCGTCGAGGAAGCGGTCGGCCAGGCCAGGACCGCCCGGTGAGCCCGCTGCGGGCGGGCGTCATCGGCCTGGGCACGATGGGACGTCATCATGTCAGGGTGCTGAGCGAGCTGCCCGGTGTCGAGCTTGTCGGTGCGGCAGACCCGAGCCCGGCCGCCCGCAGCGCGGCCGACGGCGTTGCGGCGACCGCGGACCTCGACGAATTGCTCGCGCTCGGCCCCGACATGTGCGTCGTGGCCGCGCCCACGCTGGCGCACGCCGAGATCGGGCTGCGCCTGGCCGCCGCGGGCGTGCACACCCTGATAGAGAAACCTCTGGCGCACAACGTGCCGAGCGCGCTGCTGCTGGCCAAGACGTTCGAGGACCAGGGACTTGTCAGCTGCGTCGGCCACATCGAGCGGTACAACTCGGCGCTGCGGGCCATGCGCCTGCGGCTGAGCCAGGGTGAGCTGGGCGCCGTCTTCCAGGTTGCGACGCGCCGCCAGGGACCCTTTCCGGCGCGGATCCGCGATGTGGGGGTGGTGATGGACCTGGCCACCCACGATATCGATCTGACCCGGTGGGTGACGGGCTCCCGCTATCTCAAGGTGTCCGCGTTCACCGCGCGCCCGAGCGGCAGGCCGCACGAGGATCTCGTCGCGGTCACCGGGCTGCTCCACGATGGCACGATCACCAATCACCTGGTGAACTGGCTGTCTTCGATGAAGGAGCGGGTCGTCACGGTGACCGGCGAGCGCGGGTGCTTGCGCGCCGACGCGCTCACCAGCGAACTGTGGTTTCAGCGCAACGGAGCGATCACTTCGGACGGGCCGCGGGACCACCCCTTCCGCAACGCGTCCGAGGGCGACCTGATCCGCTTTGCCGTCGCCCGGCGCGAGGCTCTCCGCCTGGAACTGGAGAACTTCCGCGATGCCGTCCTCGGCAAGCCTGCGGATATCGTGACCATGCGGCAGGGCGTCGAAGCGGTAGAGGTAGCTGACGCCGTGCTCGCCGCGTCCTACGCGGGCACCTCGGTGAATTCCGTCACCGACGGCGTTCCCGAGCCCGGCCCTTCGCCAGCTCCTGAACGCGCCGTCGGGCAGCGGGTGCCGACGTGAGCGCCAGGGTGACCGTGGTCGGACTCGGCAAGATCGGTCTGCCGCTTGCCGTCCAGATCGCGGGAAAGGGGTTCCGCGTCTGGGGTGCTGACACCAGTCCTGACGTGGCCGGCCACGTCTCCGGGGGTCGGGTACCCTTCCCCGGCGAACCCGGCCTCGCCGGGCGGCTCAGCGACGTCGTCGCGGCCGGGCGGCTCACGGCGACCACGCATACCGCGGACGCGGTCTCCTCGAGTGACGTGGTGATCATTATCGTGCCGCTGGTCATGGGCACATCGGGCCGGCCGGACTACGCTTCCGTGGATGCCGCGACCGCCGCGGTCGCGTCAGGGCTGCGTCCCGGCACGCTGGTCAGCTACGAAACGACCCTGCCCGTACACACCACACGGCACCGGCTGGCGCCTGCCCTCGCCGCGGGCTGCGGTCTTCGCCCGGGAAAGGACTTCGCGCTCTGCCACAGCCCGGAACGGGTCTCCAGTGGCCGGGTCTTCGCTGACCTGCGCCGCTACCCCAAGCTGGTTGGCGGCATCGACGTGGCCAGCGGCGAGAACGCCACGGCGTTCTACGAATCCATCCTGGACTTCGACGAGCGCCCCGACCTACCGCGCCGCAACGGTGTGTGGGATCTCGGCAGTGCCGAGGCGGCCGAGTTGGCCAAGCTGGCCGAGACCACCTACCGGGACGTCAACATCGCGCTGGCCAACGAGTTCGCCCGGTTCGCCGCGGCCGCCGGGCTCGACGCCTACCGGGTCATCGAGGCAGCCAACAGCCAGCCGTTCAGCCATATCCACCGGCCGGGCATCTCGGTCGGGGGGCACTGCATCCCCGTCTACCCGCACCTTTATCTAGCGGGCGACCCGGATGCGAGACTCCCGGCCATTGCCAGGGAGATCAACGACGCGGTACCGGGCGAGGCAGTGCGGCTGCTCGCGGGCATGACCGGAGGGCTGGCCCGCCTTCGTGTCGCGGTCCTCGGTGCCGCGTACCGGGCGGGGGTCAAGGAGACGGCGTTCTCCGGTGTCTTCGCGATTGTGAGCGAACTGCGGCGGTCTGGCGCCGTGCCCATGGTGCACGACCCGCTGTACACCGCAGCGGAGCTGGCTCGGCTTGGCTTGCCGCCCTACAGCCTCGGCGAGCCCTGCGACGCGGTGATCCTGCACACCGACCATTGCGGGTACGCCGCCCTCACGCCCGCGGACCTGCCCGGTATCCGGGCTCTGCTGGACGGCCGGGCGATCACGGACCCGGGATTGTGGACGGCCGTCCCGCGCAAGGTCCTGGGGATCGGGACGCCGCCGGGATCAGCGACTGGCCCGGACCAGCGGCCGCGCGGGCACGCCCGCGACGACCGTTCCCTCGGGCTGGTCATGGGTGACAACGGCGCCCGCACCGACCGTGGCGCATGAGCCGATCCGCAGGCCTGGCAGCACGCACGCGTTCGAGCCCAGGGTGACCCGCTCTCCCAGCCGTACCGCCCCCGCGATGTTCGCCCCCGGCAGCACGGTCACGAAGTCCCCGAGCAGTGCGTCGTGCCCCACGGTCGCGTTGTTGTTCACGTGGACGTGCGACCCGAGCACGGCGCCATCCGAGACGGACGTGTTCGCCAGGATCACGCAGCCGGGCCCGAGCGCGGCACCGGGTGAGACTACCGCCCGCGGGTGGATCACGCGGCCGGCCGTGAGGCCGCGTGAGACCAGGGCCTGAGCCAACCGGTGACGGGCCACCGGATCCGCGATTGCGACCACGAACGTGCCGGGCCCCGCCTGTTCGGGCCGGCCCACGGGAATCCCGCCAACATCCCGGGCCTGAGCGTGCTCATCGAGGAACATGGCGGAATCCGCCGCGGATGGCAGCGCCGCACGGAGCGCGTCGAGCGTCTCACGGCCGAACCCGCCGGCCCCGGCGATGTAGAAGGTCATCGCTGCGTCCGGCCCAGCGCCTGCAGGAACTGCCCGGCGAGGCCTGTGGCCCCATGATTCTCATATACCCAGCGCCTCCCCCGTTCGCCGATGGCGCTCCGGCCCGCTGCGCCCAGAGCCGCCAATCCGACGAGTGCGTCGGCTATCGCGTTCGGCGATTCCGGCGGCACAGAAATCCCCCCTCCAGACGCGCTCACCGGGGTGTCGGCGACCGCACAGGCCGAGACAACCGGGCGTCCGCTGGCGAGATAGTCGAAGAGCTTATTGCAGCTAAGGCCGAACTTGAAAACAGGGATATCCCAAAGCGCGAATAGAGTGACATCCACGGCCTCAAGGACGGCCGGGACCGCTTCCTTCGGCACCGCGGGCCAGAACAGGATGTTCGCGAGCTTATGTTCGCGGGCGATGCGCTCACACTCATCCTTCTCAAGTCCTTCTCCGACTATGACGAAGGCGATATCGTCGACATCTCGATCGCGTAGCACCCGGGCCGCTTCGACAAGGACGTCCACCCTGTTGGCCCGTACGTGGGAGCCAACATAGCCCGCTACCATTCGGCCTTCGTCGCGCAATTGCCGGATACGCGCCACCAGTTCGGATGCGCTACCATTAGTTACCGCAACGGCCCCGGTGAAATCAGCGATCCCATTCGGGATGTAGACGACCTTTTCTTTCGGTATCCCGAGCCGGGTAATGTACTCCGTCGCGTGTGGCAGCAGGCTGATCACCATGCGCGCTCGGCGGTAAAAGAAGCGCTCTAGCATCCTGAGCAGCCGCGTCGTGACGGCACCCTCCCGTAGATCTCCCATGTCAATCAGGGTCTGCGGCCAGAGATCCCGTACCTCGAAGACAAACGGAACCCGGCGGGCCTTGCTGATCAGGTATGCGGCGGCGACGGCGGCCAAGTGCACGGAGGAGCCCACCACGACGTCGGGTCGCGCAAAGCATCGCTGCGCCAGGATTACCCCGAAAGCGTAGCTCATCATGTTTCGCACCCGGCCGTTATCGTTGCGCAAATAGGGCACAGTGCGGATCCATACAAAGCGGACGCCATCCACGTTTTCGACCCGCATCCGCTCGTTCTCGGCCAGCCGTTCCTCCATCAGGCTGAAGTGGCTGAAACTACTGGCGAAGATCGTGACATCGTGGCCCTGTTCCGCGAGGATGCGGCCGAACTCGTAGTGCCGCGTGCCAGCAGGCCGGTCAGGAGGTGACGCATAGTGGTTGAGAATCCAGATCTTCATGCCAGTCGCTCTCCTGAGGTTCCGCCGCACGATGGGCGGTTCGCTAGTGCAGGTTCGACCAGCAGCCTTGCTGCGCCGACGATGCCCGTCCTAGGGGTGCCTTCCCGCACAGGTTAGACGGCAATCACTTAGGGTATCGATCTAGATACTTTAAGTCACGAGCCATCCAAGTAACGCCGAACCGAGGGCTTGCCGTTGCTGACCTCCCCGAAGCAGTCGCCAACGCAGCCCGGACCCCTGGCCAGGTTGGCGTGGCGGCGCCGCGTGCGGCTCGCTCTCCCGGGCGTCCCGCCGAGCACGGTCGGCACCACGATAGGTGCGCGGATCGCGGTGTCCGTTCTCGGGCTCGGCGCCGCCGTCATCACCGCACGCGGCCTCGGACCGCATGGACGCGCCACGCTGGCCGTGATGACAGCCGTGCCCGCTCTGTTCAGGGTCGTCGCCGTACTGGGGCTGGACACCGCGAACGCCCGCTTCGCCGGGCGCTCACACTCCGCCTTCCGGCAGATCATCCGCCGGTCCATGTTCTTCTCAGCCGTGGCGGGCACGCCCATGGCCGCGGCGTGGTGGTGTGCTGGGTTGATATGGCCGCCGGCGCTTCTCGGCCTGACCCCCGCGCTCGCGCTCTTCAGCACGGCATTGTGCCCGGTAAGCCTGCTGCTGATCCTGCTTGGCTCGGCAGAGATCGGCCGCGGCCGGGTGACGGTCTTCAACCTCGTGACCACCGCCAGCGCACTGGCTTACACGACAGCCCTGATCGTGCTGGTGGCGATCGGACGACTGTCGGTCGTCGGATGCTTCATCGCCAGTGGCATGAGCCAGCTGGTGGGCATTGCCTCGCTGCTGGCGCTGGCGTCCACGCGAGTGCACGCGGACGGCGAACGGCTGCCGATGCGCCGGTACGGCAGCTATGCGATCCGCGCCTACCTGCCGAACCTGGCTCAGTACGGCATGCTCCGGATGGACGTGCCCATCATTCAGGTGCTGGCCGGAACGACTGCCGTGGCCCTGTATGCAGTGGCGCTGCCGATCGGCGAGGCGCTCCTGCTGCTCCCGGTGGCGGTGGCGCTCGCGATCTTCCCGCGGGTGACCTCCGGCGCGGTCGACAGGAAGGCGGCGGACCGGATCAGCCGAACGGTCCTTGCCACCGCGGCGATTGTCGCGGCGGCGGCGGCGCTCGCGGCGCCGGTAATCATCCCGGTACTGTACGGCGCCGCATACCGCGGCTCGGTTGCCGTTGTCTGGTGGATGCTTCCCGGCCTGGTCGTGTTCAGCGGCGGCCGGACACTCCAGGCCTATCTCGCCGCGACCGACAAGCTGAGGCTGATCATCCTTGCCACTGTGGCCGGGATCACGGTCTGCCTGGTGGCCTTGCTGTTGCTGTCGTCCCGGTTCGGGGCGCCAGGGGCCGCAGCGGCTGATTCCGCTGGCTACCTTGCCTTCACCATCGTCCTCATCGGCGGCCTGAACCGGCCGGGCCGCGCGGATTCCACCATACGGCTGCTGCGCACACGCTGGACCCGAATCCTACGGGTCGCGCTGGCTACAGCACGCGGCGGCGTTCGGCCGACCCTGCTAGGCGTCATTGCCGGGGCGGCTGGTCTGGCCGCCGCGGCGATCTCCGTGTCGAGGAGCCCGGCCGCGATTGCCGGGTTCCTGATCTTGCTCGTCATTCTGGTCCGGCCCAGCGCCGGTCTTTATGTACTGGCCGTCGCCGTCCCCGTGTCGCAGACCTCATTCGGAGCTCCGCTACTGACGGAACAAGACCTGGTGGTACTCGTCATCATCTGCCTGGCGGGCCAGATCGCCGTAGGACGGCTGGTCCGCCCGAAGGCGGCAACGGCCGCAGTCGCCGTCACGCTGGTTGGTTACCTCCTGGCCTCTGTCTTGCTCGCTGCGGGCGAGGGCGGCGCCCAGAACTGGCGCCATGTGGTGTCACTCGGGATACCGCTGTTGTGCCTTCCGCTGATCACGACCGATCGCGTGGTTACCCGTCGCGCGCTCGTCCTGCTGAGCTTCACCATGGCATGCCTGGCGGTGGTGGAAATGCTGACCGCCCGCGCGTCCCTCGCGGCCTCCGCGGACGCCTCCGCCGTGGACAGCGCCACGACGGCGGCAGGCCAGACTGGTGCCGTCAACCACAACGCTGAGGGTGCGCTCTTCGTCCTTGCCCTCGGCGTGCTGCTCGCGCTGTTCCCCCGGGCCCGGCGTGCCTCGGCCAAGCTCGCGCTCGGCGCTGCGATCGTCGCCCTGGCAGTAGGCGTGCCCTACTCGTTCAGCCGGGCCGCGTACCTCGGGGGCCTCGCGATGATCGCCTTCTTCGCGGTGCGCCGGTCGATCCGTGGCCTGGTCGGCACCGCCGTGGCCCTTGGCTGCCTGCTGCCCCTGCTGCCAGCGGCGGTAACTGCCCGGCTCACCAGCGTAACAAGCTCGACTGACATTGATGCGGCGCTCCGACTCGACCTGTGGAGCAGCGCGCTCCGCATGTTTGACGCGCACCCGGTCTTCGGTGTCGGCTACCTGAACTTCGCCTCCCAGCTTCCCGCGTATTTCATCAACACCGGTAATTACGACACCTTCGTTGTTCAGTTTTCGCTGCTCGACTTTGCCCACAACACCTACCTGACCGTTCTCGCGGAGACGGGGATCGTCGGCGCGGTCCTCGCTGGTGCGCTGATCGTCGTCGGCTGGCGCCGGGCGTGGTCCGCCGCCCGTTCGGGCGACTGGGCCGGCGAAGGCGCCGTCCTCGCGTTCGTCGGCGTCGGCGTCTGCTCCGCCTTCGGCGAGGTGCTTCTCGTCCCGCCAATCCTCATCGCTTTCCTGATGGCTGTCCTGGCCACGCGGACCAGGCCAGCGGCGTGAAGCCGACCAGCGCGGCCGCTCCGCCGGATCCTGCCTGGGGTGACCGGCAGCTACGCATCCTGCAGGTCACCGCGACGTCCGTCGGGGGCACCTGGTTCCATGATCAAGTGGCCGGCCTGGCCCGGCTGGGTCACACGGTGCGCGCGGTCTTGCCGGGCGCGGGACCGCTGTCTGACCGGTTGCGGGCCTCAGGCATCCACGTCGAGATCATTCCATTCCGGGGCAGGCGGTTGCGTCAGCTGCCCCGGGTGACCGCTGCCGAGCTGCGGCTGATGCGCCTGATTCGCGCGTTCCAGCCGGATGTGATCCATGCCCACCTGCCAAAGGCTGTGCTGTCCTGCCGGTTCGCGGCACTCGGCTACCGGCCAGCGCTCCGGGTGTCGCAAATGCCCGGCGCTGTTCACCTGCACAGTCCGCTGGTGCGATGGCTGGACCAGTCGACGCTGTCGCGTGACGATGTGGTGATCGGCTCATGCCGGGCGATCGCCGACCGGTACCGGGCCATGGGGGCGCGGGCGGTGGCCCTCAGCTACTACGGATGCGATGTTCACAGGATCGACCCGCTCACCTCAGGAGTGGCATTTCGGAGCGAGTTCGGCCTGGCTGGCGACACGCCGACAGTCGGCATGGTGGCGCACATGTACCCCACACGGTTGCATGCCTTCCAGAAGACCGGGGTGAAAGGCCACGAGGTGTTCCTGGACGCTGCCCCGCTGATCCTCGAACGTCTTCCTGATGCCCGCCTGTTCGTGGTCGGCGACGAGCTCGTCGGGAACGGGGACTACCGCCGACGCCTGGAAGCCAGGAGCGCGGCCCTAGGCGTGGACGATAGGGTGCACTTCACCGGGCACCGGTCCGACGTCGCCTCGGTGCTGGCCGGCCTCGATGTCGTCGTCAACCCCTCGATCGAGGAATCGGCGTGTTTCACGATGGTCGAGGCGCTCTTGATGGCAAAGGGCGTCGTAGCCAGCGATGTCGGCGGGTTGCCGGACACCGTGCAGGACGGGAAGACCGGCCTGCTGGTACCGCCCGCAAATCCCGCGGCCCTGGCCGACGCCGTGACGGAACTGCTCGCCGACCCCGCCAGGCGCCGTGAGATGGGACGCCGGGGCCGCGAGCACTGCCTCCGGCAGTTCGACATCAACGCGACCGTGGCCAGCGTGGAGGCCGTTTACCTGCAGACACTGCAAGACTCCCAGCGCACACGGCGCCACACGAGGCTCGGCCGCGGATGATCCCCGGCGCAGGACCCCTGATCGCCCAGCTCACGGTTCGTGGCCGGTGAGGGATGTGGCTGACCGCGGCGGCTTGACCGTTGTCCTGCTCGCCCCGGCCAGTTCCCTGCACACCCGCCGGTGGGCCTCGGCATTGACCGCTGCCGGGCACCGGATTGTCGTGGCTAGCTGGCAACCGGGCCCGTCCATGCACGGCGCCGAGGTTCGGATTGCCCCGGTACCGGGAACCGGGCCGGCCCGCCGGGCGCCGCTCGCCGCATTGTGGCTGCGCGGCCTGATCGCCGATGTGCGCCCCGATGTGGTCCACGTCCACTCCCTCGGCGCACATGGCATGCTGTCGCTGGCCCTCCCGCGCGGCCCCGCCCGGGTGGTGACCCCGTGGGGAAGTGAGCTGCATGCGGCACGGCACTCGGCCGCGCGGGCCGCCATGGTGCGTCTGGCCGTGAGTCAGGCCGATCTGGTGCTGCCCACGTCCGCTGAGGTTGCCGGCGAGCTGACGAGAGGTTATGCGGTACCGCTGGAGCGGATGCGAGTCCTCTCCTGGGGGGTGGCACAGGAGTTGATCGCCGCCCGCCCGTTGATCTCCGCCGGTCCCGTCCGGTCGGCTTTGGGTGTCCCCGCCGACGCGACGGTCGTGCTCTCGGTCCGCAGCACTGCCGCTACGTACCGGATTCTTGAGGTTGTGTCGGCATTTGCCCGTGCCGCGGCCGACCGGCCCGATCTCTTCCTTATCGTGCTCGGCGGTCACACCCCTGACCGGGAATCAGCGCGGCGGGCCAAGGAAGGCTATCTCGGCCAGGTCCGGGACACCGCGAGGGCTGCCCAGGGCCGGCTGCTGATCGTGGAGCACACGCTCAGCCCGGAGGAGACGTTCGAGCTCATGTGCGCCAGCGACATCGCCGTGTCCATCCCGGTCAATGACCAGCGCAGCTCGTCGGTCCTGGAAGCTGCCCTGGCGGGCTGCCGGCTCGTGCTCTCTGACATCGCGCCCTACCGCGAGATGACCGGCGACGGCCTTGCCGCTGACCTTCTCCCCGAACCCGTTACGGTCAGCCTGGCGGAGTATCTGCGGCACGTATCAGCCGACGATGCGAGCGGCCGCAGTAACCAGCTGTTCATCCTGACCCAGGAGAACGGCGCCACCAAGGTGGGCGTGCTCGAGGGAATCTACCGGCAGCTAGCAGGCCGCACCTGAGCGCTTCCCAGCGGCCCGGGCGGCGGTTCGGCACACTAGTGCCATGACCGCCCCGTTGAGCTATCGCGAGCCACCCACCCCCGCGTTCCTGTTCGACCTCGACGGAACGCTCATCGACAGCGTGTACCAGCACGTCATCGCCTGGCGTGCCGCGCTGTCCCGGCTCGACATCGACCTGTCAGTGTGGCGGATCCACCGGCGCATCGGGATGAGCGGCGGGCTTTTCGTGTCTGCCCTGCTGCGGGAGACCGGCCGGGCCCTGTCCGAGGCGGACATCGCTCTGCTGCAACAGGCCCACGGGCAGGAGTATCTCGCCCAGGCGGACTCCGTCCGGCCGCTGCCCGGAGCGGCGGACCTGCTGGCCGCCCTCACCGGCCGCCAGGTGCTGTGGGCGATCGCGACCAGCAGCTACCGGGCTACTGCTGGCCATGCCCTGGGCCTCCTGGGCCTGCCCGAGGATGCCCCGATGATCACCCGGGACATGGTGCGGCACGCTAAGCCCGACCCCGACCTGTTCCTGGCCGCCGCCGCGCTGCTCGACGTCGAACCCAAGCACGCCTTCGTGGTCGGCGACAGCGTCTGGGATCTGCTCGCCGCCCGGCGAGCAGGCGCGATCGGCATCGGGCTGATGTCCGGCGGGTACGGCCGCGAGGAACTGGAGCGCGCCGGCGCCTACCGGGTCTACGCGGACCCCGCGGACCTGCTGGCCCGCGCCGACGAACTCGGCGTCCGCGACCTGGCCGCCTCCGCGTAAAGCAGGCAGTTGGCGGCTGTGCCGCCACGGCCCTGCGCGGCGTAGGCGCTCTCACACCTATTTCACACCTCTGAGTAATCAGTCAATTACTCAGAGGCATAATTTCGTTTGCCCTTCTGAGCCACCTCATCACTTTGGGTGAGGGCATTTACCCCTAACTAATCAGGGAACTGATCACCCGCTCTCCTAGGCTTCGTATATAGCTACCGCAGGATGAACCGGAGATGCAGCGTCGGCGCGAATTCTGATGACTGAAGCCGAATTCGAATGGCCAGCTCCGCCGGCAATTACGGGGGTAATCATGACCAGCATAATTCCTTGCCGCCCAAAAATAGGGCTCCGTCATGTCGCGGCGCCCCTTGCGGCATTGCTGGCCGTGGGATTCACCTCCCTGGCGATGGCACCCGCAGCGCTCGGCGCGACCAGTTCGGCCGGTGCGACCGCTGCGACCGGTGCGATCGCCACCGACACGGCCCGCATTCAGTCGCTGCTGGACAGGCCAGCGAGCGGGAGGGTCAACCTGCCGTCGGGGACCTTCACTGTGCGGCCGACCCTGCGCCTGAGCCATGGCGAGACGATCACCGGCCACCACACCACGCTGAAGATCGCGTCGCACTCGGGTAACTACGCCGCGATGCTGACCGGGACGACCGAGGCCACTGACTTGTCTGGGTTGACGATCACCGGAGTGACATTCGACCAGAACTCCGCCGGGAACCCGATCACCAGCGTCCCGGGCCTCTACACCGGCCAGCCCCGATTCGTGCTGACGATCGTCTTTGGCTCCGGCATCACTATCACCGGAAACCGCTTCATCAATACCAATAACGTGAACACACTCGTGACGGGCGGCGCGACCCGCTACGTGAAGATCAGCGGCAACGCCTTCTACGCGACCAATAGTCCGTCGCACGACCATTCATCGATCTACACCTCTGGGACCAGCACAGTGATCACCGGCAACAGCTTCGCCGGCGTCGCGATGTACAACTCCGCCGCCATCGAGGTGCACGGTGACCGAGCCACCATCAGCGGGAACCTGGTGCGCGGCTATTACCGGGGTGCGAACATCGTCTGCACCCACACGACCTTCTCGCACAACACGGTGCTCGGCGCGGCTAGCCCGGTCTCCCTGTGGTCGGTGGTCGCGCCCGGGCTGAGCAATGTGGCGGTAACGAACAACACGCTGAACCGTGACCTGCCCTACTGGGCCGGCGTGCTGCGGCAACTAGGGCTCCCCATGCCGGCGGCGCGGTACACGCAGAAGGTGATAAGGCAGGCTAGTTCGACGTTCCCCTTCAGCCACATCACGGTTCGGGCCAACCGAGGTTGACCGGCGAGGTTCCCGGCCAGCCCGCATGACACCGGGTCCAGGTGGTCGGGCGGCTGTGTCAGACCCGGACGTTACGGTCGGGCGGGTGAGAACCGTGAAGCTGCTCAACCGGATCGGCGGTGGTGCGGTGACGAATGTGAGCTTTCCCGATCTCGTCGTCCTGTTAGAAGCGCTCGGCTTCCAGGAGGTCGGCGGCAGGGGCAGCCATCGTGTCTTCACCCGGCTCGGTGTGATTGAGATTCTCACCCTGCAAGAAGTTCGGGGCCAGGCGAAGCCCTACCAGGTGCGCCAGGTGGCCGCGGTGGTGCGCAGGTACAATTTGCAACTGGAGGACGAAGCGTGACGGCATATCCGATCCAGGTCTACTGGAGCGACGAGGACCGCGCGTGGATCGCTGACGTCCCCGATCTTCCCTACTGCACGGCCCACGGGCCCACCCCGCATGAAGCGGTGGCCGAGGTAGAAGAGGCCGTGGCGGCATGGCTGGAAGCAGCGAAAGCCGCCGGGCGCCCAGTGCCAGCGCCTTCGCTACGGGCTGCTCGCGCCTGACTCAAGCCCTGATTCCCGGCCGGCTCCGCTAGTAGGCGGCCTTTCGCACCTGGTCAAGGCCGTGCAGGATGACGTTCAGCTGCCCCGGGCGGTCAAGGTACTCAAGGATCGCGCTGTTGAAAGCATTCTCCATGACCTGCGGCATGGAGTCGGACGCGTCGAAACGGACATTGACGGCATGCGCAAGGTTCCTGGCCAGGCCGCGTGACACCGGGTCCGGATAGTCGCTCAGCGGCAAGAGCCGGTTCACTGATATCGCGCCGCTGCCCGGACGGCTGGTCCATGCTTCCTGCGCCGCAGGGGTGGTCAGGTAGCCAATCAGCTTGCGTGCGGCCGGCGTGGCACGGAACATTCCCAGCAAGTCGCCCGCGACCTCCTCGCTGCCCCGGCCCGCGGATGTCAGCGATGGGAATGGAACGAAGTCGAAGTCCCGCTGCGGTCGGGGATGCAGGCCGGAACCAGCCGAGCCGAGCGTGTCCTGCGTATAGAAGGCGGTGATGAACGAGCCCTCGTGATCCAGGTAGCAGCCGGGCGGATTGGCGAACATCGGCTGGGCGGCCTGGCCGTAGCTGGTCACAAGCTCGGAACCCTGGCCGCCGCCGTGAACGAGGCCTGGGGCATCCGCGACGTGACCGAAAGTCAGCCATGCCCGCACGACAGGAGCCGACGTCCACGGCAGCGCGCCTGCCACCCATCGGTCATATGCCTGCGGACCGGACTG